>WNGH01000308.1_pt1 | contig 62980 bp, 46 predicted proteins | sample 5400631 | NCBI WGS metagenome assembly WNGH01 (sample SAMN13153373, study PRJNA577476) | soil metagenome | isolation source: 115 cm soil or saprolite under Garry oak tree replicate 1 | place: USA:California | collected 2016-06-15
GCTTAAAGGAGCTGGAAGTGGAAGTCGCTAGACTGCGCGAGCAGTCCGGCATGCCACTCCGCCGCCGCCTCCCCGAAACGCGCCGCGCGATCACCCACAAATTCGACATCGCCGGTCACGAGGGGTATCTGACCGTCGGGCTTTTCGAGGACGGCCAGCCCGGAGAACTGTTCATCACCATGGCCAAGGAGGGTTCCACCATCGGTGGCCTGATGGATTCCATCGGCACTCTCACGAGCATGGCCCTGCAATACGGGGTGCCGCTCGAAGCCCTCGCCAAAAAATTCGCCCATCAGCGTTTCGAACCCTCCGGCTTCACCAAAAATCCGGACATCCGCAACGCCGCCTCGATCATCGATTACGTCTTTCGCTGGATGGCGATCCAGTTCATTCCCGGCTACGCCGAAAGCCATTTACCCAATCGCGACCAGCCCGAATTGGCCATGCCGGGGCTGCTCGAAGAGGTTAAAAAAAAAGTGAACCGGCCGGTGCCGGAACTGCCGATCGCTGACGACACGGAGATTTTGCTCAAACGCAATAATCCTGCCCCGGGTTTGGGCAATGGTGTTCGTGAAGGCAATGGATCCAGCGGTCACGGAAAGACAATCTCAAGCCTGAATGATGCCATTGCGCACTTTCAAGCCGACGCTCCCACCTGCCCGATTTGCGGCCACCTCGCCGTTCGCAACGGCGCCTGCTACAAGTGCCTGAATTGCGGCGAGAGCCTGGGCTGTTCGTGATGGCCCGCAGCCAATTGTGGGCAAGAAACCAGCATGGCCTCGTAGCGGTTTTTCCGATTCCTTAAGCCCGGTCTTTTCACGATTTGACCCCGCCACGGCAAGCCCGGTAGTGCGTGGGCCGCCGGTCCCGGCCGGAGCTAAGTCTCCTCGAAGGCGGCGTTCCCTGTTTCACGCCGGACGAGATTTTAGGCGGGCGACCCGCGGCAATGGCCGAACAGCTTGCCTCACCCCTTTCTCCGGCGATCGCGAAAGCCTTGCGGCCTCACACAAAAGCTCGCACGAGCAGTGCGCGCCAGTTCTGGGAGGACCTCAACAACTGCTGGTTCGAATAGGACGTTGCGCTTGCGGCAGGCGATGAGCGGCAGCGCGCAAATGCCAGCCGTCAGCCGCCAAAATTGCCCGCCGCCGAGTTGGTGCGATACCAAGGAGTTACCGCCCAGAGATTGAGCGGTACCTGCGCGCCCGGGTAGGGGATGTAGCGAACGCTGCCGTCCGCGAATCCAAAGTTGGAACCACCCCGGCTGGCGCCGGCATGGCGCCGATATTCGACCACGGCCACGTCGTCCCCAACACCTTGGAAAAAGTCCATATGGTAGTGGGATTTATCCGAAGCTTTTTCGCCAAAGACAATCGTGTCGCTCGGCTCGGGAATCGCGCTCTCGGGCATTCCGGCCGGATACAGATGGCCCATGAAGTTGTTCCAATTGCTGGAGCTGAGGCTCCCGACAAAATAATCGTTCCAGCCATTGATGATGTAGCTGCGCGGCGCGCGGTCGGCCGGAAACGAGCCGTTGGAATTCCCCATCACCTGCCGGTCGGTCGGGCAGACGAGCAGATTCGTATTGACGTAACCTGGCAGCAGACGGGTCGGCCAGTACGGCTTCATCCGCGCCGGGAACTGGCCCTCGTTTTCGTCGGCGTACATCTGCAGGGCCAAGCCCAGTTGCTTGAGGTTGTTCAGGCATTTGATGCGCCGACCCCGCTCCTTCGCCTGGGCCAGGCTCGGCAGCAGCATCGCCGCCAGAATGCCGATGATGGCGATGACCACCAATAACTCGATCAAGGTGAAAGCGATAAGGCGTCGCGCGCGCGTCCGGCAAACGACCGGTCTGGCCTGCTTTTCCAGGCCGGACAGACGCGATGGATGAGTTCTCATGCTTATTAGACGTATTTCCTGGCTTTTGCTCCTGCCAAATTTTTCGGGCCGCCTCTGAATCCCACTCTGGAACTGACCTGCGCGCCCCGTCAATTATTCAAAAGAAAGCAGGGATCATGTTCCTTGACAGCCGCCAACCCTCGGTGAGACTTCGCTTGCTAACTTTCCAGCGGAATGGAAAAACGATGAAAACCATGCGATACGTCAGCCTCCTAATCATTACCCTGTTCGCCGTCGCCAGTGGCGCGCAAGCCGAGAATCGGGCAGCTGTCAACGAAGTCCTCAAGCTCAAGGGCGCCGGTCTCGATGAGGAGACCATCGTCGCCTTCGTCAAGAACAAGAACCTCAACTACGACCTCTCCGCCGATGACGCCATCCGCCTCCGCGATCAGGGCCTTTCGTCGTCGGTCCTCAACGCCATGCTCGCCAGCGGCAAAGACGTCTCGACGCCAACGACCACCCTGCCGCCGTCGATCAGCCAGACCCTTGGGCCAGCCCAGCCGATGCCCCCGCCGTTCGGCCCGCCGGGTGTCGCGTCCCAACCGGCCTTCAGCCCGGATGTCGCGTACTTTTATCAGGAACTCGACCCGTACGGGCATTGGATATTTGCCGAGGACAACCAGTGGTATTGGCAGCCCGCGGTGATCGTTGGCAATCCGGGCTGGCGTCCGTACTGGGACCAGGGACACTGGGTCTATACCGACCACGGCTGGTATTGGGCCTCCGATTATCCGTGGGGCTGGGCGGTATTCCACTATGGCCGCTGGCATCTCCACCCGCATCACGGCTGGATTTGGTTTCCCGACCGCGTCTGGGGACCGGCCTGGGTCGCTTGGCGCACTGGCGGCGACTACTGCGGCTGGGCGCCATTGCCGCCCGCCGCGCGTTACGATGTCCTGGCCGGGAATTTCTTGTTCCGCGGCAGGCACGTCGATGTGAGCTTCGACTTCGGCCTGGATTGGAACCATTTCAACTTCTGTTACTTGCGCGAGATAGGCGAACGGCCGCGCCAGCACTTCCGCGAAGAGCAGGAAATTCGCACGATTTACAACCAGACCACCGTCATCAACAACTACACCGTGGTTAAGGCCGGGAACGAAGGCGAGAAGCACGCCCACATCGTCAATCACGGCATCGATCCCGCCCGCGTCGCCGAGGTCAAAGGCCGCCCGATCGAGGCCGTCAAAATCCAAGACCTCCGGTCGCCCCCGCCCAACCGCGCCCACGAGCGGCTGGACGCCCGAAAAAAGACGCTGGAAGTTTACCGCCCGAAACTCGCCGAGCACGGTGAACACGGCGAACATGGTGAACACGGCGAACACGGCAGGCCCTAGTTTGGCATTCCCTGAGAAAACCTGGTGCGCGTGGCGGGAGTCGAACCCGCTTGAACCGTTTCGCGCTCGTGCGTGAAAACGGATAAAACCTGCGTCAACACTCATCATTTTGCGTGTTGCCCCCTGGAAGGCAAAACGCACCTGAACGCAGGAAAACCCCCTTTGAGTGTCCCCAATTGTCCCCAAAATATTCTCGTGGTGTTTGACTGGCAGAGGGGGGCGGGGGGGGGGCGGTTAGCCAGGCGCGCGAGTCGAAGCGATGGGTTTGGCCTCGCGGAATTTTTGCCGAAAAGGCTTCTGAGGTTGACGGGCCTTGCCGTCGAGCGCAGCGTTGGAAACTCCATGAAATTCACCGTCGAGCGGCAGGCTCTTTGTCAGGATGACTTTTATGCTGGCAGAAGCGCCATGCACACAAAAGCCGAGGGGTCGGATGCTGCGCCTCTCATCCTCGGCATCCGCGCCTTCTGCAGCCAACTCGGCTGCGAACAGCTCGTTGCTTCGGGACCACGCACCCGAGCTTGGGAACGGCATGAGCAGCTCTGCCGGAGGGTGCAGTGGCAATGCTCCAACAAGTGCAACCGTGGCGCTGGAAGCGGGTGCCAAGTGTGAAATGGGGAAGTAACGCTGAAATCGACGATTTTTACCGAGTCTAACACGCAGTCTTGCAGCGAGTTACGTTAAATCCACCGTCATCGCGAAAGATTTTCTGAAAGATTTACGATTTTCGTCCGTATCTATTATGTGATCCTGAGTGTACGCAACAGATCGGACCAGTCCGGTCGGCAACTTCGCCGGGCACGATTCCCCATCTCGAAGAAGCAAACTTTGTCCGAACTTGGAAGCACCCCTGTCACAAGGCGTTGAACGGAGGCCGACGATTAAAACCATAAAGATATTGGTCTTCAATGTGGGCGGACACGACCATCCGGTGAACGCGCTTCAGAGCCTTCTTGAGGATGAGCCTGGGAACAAGTTCCAGTTCAGGCACGAACGGCTCGCCTCCGGCGAATTCTCAGCAGCGGCTGGGAAACTGGCTGCCTTGTTCTCAAAGTTCATTCCCGAGGTAGCTTTTGTCTTTTTAGGAGCCGAGGTTCGAGGCGTCGTGGCAGAGATCTTGAAACTGTTTAGGACCGGCAAGCTCGTCTGTCCCGTCATCGCCGTGCTTGAGGCCAGCGAACCGAAGGAAGTGGCGGAAGCCCTCCGCCAAGGAGCCGATGACTTCCTGATTCCGCCCCTGCGGGCGGCCGATGTTTTGCCTCGGGTCTGGCGTTTGATCGGCGAGGCGCAGGCGGATGATCTCACGATCGTTGAGCTGAAGGAAAAGCTGGGGCTGCAACGATTTGTAGGAGAAAGCCTGGTATTGATGAAAGAGATCAAGAAAATCCCGACCTTCGCTGGCTCGGATGCCGGAGTCCTGATTGTAGGGGAAACGGGGACGGGCAAGGAAATCTGCGCCCGGGCCGTTCATTATCTGAGCGCGCGTGCCCGCAAACCTTTCGTCGCAGTGAACTGCGGCGCCCTGCCGGCGGACTTGCTGGAAAACGAGTTCTTCGGGCACGAATCGGGCGCATACACGGGCGCGAACGCGCCCTCATTGGGTTTGGTTCGGCAGGCGGAGGGCGGAACATTGTTTTTGGACGAGATCGACGCCCTGCCGCTGGCGGCACAGGTCAAGTTTCTTCGCTTCTTACAAGAGAGAGAATTCAAGCCGCTCGGCGCGGCGGGCGTGCGTCAGGCGAACGTGCGAATCATCGCGGCGGCCAACTTGGATTTTGAGGAGGCGGTGCGTGCCGGGCGTTTTCGCCCGGACTTATACCACCGGATCAACGTGCTAACCCTCCGGCTGCCCCCCTTGCGGGAGCGCGGCGGGGACATCAATTTGCTGGCGAGCTATTTTGTCGCCCGACTCGCCGCGGAATTTCGGAGACCGGCCCGGGCTTTCAGTGGGGCGGCCCTGCACCGGCTTGGACTCCACTCCTGGCCGGGCAACGTGCGCGAGTTGGAAAACGTCATCAAGCGGGCAGTGCTGACATCGCTGCACAGCTGCATTCAGGAAGACGAAATTGACCTTCCAGAACTGGCCGAACCGATGGCTGCCTGCTTCAAGGGCCTAAAAGCTCAAGCCGTGGCCCGGTTTGAACGCAAGTATCTGGAGGACCTGTCAGAGGCCCATAGGGGCAACGTCACCCGCATGTCCGAGGCGGCGGGGAAAGACCGCCGGGTGTTGCGTGATTTGCTGCGCAAGCATGGCCTTGCTCCGCACAGCCAGTCATCTCAAGCCTGACGAACTTGAGCAGCACAGTCCTGTGCTGGGGGGACTTTTTCCGTTTTTCAGTCAAAAAAAGTCCCACCCCCTCAAAACCCGGTAAACATTGGGCACTTTTGCATTCTGCTACAAATGAGGTGGGACGTTTAAGTCTCACCCCCCTCCAGTAGAATCTACCAAAACGCCAGCAAACTCGCGGCACTTGGTTGTGGCATTGCCGGTGCTATAGGGAGGTCAGCAACTCAATTAGAGAATACGGACGAGCGCAGACGCATTGTGCCTAAGAATCACGAGGCATTGGGTAATGAGATCCTGGACTATTTGTCAAAACATCCCGAGGCGGAAGACTCCTTGGAGGGGATTGTTGAATGGTGGCTGGCGGAACAACGCATAATCCGCCCGGCCGCAGAGGTGCGGGCCGCGTTGGATCAGTTGGTGGCCCGCAACCAGATCAGCGCACGCCAAGGCCCGGATGGCCGGACCCATTACCGCGCCAACCCGCAACGCAAGCCATGAAACCGATTAACCCATTGCTCAGCCGATGGCTCGGGCGATCACCGCTGCGGACAGCACGCACGCTTCCCGGCGTGCTGCACGTCATTCACCCCGACAACCGACGCCGTGAAGATACTGCACTATCCCAAGCGGCGTTGCCGCGGAATAAACGTCGCGCGCCCGATGGCGTCGGCATTCCAACGCGCCAGGCTAGGCCGCTGGCAACCACGCGGCTCCCCAAGAACAACCGTGCCCTCCTTGGCATATAGCTGATCGCCCCCTCGGACCTCTACATCATAGGACAAAAGATGAAAAATACCTTGAACCTGATTTCCCTTGTTCTCTTCGCCTGTTTTTTACCGCCATTGGCGCTTGCCCAAATTACCAACTCGACCCAGACAGGCGATGACCTGTCAGGCCTGTTGGTCCGGCAAGACATCGGCGTCACCAATCTCTTTGGCAGTTGCGTTTATAGCCAGGGGACTTTCACGCTGCGCGGCGCCGGCAAGGACATCTGGGACCAGGACGACGGCTGCCATTTCGCCCATGTTCTTTTCAGCGGTGATGGGCAAGTCGTGGCCAGGGTCTTAGGTGTGGAGAACACCGACCCCTGGGCCAAAGCCGGGCTCATGATCCGCGATAGTCTGGCGGCCAATTCAGCTTACGCGCTCATCGTCCTCACCCCCACCAATGGAGTCTCCTTTCAGTATCGCGCCCAGGCCGGAGCGCGCAGCGCCGTGGGCCTGCGCAATGAACGATTAACTATCGGCCAGTCTTATGCCGTCTCGTTCGTGCAACAACCCCCCGCTCCTTACTGGATCAAACTGGTGCGACAGGGCAATCGCTTCAGCGGCTATGGCTCCAGTGATGGACTCTTATGGGAGTGGATCGGCACCCAGGAGATCACCATGGCTGGCCAGGTTGCCGTCGGTCTCGTGATCAGCAGCCACAACGAAGCCAAGCTCTGCCAGGCCACCATCGACAACGTGAGCCTGGTGCAGGCGCCTGCTTCCACCGTCACTCCCATCGTCGGCAGCGGGGATGGTATTCGCGGAATTTACTTCAGCAATATCGATTTGAGCGGCGACACCGTCACGCAGATCGACCCTTCAGTTGATTTCCAATGGAGCGCGAATGCCCCGGCTCCAGGCATCAACCGGGATAAATTCAGCGTTCGCTGGGAAGGAGAGTTGCAGGCGGAATTTACGGAGCTTTACGCCTTTCACCTCCTGAGCGATGACCGGGCGCGCCTCTGGATCAATGGCCGTCTGTTGATCGACGATCCAAGCGGCCACGAAGCCCTGGAATTCAGCGGCACCATTCGACTTGTCGCCGGCCAGCGCTATCTGTTGCGCGTGGAATATTTCCAAAATGGCGGCGAGGCGGCCGCAAGGCTGTTGTGGAGCAGCCCCTCCACCCCAAAACAAATCATTCCCCAAACCCAGCTCTATTCCCAGATCCAGGACACCGATGGCGATGGCATGCCGGACCTTTGGGAACTGGCCTTCGGACTGAACCCAGCCGATGCCTCCGATGCTGGCGCCGATCCGGATGGCGACGGGCTGACCAATCTCCAGGAGTACTTGGCCGGCACGAACCCACTCAAGCCAGAGCGCAAGATCACCGGCCTGCCCAACCCGTGGATTGGCCAGGATATCGGCCAAGCGGTCAAACGCGGCGTCGCCGGTTATTCGCAAGGCAATTTCTTAATCACCGGGGCGGGAGGCGATATTTGGGGCAACGCCGACAGCTTTCACCTAGTCTATCAGCCGGTCACTGGCGACACCCAAATCGTGGCGCGGGTCGTGAGCATTGAAAACACCGATCCCTGGGCCAAAGCCGGCATCATGATGCGCGAAAGTTTAAAGGACGACGCGCGCCACGTCATGATCGCCTTAACCCCGGAAAACGGCGTCACCTTTCAATTTCGCTCCGCCGTCGGCGGAATCAGCGCTCAGGATTCCGGCGGGTCGGCCACCGCTCCGTGTTGGGTGAAACTCGTCCGCCATGGGAATATCTTGAGCGGTTACCGCTCTCCTGATGGCGCGACTTGGGAATGGGTCGCCACGGAACAAATTGACATGCCCAGCCAGCTCTTGATCGGCTTGGCCGTCAGCAGCCACAGTCCTGCCCAGGGCGGTGCGGTCCAGATGGAGAACATCAGCCTCGGAGCCGTTCAGCCCGTGGCCGCCCCATTGCTCGGTTCTGGTGATGGCCTTCAGGCCACCTACCTTGACACGACCACCGGCACTAACATAAGCCGCATTGATCCGACCGTCAATTTCGATTGGGGAACAGGCTCTCCCGCCCCCGAAATTGGCCAGGACTATTTCTCCGCCCGTTGGGAGGGAATGGTCGAACCGCAATTTAGCGAACTCTATTCACTTCATCTGATCAACGATGACGGAGCGCGGCTCTGGCTGAACGGACAACTGATTCTCGATGCCTGGAGCGATCGCGCAGCCACCAGAACCAGCGCCAAAACCACTCTTTTGGCCGGCCACAAATATCTCCTCAAAATGGAATTCTACGAGCGGACGGGAGAGGCGGTGGCCAAACTCCAATGGAGCAGCCCTTCGACCCCAAGACAGCCCATTCCCCAAGGCCAATTGTATTCTCCGCTCAGCCCGACCTACAACAGCATTGAAGACAAAGATGGCGACGGCATGCCCGACCGCTGGGAGCTTCTCTACGGACTCGATCCCACCGACCCCGCCGACGCCAATGCCGACCCGGACGGCGATGGCCTCACCAACTTGCAGGAATACCGCGCCGGCACAAATCCCCGCAATCCCGACACCGACGGCGACGGCATGCCGGACGGATGGGAAGTGCGAAACGGTTTAAATCCGCTCGACCCAACGGACGCAGCGCAGGACCCCGACCATGATGGCTTAACCAACTTGCAGGAGTATCTGGCTGGCACCGACCCGCACAACGATGACACCGACGGTGACGGGCTGCCTGACGGCATGGAACTACGGGAAACTTTGACAAACCCGCTGACCAACGATATCATGCGGGTTGTCAACGTAATGGAGGTGCCCGGTTCGTCCCCGGTTGCCTCGCTGGGGAACTGGACTCCCGACGGGACCACGATCTACGCCGAATCTCGCCGCGGGTACTTGGAATACAATTTGACCGCGCCGCAGGCGGACATGTATCGCCTCGAAGTGGAAGGCGCTTCTCACAATCCGTACGATCCGAATCCAGAATTCCAGCTTCTGCTCTCCGTGGATGGCGAATATCTCGGCCGCTCGTATCTGGTCTGTGCCAACGGCGCCCATGGGATCGTGCATCAGTTTACTCCCTGGCTCAAAGCCGGCGACCACCGCGTCCGCATCTATTGGGACAACGCCGCCAATAACCGTTCCTTCGCGCTCGTCGCCGCGCGCTTGCAATCCCTGGAAGGCGCCGACTCCAATAACAATGGCATCAAGGACTGGGTGGAAAACCGCCTGCGCAGCTTGTGTGCTGTTGAACTCGCCGCGTCATCATCCAGTGCCATTTCTCCGGCGTTCATCGAAGGCAGGGGCGGCTATCTCAGCATGATGACCTTCTCCGGCAGCGTAGCCCCTCGGCACGGCGCGGGCAACCGCTGGTACGCGAACGTTCCGCTCGCCATCAGCAGCGCTGTGACCAACCTTGTTTCTTTCCAGAACGACGGCCTCAAAGCCACCAATCGGATCACCTGGCGCCGCACCAACCTTCTCCTGACCAATGACACGACCATACGCGCAGGAGATTCTCTGTTGTTTGTCGCCGCCCCCACCAATAACGCCTCCGGCACCATGACCATCAGCGTGGTCGGCGTTACAAACTATGCCGGCAACGTATCCCAGCCGTTTGCCTATCAATTTGCCCAAGCCGGCCTTTTCACCGTCACCGGCACATACCATCCCACCATCGGCGCCCCTCAAACTGGGACCATCGCCGTAAGAGTTGTCACCGGTTCCTTCGACACGGCCCCGGCGGTATGGGTGGGCAGATCGCGGACGTGGGATTGCACAAATCTCCCGCCTCAAACCATCCTGCAAGCCGACTCACGCCTGGTCCTTGAAGCCATTCAGACTCTGCCCGGCGGCGGTCGCCGTTACAGCCTCGGCATCGATGCTCAAGAATCGCGCTACATCGTCGCCCGCATCGGCACTAACGGACCGATCCTGGCCAGCGTCGCCGCGGATGGATTTCGGCTGTTTTCTGAATCGGAGACCTACGTTCAGCTTGTCGATACGTTTACTGACGGCAGTCAGCTCATTGAAATGGGCGTGGTCTCAAGCCCAGTGCTCGCGTCAGTTGTTGTTCGCTTGGACATATTGGTCGGCGGAGTCATCTTCGATGACGGGACGGTGACCAAAGTATTAGGCCCCGGCGCATTTGACGCATTAGGCGAGAGTTCCGTTCGGTTCATTAAGGCCGCTACCACCAAGACATCTGTCTGTCACACCACCAAAGCCTTTCAAGGCGCAGTCTTCCTGGGAATCAACCAGTAATCGTTATGAAACCAAAACTCCCAAAAGTACCGCGGCCGTCCCGTCTTCGATCCAGGGTAGGACAGGTGTTCCGCCTGCCACCACTCCTAATTCTCGTTCTCACCCTATCTGCCGCCGGCGCCCTTTGGTACCATCACCTCCGGAACCCCGCCGGCCAGCCGCCTGCCGCCACACCAGCAGCGCCGCCTTCTGCCCGCGCCAGCCTCGTCAGCCCCGAGGCGCCGCCTTCTGCCCGCATCATCCCCGCTTCCTCCACAACGCCCGACCCCGTCCTCAGCCTCCCCGCGAGCATCCAGCCGATCTACGGCCTGCGCGGCGAATCGTTCGACACCCGTCTCCGCGCAATTCATTCGTTACGACCAGACCTGACCACCAGCGAGATCAGCGCACTCTGCGACTTCTTGCGCGCCAAAAGCCAAACCGTAACAAATCTCGACGCCGAGCGCGTTCTCAAGAACGACACCCTGAACGCCCTTCAGAGGCAGAATCCGCCCGCGCGCGAGTTGGGCCGCCTCTTGATAGACGTGTATCGGGACAAAGAACAGGACGTGGTCCTCCGGGATTACGCCGTCCAGCACCTGTTCACCTGGTACGAACAAGTGGCAGCACAGGAATTCACGCCGCCCCTGATCGATGCTGCGCAGATTCAGCAAATCCTCACGAAAGCCTTGGATGAAACATCCAGCAGCATCGCCGGCACAGCCTTGCTCGCCTTCGACCGGCTGGCGCAATCGCATCCTGAATTCGACCGCGAACGCGTCGGCGCTGCCGCGCTCAACCTTTTAAGGAACCCAGCTTCCTCAGAGTTGGCTCAAATTTCAGCGATACAAGTCTGCGCCGAACTGAAGCTCAAGGAAGCCGTTCCCGCCGCGATGGAACTGGCCCAAACCGCCGCCAGCATTCCCTTAAGAATATCCGCCATCGGGGCCATCGGAAACGCGGGCGAAAACCAGCAGTTGGACCTCCTGGCAAAGCTGGCCGCCAGCGATAACGCGGCAGTGAAATTGGCTGCAAATTCGGCGCTTAACCAGTTGCAAGCACGGCTTCGAGGCCAACCAAGCCTCATTTCTCAATAAAGGGAGCAAATATGAAGCGAATTCTAAATCCCCTCCTCGTAGGAGCCAGCGTAAGGAGGCTCTGGCATCACCTTACCGGCCACTCAAGCCCCGGACAACCCACGACTCCTCGCCTCCCCCGCGGCCCGCACAAGCTCCTCATTACCCTCGCTATTTTGGGATTCACCTGCAAGGCTGGATACTCGGCGAACAATCCCTGCGTTTATGGCGCTTACACCGTCCAGACCGCCCCGATTCTGAGCATCAGCGCGAGCAACCCCGGCAACAAGTGCATCAACAATTCCGTCAGCGTCACTGCGACCACTGCCACGACCACTGGAACGAAAGTCCACAGCGACAATTGCGGCCACACTCAAACCGCAACCCTCAGTTTATCGACCCCCACGGTCAGTTGCACAGTATCCGGCGTCACGGCTACTACGCCCAGTTTGTCCGTCAGCGGGTCCACTGTCACGGCGACCTTTACGCCACAATCGTCGGGAATCTGCACCGTGACATTCACCGCCACCGCGACCACGACCGATCCAGCGGGCACCTACACCGCTACGACAACGGTAACGTTTTCCGTTTTTGAAGTGGTTTCTTTAAAACCAGAGCAAGGTTTCCCGCTCGCGAACACAACCACTTACCAGTTGTGCCAAAAGCAAAACGCGGTTGTGAAAGTCAATGCGGTCGCAAACCCTCCGGTGGCCACGGATGCCGCGTTGCCGTCATCGGGCTGGGACCTGGTCAACGTCTCAACCCATAGCGTCCAAAGCTCGACCACCGTGAGCCTTTCTCAAGTTGCCACCTATACCGTTTCCTGCACGGACGGCACCTCAACCAAGAGCATCACGATCAGTGTTGTCGCCCCGCCCACCCCGCCCGGTCTCGATACTGATTACGACGGGATTTGTGATTGCCAGGAGATGCTGGACGGCACGGATCCAACCAGCGCCAGCAGCATGGGGAGCGTGGGTCTGAGCTTTTTCACCTTCAACCAAAGCAGCCTCTCCGGAGCGCAATCCCAAACCCCGCGCACGGAAACACTAAACACTCGTACGGTGACAGGCAAAGTCGATACGGCCGTCCAAATTGACAGTCAAAGCACTGCCATCCTGGCCTATGACGAATCCAACTATAACAACAACGGACGCTTGAACATCAATCTCCAGCAGGGGACCGTGCGTTTTTACTTTAAGCCAGACTGGTTGAGCTCCATTAGCAACGGAACGGGCCCTGGTCAGGGGAATTCTGCCGATTCCCGCCTCGTAGAAGTCGGCAGCAACACCGGGGGAAACAGCGACCAATGGTGGGCCATCACGATCAGTCCCGACGGCAACCAACTCAGTCTAAAAACACGAAACGGAGCCACCACCACCCTCGCCGTGAGCGCTCCGATTGCGTGGGCCGCCAACGAATGGCACCAGGTGTGCCTCACCTACTCATCAGCGGGTTCGGCGATTTATATTGATGGAGTTGCCAAAACGACGGGCGCGGCGGTTGCGAGCGTTCCCAGCTCCACGGTTCGCACCAACGGCTTCCGGATTGGCTCCGACGCAAGCGGCAACAATCAAGCGCGTGGCATCGTGGACCAGTTTGAAGTCTTTAATACCGTCCTGAGCAGCGCGGACATTTTTGCTGCTTTTACGGCCTCTCAAAACGCGAGCCAGCCACTGAACTCCTGCAATCTTTATCCGATCGCCTTCCCCCAAGCCACCTACACCGCCAATCAGATTGTAGTCGTTACGTTGCAGAATTCACTGCCTGGAAATTTTGGCTGGCTGCACTGGAACGGCAACGACTCCAGCATGACGCCCAGCGACTTGGCGACGAGCCTGACCGCTCCCGGGAACAGCTCGACCTACCAGAACCCAAAGGTTTTTGGTGACACCGTCATCAACGTCGGGGACAAGATAAAGGGGGACACCGGAGTGGAGAGGGCCAAGGCAGTCATTAACGCCCTAAATGGTCTCGTTGGCCAGACTATCGATCTCCCTGTCTGCACCTATGATAACCTCGGCAATGACAAAGGTCTATATACCGTCGCCGGCTACGCCCACGTGCTATTTCAATCCTACAACTTTAACGGAAGCCAAAAGACCATGACATTCAAGTATCTCCAGGCGCAAAGCTGTGAGCTGACGCCACAATGTCAAGTTCCCACGTTGACCGCCGTGAACACACTGAGCGGAGCGATTGAGGACACCCCATTCGACATCCCCTTTGATAGCCTGGCCGCTGCCGCCACTACGGCCGACGTCGATGGTCCACTGCCAACCCTGTTTAAACTCGTGAACGTCACATCCGGTTCGCTGGCTGTCCGACTTGACACAACTCATACCCAAACAGTCAATCCGGGTGACGTCTTCGACGCCGGCCAAACCTGGGTCTGGACACCCGCGGCTAATGCCAACGGCACCCTGAACGCATTCACAATCAAAGCATGGGACCGTTGCGTAGCCTCTGCGACTGCCGTCCAGGTCAGCATCTCAGTTACGCCCGTCAATGATTGCCCCACCCTGGATATCCTCAACTCCCTGACGATCAATGAAGATGCCGCGGCGCAGGCCGTCAACCTCACGGGCATTGGCCCTGGGCCTAACGAGAGCGGTCAGGTGTTGACGGTCACGGCGTCCTCGAGCAATCCGGGGCTCATTCCGAACCCAACCGTGACCTACACCAGTCCCAACCCCACGGGCACGCTGAACTTTGCGCCAGTCGCCAACCAGTTTGGCAGCGCCACAATCACTGTCAGCGTGCAAGACAATGGCGGCACGGCCAGCGGCGGCTGCAACACCTTCAGCCGCTCCTTCATTGTTACTGTTAACTCAGTCAATGATTGCCCCACCCTGGACATCTTCAACTCCCTGACGATCAATGAAGATGCCGGGCTGCAGACGGTCAACATCACGGGTATTGGCCCGGGGCCTAACGAGACCGGTCAGGTGTTGACGGTCACGGCGTCCTCGGGCAATCCCGCGCTCATTCCCAACCCAACGGTGACCTACACCAGTCCCAATCCCACGGGTACGCTCAACTTTACACCAGTCGCCAACCAGTTTGGCAGCGCCACGATCACTGTCACCGTCCAAGACAACGGCGGCACGGCCAATGGCGGCTGCAACACTTTCAGCCGCACCTTCATTGTCACGGTTAACTCAGTCAATGATTGCCCCACCCTGGACATCCTCAACCCCCTGACGATCAATGAGGATGCCGGGGCGCAGACGGTCAACCTCACGGGTATTGGTCCGGGGCCTAACGAAAGCGGTCAGGTGTTGACGATCACGGCCTCCTCGGGCAATCCCGCGCTCATTCCCACCCCAACGGTCACCTACGCCAGCCCCAACCCCACGGGCATATTGAGCTTTGCGCCGCTCGCAAACCAGTCTGGCAGCGCCACAATCACTGTCATCGTGCAAGACGACGGCGGCACCGCGAACGGCGGCTGCAACACTATTAGCCGCACCTTCACCGTCACTGTTAACCCTGTGAATGATCCACCCATTGTTGATGCCGGCCAAAATCTCTCAATTTATAGTTCGCTGTCCGTTGACCTCACGGGAACGTTCCAAGATCCTGACGGCGATCCCCCTCGCAATATAATCTGGAGCGTCGTGAGCGGACCTCCAAACATAGTGCCGATCAGTTACTCTCCGAACGCGAGCTCATTGGCGACTCGGGCCACGGTCCCCACGCCTGGAATATATCTGTTTGCCCTTCAGGCTTCCGATGCGCAGTTTACAGCCTCCGACACCGTGACGATCAGTTTTTACCCAGACACGGCCCCTATCGTTGACGCCGGACCTGATCAGAGGATACCGCGCAATTCGACAGCGCATTTGCGTGGATCAACCAGCATCGGTTCTCTGCCTCCGGGTTCCACGGTCGTCACGACCTGGACAACACTGAGTGGTGCCAGTATCTCTCAGGACCCAAACAACAAGCTTAATGCCACATCGAGCTTGTCGGTAGCTGGCATTTATACCTTCACGCTGACCGTTACAAAGCAATGGACTGACGCCGGCGGCAACCCGCACCTCCTTTCAGGCAGCGATGATGTACTGGTCACAGTAGCTGATGCGTGCAGCCGCAAATATACCAGGAACGCTGATTTCGCCGAGGGAACGCTCGTAAATGTGAATTACACGAACGTACCAGGTCAACTCCATTTGAACTCAAGCATCAGTCCATTTTCGTTTGTGAATGTGCCCTGTCCAGGGCGAGGCACCGTGGTTAGAATTGATGCTAATACGGGACATATCCTGGGAGAGTATTGGACGGCTCCTAACGGGCGAAACAGGGAAGGGTTCAGAGTTGCCGTGGACCGTCTTGGTAATACTTGGGTCGCGAATTATTCTGAAGATACCTTATCAGGAGGGATTAATATGGGATCCATCATGGAGATTGGAGTGGTAATCGGCGGCACCCGAACGGACGGCACAAAGGATGGACTGGGACGATATGTATATAGATCGGATGGCCAATACCTCGCCCCGCCGTTTGCGTACAATACCTGTAAGGACCGCAACGGGGACGGATTGATCAAGACCTCAATGGGTTTAGGCAATAAGCTGGACTGGAACCTAAACTCGGCCGGCTCGGATATCGATGGCGCTTCTCTGGCAGACGATGAATGCATCCTGAGGTACATCAGGGTAGCACCATGGCATATCGGCACCTTGGCACTGGATAAGAACAACAATGTTTGGACCGGTGGTTATGGCCAATCCGCAGTAAGCGATTTATCATTGCAAAAGTTGAATGTTAATGTCGATCCCCCAACACTCGAAGCTGCGATTACCACGATCAACTGTGGAGGCTATTACGGGTTTATCGACAGTCACGGCGTGTTATGGTCCACCCTATTGGGGAGCGGCGTCTTGCGTTGGGATCTTAGCCTTCCCGCAACGGACGCACAATGCTTCTTGTCGGACGATCTCGGAAACTGGCTCGGTTTAGCCCGGTTTGTAGCGCCCGACCCAAATACGGGCCAAATTTGGGGTACCTTCAGCAATGATCCTGGTGTGGTTAAGGCAAATCCCGATGGCATGCCATCCGGAGCGACGTATCTTTTTGACGATGGCTATTATTGGGCTCAGGGATTGGTAGTCGATGGCAATCACAATGTCTGGGTGGCACATGGGGCCGAACGTGGAACTACCGTTGGACACCTGACCACGGGTGGCGACTTTATTGGAAACGTGGAACTGCCCTGCGGGAAGGGTACCGGGTACCCTGCACTGGATTTGCCGATTGATGGGTACGACTCCGCTCCCAATATCTTCTCCGGAGCCGGGCCACAAATTATATCTGTGGGCAGCGATGGCAAGATATGGGTTGTCAACGTCAATCGGAATAATGCAATGCGTATCGATCCTGCCGCCGGCCCACTTGGGGGAATGCGCCAGGACACAAGAGTCGGCGCGGTGGACCAGGTTGTGGATTTGGGCCAACAAGCCTTTTTTGTTCCTGAGCAAGCTCAACTTTACAATTTCATCGCGGGAGACATGACCGGCTTTATAACCGTAGGAAGCACGGCACCTTCTGGGTCGTGGACCGTGGTACATGATAGCAAAAACAGCGGGCAAACTTGGGGCAGAGTTTCCTGGACGGGGGTCGAGGACGTAGCTAGCGGAGCGACAATCTCTGTGGAAGTCCGAGCCGCAGATCTGCAGTTGGGCCTTACGACGAAGTCTTTTTCAGCAGTTGCGAATGGAACCGATTTTAATGCAATGGGGCAATTCATTGAAATCCGCGTTACATTATCAAAAGGCGCGGGATCTGTTCAGCCCATCCTTACGGACCTGACCGTTTCCTGTGGCGGGCCCCCTCCGGCATTCCCTGCGGACACCACACCTTCAATAGCCCAGGACGATTCGAAGGTCGTATTAAGGGACACCGCGGACAACCTCATTGATGTTTTAGCAAACGACCTCACGAAAAGCGATCCGGCCTGGCTCATTGCCAGCGTGTCGCCCGCTCATTCCGGTGTCGTTCTTAACAATCTAACCAACCTGTCCTACACGCCGAGCCCTGGCTTCTTCGGCCGGGACGCCTTCAGCTACACGATTGACAACGGAAATAATTCCCCAAGCCGTGCGCTCGTGAATATCGAGGTCTTAAGACCTTCTGCGGCGGAGCCGATTACGACTCGCGACGACATGTTCACCATTTCGGCCAATAGTGGCCACATTTCACTGGACCTGACCGGCAACGATTACACCCCAGCAAGTGGGCTGCTGCTAATTATCGACTTCACCGTTCCGTTACACGGTTCTATCAATGATCGGGACTCGGATTGCGGCCATCTGTGGTATACGCCACAAGCCAATTACATTGGAACAGATGCCTTCACCTACAAGGTGACCGACGGGTTAGGAAACGCGGGCGTTGGAAATGTCATTATCAACATCGTTCCCGCGCCAGCAATCAGTTGCCAGCAAACTGTATTGGGAGTCTTATCTTCTTCAGATCCTGTTTCGAAATCAATTCCCCCGACCTTCGGATCTGCTCTTTTCGCATACGGCCCCATCAATTACTCGGACACTTACGCCTTCACCGCCACGCCGGCAGGTCAGACAGTTACTTTCACGGCAAGGGTTGCGGAGAACAAGTTTAGGCCGCTGCTTTTCGTGAGAAATGATCTAGGAGCGCCGTTCAACACTACAGGTGTGCCATCGCTCTCGGTTCCGATCCCGTCCGGCGCGTCCGGGAGAACTTATACCATAGAAGTTATCTCCTCCGATCCCCTGCAAATTGGCACTTACACCCTGACGGCAGATTGTCAACAAAGCGTACCTGGTCCAAAACTCCAAGTTCTGAATGGTGATGTTACGGTGCCCACTTCGGTCGATTTGGACCTGGGAATTGTCACAAAAGGTGGGGCACGATCCGTCACCTTGGAGGTCTTTAATGTTGGGTCTAGCACCCTTAGCCTGGGCGCTGTGCAAATCACTCCTGGATCTGGAAGGGTTAACCCCGACTTCTTCCTGGCTTCAACTTTGCCCGCATCCTTGGCGCCCGGAGAGGAGAGCGCCTTGATCATTACGATAGACACCGCTTCCTCTGGAGCGAAGAGCAGTACGCTGAGCTTCAGCACCTCCGATCCGAATGCCAGCAACTTTTCCTTGCACCTCATCGGCTTTGTTAACGAAACAACACCCGCGTCTGGCTCTATTTCCATTTTCGTTCCCGGTGCCAACAGGGTTTACGCCGCGCCCGCCACGGTCACTATCCGAGCCGCGGTGAGCAGCCCGCAAACGGCTTCCTTTGTTCAGGTCGACTTCATCGCAACATCGAGCGCTGGGAGGTTCGTCTGGCACTCGTTTTCGCTCCCCCCTTATTCTTATCAACAGGTTGGAGTCCCCGTGGGGAATTATATCCTAACCGCCCTTGGTTACGATAGCGCCGGTTTCGCTTACGCTTCGACTCCCATTCCCATTTCCGTGATCGATCCTCCCGGCAATCTAAAGCCGATCGTGAACAATGACGAAGCAACTGTAGGTGTCCACGGAACGATTACAATTCCCGTTTTAGCAAACGATGTGGATCCCAATGGGGATGTTCTCACCATCGATTCATTCACTCCCGCTCAGTTTGGCACAGTCGCACTCGCCACCGGTAATACTGCTCTGAGTTACACTCACACCGGGAACGGACCCGCTGTAGATGGCTTCAGTTACATCGCCAGTGATGGCAAAGGCGGGTACAGCCGTGGATACGTGTCCGTAAACGTAATCAGTGGAACTACACCCTGTGTCAGCATCACCGCGCCACTACCAGGAACCATCACATCATGGCCTTCTTCCGGCATCGTGATCAGCGCCTCCGCCTGCCCCGGGGTGCAAAAGGTTGAATTCTTTTCAGGTTGTAACAATAAGATCGGAGAGAGGGTCGGAGCTCCATTCGATTTAACCTGGAACGAATTCCAATCGGGCATACCATATCAGTTGTGGGTGAAGGCGACCGATGGCGGCGGCAACGTCGCGATGTCAAGTGCCGTGGCACTCACCTTCCAAACGGTTGCGGGAAACCACCCACCGAGCGCCAGAATCGACCAACCAAGCCCCAACCTGGTCGTGCGCGACGGGAAGCTCAGCGTTAAAGGGAGGGCTTGGGACCAGGATACTATCGTCACCTACACCTTGAAAGTGCTCAATCTGGACGGCCAATTGATGGCCAGTACTACGGTGAACAGAAACGTGGTAGGCACAACTCTCGATAACGACCTTGGCACCCTCGACTTGACGTCCATACGAAACGGTACTTATGACCTCCAACTTAGCGTGAATGATGGCTCAGAGACGGTCTTTGCTCGCGTGGCGTTTGCGTTGAGTTCGGAACTGAAAATCGGCCAGCTTACATTCAGCCAGCAGGATATTACGATCCCAATCAATGGTCTTTCGGTGTCCCTCGTTCGCACTTACGACTCCCTCAATCCCAATACCGGAGACTTTGGCTATTCTTGGACGTACTCGCTTTACAATTTGGAGGTGGAACTGGATGAAAACAGGGACCCCGCGACCGACCTCGACGACGAAGACTTCAGCCTGCGCTCAGGCGGCGGGAGAGACATCACCCTTACGTTGCCCAATGGCCAGCGCACCACGTTTGTCTTCAATCTTCGAGCGACCGGAGACCCGGAGTCGCCCTGGCAAATTGCAGAGTGGCTTTCGGCGCCCGGAGTCACTGCGAAGCTGGAGACGACCGTCGATAACCGCCTCATAACTTTGCCCTCAGGCCTGGTCTATTGGCAAGCGGCCGGTTCGGGGACCCCGATCGATAGCTTTGATTTTCCGGCCTTCACGCTCACGACAGACGATGGAACACAATATGTGATCGCGCGCGAGAACCTGGGTGAGCACTTCCTCCTTAGTGACGAGGGCTCCGACAGTTACGTCGAATCATATGGAAACGCGTTCCTGAAGCGAATCGTAACTCCCGCTCGCAATATTGTTGAAATCGACAAAAATAGCATAACGCAGATTGGCCCAGCGGGCGCAAAAACACCAGCAATGCTCTTTGATCGAGACACTCAGCAGCGTATCGTTGCCGTGTATGATCCAGCAAGTCTGGAGAGCGACGGCAGCCGCTCGGCGTTGCCCGCCATCAAGTATGAGTACGATTCGCAAGGCAATCTGGTCAGGGTTCTTAAGCTCAAGGACCGCTTAGATGAAAGCAACCCTGTGTATGAAATTCTGGAGTACCGATATGGGCAGGCGGGGTTTCCGCACTACATCAAAGACATCATAGGACCCCAGGGAAGTCCGAATGCGCATACGGAATACTACAGTAATCCGAATGATCCGGCCAATTACGGCAAGATTCAATCCATCACAGATGCCAAGGGGCGCGTGACCTCGTTCGTCCACGCGACGAGTGGCTTCGCCACAGGCCGCCCTGCAGGGTACGGCGTGCCCGTCGCCCGCGAGGAGATCACATTCGCGCCTGTGACGGGGATGAGCCAGGTGACTGTCCACGAAGCCGACGCGCGCGGAAACATTATCTACTCGAAAGATGCGTTGAGCTTGGAGACCTGGTCAAAATTCGCCACGCGCGGAAGCCTGCTTAGCACGGATCCCCAATACCTCTCCAGCGCGGACCAGCAAAGCGACGTGGAGTTGCTCATGGAACAACAGTACACCGTGAGCGAGCTGCAAAATGGGATTTCTGTCCCGCGGACCTACTTCCGTACCTGGGAGTACCACGGAACTGGCACGGCGGCACAAGAGCTCGCGCCGACGATAGTTACAGACTTGCACGTCAGCGACACTCCAGCCGGCAAGCTCCGCACTACCCGCTCCGAATACGACTCTCTGGGACAAGTGACGAAGACCTACGACCCGAACAACTCGCAACCCGGTAGTGGTGTTTACCACGAGACCAAATACGATGAGACTCTCGGGAGCATTACTTACGGCCAGGTGACCGGCCAGTATTTCCACGGCACCGATCCCGTCCCGGTGGATCCCGTTATGGGCCAACCGCTCTCACAGACCGTTTTTATAACAACTCTCGCTGACCCGGTTGGCGGCCAGCTCTGGTATTCGGTTGACGCCCAGAACACCGCCACGGTATATGAGTATTACCGCGGCGAAACCGGTGGACGTCTCGGTGACATCAAATCGCTGACTGTCCGCTCGCCGGGCTACACGGGAACGCCTCTCTCGAAGACCGCCTACACTTACGACCCCAACGGCAACCGCCTCACTGAGGAGCGTGTCCAATTCCAGCGGGACAACTCCGGGACAGTGATAGTTGACGCAAATGGGACGCCTGCGGAATCAGGCCGCCTAATTACCCGCTACGAATATGATGCTCAGGGCCGACCGACCAAGACCACCGATGCCACCGGGGCCACGAGCGAGACAACCTATAATTCCATCGGAAAGGGCGCGACATCGACAGATCGTTTTAACGCAACGACGACGTATTATTACGACAGAGGGGGTGACCTGTCCGGGACGGGTTATCCTGACGGCACGGTCTCCTACCAGGCGACCTATTACCAGGACGGGAGAGCTGGGATTGGTCTGCTGCGCTTCACAGTTGTTGAAGATCGCCATGTCGTAGCCGGGACCGGCCCTGTCACCGGCACTCGAACCGTCTATAACAGCGTCGATCGTGTGATCCGCTCCGAAAGGGTGAAGAACCTTGTGATCGGACTCAGTGTAAACGGCGAGGTTAATGACACTGTTTATGACACGACGCAGCCATGCATCGTACTGAGCCGAACACTTACTGAATATCTCGCTGACGGCCGTGTCTCGAAGACGGCGCAGGACATCGACTTGGACGGCACCATCTCTGCGGGTGATCCGGTCACGTCCTACGAATATTCTTCCGATGGCCTGACACACACTACACACGTCTCCACTGTCAACGATGGCACCGCGACCCTCAAAACTGACGCGATCCAGGAATTTGATCTGAATGGCAACTCGCTCAACAGTCAGACTAGATCATACTATAACGACGCCTTGCAGTCCTTCCGGCCCCAGATACGGCAGCAGTACGACCAACTCAACCGCAGCAAGTCGGTCGCATCATATACCGACGAGACTTCCGGCGCCGCTGGTGTGACGATGGCCTCGTCCAGGTACGATTGGCTCGGCCGCGCATGGCTGCGGATCGATGCGGATAACCACGGCACCGCTTACATTTACGACGCCGCCGGACGGGTCTCGTGGGTGGTCACTGATGTCGATCCGTCGGCGACCCTGCCTGGCAGCCCGTTGACGACGCGCGCAGCTTGGCTAACTTGGGCGCAGGCGGCCCGGACCTCCTCCGATTCCACCGCGACGAAGTACGAATACGACGACCTNNNACGGCAACGGGCACGCAACCCATTTTTCGTATGATGCCCTGGGGCGTCGAACCGCTCGCTACCTGCCCAATGACAGCACACTCTCCGGCGGCGAGCATTGGTTCTACGACTGGGATGAAGTAACGGGACTTACGATTACCGGCTCCAGCAACCCTAAACGTCCGAATGTGGTGCGGCACGTTGACTTCAACGGACAGGAAATGCGCCTGAGGTACGATCTGGTTGGCCGTCTCTCTCAGAAGAAATCGAGTGCAACGGCTGTCCTCGTGGACTACTATTATACGGCCGTGGGCCAGCGCTCACGAATGATTGACAATCAAAGCAGCTCTATTTCGTCCCCGCGCGAGACCCGTTACGTCTATGACGAGCAGAGTCGGTTGCGGATCAAGAATACTCCGGAAGCCACTTTGACCTACGACTACGATCCGGCGGGGAACATGCAGACCATCAGCGCGCGAAAGGGCTACGCCTTCCCCGCTTTACCCCCATACACCCTGGCCAATGTGGCCGCCGCCGCTCTCGATCCCAACCCAGCCGGCGCCTATATGACTTACATTTACGACGTCCGGCATCGTCTCGCCAAGGTGAACCCAGACAACCTGAACGGCACTGGAAACGCCGACGTGTCGTACGCTTACGACCCGGTCGGCAACCAGGCGACGATGACGTATCGCAACGGCGTCACGACCACCTATCAATACAACACGCGCAACCAGCTTCGCTGGCTGCGCGCGGCGAGCGGCAGCGGGACCGTGGCGAGCTTCGATTACGACGACTACGACTCCGCAGACGGTCTGAGCTGGCCGCCCGAGCGTCAATTGCTGCCGAGCGGCCAGCGCCGCGGGCTGGCGGAATTGTTGGTTTACAATGGTCAGAATTATCGCCGGGTGATTGCGTGGGATGTGGACAACTTGAACCGGCTGCGCGCCGAGCGCATTCGGAACAGCACCGGCGCGAACTGGCCGGCGTGGGCCCCCACTGCCGTTCCCACAACACCGGCGGCGGGAGATTTGCTTTACGACGTTGTCCCGGGCAACGACAGCGCCGGCTACGACCCGGTTGGGAACCGCCCCTCCCGATCGGGCAGCGGAATTAGCTTGTTAACGGCTGGGGGTCCGGTTACACTGCAAAACCAGAATCAGCCAAATATGGTTTACGACGCCAATGACCGGCTCAACTACGTCAGTTCACCTGCGTCCAGCGACGCCAACGGCAACACACTCTACCAGAGCGGCTACGTTTCCCAGCAAACCCAAGGTCAGGTGGTTCCCAACTCAACCCACGTTGACGCATTCGACATTGAGAATCGCCTAGTGCAGCGCTCTGACGGGTCCACGGTGGTGACCCTGATCTACGACGGGGACGGAAACCGCGTGGTGAAGCACGTGGACGCGCCGGGGACGGTGAACGACTCGGTGACCTATTTCCTGATGGATGACCGGAACCCGACCGGCTACGCGCAGGTGCTGGAGGAGCGGGCCTCTTTGACAGGCGACCCAACGGTGAAATATGTTTATGGCTTCGACCTTGTCAGTCAGGCCAAAAGCGCCGCGACTTATTACTACGGCTACGATGCCCTGGGAAATGTCCGATATCTCACGGACGGCGTCGACGGGCACACTACCGACACCTACACATACGACGCGTTTGGCATCCTGCTGGACACCACCGACACAGCCTCGCCACCAAAGAACGTTTACCGCTACACCGGGGAGCAATGGGATCCACAACTAGGGATGTATCACTTACGCGCTCGCTATTACCATCCTGACGCCGGGCGCTTCTGGACGATGGATACCTATGAGAGGGATCAGGAGCGCCCGGGAGCCGATACTGATTCCCCCCCTACTCCGTCAACGGGCGGAAGGACGCCTTCTGATGGTGGTGAGGACCAAGAAAACCCGCTGTCACTACACAAATATCTCTACTGCGCGAATAATCCAATCAACGCAATTGATCCGAGCGGACAGGATTTCGAACTTGTTGCCGTGACTCTCGTTATTGGTGCACTAGGTGGACTGGACGCACAGGCTGGACCTCCTGTAACTGCGACCCAGGCTACGAGTCGTTTCAGGGTTTATGTCCGTGCAGATGGCGACCACGCCTGGATTTACGTCGAGAATACGATCACCGGTGAAAAGCACACTTACAGTCGCTGGAAGACAGGTTACGGCAAACCAGCGGCAACTCACAGTGGCGTTCTAACTGACAAGGAGCTGAAACGCGGTTTCGCCGCCTCTCGCGGTCTTGAGGTGAAAAGCTTCACGCCGACAATCAACGCTGGATACGGTGTTTGGGGTAACAACTGTGCCACCTATGCTCAGAGCGAGTGGAAGCGGGTATCTGGGGAAAGCCTGAAGAAATCCGGTCCCTTTGCGTCGGGTACCTATGATCTGCCCAGTGTGTTGAAAGACAGCATTCTGGACAAGAATGGCGGTAAGAAGGAGGTTCTTATAGAGAAAGGAGCAAAATGAAGCCTATTGTCATTATTTCAGCGGCTATATTTGTGTTGGTTATTGTTGCTATGGCGGTCCTCGTGTGGCTGGCCACGCCGCGTGATTGGCCTATCACGCCCGGAACGATAAGAGCCAAGAAGGTCTCAGTAGATGGGACAAGCTTCGTGATGGTTGAAGGAGAGGCCATGAATTATTTGGGTCAAATTCAATCCATCAATATGGACTTTGATGATTCGGGCAAGCGAATCGTTTTGACCCGTTACCTGATTCGATGGAATCCAATCACCAAAATTACGGTGAACAATCAGTGGCCAGTCTTTTATCCGCTCGAAGGTGTAAAGCCTGGAAAATACATTGTGGCCTACAGGAGTTCAGAGGGTGAACAGACGGCTGGAAGTTTCGACGTGCCTTGAGGCGGTTGGTTTTTTGGAAGCTAAGCAGCAATCCTTCCTAAACAAGCGATTGATTTTCGGTGTATTTCTGGCTTATTCGGGCTAATTCGGGGTGCTGCGAATCAGCGATTGCTCATGAGCGTGATGGCGATGGAAGCGACGAAGGTGTTGAAGCGGTTGAGTTCGGCAGTGGCAATTAATAACGCGGAACTCTTTCGTGAGCGTCGGCGTTGGCGCCGATTGATATTACGTTTGTTTGCCTAGTCTGAAGTCACTTGCGCTAGCTTTGCCCTCTCGAGGGCGGAGAGGTCTTCGTATTGACAACTTCTCAAGCGGCAGGCCGCCGTTCGGACCGGCAAACATTGGGGACCCTGGGGTCCTGAAAAATGAGGCTTGTCGTTGGCAGCGCGCCGGCGGGGTTGGATGTCTGGATGTCTTGGCATTCGGCTTGACGGGCCGTAAGGCCGATGCAGCGTGTTCTGCTCGGCCTGAAATGGGTCGGCCGACAGGCCAGACCGGAGGACGGCGATTGAACGAGCGCGTCCGGCCTGGATCGCTGCGACGTCAACAGCGGAATTTCCGCTTTCTGGCGAGCTCACATTTGCCGCGACAGCACAGATGCAGTAAAGTGAAGACACACATGAATTTGGCTAAAGTCCGAGTGGCGCACGCGCTGGCCGTGCTGTCGGGTACTCTATGTTTGCCCGTAACCGGCGGGGAACTCACAGTTCCAAGTTCCTCAGCACGGAAGGAGGCCCGCCGTGAGACCACGGCGGTAACTGACCCGATGGCCAAAGCTTACCGCCAGGGCTTGCTCGCGGAAAGCGTTTCGCCCTCCGGGGTTCTCGGACTCGACCCAGGCGGCATTCCGAGACTGTGTGGGGTGGGGATCACCGGCCAGGGGAATGCGGCTCCTGAGGCAACCGCCGTGCCCGCCGGAGCGGTTCCAGCCGGGATGCGCAGTTGGGAGCCGGTTCCGGGCATAATTCGCAATGATGGGATCGAGAGTTTTCGTTTGGAGGTGGATGCCAATGGCCCGGTCAGCCGGGTCGTCTGGCAAGGCGAGCCATATTATTTCCAATTCCTCTCCGGCACTTCTGCGCCGCACGAGCTGCGCGATGATGGGCTAAACGGGGATCGCGTGGCCGGCGATTACATTTTTACCAGTGAGCCGCTACGTTTTAACACGAACATAATTATGCCCGCCTTCCTCTACCGTGACTCGAATAATCCTCCCGGCCTCCTGTTGGACGAGATCTGTGGACCACTCGAAATTGTGGAGCTTAACGGCCAAACAAATCGATTCCTCAGTTATCCGGAGGCCGGTGTGTTGGATTCCAGAATCCCGCTGATCGAGGCCGCTTCACTCTCATCGAATATAACCGTTGCTTCCCATTTGGTTAACATCAAAACCAGCTCGCGCGAGACGCAGAAGAGCATTCGTTACGCAAATTCACTACAAAACCTCACCGGACCGATTTACCGTGTTCTCCCGGACGCTTTTGATTTTCTGATGTTTTTTTCGACGGATCACCTCGACTTTGTTTCAACATATGACTACAGAAACTTCATTGCCGGAAGCCATTATTTCAGCAAAATCAACTATTCAGGGACCGGATACCCGCAGATTGATTACTCCGCCGCGTATAGCAGCGCCGGCAAACTGCTGGGGCTCAACATTATTGAGGGCTACCGCGTCGGCATTTACACCGAGATTATTACCCATGAGCTGATGCACCAGTGGGTCGCTTTCATGAGCACAGCATTGGGGCTGTCGGATGGAACTGGTCACTATGACGGGCACTGTGATGCAGCCAGCCTCGTAGGTGGAGGAAACTGGCTGGACAATGGCAACGGCAGCTTCACGCAAACTTGCGAATTCCGGCGGCAAGTACCACCTTTGGATAAGTACATGATGGGTCTCATTTCTGGAGCGTCGGTACCACCATTGAAGCTGAGTTCCAGCGTGGTACCGTGCGGAAGCCTGATAACCAACGTCAGTCGAACGGTAAAAATAGGCGACATTCAGGCGATCCACGGTGTTCGGACACCAGGGCCGACCAGTGCTCAAAGGGATTTTTCCATGGGTTTTGTCGCCGAGACGCATGGCCGATTCCTCACGCCAGCCGAGGTCACGTTTTATGACATTCTCGCCGAGCGTTACACGAAGCCCATCCCGCCCCAGGCACCCGATCCAGATGTGTCCTCGACTTGGGTGTCGATCACTCGTTACTTTGGGGAGGGAACCACCTGGCGCAGCGATGTTCTTTCATTGATTCAGCCAAAGCTGACGTCAATCCAGCTCTTGCTGGGAGGCCGCGCGCAGATCACAGCTACCGGCTATCCGGGGAGAACCTATTCACTTCAAAGCTCCACAAATCTGTCTAGTTGGGCGAGAATCACGAGCCAGGCAGCCACAACCAGCGGCATGCTTTTGTTTGTGCCTTCAAATACCGTGGGCCTGGCCTCCCGGTTTTACCGGTTGACGACGCCCTAAAAAGTGATGGGTAGCATTCCTCAACAGCCGGATTGCGCTGATGTCAAGCGAGGCCTCGCGACGTCACTTCGAGGGATGCCCTTTTTCCAGCGTCGGGTTCTGATGCTTTTTTTGTCACTTCTGGTGACCGGGGCGGCCTCTGCACCTGTAGTTCCGTCATTCTTTGCAAGCGCGATGGACCCAATCGACGTCGTTGCGTTGGCCATTTTTCTGGTCATTATGTTCTGCGGCAGCTTCAGTTTCTGGCTGTTTGTTTTTGGATTTTTACTGTTGAACAGAAGGCAACCGGGGAAAGAGAGGCCGCCAGCAACAGGACAAGTAGAGAACCGTCAAGATCAGGCCGCTCAGCCTTCCGTGGACCCATTGGTAAGGTTCGAATCCGAGCGAACGCCAGGCCCTGTCTCTGATGATCCTGTTTTCTCCTATGATAAATTAGACGGTTACGGTGCTGGCAATGGCGAGGTCGCGACCCTGACGGCCATTGTGATGCCGATTTGTAATGAGGACACGGAGCGAGTTTATCTGGGATTGCAGCAGACGTGGCTGAGCGTTCAGCAGGCCGGATTGGCGGCGCGTTGCGATGTTTATTTACTGTGTGATAGCACGGAGCCGGAGATTCAACGGAAAGAGGAGGAGGTGCTGCAACAATTGGTGGAGGAGTTTGGGGGCGCAGGGGTTACAAGAGGCGGAGAGGCGGAGACGCGAAGACGCGGAGACAACGGAGTAGCGCAGACATTCCTGTCTGCGGCGTCTGCGGATTCTGGGGAGTTTCCAGTCCGCGGGGCGAGCAGGAACATGGTGCTGGAAAGCACCGTGAACCCGCAGGCAGGAATGTCTGCGCTACGGGACAGGCGGGATGCCGGTCCTGCGTTTTATCTCCTTCGGCGCAAGGAGCGGACGAAATTCAAAGCGGGCAATATTGCCAATTTTCTGGTCCACCATGGGGCAGAGTATGGTTTCATGCTGGTGCTGGATGCGGATAGCGTGATGCTGGGGCGAACCATCAAGCGGCTCATTTTGCGGATGCAGGAGAGTCCCAAACTTGCCATTCTGCAAACGGTGGTGTTGCCTATTCGCGCTTCGACACCGTTTGCCCGCGCTTGCCAGTTTGGCTGTTCGCGGACGATTCCGCTCTTTGCGCGCGGGCAGCAATGGTTTTACGGGCCGGAGTCGGTTTATTGGGGGCATAACGCGCTGGTGCGCATTGCACCGTTCATGGCTTATTGCAATCTCCCCATCATGCCGGGCAAACCTCCATTGGGGGGAGAAATCATGAGCCAGGACATCGTGGAAGCCGCATTGCTGGGGCGGGCGGGCTGGGATGTGGAGTGGGAGTTGGACTGCGGCGGCTCGTTTGACGAGATGCCGGCGAATCTGCTGACGTATGGGCGGCGGGACCGGCGCTGGTGCCAGGGGAATTTTCAGCATTTCTGGCTGGTTTTCGGCGATGGCATGAAGCGGGGGCATCGGATTTATTTTGCCAATGGCATCTTTGCTTATGCCGTGAGTCCGCTCCTGGTGTTGCTGACCTTTCTGGCTTTTGTGCAGGGCCTGCGCGGGCGGATTTATCGATCTGAGCCGCTGATGATCGGCTCGTTCCTGCTGTTCTTTCTGACGATGCTGCTGGTGCCGAGGATTCTGGGGTTTGTCCGGCAATTACGCAGGGCACGTGTGCGGTCTGCTGCAGCGCCTGCTGGGGGCAGCGGGCCTACAGGGTGTGGAGCGGGTCCCCCGACCCGGCGTTTGCATATTGGGCTTGGCAAAGGACTATTCTCCACCTTTCTCGAACTCCTGATCAGCAGCCTGTTCGCTCCGGCGTTGTTCTATTTGCACGCGCGCTTCGTGCTGGAAATTTTGACCGGAAAAGTGGCTCCGTGGAAAGGCCAGTCGCGAAATCCGGACGAGGCTTTGACATGGGAAACGGCGGCCAGATTGCTTTGGCTGCCGACAGTGATAGGAATCATCTGGCTGGCGCTGGCGATAGAAAAGACGCCGGGATTTGTGCTCTATTTGCTGCCGATCCTGGTGGGTTGGATTTTGTCGATCCCGGTAACGGTCTGGACATCCCGCCCAGCTTTGGGGGCATGGCTGGGGCGGCACGGGCTGCTGGCGGATTGCCTATCGGGCGAAGAAAGGAGTGCGCTGGGGCCGTTGAATCAAGCAGTATCCAAAAAACATGAAAATGAAGCGCTTCCGGAGAAGCGGCACGTTGGAAACTATCCGGCTTCGGTGGCTGGCATCGGGCAGGAGAGTCCCGCTGTGGCGGATCGGGCAACGGGTTGTGATGAAACCCTATGAACTCACGAGCAATCGGCGGGCCTGAAGGAAAAGAAGATACTCCCCTAGCCGAAGCAACGGCCTGTCTTCGCGCATCGCCCAAGCAGGAGCGGGCATTTCCTAAGCCCGCCGCGCCAGGGCGGGGCGATGGATTCGCGCGCTGCCATTCAGGCAAAAAAGATGAGACTCTCCCCACCTCGGCTCCTACGGGGAAGATGGGTGCGACAAGAGTGCGGCTGCCCTTCGGCGGCTGCGCCAGTACAGAAGCGAAGGAAGTGCAAATGCCGGGACTTGCTTGGCTGGTTTGGGCGGCGATTGTTGCGGGGTGTCTGTTGGTTTGGCTGCTGGTCTGAGGGAAGCTCCAGATCAGAGTCAGCCGCTACGGGTGTGGGTAGTGAAAACCCCGTAATCCTCCGAAAGAGTTGATTTCTCAATGTCGCCGGCCAAGGTTGGCCTCGTCATGCTTCATGTCATTCTGGCGCTTTTGCGCTCCCTGCTCTCCGGCTTTCAATCCCATTTCCGGCTCGCGCTTGAAAATCTGGCGCTCCGACATTAACTCGTAGTTCTCAAACGGCAGGCGTGCAAACCCAAACTTCGCCCCGCTGACCGACTGCTTTAGGTTTACTTGCCGCGGTTCTGGCCACAGTGGCTGTCACCGGGTGGATCGCGCAAGCACTAGGCGCCATGTTGGGTGGCGATACCGGCGGCCTTTTCCAGATCGGTCGCTGGATGCTTTTCGGCGAACTGAAGCAGGAGGCGCAGGAGGCAACGGCCAAGGTGGTGATTTATTGAACGACAAGCTGTGCAGCAGCAGCAGCTTGATTGTCAGCGTGGAGGCCGGCGCGTTTTTTTTTGAGACGACGGGGACGACTGCGCGGGAAGCAGAACCGGGGGCGCGCCGCACGGCTGGTGTTTTTTGGCGCAGACTGCGATCGCAGGGAAGCCGGACGGAGGAGTCGGGGAGGGAAAAGGAGCAGGCTGTAAAGAGGGGATTGGACCAGCAACGGCGACTGGAGCCGGCGAAGCGGTCGCTCCGGGAAAAGTGGCCGCACTTTAAAAAAGAATATGTCGGTCGCAGATGCGGGCAGCCAGGGTGATCGGCGCGGCCTAAAGCCACCCAGGTCGCTCGAATTACCCGCACTCAAAGCCGGGAGAGCTGACGGTCCTGGAAATAATCCCGCTGACACCCGTTCGGCCGAGGAAATTCCGTTTGCAAAAGGGAGCGGCGGTCAGTTGGGGATTCGCGAGCCTTGGGTCGCGAAGGGAGCGGGAGAATAATCCTATAGACACCCTAAAAAAGTGCTGAACCACGCGAGGCGGGCGCTACGGCACTCGGCCTCAAGCCTCACAACCTCAGTGAGCGGCGCCGGTAGTCGGCGGGAAACCGCGACGGATTCGATGCTCGACCGGCGAATGGCCCGGCGAACCGATCCGAGCGGGGAAAAATCTCTCCAAACCGGGGTGGCGGATGACTCAAGTAACTTTCGTGCTGGTGCGTCATCATGCACACCTGCCCCAAGCTGCATGGGAAACGGGGCGTGGCGCGTTCGACACCCCATTCCGCAACTGTGAGGCGTTCGTGCCAGAATCCCTCACGGCCAGTGAACGTGGAGCGAGGGCGTGATTACCTGGCGGTGCTCCGCAGGGCGCGTCCGCTAAACGTCCAAGTCACCCGGCTGGCGGGTGGTAGGCGGTGCGCCGGCGAGTTCCCGGACAAGCTCTTTGCGGCGACGATGAAATTCCGTCAGCTCGTCTCGCTGTTTCCGGGTTGCATTCTCGCTGTAATCATCGGAATCCCTGTTTGCGGGGTGCGTGGCAATAAGTTCCTCCAGGGCCTTGATTTGCGCCTTCAGGTCCGAGGGTAACCGTTTCCGATCCGGTGGCGGTCGGTTGTCGTATTGGCCTTCGAGAAGCTTCGCCAGGGAATCGCCGCCGAGAAACCAGTCGAGCGTCGCTCGCCAGCCGTGCGGTCCTTTGCCTGTTAGAAACAGAGACGCCGCCACGCGCCGGATTCCCGCGCGCCAATGCTCGCGCCAAAATGGGTCAGCCAGGCGTTTGCGGATCTTGCGGGCGCGGTTCGGTGTGATGGTCCGGGCCGGTCGTAATTCCAGAAATGAATTCCAAAAGGCCAGGATGCTCTGCGCTTCCCCCTCAGAGGGGGATAAAGGGGGTGTTTCCCTTCTCTCTGTTTCCTTTGTACCTGTTTCATCAATAATGGCGGGCAGGTATTCGTCACGGGACGACGTGACGGTTCTCTCTTGTCCGGGCGTGATGGTTTCATCATGGGAAGGCGTGATGATCGAAGCGGGTTTCGTGGCGGTCGGCGAGGGGCGCTCATGCCGTTGCGTTACCCCGACGGCCAAGTGTGTGAGCCGAAAAAAAAGACGCCGCCCGATTCTGGTTGTTTCCACCAGGCCCGCCGCGCGTAGTTTCTCGATCAAACCTGAGAGTTGATTCTTGCGGCTCGTGAGCTTGGCTTGTGGCTTGAAAAGGAGCGGGAGTTCTTCGATTGCGCGTTCGTAATGAAGCCAGACGAATTTGCGACCTTCTACCACCTCGATTTTTGCTCTGCCAAAATTGAACCAGCCGCGCAGGTAATGCAGCAGGCAGAGGTCATCAACAGCGACCTTGCCGAGTAGCCCGGCATCAACTACAGCGGATTGGTTCACGACGAATGTGAACTTCATGGGGCGGTGGGGTGTTGTGCGCCTTTCTCAAGCGCGGCGGACCTGGCGTTCGGCAAGCCACTCGTCAACGGCGACACGGGGAAATCGCGTCAGTCTGCGGGTCAATTTCAGGTGAGGCAGGCCCCGCGTTAGGAGGTTGTCAATCGTGCGGACTGAAACGCCAAGGCGGGCGGCGAGCTGCTTTTTGTTCTCGTAGTCCGGCTCTTTCGTCTGGCCGGCGCCGGGGACGGGCTGCTGATTTGAATTATCGTTCATCACCCGCAGAATTAGCAGGTGACTTCCCTGGAACTCTCGGAACTCTCGATGTGTGAGAATCGCCAAAAAAGCCGCAGAAGCGCATTACCGCGCGACCAGGCGCGGAACTCTCGCGGAACTACCGCGTGTCAAGTAGATTCAAGGTTTTTACAGGCGATTCGTTCAGAGGGGTCTCTGAGCCTTCGTTTTCGCGGCGTGCCGTTGCAATCGCTCGTTGCGATTTCGGCTCTGACGCATTCGGTGTTCTGCGAGTTTCTTGACGACGCTACGGCGCATCGGGAACTTGAAAGGGACGCGCGCCTTGTCACAGAGCTTTTGCAACCCCTTTCGGCTCATCGGCCTAGATTCGCCTTTCCGCTTAACAGGAAGGCTGCGGCGCACTTCGTCAAGCGTCATCCTCTCGTCACCAGCGACCTCGCTGGCCGCTTCCAGCCGTTCAAAATCCTCAACTTCCTGCGGGTCGGTGACGCCGCGCTCCTCGATGTTGTCCAGCCAGCAACGTGCGCCGTCAGCGAAACAGATTTCGTATTGGACTGCGGCTTCGAGGGTTGCCCATTGCCAAGGATCAAGCTGCAAGCCAACGCCGATTTCGACCGTCCGGGTATTCAAATGCGTCGTGGTCTGGCGAGCGTTGTAAGCGCGCCGTTCAAGCCAGTTGTGGAACGCCGCTGCTTCGGTCGGAATTGTTTTGAGATTCCAACCGAAATGCTCCGCCCATTCCCGCTCAAGCAACTTATCGCGCAGGCCACCCCAGCCTTGGCGCACCATGTCAAGCGTCGTGTCAAAGATGCTCATGAAGTTGGATGGGCCATCTTCGTCCTCGGCGAAAGTGGTGAACTGGGCGCGAAGGGCGTCGCGCAGTTGTTCCGCTCTTTTCGTTTCGCCGGGCGGCAAGGCGGCAATCTGGTCGGCGGTTTCCTTCGCACGAATTGCCTGGAGGCGACGCAGGCGATCCAGTTTATCACGGAGAAGTTTGGAAAGTTTCTCGTCGTCCTTTGGCTCCAGGCAGCATTTGTGTCGCGTGACGGACTTCCATAAATCGTCAGGGAAAAACCTGGCGGTTTGCATTTCCAATGAGTTCGGGTCCTCGAATTTCTCCTTCTCCTCCTTACTCAAAAAACAGGCCGGGAGATGCAGCGCAGCGCGGTTGATTTCGACAGGAGGCGAACCGTCCTTGCCAATGGGGTTTTCGTGGAAAAGTAGGTCGAACGCTGTTGGCAGTCGCAAGGCAATCGCTCGACGCGCGTTTTGGCCGTCGCGGATGAAGCAGGCTGTGTGGTCGCGGTTATAACCTACGAAGTGAACTTCGCGTTTGTCGCCGCACCATTCGAGAATTGTGAGCTTGCTCATGCGCCTGCAAATTGAGTGCGCCTGGTCGTGAGTGTGCCAAGCTGAGGCATGAGGCGCAATCTGGGTGTCGGCGGGTGCTCAATCGTTCTCACCCATTTCCCGGCCGTAAGCTCTGACGCGGAAGTTGCGGGCGAGAAAGTCGTCCACTTCGACTTTGGGGAAGCGAACGATTTTGGACGTGAGTTTGACGAAAGGCAAGCGGCGCTGCCTCATCAGGTTGTCTATCGTTCGCTTGCTGACGTTCAAGCGCCGAGCAACCTGTGCTTTGGTTTCGTAATCCGGCGGCGCGGGAAACTCTTTTCGTTCCGGGTTCATGCTCGCTCGTTCATTTTTAGGAGCACTCTGCCACGCAATTGCCAGACAACGGTGTATCACAAACACGAGATGCTTTCACATAATCGGATGACGCCAAATGTTCACGCGCGGAAACCTAAAGGCCAAATCCCGGCGGTGGCGGGCGGGTCAATTTGGAGCGCAGAAGGGTGACGGGGCGAGCAAGAGATTGACGCGACCGCCGCCGACCTACCATCGAACCGGCTTCCGCGCGACATGTTCCCGGACTGGCAGTGGACTGAACGCGGCCACGGATTGACGCGGACAATGCGCGGACATGGCCCGTCCACGGACGCGGCTGCGTTGGTGGAATGGTCGCGGTAGCGGACTGTTTGCGGACTGGACGCGTACGCGGAGTGCCCGTGACTGCGTTCGGCGGACTGGATTGCGGCGCGGATTGTCCGCGTCCACGCCGCGACGGTTTCGCGGACGGAAAATCCTTAGCGGGCTAAGGGGTAAGGCTTGCGTGTGAAATAAAGATGAGGTTTCAGTGATTGTTCGATATGAAAATAAATTCGTAAGACGAACCTGCGGTTCCGTCCGCAGTAGCCTATCGGTGCTGGCGCGACTGGTAACGGTCGGGTCAGAAGCCATCGAGACAACATCCCTCCATCGTCGTGATGAGGAGACTTCCGTGAGGCGGTCTCTGCGACTGCGAGCGCCAATGTGGCCGGAGGGACAGGCTGGATGAAATGCCCAACTCAAGTGAACTGCCATAGGCACCGTCATACCCAACGAGCCAAAGACGCTGTCAGGCTCCAGACAAAATCGGCAATGCAGTCGGATGCTCCAACGCACGCATGGAACACACGGACGTTCCAGACTGCCGGTGTGGAAGGCGGGGACTAATTCATTCGTGTCACTGGAAACTAACATTGTAAACCCGACATCCCGCCCCGGCTCCGGGGCAGGCGCGTCCGCAAGGAACGCTGACGGGGTGGCGGGCAGAGGAGACTGGAAAAAGCGAACGCCGTTCGGTAATCGAACGGATAGAGGCTTTGCCTCGCTGCGCAAGCAGGCTGACTTCCAGTTGGTCGTTCGTGACGAGAGAACTCGCAGAACCTTCCCAGGAGGAAACAGCAAATGAACGCGGATAAAACTGCGTGTGCATCCTCCGGCAAGGCGACGGCTTGGGACCAGATCGACTGGCCCAAGTGTGAGCGTCAGGTCAGGAGGCTGCAAGCGCGTATCGTCAAGGCAACTCAGGAAGCCCGCTGGAACAAAGTGAAAGCTTTGCAACGGCTGCTGACCTGCTCGTTTTCCGGCAAAGCCTTGGCCGTGAAACGAGTGACGGACAATCAAGGCAGGCGAACGTCGGGGGTGGACAGAGCAATCTGGCGAACCTCGGCGTCCAAACACAAAGCCATCGGCACGTTGAGGCGGCGCGGGTATCAACCCCAACCGTTGCGGCGTGTCCACATTCCGAAGGCTAATGGGAAATTGAGGCCGCTGGGTATCCCGACGATGAAAGACCGCGCCATGCAGGCGTTGCATCTGCTGGCGTTGGAACCCATCGCTGAGACCACCGGAGACCGAAACTCCTACGGCTTTCGTCCTGGCCGAAGTACGGCTGACGCCATCGGGCAGAGCTTCCTCATGTTGTCCCGCAAGGACAGTGCGACGTGGGTGCTGGAAGGCGACATTCGCGGTTGTTTCGACAACATCAGTCACGAATGGATGCTCCGACAGATTCCCACGGACAAGGAAGTGCTGCGCAAGTGGCTCAAAGCCGGGTTCGTGGAAAAGCGAATCCTCTTCCCCACCGAGGCAGGCACCCCGCAAGGCGGGATTATCTCGCCAACGCTGGCTAACCTGACACTGGACGGACTGGAACGGCGGCTCAAGGAAACCTTCCCTGTGAAGGCGCCCAAGGGCCAAAAGTCCGGCCCCAAAGTGAACCTCATTCGATACGCGGACGACTTCATCATCACCGGTGCGACCAAGGAACTGCTGGAAAATGAAGCCAAGCCACTGGTCGAGCAATTTATGCGCGACCGGGGTTTGCAGCTCTCGCCCGAGAAAACCTGCGTCACGCCCATCGAAAATGGATTCGACTTCCTCGGACAACACCTCCGCAAGCACGGCGGAAAGCTGCTCATCCAACCCTCCAAGAAAAACACGCACACGTTCTTGGACAAGGTGCGGCAACTCATTCGCCAGAATCGCGGATTCAGTCAGACCGACTTGATTCGTCAACTCAACCCCGTCATTCGTGGCTGGGCCAATTACCATCGCCACATCGTGGCGAAGCGGGCGTTCAAGAAAGTGGAATGGGTTTTGTGGCACAGCCTCTGGCGTTGGGCCAGACGCAGGCATTCCGGCAAGGGTAGCCGATGGATCATCCAGCGATACTGGCGTCTCATCGGCGGCAAGAAAGTGTTCGCGGTCGATACCGGCAAACGGATGCCGAATGGAAAACCGATCTGGTTGCGATTGGTCAACCCAGTCGAAATCAGCATCCGGCGGCATCTGAAAATCCGGGGACAAGCGAACCCGTTCGACCCGCGCTGGCGGGCCTACTTTGAAGACCGTGCGTTCTTCAAGAAGTTTGGCATTCATCGTCGTGAGGCTGGATTGAAACCGTCAAGTGAACCGGCTCCGCGATAGCGGGGCTTTGGAGCGGCTTGAGCCGGATGAAGGGAAACTTTCACGTCCGGTTCTTAGGGGAGGGAGCGGCAGCAATATCGCTCCCTTACCCGACCCTGGCCAATATTGTGCGTTCCGGCGGCTGTCTCGCGCGGCTCATCCGTTGGCAGCGGCGCGAAAGGGAACGACGTTTTCGGCGTCTTTGGGCGGACAAACCGCGAACCATTTCGCGGCTTCCCTCTCAGTCACGAGTTGCCGGTAGTTGGCGAAAATCATCTGCGGACTATTGCCAGCTTCCAGAGCGACTTGCGCGGCGTTCTTGATTATCGCCAGCCGGTAGGAGCAAAAACTGTGGCGGAGCGCGTTGTGTTTCCAAACGAACTTGCGAACCGAGGAAGGGTCTTTGCCCGGAGCCTGCGCCGCCGCCTTGCGTTGTTCATTGATCGCAGCGGCCAGTTTGGAAAACTGATTCCACCAACTTTCAAAATCCGTCAGGTTGCCAGAGGGTTTTGCGTGAGGGGCAAGCCAGTCGGCGAGATTGTCCGTGATGGGTGCCAATCTGCGCGCGGCGGTCTTGGCTTTGCTCGCTTTGATTTCGATATGCCGCTCCATGAGGTTGACTTCGCTCCAATCCAAACGCCGAATCTCAGCGGTCCTCAGCCCGGCAAACCCGGCAATCGCCAGCCACGGCACCATTTCCGGACGGGCGGCAGTCAGGATTTCGCGCATTTCTCCGGGCGTGAAAATCTCGATTTCGCCATTGTCCTCCTTTTGCTGCTGGACGGCCTCGATTTCCTCGACGGCCTCTTTGGGCAGATATTTGCGCTTGATGCAGAAGCGGAACAAGGAGGCGGTGACGGCCAGATAGTTTCGTTTCGTGCGCCCGCTGACCTTCATGCCGTCCAGCCAGGTTTGAAGCATCGTTCCCGACACGCCGCCGATGTTCAACTGAAAGGCTTCGGCGAATCGGTTCAGGCGGCAATCCAAGTCCTTCAAGTGAACTTCTGACAGCCGCGCTGCGCGCTTGGCCGCGAGCATTTCGTCCACGACCTGCCGCACGGTGCGCTTTTGCAGCGCGGCGGGATTGCGACGGCGGAAAAAGTCCACCGCCTCTTTGAGCGTTGCACCATCCGGCAGGTGTTTCACTGCGGACACGTATTCGAGTACAGCGAGATTGAGCGGCACGTTGAGCGGGAGCAACTGGCCGATGGCCTGCATATAGTTCGCGCGGTCTGCCGCCGTGAGCCGGAGCACTTCGTTCTCGCTGGTGGCGAGCTTGGTCGCGGTGAAGTCGGCTTCGCGCTTGGCCTCGCCCAAGTCCGCGAAGCGTTTCTTCTTCCGTTGCGCGCCGTCGTAGTAGGTGAGCGTGAATTGGGGATAGACGGTGCCGTTGACGCGATTTTTCCCGGCGTAAATCTTCACCGTGACGTTGCCGCGCTTGATTTCGATGGGCCGTTTCAGGGCGGGAGAAGGTTTCGTTTTCATTGGCGAAACTGTCCCTAAACTGTCCCTAAATGTCAATACATTTGTGAAATGGCCAACAAAAGCTGGTGCGCGTGGCGGGAGTCGAACCCACAACCTTCGGCTCCGGAGGCCGTCACTCTATCCATTTGAGCTACACGCGCAAGTTATTTGTAACAAACTAGTTACAAATATAATGATCCGCCGATAGTTTCGTGATTATCACCCTTTATGGTCGCCCAATAATGCAGGCATGACAGCAATTCACGCAGCAGCATCACCGAAAACGGTCTTTCACAAAGTCGGTCAAAACTTGTATCGGCTCGAATCATCGAGTGGATATTATGGCCCGTTCAAACGCGGCGGCAAGCAAATCCGCTGGTCCCTCAAAACCACCGATGCCGCACTCGCGCGGCGACGCCTGACCGTCGTCCGCGAGAACGTTGCCCGCCTCAATCAAACCAGCCTGTATGATGACCAGGTTTAGTGCGGTTCGCCAACGATGACTCTCGGTGCAAAATGTGATGCTCTCCACTCTGCGGTTGCTCGGCGATCTCAGCTTGCCAACCAGCCAGGCCGTCGGCTTGAATCACCGCGGCGAGAGCGATGGGATGGCGATTAAAACGCCGCGAAGCCGGCCGGAGCTCGTGTCAGCGCGGCAGCGGCGGGGAAAGTTTTGCGCGTTTTCTATCCTAGCGGAGCGCCTGAGCGCCCCGACCGCTGCTTATGAAAAAGCGGATTCTGTTTGTCGATGACGAGTCGGCCATGTTGCTGGTGTATGAACTGGCGCTCAAACACATGGCCGCAGAGTGGCAACTTTTCTTTGCGGCCAATGGTGTCGAGGCGTTGCAGTTGATGGAGCGAACGCCCATTGACGTGGTCGTTTCTGAGTTGTGCCTGCCGCGGATGGATGGGGTGCAATTCCTGAACGAAGTCGCCCTGCGGTATCCGCACACGATCCGATTTGTCTTGTCCGCTCGCTTCCGCCCCGAAGACGTGGCCAAGTGCATCAACGCGGTGCACCAATTCCTGCGGCTGCCGTGCGATATGGCCGTGCTCAAAGCGGCCCTGGTCCGGGCCTGCGCGCTGGATGTCTTCGCGAGCAATGAATCGCTGAAGCGGTTGATTGGGCGGATGACCACCCTGCCCAGCCTGCCCTCCTTGTATTACCGCATTTTGCAGGAACTCCAATCGCCCGGCGCGCCGGTCGGGAGGATCGCCGAGATCGTGTCGCAAGATCCGGGCATAACGGTGAAGCTCTTGCAATTCGCCAATTCCGCCTACCTGGGAATGCCGCAGCGGGTTTACAATCTGGACGAGGCGATCCAGCGCCTGGGCGTCAACCTGGTCCGCTCGCTCGCCCTTTGCCTGCACACGGTCGTGTTCTTCGAGCAAGTTCAATTGCCCGAATCATTATTGCAACCGCGCTGGAGCCATTGGTTTCGAACCGGCACGTTGGCCCGAACGATTGCCGAAGTGGAAGGCGTGGATCGCGAGTTGGCCGACGAGAGTTTCATGGCCGGCTTGCTGCACGATGTCGGCAAGCTGCTGCTCCTCGCGAACCTGGCGGACAAATACGAGGAGGCGATGCGTTTTGCTCGAAGCGAACAGGTGCAGCTTTGGCAGGCGGAGCAGCGGGTGTTCGGCGCGACCCATGCCGAGGTCGGCGCCTACCTGTTGGGGTTGTGGGGATTGCCCGTCTCGATTATCGAAGCCGTGGCCCTCCATCATGATCCAGCCAAGGCGGCCACGCGGGACTTCTCGCCGCTAACGGCCGTCCACGTGGCCAACGTGCTCGAATACGAGTCGCATCCGGACCAGTCCGCCGCCGCGCCGCCGGCGATAGCCGTGGATTACTTGCGAGCCTTGAAGCTGGACCAGCGCTTGGACCAACGGCGGCAGCGTTGCTCGCAGGCTTAAAACGGATCCCAGACCGAAGCTTCTTGCCTCCGATTTGAGGCGGGAACTCACGCTCCCGCCCATTCAGAAGCTGCGGATCCGAATCAGCGTGATACGCGTACGGGCAGGGGCGATGAGCCCGCCAGGCCGCGCCGTAGGCGGAACGCGCGGAGCGGGGTTTTTGGAAGAAGAAACTTTCGCGTGTTCTGCATATTCCGCGGTTTGCGAAAAAGCCGTTCTGCCCTCTCCGCGGCGCGATCACGGCTGCTTCAGAAAACCAGCGTCGCCGAGCCATTCCTCGAAGCGCGCGATCCATTGGCCGACGGGTCGGTGATTGCTCGCGCGCAGACCGAAGCCGTGTCCGCCGGTCGAATAGATATGCAGTTCCGCCGGCACGCCCGCTTGCTTGAATCGCAGATAGACGTTGGCCAGACCTTCCGCAATGTCGGGCCGGTCGTTGTACGCGCACGCGAGGAACGCGGGCGGCGAATCTTTCGTGGGCGCAATACTCGGCGTGCTGCCGGGATAAATCAGCGCCTGGAAATCCGGCCGCGCGCCCTGGCGATCCACCGCATCGGTGGCGCCCGGGATGCCGTCATCGGAGCGCATGTCTGCCAGGGCGGCCAATTCGCCACCGGCGGAAAAGCCCATCACGCCCACGCGCGCCGCGTTGACGGCCCATTCCTGCGCCCGACTGCGCACGAGGCGGATGGCGCGTTGCGTGTCCGCGAGGCCGTGGACGTCCACCTGGTAGGTCGAGTTCGACTCGCGTGCAAGGCGATACTTGAGCACGAACGCCGCGATGCCCCGCTCGCTCAACCACTGCGCAACGTTGTAGCCTTCGTGATCGATCGCCAGCACGCGGTGGCCGCCGCCCGGAATCACGATCACGGCGGCGCCGGTGGCCTTGTCCTTGGACGGCAAGTAGGGCGTGAGGGAAGGATTGTGAATGCCATGAACGCTGCGCTCGCCGATCTTGCCTTCCACTACTTCTTTGGCGGTTTTGCCTTCCGAGCCGGGCGCGCCGTCCGGCCAGAGCGGAATTTCGTTTGGTTCGCCGGATGCAAAGACCGCCCCAGGCAGCAGCAGGAACGCAACGATTGTTTTCCGTAGAGTCGATATTTTGTTCATAAGTTTGTGATCGTGCAGCCTTTTGGGCTCAGGTGCAATGTTAGGATCTTCAGACCATGCACGGTGCGTCGGGAGAATTCTACGCCAGTTCCAACAAAAGTTTGGGATGCCGTGTAGCGATTTTCAGCAGCACCTTCGGCTTCGAAGCCGCTCCTACGGAACCTTAGTTTTTTGCCCCTCGCTCGCTACAAAAATGCCGCCTCCGATGGGGCTGGGAAAGGCGCCAGTCGCCCTTAATTCAACGGCAGTGCAGCTTGCTTCACGCCGCAATTTTCAAACCGGCCGTCGCGCCAATCAATGCTTTTGGAAGGAGACGGGCGAATCGGCGCGTTTGATGGATTGGGCGTGGTTGAGGCGGGCGATCTGAAGTCGTCCATTGACTTTGCTCTGGAGCTGCAAGCTGGCTTCCAATTGTTGCTGGGCAACATAGAGTCGGTAGCTTTCCACGGCTGGCCAGGCGAGGAGGCCGATGAGAACGCCGATGCGGATCCAATTTTTCGTGTTCATTTGTTCAGGTCAATCCACTTCATTTGCCTGACCAGATATCGGCACAAAGGGCGTCGCACTTAAGCCTGGAAGCTTCCCATCGCCGAAGCCCGCTCCCGCCAGCGGGAATGGACGGCGTTTGGATTCCATCCTCGTCTTGAAGCGGGCGGCAATTGACACACTGGCTGCCAGGCGGCAAGGCTACCGGCGACCGCAAGATCGGGATGAACGAGAAGCAACCATCACTGCCCGCGCCATGACTTCCGGCCGCTCGAGATTTGAAACCGAATTGCAGGTGCGCCCCGACGACATCGATATGAACCAGCACGTGCACGGGAGCCGCTACTTCGACTACGTGCTGGCCGCCCGCTACGACCAGATGGCGCGCTGCTATAAAATGTCCATGGAGCAATTCACTCAGGCCGGCTTCGGCTGGTTCATCCAAACCGCCCATATTGACTACAAACGCCCGCTCCGGCTGGGAGATCGTTTCGTGGTTCGCACCTGGGTGGCGGAGCTCTTCCGCACCGGCGTGAAAGTGAATTTCGAAATCGTCCGCCAGACCAACGCCAAACTTTGTTGCGACGGGTATTTTGACTACACCATGATCGCGCTGCCAACCGGGCGCGCCGCGGTCATCCCGGACTGGATCGTCAGCAAATACGCGGTGTGAGGGGAGGCTTCTGGCTCGTGGCGGCGTCCATCAGACCGCTGGCGATTGATCGAGGAAGAGGCGGGCTTCGGACTTAAGAATGCCGAGGATTGTGTTGGCGCGAACGAGCGCGTCGAGTTCCGCTTGCTCCTGAGCCGTCAGGCAGCCGTCGGTGCGTCTGCCAGCCAGCTCGTCAAAACGTTCCTGGGTTTCCTGATCGGCCTGCACGCTGACCAGGGCACGGGCCAACTCAAGCCGCATCTGCCGAGAGAGGGGCCGTAGCAGTCTCTCAAGCGCGGTGGCTTCACTACTATTTGGCACGCCGAAAACATACTGCGCAACCATCGGATGGTCGAGGGGTTTTCTGCAGGGCGAAGCGCGCAAGGGTCTGATGCCTTCCGCTTGTATTCCCCGCGCCGGGCAATATCCTCTTAGGATTCACGATGGATTTGAACATTCATCCTCCCCTGCCTCGGCGAAAGGATTTTCGCATCGGCCTGCTTGGCAGCGGCTTCATAATCACTGAATGCCATTTGGTGAGCTACCGCAAGGCGGGCTTCAACCCGGTTGCCATCGCTTCGCGCAATCGGGCGAACGCCGAGAAAGCCGCTCAGCGGCATCACATCCCGAAAGTCTATGATACGTATGAACAGTTGCTGGACGATGCCAGCATCGAGGTCCTCGACATTGGCGTGCCGCCGAACGCGCAACTGGGCTTGATCAAGCAGGCCTGCGAGCGCCGCATCGTGAAAGGCATCCTCGCCCAGAAGCCGCTGGGGATGAATTATCAAGAGGCGATCGAGGCGGTGCGACTCTGCGAAGACGCAGGCATCGCGCTCGCGGTCAACCAGAACATGCGGTACGATCATTCGGTGCGCGCCGCCAGGACGTTGCTCGAAAACGGGACGCTCGGCGAACCGGTGCTGGCGACGATCGACATGCGCGGCATTCCCCACTGGATGCCGTGGCAGGAGGAGTTGGGCTGGGTGACGTTGCGCATCATGTCGATCCATCATCTGGACTGTTTTCGTTTTTGGTTTGGCGACCCGCAACGGATCTATTGCAGCCTCCGCCCCGACCCTCGCACCCGATTTCCGCACCATGACGGCATCTGCGCCTACATTTTGGAATACGCGAACAGTTTGCGCTGCGTGTCGGTGGACGACACTTGGACCGGGCCGGCGCGCGAAGGCTGTCCCGCCGACATCTATCTCCGCTGGCGCATCGAAGGTTTGAATGGTCTGGCCATCGGCGAGATCGGCTGGTGCCGCGATCCGTACACGACGCCGTCCGCCGTTCGCTATGCCGCCAAGGGCGATCGTGAATTCCACTCGCCGCGTTGGAGCGAAAGCTGGTTTCCGGACGCGTTTGCCGGAACCATGGGCCAGCTATTGATCGCTTTGGAAAGCAAGGCCGAACCCGCAATCAGCGGACGCGATAATTTGAAGACAATGGCATTGGTGGACGCGGCCTACCTGAGCGCGACGGAACACCGCGCGGTCGCGGTGGCGGAAATCGAAAACGAGAAGGGAGCCGGGTCTCGAACAACCAAATGATCAATCCTGCTCCAAGCGGTCAGACTAATTGACACGGATGGTTGCCGGTATTGCTCGTGACCGGCATTAACGCGGGTCCAAGCGCGGTCCGCTACGAATGCGCCCAGCCGCGATCAACCAGAATTTCCTGGCCGGTAATCGCGCGGCTCGCATCGCTCGCCAGAAAAAGCGCCACGCTCGCGATCTCTTCAGGTTGGATCAGGTCGGGAATGCACTGCGATCGGCGGATGAGCCGCTTGGTGGCCGCGGTCACGTAATCACGGAGTTGGCGTTTGGTCATCACCCAGCCGGGCGATACCGCATTCACCCGAATCCGGCGCGGACCGAGTTCGCGCGCCAGCGAACGGGTAAACCCGAGCACGCCGCCCTTGGTCGCCACGTAAGCGCTCATGTTCGTCGGCGCGATGTGGAAGGTGATCGACGCAAGGTTGATGATCGCCGCGCCGGGGCGCATCCATTTAAGCGCTTCCCGGCTCGTCAAAAAATAAGCGCGCAGGTTTCGCGCGAACAGACGGTCCCAATCTTCGACCCGGGTTTTCTCCAGCGGGATTCGAGGGTCCGAGGCGGCGTTGTTTACCAGGACGTGAATCTGCGCGAACCGCGCGCCGATGCTTTGGATCCAGCGGCGAATGGCGGTCTCGTCGAGCAGGTCCACGCGGCTGAAAAAAACTTCGTCGCGCAGTTCCTTCGCCAGCGCCTGGCCGGCTGCGCGGTCCGTGTCGCAAAAGAAAATCCGCGCCCCCGCTTGATGGAAAGCCCGCGCGATGCTGGCGCCGATGCCGTTGGCGCCGCCCGTCACCACCACGTTGCGCTGTTTCAATTCGGAAAAACTCGTCACGGCCTGACCCTGCCGGCCCGGCCATCGGCGCGAAAGCTTAATCCCCCGGCGATGTCAAATCCCCGATTCGCCCGACCAGCGTGCCGACAGGTTCCGTCTCGCGGTGGCCCCCCCTTTCATGCCTCGCGCGAGGTGGCGGACAAACCCGGCAGAGCCGTTTCGTGACCCCCTTGTTTTACTTATTCCAAGCCGGCCTCCGCGGCGGCAGCCGGATCAATTTTGCGGAGTGCTGCCGCGGCCGCGTTGCTCACGAAGATGTCCTCGTCGCCGATCAATTCTTTCAGGGCCGGAATGATTTCCTTGGTCTCCGGCCCAATCGCGCCCAAGCTCAAGGCCGACGCTTCCCGAACTTCTAACTCCTTGTCCTTGAGCAGAGTGATCAGCATCGGGACGGCGTCCTTTGCGGGCAGTCCGATGAAACCAAGCGCGATCGCCGCCCCGGTCCGTACGCTGGCCTGATCGTCGTGCAACGTGGCGATCAGGTCCGGCACCGCGGCCGGACCAATCAGCCCCAGCGCCAGCGCCGCGCTCGGTGGCGTGCGCAGCGGACGGGGCACCCGCTCGCGCTTCAGGGCTTCGACCAGGGCGGGAATGGCGCCGCTGGCTTGGGGCCCTATTTCACCCAGCACGAATGGCGCCTGCCAACCAACACTCCGGTCGTTCAACGCATCGATAAGCACGGGGACCACCCGATCGACCTCGTCATCGATCAACCAGAGCGAGCGGGCAGCCGCCACGCGAACCACGGTGTCATCGTCGCTGAGTTTTTTCGTGAGTAACGGGAGAGCGCTTCTGGCTCCGCGTCCCCATCGGCCCAAGGCTTCGGCCGCCGCCGCGCGCACGGCCGCAACTTCGTCCTCCAGCGCCCGTTCAAGGCCGCGTAACGCCTCGGTCTCGTCCCCTCCGCTGGCGCCCAGGGCTTGCGCGGCGCGGCAACGAACCCGTTCCGAGGAATCCTTGAGAGCGCGTGTGAGAGCTGGGACGGCCATCTTCGCTTGCGGCCCGAAATCCCGAAGCACCTCCGCCGCGCCTGCGCGCACGCGCGCGTGGTGATGGCCGAGGGCTTGCGTGAGAAAGGGCAGGCTGGCAAGCCCGCATCGGCGCAAGGCCCGCTGGATTTCCGTCAGCAGTGCGCCGTCGGTTTCGCGCAAGGCTCCGATCAGCGCGACAATCGCATTTTGGTCTTTCGCGCCGATGATCCCCAATTGCTCGGCCGCCTTCGCCTGGATGGACGGAATGTTGCCGGGTTCAAATTTGATGAACGGCAGCGCTCGGCACAAGGCCCCCAGCGGTTTGGTGAAGGGAGTTTCTCGCCAGTAAAGCGCCCGGATCAACTCCGGCGCGGCCTCTGGTCCGAGCGCTTGGATCGCCTCGGCCGCCTGGTCGCGCACCTGGTAATCACCACTGGCCAAATCCCTGATTAGCGCCGAAACGCGTTTGCCTCGACACGCCCAACCCCCGGCGCCATGGCCAAGAATATCGACAGCGAAGGCGGCTCCGCCCAGAACCACAGCCAAACACAGAACTTTTCCCATCACGGCAGTCACCCATCCAGGTCAACCTGGTTGCTTACCATACGGGCTTAATGATCCCACAGCAACCTCGACCAAAAACGAAACCAGGATTGCGGCGGCCCCACGACGTTCGCCTTGCGCTCACGATTCAAAAGTATGCAGCCCGATTTCTCGCTGCCCCGTGAACTTGCAATCGTGATCGATCGTACAGTTCAGTTCAGTGCCTCCCGCATTTCGGCAAACAAGTTTTCCCCGGACTCCACCGCCACAAGTTGGCGGCCCTTTTCGTCCGCCCATTCGACCAACTCCTCCGGCAGTTCCTTCAGAAACGGCGATGGTTGGCAGGGCAGGCTTTGGCCATACTTTTTTCGACCCGTGCAATAGCTGATCGTCAAGGTTTCCTGCGCGCGGGTCATCGCCACATAGAACAGCCGCCGCTCTTCCTCCAGCGTTCCTTCCCGCTTGGAGCGGGCATGCGGCAAGAGGCCGTCCTCCAAGCCGGCGATGTGAACGTGCGGGAACTCGAGACCCTTGCAACTGTGCATCGTAATGAGGGTAACCGCCACTCCTTGCGTCTCCTTCTCCTCTTCGCGGTCGCTGTCGAGGGCAAGGTCGTCGAGAAAATCTTGCAGCCGTTCCGCCGGCGGCAGGGCGCCGCGCGGTCCGGCGTCCAGCTCGGCCACCAGGCCCTTCAGGTTCTGGACGCGGTTTTCAGCAGTTTCGGGATTTATTTCTGAGCGGCGCAAATCCTCGAGGTAGCCTGCCTCGGCCAGAAATGTCTCCGCCCACAGCCGCAGCGGGAAATGCTTCTCAGCATCAAAAGGGGCGCGGGTCCGTTCGATGAACTGCAGAAACCGCTGAAGGCTTTCGCGGGCCTTGGGAGCGAACCGGGGCTGGCGGTCGGTCTGTTTCATCGCGGCATAGACGGAGGTTTGACACTCCTGGCTGGCCGCGATCAAGCGTTCCATCGTGGCATCGCTCAGGCCGCGAGCGGGGACGTTGGCGATGCGCAACAGGCTCACATCATCGTGCGGATTGAGGAAAACTTTAAGATAGGCGAGCAAATCCCGCACTTCCCGCCGATCGAAATAACTCTGCCCTCCAATCAAGCGGTAACTCACGCGCGCCTTGCGCAGGGCGGTCTCCAGCGCGCGCGATTGCTGGTTGGTCCGAAACAAAATCGCCTGGTGGCTCCAGGGCGCGCGTTTGGCCAGCCGGGCGTATTCAATCCGCTCGACGACCGAACGCGCTTCCTCTTCCTCGCTGGGGAAGCCGCCCAGTGTGATTCTCACGCCCGGGCCTTTCTCCGACCAAAGCTCTTTGGCGTGGCGGCGCGGATTGTTCTTGATGACGGCATTGGCGGCGTGGAGGATCACGTTGGTCGAGCGGTAATTCTGTTCCAGCTTGAAGATTTTGACTTCCCGGAAATGTTTCTCCAAGTCGGGCAGGTTGGCCGCTTCGGCCCCGCGCCATCCGTAAATGCTCTGATCGTCGTCCCCCACGACGCAGAGGTTACGGTGTTCCCGCGCGAGGAGATGGACCAGCTCGAACTGGGCCGCGTTGGTGTCCTGGTACTCGTCCACCATCACGCGGCGGAATCGTTCCCGGCAACCGCCGAGCACGCGGGGATGCTCCTTAAACAGCCGCAGGGTGAGCAGCAGCAAGTCATCGAAATCGATGGCGTTGCAGGCGCGCAAGGAACTCTCGTAACGCGATCGGATGTGCTGCGCCAATGCAAGGCCGCTTTCGTCGGAAAACGCGCCCGGTTTAATGGCGCCGTTTTTGAAACGGCTCAAAAAACTCAGAATGACTTTGGGATCGGTCTTTTCGCCCGGGGCGGAAAAATGGCCGAGGATTTTTTTGATCGCGCCGAGCTGTTCGGATTCGTCATAGATCACGAAGTTCCTTTTGTAACCGAGCAACTCAATGTGCTCCCGCAAAATCCGCGCGCACAGCGAGTGGAACGTGGAGATGATCGGTATCTCCGGGCCGTTCGCGCCCCGGCCACTCGCCCGGCGCGGAGCCAGCCTGCCAACCCGCTCCCTCATTTCACGCGCGGCTTTGTTGGTGAACGTCACCGCGAGGATGTTCGCCGGAGCGATCCCGCGCTCGATCATGTGGGCGATGCGGTAGGTGAGGACGCGGGTTTTGCCGGTGCCGGCGCCGGCGAGGATCAAAACCGGGCCATCGATGGCCTTCACGGCCGAGCGTTGCGCCGGGTTCAGGCAGTCCAAATTAAACATCCGGACGCGAAGTGTAAGGGCCGCAGGAACGATGGCAAGCGGAACGAGGAAAAGCGGACCCGTGCGGTGGAACTAAACGGTTGCACCGGAGTGGAAGGGGTTAAGCGGATGGCCTCTGACGGCCCGGCCAGCGCGCGCCACCGGGGAAGCGGTTGCGGAGCGAGCCGCTGTGAGGTTAGCGCTGCTCTTCCAGCTTCTTCAAATCCTCGGCGAGGAATCGCGCAATCTCCTTGAACTTCGGCACGTTGCCGGGATTTATGTCCATCAAGGTTTGATGGGCTTCAAGACAGGTTCGGGAGAGCTGCGTTTTGTCAGCTTTGGCGCCAGTAGGTTCGAGCGGCGCCAGCGCGTCCACGGCAAATTTCTCCCCTTTGATGATCGGGAAGAGCTGGCTGATTCCCAGGTTTTCCAGCAGCTCGACGATGCGAGCGTTCGGATTGAACAACTCGATCGTGGGCAAGCTGTTCCCGTTCCGCACGGAGCTGAGCTTCAAACCGATCCCCGCCAGGACGCCCAGAAAAGTGCTGTCCATGAGCTGGCATTCGCTGAGGTCCAGGACAAAGCGGTACTGGCCCTGCTGCGCCAGGCCGTACACCAGCGTTCTGAAATCCACGCTCGCGGTGAAGTTGGCGCGGCCGGCAATTTTGATGCAAACCAGCTTGTCTCCCACCCAAACCGACAAATTCGAAGCGGGCGTGTTCATGCTCTCACCTCAATCTCGCTAACTCAATCGACTCATTGACGATTCAACTTAAATCCTGCCGACCGGCCCGCAAAATCAAAAATGCGACGCCAGCTCATTTGGTCCGGCCGGCCGCGCTCGGCTTTCGCCCCGGACAATTTGCACCAGCGTCTGCTGTAAAACCAGCGCGTCGTCCAGACCGCTGGAAATCAGGCGCCGGTTGCACTCCAGTAAGAGACTCATTGCGCGGACCAATTCTTCAATGGAATAACGCCCTGCGTGTGCTAGCGCTTTGAACAACACGTAGGGGTTCATCGCCAGCGGGTTAAATCGCTTGTCCTCCGGCAGCCTGTCTGCCGGGACACGTTCGAGCTGGGCCTTAAAACGGTAATAATCCACCTCCGCCTTGATCAACCCCTCGCGAAGCATCTCCCGCAAAAAAATCATCACCCGCACTTTGGTTATCAGGCCGTAGAGCAAACCGATCTCGGATTTCTGTTTGTCGAATTGCAATTCCCACAGTTCCTGGTCCAGCGTGCGCAGCAGCCGCGGCAGATCGCGGTCGCCGAGGGCATCGCCCAGCGCAAAGGCGCGCGCGTGCTTGTTGCGCGTCACGATCGCGCGCACGTCAGCCAGCTCGATCTGTGCGCGCTGGCCCGCATACAGGCCCAGTTTTTCGACCTCGCTGGCCAGTTGGCGGTTGTTGGGGCCGACGCTGCTCACCAGTTCCGCCAGGGCCTCATCCCCGATCTCCTTGTTCAACGCGCCCAGCGCGCGCCGCGCGGACCTTTCCGCCTCGCCCGGCCAGCTCTTGTCATCGAACGACCAGGCGCTGAGACTTTCAACGCGGCCGAGTTTTTCCACTGTCTTGTAAAATGTTTTCCGCTTGTCCAACTCCCCCGCGCTGACGAGTAGCCGGACGTTGTTCCAGGTAAAAGCCTTGAGTTCCTGGGCGAGCTCGGCGAGCGACTCGTTGACCGCCTGCGAGCTGGCGGTCCGGTCCGTGCCGAGGAAATTGCAATTCTTTAACCAGATCACTTTGGCGTTGCCGAAGAATGGAAGGGTCTGGAGCGACTCGCGCAGCCGATCCAGGGACTTCAGCGCCTCGCCGCTGTTGCCGGTTTGCGCGTCGATAATCTCGTGGTCCAGGCCGCCCAGTTCCGCGGACCACTCCGCATAGACTTGCTGCGCGCGTTGTTTGACCCCGAACTCGTCGTCACCATGGACCAGGAGCAACGGTGGCGAGGTGGCGGCGGGAGTCGGCATCGCGCGAAGGTCAGCCGAACTGGGCGCCGGGGCTATGGCCGACCGCCGAATGGCCCGCCCAAGGCGAGCCCTGCTCCACGGTCAATGGCATAAGACCGCTCACAGACGTGCCGGGACGCTCACTCAGGTTCGCCGCCGTTCTCGTTGATCTCCTCGAGCCATTTCGACATGTCTTCGACCTGGTTGAAAAGCGAGGTGGCGACGAAAAGCGGGCGTTTTTGGGCGGTGGCCAGGGCCAGACAATCGCTGGGCCGCGCGTCGATCTCGACGAGCTTGGTGGCCAGTTCATTTTGCTGCTTCAGAATCAAACGGGCGAAGTAAGTCGAATTCTTCAACTCGGTAATGACCACCCGCTCGACGGTGATGCCGAAGCCCTTGAAAATACTGGTGATGAGATCGTGGGTCAGCGGACGTTCCTTGGGCGTGTCGCGCAGGAACATGCCGATGACCGCCCCCATGTTGTGCTCGACCTGAATGACAAACACCTTTTCCTCATTCCCGACGAAGATCGCGCAACCGCTGTTGGCGGGCAGGATGCCCCGAATCTCAACGGGCACTACATCGTTCTTCATAACGACATTCTATGGCCCAGAATCGAAAAAACAAGTGCCCACGTGCGTCGGATTTAGCGGGCTTGAGCCTCAACCACCGCCGCGGGTCCCACGCCGATCGGCCGCCGATCAGGAAAACGGTTGCCAACCAGAAAACGCTTCTCCCATCATGCCGCGGTGAACTTCCGCGAGAAAATCCTCGCTTTGGAAACGCTGCCCGCCTGGCGCGCCGCCCTCCGTGCGAGCGGGAAGAGACTGGCGGTCACTAATGGTTGTTTCGACCTGCTCCACGTCGGCCACGTGACCTACCTCGAGGCGGCCCGCCAGCAAGCCGACGCGCTCCTGGTCGGCCTGAACAGTGACCGCGCGGTGCGGGAACTGAAGGGTCCCGAACGGCCGGTCAACAGCGAGGTGGACCGGGCGGCGGTGCTCGCGGCACTGCAAAGCGTTGATGGCGTCTGCATTTTCGCCGAACCCACCGCGACCCGGTTTCTCTCCATTGCGCAACCCGATGTTTATGTCAAAGGCGGCGACTACGCCCTCGAAACGTTGAACCGGGACGAACGGCGCGCTGTGGAGCTGGCTGGTGGCAAAATCGTCATCATCCCGTTGGTGCCGGGCAAATCGACGACGGCCACCATCCGGGGGATTGCGAGCATCATGCCTCATGGCGGCTGACTCATCGGCGGATGCCGCTTTCCGGGCGTCGAGATGACTGCGCCCGGGCCAAGTGAGGTCCCGCTTCGACCGGGTCGGCTCAGTATTTCAGGACCGAGAACGGCGCGTCGAACCACAGCCCGTTGAAATCGCATTTTACGGTTCCACGAAGACGGGCGTGCCGATTCTGACCAGTTGAAACAAGTGCTCCGCGTTCCAGTTTGCCAGTCGGAAGCAGCCGTGCGATTCGGTACGGCCAACCTCCTCGGGGCGCGGGGTGCCGTGGATGCCGTAGCCGGGCCGGTCGAGGCCGATCCAAACCGTGCCGACCGGATTGTTCGGACCGGGCGGCAGAATCAATTTGCGGCCCAATTCGCGCGCCTCGGCGGATTCGGGAAAGACCTCCGGATTGAAGGTATAATTCGGATTGGCCGCTGTGACCTCCACGTGCAATTCGCCGACCGGGCGTTTGTCCACCCGCTGCGCGATGCTGCACGGAAACTGCGCCAGCAGGTTGGTCTCCTCGTCGAAGGCCTGCAACAACCGTTCCGCCAAAAGAATTTTCACAAACGCGGCCCGCTCTTGTCGCTGTGGGGATTCAGCGTTGGGAACCTTTACAATCGCTCCGGCAACGACGTTGCTCCAGTCCAGATCGGGGTTCAGGCGGCGGATCAAGTTCGGGTGCGCCTGGCTTTTTTCGGCGACCAACTCCAGGAGCGTCTCGTAGTCGAGCCGCTCCTGCTGCGATTTGCTCAGCCAGGTTGTGCCCAGCGGCAGCAACCGGGCCAGATCGTTTGAGGTAACCTGGTAATCGGAGAGGGGAGGCGCTGCCAGGATCAGCCGCCCCTGGGTTGCCGCGTCCAGTTCGCCGGTCGCCGGCAGATCCTCCTTTCGCTGAAAAGCCCGCAACGCCGCCCGAGTCTGCGGGCCGATGACGCCGTCGAGTGACCCCGGTGAAAGGCCCTGAGCGATCAAGGCCAGTTGCGCCTCTAAAACGCGTTGCTCGTGGCCATCCAGGCTGGCGACGTTCCTCGATGCGACATCGAGGGGTGCCGGGGCCTTGATTTCCTGGCGCGGTCCGTTGCTCCCGGGCTTTTTCGTCTCAAGTAGAACCGGGGGATTGGTGGAGGAAAGTTTCAAGCTCGCCTGGTGCGTCGTGCCTTGCCTCACTTTCCCGCCGTGCCACCAGATCCATCCCAAGACGCCCAGACCAAGCAACACGCCGACCCAACGAAAACGGGCGCGCGGCTTTGGTGGCGCCCCGATGATCGGAGATGAGTCGTCTGGTTCCATGATCAGCTTAACAACGGTAGGAATCCATCCGGCTGGCAGCTTACAGCAATGACGGAGGTTCCGATATCTTTTTGATTTCGCGCAGCTTCCGAAACTCGGGTTTGGCCGTGTAATGCTTATCGAGCGGGTAGCAGCCGCTGATCAAGCCGTTGCGCGGCGCGGTGGTGCAATCGCTGAACGTGCGGCAGATGAACTTCGAGTTAACTGACCCTTTTTCGACCGCGTCGGCGAGCATCGACGGGTAACTTAATGCCATGCGGCCAATGCCGATCAAGTCAGCCCAGCCCCGGCGGACGACGTACTGAGCGACCAGGGGAAGATATTCCTGCAAGTAGCTGTAGGCCGAGCCGACCAGGATCAAGCTGGGCGGCGCCTTGGCTTTGAGCTGGCGGACGCACTGGATCTGCCGGGCCACGTCAATGAGTGGATCGTGCGCGGGCTGGTAGCCGTCCGACGGCGGATAAGCCGCGGGCCGTTGGATGTGCGGATTGTAATAAGGCGAGCCTGCGCTCAGGTTGAGAATCTTCACGCCGAGCTGCGCGCAAAGCTCCATGAAGTGAAAAGTCTCGGCTAGGTCCGGCTCCGCCGGCTTCTGCTGGTCGCAGCCGAAGGCATAGCGATACGGCAGGCAGTGCGAAAACTCCTCCGCCATTCCCGGACCGGGCTTGCCCGGCCGCGAGCGGTCCGGGTCGGCGCGGAACGGCACGAAATCAAAGGCGCTCAACCGCACACCCAGGTCGATCGGGTTGCCGCTGGCGCGAATGGCGGTGACTATTTCGCGCAGGATCCGCGTGCGGTTTTCAAACGAGCCACCGTATTTGCCCGGCCGCGTGAAGGCGCTCAGAAACTCGTGCAGCAGGTAGCCGTGGCAGTGCTTGATATCGACAAAGTCCGCCCCGGTGTCCCACGCGACTTGTGCGGCCGCAACATAGTTTTCGATCAGCCGTTCCACTTCGCTGTCGGTGAGCACCTGCGCGTCGCGGGTCACGCCGAACTTCCGGTCGAGGATCGGATGCCGATAGGCCACGCGCGGCTCGAGCCGTTGGTGGTCGTTGGGCCGGCAAAAACGCCCCGAGTGCGTGAGCTGAAAGCCGACGACCAGGTCGGCCGTCGTGCCGTGCCGCTCGCGGTGCGCGGCGAGCACCGACTCGCGCAGCTTCGCGAGACCCGTCTTGTTCTCCGCGCAGATAATGAGCTGCCTGGGGTTGGCGCGGCCGTCGGGCCGCACCGCCATCGCCTCCCCGCCATAAATGAGTTTCGCGCCGCTGTCGCCAAAACGTTGCCAGCGCCGGCAGACTTCATCCGTGGGCGCGCCCGTCGGGGAGGCATCCCAGCCTTCCATGGGCTGGATGGCCCAGCGGTTGCCGATCCGCTTGCCGTTGATGGTGGGTTGGGCGACCGGTTGCGCGAGGGGCGACTCCGCGCCGGCAACGATGCCCTCCTCGCAGGGCAGTTCAATGCCCAGCGACGCGACGTGACGGCGGAAATCGGCCACCGTTCTCAGCGACGGGACGCGGGTCAATTTGAACGCCTCTGGCATATCGCTGGGGGCCTAAGACTTCGCATGAATGAAGGAATCTTCACCGCTCCGCGCAGTCGAAAAAGGTGAGGTAACGCTCCCCGCGCGCCTCGCGCAGGAGCAGCAACGCCAGTTCGCGCACGTGGTAATCGCCCCACATGGAGCTCTCACCGTTGGGAACCCGCTGGCCGGGCGCGATGTAGTCCCAACCGTTCGGCCGATGATAAACGGAGTGAAGCAGCAAACCCTGGTGTTTGGCGCTGGTCGAAAGATACGGTTCGGCGAAGAGCGTGTTGGCGACCGTGAGGGCAGCCTGGCGATAGCGCGCGCCGTTCTTCGAATCGCCCTTGGCCAGTAGATAATTCCCCAACCGCCACAGACCCTGCCCGGCGATGGCCGCGGCCGAACTGTCCATCGGCTCCCAGGCGTTGAACGGGTCCGCGGGCTTGGACAAGTAGTTACCGAGACGATGGAGGTTCGCAGTGCACGTGTCCCACGGCGGCACGCCGTCCGTGCAGGAGTTCTGGAGGTAGAAGTCGGCCGTGGCGGAGGCGGCTTTGAACAGCATCGCCCGGATGGCCTGGCGCCCGCCGAGCGGTTGCAGGTCGCTGTCCGTAACCCCTTCGAGGAACTCCAATTCTTCCGCATAGCCGCACAGCGCCCAGGCCAGCCCGCGCGTCCAGGTACTGAAAGGCGAATAGCCTTGCTGCGAACTGGCGCAGCGATAGGAGCCGTCGTTGACGTTGAAGATGCTCTCTTGCGCCGTGCGGCCCCGCGCGTCGTAAGCGTCGCGGCCTTCCCCATGATAGACGCAGTAGGTGGCGGTGGTCGCGGCGTGCTCGAGGAGGCGCTCCAACAGCGAAATCCTTTCATCCCGCTCGCCCAGCAACGCGTGGCCGAGTTGGTGCGCCACCGCCAGCGAGCGCAACGAACGCATCGTGTCGATGAAAAGGGAGTGCGGCCCGTTGAACGAGTAGATGTAGCCTTTGGCGCCGGCCAGCCGCGTCCAGCGGGCCGCCTGCACCGCGCCGGAAACTTTCAGCGCGAGTTCGTAAAAATCCTGTTCCTGCTTCTGGAACGGAACTTTTCCCTCGCGCATCAAGCGCAGCAAATTGCCGTAGGTGGACAAGTTGTTGAACCCGTGGTCGTGCACGCCGATGGCCGAGACGTGCGGGGCCATCCGTTCCACCGTTTTGCGTCGGCCGAGCTCCAGGAACCGCTTGTCGGCCGTGGCGTCGAATTGCAAAATGGCCGAACCGAATTGAAAGCCCTGCGTCCACTCCGTCCAGCCGCGCGTGATGTATCGGCCCCGCACGGTGAAGACTGGCGTTCCGCGTCGGGGCTTCCACGTCTTCTCGAGGCTCAGGATTTTTTCCGCCGACAGCGCGAACAGGCGGTTGATTTTTGGAACCAGTTTTCGCGGAGTGAGGGAAGAATTGATCGCAGTCGCCATAACCGCCGGCCACTTAGCGCGGGAGGAACCCCGCGTTGCGCTGCTTCCCGCTGTCGGTAAATCGGCGCGGAATTTTCCACTGTCTTAGCTCGCCATAGTCTGTGTCCGCCGGCCACCGAACCGGGGTCAGCGTGCAGCGGGGCATCTTGCCGCGTTCGTAAGACCAACCGTGCTTCATTCTATTTTCTATTGGCTTGTCCCACGCTCAGCGCGTCACAACCGGCGCATATGGAATCCGCCGTCCACGTCGATCACCCCGCCGGTGCTGAACGGGAGCAAATCCTGCGCGACGGCGGCGACGGCCTTGCCGATGTCTTCGGGCGTGCCCCAGCGGGAAATGGGCGTGAGGCCGTCGCGGATGAGCCGCTCGTATGTGTCCTTCACCGGGCTGGTCATGTCCGTGGCGATGACACCGGCCCGGATTTCGTAAACGTTGATGCCGTGCTCCGCAAGCCGCGCGGCAAACAGCGGCGTGAGCATGACCAGCGCCGCTTTGGCCATGCAGTAATCGCCACGATTGACCGAGGCAGTGTAGGCGCTGATTGAGGAAATGGTAACAATCTTTGGCTTCGTGTGGTCGGGCGAACCGCCGGCTTTAACTTGTTCAATCATCCGGCGGGCGGCAAGTTGCGTGAGAAAATAAGGTCCCTTGACGTTGATATTCATCAGCCGGTCGAAACTCTCCTCGCCGGCGTCCAGAATATCCGCGCGCACGGTCGGCGCGACCCCGGCGTTGTTCACCAGCAGGTCCAGCCGGCCAAACCTCTCGCGCGTGAACTCCATCAACTTCTGCCGATCGCCGGGAACGCCCACATCCGCCTGGCAGGTTTCGGCGCGGATGCCGTGGCCCGCCGCCTTCGCCTGGGCAACGCCCTCAGCCGCGGTTTCGCGCGCAGCTGTCCCATTGGCGACATAGCTCACCACCAGGTCCCAGGCCAACTTCGCCAGTTCCAGCGCGATCCCGCGTCCGATGCCGCGGGAGGCGCCAGTGATCAAGGCGACGGAGTTCACGAGTGCCGAGAATAGGGATGGCCCCACAGGAAGAAAAAGGTTTTTTGGATTTGGCGCCCGGCTTTCGACGGCGTAGCCTGACAGCAGCGAGCTTTGCTTGCCTGAACGATTCCACTTTTTAAGCGCGATCACTCAATTGGCGGATGAACAACGTCAATAAAAGTAACGGGCAACCTAAACGTCTTTGGCCGTGGTTCGTGCTCGCCGGCTTTCTGTTGGGAATTCTCCTGGCCATCCTTTGGTTGTCTTGGGAGATAAAACGGGTAAAGCGAATCCGCGAAAGCACTGCCGGGCAGGCCGGCATCGCGCCCGGACTCCTCGATCCGACGACGACCGGATGGCGGCCGATGGGCTTCCAAAACTTGCTATCCGGATGATCCGCCGGGGACACCCACCGGTGCGCTGACGCGCGCCTCCTTTCCGCTTAAAAAGTCTCGCGGCTATTTTCCCTCGCTCGCCTCAGACTTTGTCGCTTCCCGGGCGGTGAGAAGCGGCCACTCGGCGGAGGCCGCGCGCGCAGCTTTCAAATACGCTTCGATCTTTGCCACCACCTCGGGATGCTGGCTAGCTACGTTGGTTGTTTCGCCGAGGTCAAGTTGGAGATCGTAAAGTTCCAGCGGCTGGCCAGGTTCCAGGCGGACCGCTTTCCAATCGCCCATCCGCACGGCTTGGTGGGAGCCACGCTCGTGCGATTCCCAGTAGAGGAAATCGTGGTGGTTGGTTTGGCTCTGACCCAGCAAGGTCGGCAGAAAGGAAACGCCGTCGATGCCGGCGGGCACCTTCACGCTTGCGATTTCCGCCGCCGTGGGAAGAAAATCCCAGAAAGCCCAAATCTGGTCGCTCACCGTTCCTGCCTTGATCCGGCCTGGCCAGCGCGCGATCATCGGCACACGGATGCCCCCTTCATACAAATCACCCTTCCGGCCACGCAGCGGGCCCGCACTGTGAAAAAACGCGGGGTTGACGCCGCCGTCCCGGTGCGGGCCGTTGTCGCTGGTGAAGAAAATGACGGTGTCATCCTCGATTTTGAGGCTTTTGAGCTGCTGCACCAGCGATCCGATATCGCGGTCCAAACGCGTGATCATGGCCGCCTTGCGTTTCTCCGCCGGGGGCCAGTTCTCAGTTGGGGACTGCGCGTCGCCAGGAAGCAGCGTGCTCTGATCCGGCGGTCCGTTCTGCGCGTGGGGAAGCGTGTAAGCTAAGTAGAGGAAGAACGAAAAGGGCTTGCTCACCCGAACAAAATTACTTGCGACCATTGAAAAAAGATCGTGAGCATATTGGCCGTGGTTGCCGTAGAGATTTTTGTCGAGCGGCAGGACCAGTTCATTGCGGTACAGCTGGGTTGGATAGGGTTCCTCCGCCTGAAGTTGGCCAAGACAACCCAGCCATTCATCGAATCCTTTTCGGTTGGGCGTGCCGGTGGAATTCTCCAGGCCCAATCCCCACTTGCCGACGGCACAGGTTCGGTAGCCGCCCCCTTTCAGTGCTTCCGCCACGGTCAAATCCTCCGGGCGCAAAGGCAGATCGGCATTCCTGCGGATGCGCGTATGGCCGGTGTGCCGGCCGGTCAGGAGAGTGGCGCGGGACGGCGCACAGACGCCGCTGCCGGCGTAAAACTGGGTGAAGCGCAGGCCTTCCGCGGCGAGTTGGTCGAGATTCGGTGTCTTGATTTTGGCCTGCCCGTAGCAACCCAGATCCCCGTATCCGAGATCGTCGGCCACGATGAGAATAATGCTCGGCCTTTTGTCTGGCTGCACTTTGGCCAGCAACGGATTTTGCGGCGGAGCCGCGGCAAAGCCGGGGAGCGCGCCCGCTAGAATCCAGGCGAGAATGAACAGGCCTAAATCCCTCGACGCCAAGATGGGACAATTGAACATTAAGAGCAGACGTTGCTTCGAGAGGAGCCGGCGCCACGCCCCTCGTTCAACGAACCAGTTCGCCTTCTGAAACAAGTGCTCGCTCACCTTCAGAATCCCAGCCGGCCACAGATTTGTTCAGCCGCGGCACCGACATCGGGACAGCCGGCCAACTGCTCCCGCAACCAAAACTCTGTGGCGCCTGACTTTCGTAGTCGGATCGCGCCGGCGATCCTCGTTTTATTGCTTTTTCTTGCTCCGTAACTGATCCCATTTTTCCGCCTGTTCAGCGGTCAGAATGGGCTTGAGTTTGACGCGGCAGGTTTCCTGGCACTCCTTGCATTTCGTTGACTTTTCTCGCGGGGAAAGTCTCTCATCGTCTTGGATCACAGCCATCTTGTCGCACTCCTCGATCAAGATCGGCTTGATCTTTGTCTTCTGCTCTTCGGTCAACCCCAGTTCGCGGGACATCTGCTTAAGGGTCATCTGCGCGACCAATGTTTTAGCGTCTGGACGCGGTGCGGGCTTGGCCTCCGTTTTTTCTTGGCCCGGGGACGTCGTCCCGAACCCCAGCAAGCCGCCGGCGGTGGCCAGCAGGGCCAACCGGCGAACATATTTTAAGCACATACTAATTGGCTCCGTGGTTTTGGTTGTCGTTAGCTCCCGCGAGCGGCCTTCGGATCTTGCCTTCCGTGGTTGGTAAAAACCGGGCGAGACCGGTCGCCCCGGTCCACCCGGAGTCGGCCGCCGCTCACCGGTGGTCCTATTTCGTCGCCGGTGGTTTCGGCTGCGGCGGCGGCTGCGCCGGTGGTTGAGGCTGCAACGGCGGCTGAGCCTGCGCTCCCGGTCTTGCACCCAGTCCGCGCATTCGCTCCCACTTCGGCAATTGTTCCGCCGTCAGGATAGGCTTGACCTTTTCATTGGTGCTCTCGCGGATCGCCTTGATCTTGGCCAGCCGGTCCTGTGAGCTGAGATCCTTCTCCTGTCGCAAGTCGGCCATTTCCTTTTGTTCCGCATCCATGATCGGCTGGAACTTGCCGAATTGGTCGTCGGTTAACTTAAGGAATTCGCGGAACCTTTGCAGGCGGTCCGGACGCGGTCCGGGCTGCGGCAGCGGACGCACTTCTGGTTTCGGCTCCGGTTTGGGCGTTGGTTTTGCCTCGTTCTTGTCCTGGCCCCGTGCCATCGGACCGAAAGCCATCAGACTGCCCAAGGCAATGACCGCCATCACACTAGCTTGTTGTCGCTTCATAGTTTATTTGCATGGTTGAGTCGCTTACGTTCGTCGGCACCGTCCCGGGTCCGCCAGGACGGCACGGTTCCGCGTCGCTGAAACCGCGGAACGCCATTGTTTACACCATTGGCCGGGCGGAATCAAGCCCTCCTTCTAGCGTTGCCGGAGTCGGGCACTTGATCCCGGCGCTCAGTTCGCGTCGCCATCCAGATACGGAATTGTCAGCGGGCCTTGCGGCAACACTGCGACTCGCGCTTGAGGACCGAGCGCGTCGAGACGCTCCTGCACCGCCCCGCTGATGTCGTGACAGGGCGTCAGGTGCGCGGCGCGAACCACCTCGTCCGGCAAAGCGCTGTACACCAGCACGCGCGCCTTGCGTTGGATCAGGGCCTGAATCTGCGCCTGCCATTGCTCGGGCCGCGCGAAACCCGGCGTCGCCAGCCTCGCCAAAATCTCCTCGGGGCTTGCGGCGCTGCGCAGCAATTGATCGAGCGGGCTGTTGGCGGGAACGCCTTCCCGGCATTCGCAGGCGAGCACGATTGTGCCCCCCGGCCGGATGATCCGCGCCCCGGCGCTCATGCCTTTGACGCCCTGGTAAAGATTTTGATCGAGCGGATAACCGCTGTTGGTCGTCACCACTACGTCGAACGGGGCGGTGACGCGTTGCATGGCGGACCGTCTGACAAATTCGGACCCTACTTTATGCGCCTGGATCAGGTCACCGGCAAAAACGCCGGTGATTTGCCGCTGCTCGTTGAGGGTGACGTTGAGGAGGAAGCTGGGGCCGATGCGCAAGGCAATGTCGCGCATTTCCTCCCAGATCGGATTGCCTTCGGTGACCCCAAACGCCGATCGCGGGTGGCCGATGTTTTTTTCGCCGTGATTGCTCATCACCGTTTCCAGGCCGGCCACGCCGGGCATGATCCCTTTAGGCCCGCCGCTGAATCCAGCGAATAAATGCGGCTCGATGAAGCCGGTGCTGATCCTCACCTCAGCCTCGGCGAAATGCCGGTTGATCAGCGCGGGCGCGCCGGTGTTCGTCGTGCCGAATTGTTTAAGCGCGGCCGGGTTTTCCGGCTCGTGGTTCAATACCCGGTAATTGCGCACGACCGCAGGGGTAAGCATCTGCTCGAGTTCCACGCGCGTGTTAGGCCGGTGCGTGCCGAGGGCGTTTAGGAGCGTGATCCGCTCGCGAGGCAGGTGGCTCAATTCTTCAAGCAGCCAGGGGATCAAGCGATGGTTGGGGGTGGCGCGCGTGATGTCGGTGAACACGATGCAGACCCGATCATCGCTACTGGCCCACTTGCGCAGCGGCGGCGCGCCGATCGGATGCGCCAGGGCGTTGAGGACCGCCGCGCGCTCGTCCGGCAGGCCGGGCAGGTGCGACGGCTCGATCACGGTGGTTTGGGCTTTCGGCAAGTCCACCGGCAATTCTCCTTGACCGTAAGCAAGGTGCACTTTCATGGCCGAACCTGAGCCTTCATATCCCGCTTATGCTTAGCGCAGAAGCGGGCCGGACGCCAATCCGAAAACTCCGCGGGCGCCGAGAGGGAGCGCGGTCGAGTTGAGCCCCGGGGCGGACCAACCTGCCCAACTGAGACACGGGTGCGGCCGAACGCGAAAGGTCTGCTTGTCGCGTTGCGCCCGCTATGTTTTATTCGGGCAATGCGGTGCTTGCGCTTTCTGATGGGGTGGCTATTCCTGCTGGCGATCGCGGGGCTGGCCGGTTGCACCACTGTGACTGAAACTGGGCGCAAACAATTGAACCTGATCCCGGCGAGCCGGAGGCCCAGCTCGGCTTGAGCGCTTTCAGCCACATGAAAGGCGAGGTGCCGATCAGCAAGGATGCCGCGGCCAATGCGCGGGTCGAGAAAGTGGGCCGGCGCATCGCCGGGGTGGCCAAGTTGCCGATTGGCGCGGGGAGTTCTGAATGCACGTTCCTTTTCTCAACTTGGCGGCGCAGTTCAGCGCGTT
>WNGH01000200.1_pt1 | contig 62355 bp, 60 predicted proteins | sample 5400631 | NCBI WGS metagenome assembly WNGH01 (sample SAMN13153373, study PRJNA577476) | soil metagenome | isolation source: 115 cm soil or saprolite under Garry oak tree replicate 1 | place: USA:California | collected 2016-06-15
CAGGATTGTTGATCCTTGCGTGCGCTCTGCTCGCATTCGGCTGCAACGGCGCGGCGCCCGCGGACGTCGTGATGCGTAACGGCAACATTTATACCGCAAACGCGCAGCAGCCGAAGGCCGAGGCAGTTGCCGTAAACGCCGGAAAGATCGTCTTCGCTGGGTCGAATGCCGGCGTCGCTGCCTACGTCGGATCCGGTACCAAGGTTATCGACCTCAACGGCAGTACAGCGGTGCCGGGGTTCACAGACAGCCACTACCATCTGACGGGTGTGGGCGCGCGTGAAAGAAATCTCAATCTTGAGAGTACGAAGAACACCAACCTTGCAGACCTCCTGGCAAAGATCAAAGCTGCGGTAGCGGAGCACAGGCTTGGTGAATGGGTGACGGGCCGCGGATGGATCGAATCCGAATGGCCGAATCCGGCCTTCCCGACGCGATGGGATTTGGACAAGGTATCGCCCGATAACCCTGTCTTTTTAACCCGAGCGGACGGTCATGCAGCAGTCGCCAACAGCGCCGCTCTCAAAATCGCGGGAATCACACGGGCCACGAGGAATCCGGAGGGTGGCGAAATCATGCGCGAACCCAAGAGCGGCGAACCGAATGGAATGATCCTGGACAATGCGAAGGGGTTGATCCAGGACAAAATTTCGCCATCTCCTGAAGAAGACATCGACCGGAACCTCGAAGTGGGCATTGCAAAGACACTGGAACAAGGATGGACCACCGTTCATGTTCCGGGCGGCAGCTTTGCCGAAATCGATCGTCTCAAGCAAACGTATGAAAACGGAAAGACGAAGCTCCGGGTTTATTACGCGGTCAGCGGGCCTGGCCCTGAATCGCGGAAGCTCTTGGATCAGGGCGCGCAAACCGGTCTTTACAGCGACCGCCTCAACGTTCGTAGCATCAAGGTCGTGCTGGACGGCGCGCTCGGGTCGAAAGGCGCGGCACTGCTCGAGAACTATAACGATTACAACTCGAACGGTTTCTTCACCGCGAAGCCTGACGAGGTTTATGCCATGACCGAGGAGGCTCTTCGGAAGGGAATCCAGGTCATGACGCACGCGATCGGCGACCGCGCGAATCGCGAGATTCTCAACATTTACGAGAGGGCGCTGAATGCCGTTCCTGCGGACCAGCGCAAGCTGAAGGACCCACGATTCCGAATCGAGCACGCGCAGATCTTTCATGCGGACGATTTACCACGGCCGGCCAAGCTCGGCGTGATTCTATCCATGCAGCCGTCACATGCGATCACCGATCTGCACTTCGCGCCTAGCCGTCTCGGCATGGCACGGCTCGCCGGCGCTTATGCATGGCGTACCTTCCTCGATTCCGGAGCCAAAATCGCCGGCGGCAGCGATGCTCCCGTGGAACGCGGCGACCCGCGAATTGAATTCTACGCCGCTGTGACGCGGAAAGATCTCAAGGGATATTCCGCTGAGGGGTGGCACCCAGAACTGAGAGTAACTCGCGAAGAAGCGTTGAAGATGTTTACGATCTGGGCCGCTTATGCATCTTTTGAAGAGAGCATTAAAGGTTCAATTGAACCGGGCAAGCTGGCGGACCTAACTGTTTTCTCTAAGGACATCATGACGGTTCCAGAGATGGATATCCTAAAGGCGGAAACGCTGATGACGATTATCGGCGGCGAGATTGTCTATGAAAAGAAGGTGCACTAAATAGCCAAAGCTGTATTCCGCTGCTTTGGAAAGAGGAGATGTCTTCAACTTCACGCTCCGTCGGCAGGTATGCCGTGGAAGCGAGACGTGAGTCCGAATTCCACTCCTGGAACAGGAGCGGTAGCTGCGCCGCCAAGAAAATGCTGCGAAGTCACCTTTGAGGCGCAGACGGGGTGGTCATTTTCAGATGAGATGTCTCGAACCGCATTCCAAACACGTTTCGAGGACTGACCACCCCGTCCGCGCCAACTTTGGTGGCCTTCGGCATCATTCTTTTTGATGGCGCGGCCACCCCTCCTTTGCAAGGAGGGGAATACGTTCCATCGTCGCCTCACGCCACTCCGGCCTTTTTCTGATATCCTTGCGTTCTCCAATATGCCGATTTCCGATTTCAGTACACGGCGCTATGCCTTTCGCAAGCTCCACGAGAGTGGTTGTTTTGTGATGCCAAATCCCTGGGATCCCGGTTCAGCGCGTTACCTGCGGCATCTCGGATTTCAGGCGCTGGCAACGACCAGTGCCGGGTTTGCGTTTTCCCGCGGACTTCCGGATGCCGAGTGGGCCGTGCCGCGCGACAGCATGCTCGGCAATATCGCGGACATTGTTGGTGCAGTGGACTTGCCGGTCAATGCCGATTTTGAATCCGGCTATGCGCACGAACCCGAAACCGTGGCGGGAAATGTTCGGCTGTGTATCGAGACGGGTGTTGCCGGTCTTTCGATCGAGGACTCAACCGGAGATCGCATGCGCCCGCTATACGAGTTGCCGCTGGCCATCGAGCGTATCCAGGCCGCGCGGGCCGCCATCGACGCTTCCGGTACCGGAGTACTACTGACCGCAAGGGCCGAGTGCTATCTGGTTGGCCACGCCGAGCCATTCAAAGAGTCCGTCCGTCGCCTGCAGTCGTTTGCGGACGCCGGTGCGGACGTGCTCTACGCGCCCGGACTACATCAGCGCGAGGAGATCAAAACGATCGTCATTGAACTGGGCCCCAAGCCCGTGAACATCCTGGTGAGCAGGAACACCGGGCTTAAGGTCAAGGACCTCGCCGAGTTGGGTGTTCGGCGCATCAGCGTCGGTTCAGCCCTCTCGCGCGCCGCCTGGAGCCGCTTCATGCAGGTTGCGCAGACCATCGCAGGGGAAGGCAGCTTCGCAGGTTTTGACGGTGCGGTGTCTTTCGCAGAGATCAATAGGTTCTTTCGCGAGGACCTTACAGAGCGGTCGTCCTAGCTTGTCCTGGCCCGGCATCGAAGCGCTTCTTATTCAATCGGTGCGCTTCGCGAATATCTATAAGGTCGCTACCGTTTGCTAAAACGCGCGAACGGCACCGCTCCTAATCTAGATGTCTCGAACCGCATTCCAAAAGCGTTTCGAGGGCTGACCACCCCGTCCGCGCCAACTTTGGTGGCCTTCGGCATCATTCTTTTGATGGCGCGGCCACCCCTCCTTTGCAAGGAGTGGTTCAACATTCGTTCCAGACACAGAATTCATCGAGTTCGATTTGCGGGCGGGAGCGGATTGGGCACGCGATTCGGGATCTTCGGAATCGTCCGCAGATACGCGAAGATCGCTTTGATGTCGGAATCGGTCAAGTTGGCATACGATGCCCATGGCATTGGCGGCAGGATGTCGCGGTTCGCTGCTGCACCCATATGCTTGCCTTTTCGGATGGCATTAACGAACGTCTCTTCGGTCCACGCTGCTATACCGGTAGGATCCGGCGTCAGATTGGTGGTGAACGATACTCCCCACGGTCCCGACCACGCGGTATTCGTCTCGGCTACGACCATGCCCCACCCCGCCGGAGTTGGCGGCCCGGCAGAAATCTTCATGTCCTGAGGGTGGCCACTGAGCATGCGCGTCATATCGGGTTGGCCATTTTTAAACGGCGTGTGACACCCATGGCAGTCCATGATCGTCACGAGATACTTGCCGCGTTCCACCGGGCTTTGGGACGTAGCCGGCTGGTTTGCCCGCTGTCCAAAAGCGGCGCTCGCGGCTAATCCGATGACCAGGGATGTTGAAAGCAACGTGACGCGATACTGAGCGAAGAAACGCATGACCTGACCTCCTAGCTACTTTCCGTGCAAAAAAAATGTTGGCGATTGCGGGTGAATCTACCAAAAGTAGACGCTTCGCCGCAAACGATAAAATCGTAAGGACGGCGCCGGACGGCCATGCCTCCGCGCGCTATCTTAGGCACCATGCCGTCTGCCGCAACCAGGCTCGACTTTAAGCAGGAAGGTGCTATGATGCCGCCATTAAATCGAATCTTGTCCCATTGGAGTGACGCATGAACTTGCGAAGCGTAGGTTTTGTAAGCAGTCGTTCATTCATTAGCGCCATCTCGGCAGTTCTTCTCGCGACAATCCTGCTCAGTCCAGCACAGGTCCGTGCAGCTCCGTGTGAGAGCCTGTCCTCACTTGCACTGCCGAGCGCGACGATCACCTTGGCGCAATCTGTAGCTGCCGGATCTTTCACATTGCCGGGCGGGGGACGAGGAGCAGCAGAACAAAATGCGGCGCTCAAAGCGCTGCCGGCGTTCTGCCGTGTGGCGGCCACATTGAGGCCGACCAGCGATTCGGACATCAAAATCGAAGTTTGGATGCCTGTTTCGAATTGGAACGGTAAGTTCCAAGTGGTGGGGAACGGTGGTTGGGCTGGATCGATCAGCTATCCAGCGATGATCCAAGCCCTGCGTCGTGGTTACGCGACCAGTTCGACCGATACGGGGCATGCAGGAGGTAACGGCGCCTTCGCTTTTCAACACCCCGAAAAGTTTATCGATTACGCGTACCGGTCCGAACACGAAATGGCGATGAAGACCAAGACCATCATTACCGCCTTCTACGGCAACGGTCCGAGTTACTCCTATTGGAACGGATGCTCCACTGGTGGAAGACAAGGGCTCGCGGCAGCGGAGCGCTTTCCCGATGATTGGGACGGCATCATCGCTGGTTCTCAAGCCAACCCGCGGACTCATCTCAACGGGTGGGAAATAGCGGTTGCGAAGATCCCGGTGCTCGACAAGGCAAAGGACATTCCGAAAAGCAAATTTCCGATGATCCACGAAGCGGTCATGAAGACATGCGATGCTGTCGACGGGCTCAAGGACAGTCTCATCAGCGATCCGACACGCTGCAAGTTCGATCCAAAGGTGCTTATGTGTAAAGGCGCAGACAATGCATTGTGCCTTACAGCGCCACAGGTTGAAATGGCGACGAAGCTCATGAGTTCCGCAACGACGAAAACCGGAGCGGAGATCTTTCCTGGTTTGGAGCCTGGAACCGAACTCTTTTGGGGCCGCTTCGTCGGAGACGCAGAGCCGCCCACAAATGCAATTGATCAATATCGATATATCGTCTTCAAAAATCCAGAGTGGGACTGGACGACTTTTGACATTGAAAGAGATGTCGCCACTGCTGACACCGTGGACAAAGGCACGATCAATGCAGTCAACCCCGATCTAAGCAAATTCGTCCAGCGCAAAGGCAAACTCCTGCTGTACCACGGCTGGACCGATGGAACGGTCAGTCCGCTTACCAGCGTCAATTATTACAACCGCGTCGTCGACAAGATGGGAGGAACCGCAAAAACTTCGAATTGGCTCCGATTGTTCATGGTTCCGGGGATGGGCCACTGCGGCGGCGGCGACGGTCCGAATACGTTCGATACTGTCACCGCACTCGAGCAGTGGGTCGAAAAAGGGAAGGCGCCGGACCAAATCATCGCGTCTCACAGCGCGGCTGGAAAGGTCGATCGAACTCGTCCGTTGTGTCCGTATCCACAGGTTGCGAAGTACAAAGGGAGCGGAAGCATCGATGATGCGGCGAATTTCGATTGCAAAGCTCCCTAAAGTGGTTTCGTATGGCGCAGCATCAGGGTTCGGTTGGCTCTCCGGTCATTCTGAGCACCTGACCGTTGGGCCGCGTCGCAGACACGAACATTCCGCCCTTCGAGCCATCCCGGAGCGGGCGCATGACAACACTGATCTTGTCGCCGGGCTTAAGCGTGGATTTGGTCCAGCCGCGGCGGGCCAGATAATTGGGGCTCATTCCCTCGAAGCCCCAGGTATCGACGCCGCCCTGATCGTTCGGCACATCAAGCCAGACCCAGGTGTGGGGGTTGGTCCAGTCCACCTGTTTCACGATGCCGCTAATGGTCTTTTGAATCGTTGTGTCAAACGGCGCGGTCGAATGGTGCGCCGCCGCAAGGCTCGCTCCGGCCACAACCAGGATCGCCGCCGCGACTAAGGAAACGAAAGCTTGCCGCATATTCGCCTTCATGAGTGATCCTCCCGCCTAATTGCTGACAAGGTGACTGGTCAGGCCCGTCCAGAGAGTTTCGGATGAAACCTGAGTTTCATCTGATGCAAAAAAAATAGGACACCACACTAATCCTTCTTCTGTGGATACCCGCCGGGGTTGTTCAGAATGACACCCGCCTTGCCGCTCTGGTCGACGAAATTGCGATTGTTCTCTTCGCAAATGTATTCCGCGATCGTCCAGTTGCGGTGGCGCTTCAAGGTCCTATTGGTGGTGTAGGGAGTCGTCAAGGCCTCAGAGTCGGTAATGGTGGTCTCGATGGTCATGGTGTCCGGGTCGGTCAACCGGAAGCGCTCGGCGATCCGCATCTTCTCGCTGTGGGAAACCCCGCGGTCGAGCTGCGTCAGTGGTGAGAACCCCACGGTGTCTACCACCAGCGTGTCTCCTTCCCAACGGCCAACCGAGGTGCCATGAAACTTCAGGTCAGGATCCTCGGGCAGTGTACGGCCGTCGGTATAGATGTGACGCACCTGAGTGTACGCCTCGATCACTATCGTCACCTTGCCCGGCGTGATCAGAAACTCCATTGGATAAGGCTGGCCCATGATTCCCGGCATGCCGGCTGGCAGGCAGTTGGCCGTCTCATTGTCCTCCCGCGCACTCGCCCGGAGCGCATCTCTTTTGGCCGCGTACTCGGGTGTGAGCGACGGTCCCGCTTGAGGCGCGACGCCACGATTCCGCCCCTCGCCCGCAACCTCCCAAACGCCCGTAAAGTCCGGCAGCTTGGCAAGCGCAGCCCAATCCGCTGCAGTCGGCGCGCGCCGTATCGGATTCTGCGCCAGCGCCAGAGAAGCGACAGCTGACAAAGCGAGCAAAACAACGGCGAGTTCCAAAAGAATCTTTCGCGTACTCTTCATCTGCCAGCCTCTGTTCAAAGTAGTGGTATGTTGCCCAGAAGTGTCCTTCTCCCTTGGGGAGCACTAGTGTCCAAATTAGCCGAAATCGAGGCTCGTGTCCTTCTCCCTCTGGGAGAAGGTGGCCCGAAGGGCCGGATGAGGGTGCATTTCCTGCCCTCACCCGGCGCTTCGCGCCACCCTCTCCCAAAGGGAGAGGGACATGCCCGAAGCAGGTTTCCAAATAGATGAATCCCATGAAACCCGCATCAATCCTGCTTCTGGAGCGAACCGCATCTCGTAATTTGGACACCAGTGCTTTGGGAGAGGGACATTCCCGGAACGGATTTCCAAAATAGAGAATCCAATGAAAACCGCATCAACCCTGCTTCTGGAGCGAAAACGCTGCGTCCGCGTTCAACGCCTACTTTTCGGGCGGAGCATCCGGCGAGGATCCGCCGAGGAAAATCTTTCGGCCATCGGGGAAGGTGATGTCGCGGCCATTTGCCCTGTTCGATCCGTCCTTGGCCCGATAGCCATCGGCGACGATCTCGGTCCCAATCGGCAGCGAATTCTTGGTGAAGCCTCGTCGGAGCAGAGTATTCGGCGTGCCGCCCTCGACCATCCAGCGGACCACCTGTCCATCATCGCCTTTGACGTCGATATGAATCCATGAGTGGGGATTGATCAGTTCGACTTTCGCAACCGTTCCCCGCAACTTGATCGGCTGCTTGGCGTCAAATTCCGCCGTAAACGCATGGTGTGCCCATACTGGCATTGTGGCAGAAAGTAAGCCGACACCGGCAACCAGAACAGCTAGTCTTCTTCGCATCGGATTTTCTCCTTTGATAGAAATCATTTCGATCCTTTTTCAGCCGCTTCGGCAGCCTTTTTCTCTTCCTCTCGAGCTCCCGCCAGAGCGCCTGCCATTCCGTAATTGCCCTCGTGGCACGCGTACTCGAATAGTGGACCGGGTGTCCGAGTCACGGGAATCTCCGCGGTCCACGGTTTTGTAAACGCCGACGGATCGTCGACTGTAAATTGGTAGAGCAGGGTATCCGGGTCGAGGCGCGTGAAGCGCTCGGTGAGTCGCATGTTCTCGCTGGCTCCTCTGAAAGCCGTCTTGTCCGTAAAGTTCGTTGTATCGACGACCAGCGTATCACCTTCCCAATGGCCACGCGAGTCGCCCTTCCACTGGCGGACATCTTGTGGGAGGTGCGGACGACCGTCGAGTGGGATGACACGGACCTCATGACCCATCTCAACGAGAATCGTGACGTACCCGGGAGCCTGTACGATTCGAGTATTGTTGTTGTAGGCGGTAGGAAGTATTGGCGGCCCAGAGCCCTGCAGATTGAGACAGCGCTCGGGTAAAGGCCGGTTCTCCGGACCGTCGAATTCGTGTCCCCTATTCTTTGCTATTCGATCGGCTTGTCTCTTCCGCCCCTCCGCCGTCAACGGAGGAAGTCGTCCGTCCGGTGGATCGGTGACGAGCGAAGTCCGCCTCGTCTTGACGACCCTGGTTCCGCGATCCCACCAGAAGTCGTTGTACGCACGAGTCACGTCGGCTTCGGCACCCCCATCGCGGCGATCCATGTTGTTGCGTTTTCGTATGTCGTTCTCATAGTCCGCCGCTTCCTTCTCTGTAAAAAATGGCTTGTCTGCGAGCTCGGCGGGTCGTTCCAACGGCGTGATGGTGGCGAAGCTCCATATTCCCTGCAGGTCCGGCCGGCCGTCGGGTGTCCGGAGAATCGAGGCCTTCGCTGCAGGCGCTGTCTTCGCCGGCGATACTGGGGCCTGGCCAGCCGCCGAACCCGCCGCCAACCACACGATCGCGATCACGACCGCGAGACAACCCATTGGAATGAGAAATTGATGTCTCATCGGAAATCTCCTTTTCGCTTTTTCACAAGTTGGGCACCCTTGCAAAGATATCTTATATAAGACGGTTATTGCCGGATTCAAAGCGCTTTTTGCGGAGGCAGGTTCGAAAACGGGCATTCGTGCGGCTGAACATCAAGTGTGAGGATTAGCGTGCCATTGCTCACTGCATCTTTTATCGGTATCTTTATCGTCCATGAAAACCGCGGATGGGGCCGCAGACGCCCGTGTCACTGATTTCACCCACACCATCGACGGATGTCCCGAGACGAGTGATGCATGGTTCGACGTTATCAATCCAGCCAACGGTATTCCTTTCGCGCGGAGTCCGGATGCTTCGCGAGCGCAGCTCGACCGCGCCGTCGCGGCAGCACGACATGCGTTTGGCTCCTGGAGTTCGTTGTCATTTGCGAAGCGCCGGAATTACCTGCAGCGATTCGGAAAGGCCTTGGGCGAACGCGCCGAAGATTTGGCTCTACTGCTCGTGCGCGAACAAGGCAAGCCACTCGCTGCAGCCAGGGAGGAGCTGTCGCGTGCTCCTGTTCAGATCGAAGAGCTGTCTTCAATTGAGATCAAGAATGAAGTTCTTCGCGAAGATGCGCAGGGTCGTATCGAGTTGCGGTACAGACCGCTAGGTGTCATCGGTATTATCACTCCTTGGAACGCACCCATCGCGATTGCCGTTGGCCGCATCGCGCAGGCTCTTTATACCGGCAATACGGCGGTACAAAAGCCGTCGCCGAACACGCCTTTGACGACCTTGAAGATGGGCGAGATTTCCCGGGACATCCTGCCTCCGGGTGTGCTTAACACTGTTGCCGGAGGCAATGACCTGGGCCCGTGGATGACCGGGCATCCCGACATCGACAAGATTTCGTTTACGGGATCGGTGGCCACGGGCAAGAAAGTTCTAGCCAGCGCCTCTTCAAACCTGAAGCGTGTGACGCTCGAGCTGGGTGGAAACGACGCCGCAATCGTGCTGGACGACGTCGACCCACGCGCGATTGCTCCGCGCCTGTTTTGGGCAGCCTTCGCCAACTGCGGCCAAATCTGTGTCGCCATCAAACGCCTCTATGTGCACGAGCGGATCTACGAACCTTTGTGCGAGGCGCTCGCTGAAATTGCGCAAACGGTCATCGTCGGCGATGGCCTCAATCCCGATGTGCAGATCGGCCCTATTCAGAACCGAGTGCAGTACGAGCGCGTGTTGGGCATCTTGGAGGACACCAGACGGACTGGCGCGCGCATTCTTGCGGGTGGCCATGCGCTGGACCGTCCTGGTTATTTCGTCGCGCCGACAATCGTGGCCGATATCCAGGAGGGAACTCGGCTCGTGGACGAAGAACCCTTCGGGCCTATTCTTCCGATCATTCGGTATACCGACATCGAGGACGTCATTCGCCGGGCAAATAACACGCGCTACGGCCTCGGCGGCTCCGTATGGACGAAGGATTTGAAGAGAGGCGCAGAAATCGCCGCGCGTCTCGAGGTCGGCACCGCCTGGGTGAATCAACACCGCACGCCGGATCCGCACGTGCCTTTCGGTGGCGCAAAGGAGTCGGGCATTGGCCGCGAGTACTCCGTCCTGGGTTTGAAGAGTTACATGGAAGCTCAGGTGATCAGCGTCTCGACCGCTTCATAACACAAGGGAGGAAGAAATGAGCGGACCGCTTCGATTCAACGTGATGCACTTCATGCCATACGTGTATTTGCCGGAAAACCACAAGGAGTTCAAATCGACATGGGTGAGTTTTCCAAACAAATATTACGACCCCGAGAAGGGGCATGAACTCTATCAGCGCTACTTCGAGCAATTGGTGCTGGCGGACCGCCTCGGTTTTGACGCAATCGTAGTGAACGAACATCACAACACCGTCTACAGCATGATGGCGACACCGAACGTCATCGCCGCGGCGCTCATTCCGCAAACCAAGAAGGCGAAGATTTGCGTCTGGGGCGTGCCGCCGAATTTCATGTTGCCCAACCGGCTTGCCGAGGAATACGCCATTCTCGATGTGATGTCGAAAGGCCGGCTTGAAGTAGCATTCCCGCTCGGCACCGGTATGGAATATTGGTCGAACCCGGTCAATCCGGCCACGTCGCGCGAGAGGTTCAGGGAATCCCTCAAGATCATCCTTCAGGCGTGGACACAGGACGGCCCCACGACTCATTACGGCAAGTTCTATACTTATCGCTTTCTCAATCCCTGGCCGCGTCCTTATCAGAAGCCGCATCCACCTTGTTACATCGTCGGGACCGGCAGCCCCGAAACGATCGAGCTCGCAGCCGAACTCGGATTTGGATATTCGTCGGTCTTTGTTCCGCAGCAACGCGCTCTGGAACTCAATGAGACACTGCGCGAGCGCGCCTCCCATTACGGCCACACGATCCGGCCGGAGCAGTTGCCGTTGCTGACGTTTATTTACGTCGCGGAGACCGACGAGCAGGCAGAAAAGGAATATATCGAGCACTTGCAACGTTTCTTCGAAGACTATGCGCGCAGCACCCCTCAATGGCTCGCTCCTCCAGGATACATATCCGTCGAGCAGTTGAAGATACGTTCTGCGGGCGCCGACCGGATGCACGGCCGCTTCGATTTCAAGGCGATCCGCGATTCGTTCTTTATTGCGGTCGGGACGCCCGAAAAGGTCGCCAACCAGATCGGTGAGTGGACCGCGAGGATGAAAACCAATCACCTGAACAATGTCATGCATGTCGCCGACATGCCGCACTGGAAGGCCGTCAAGAACATGACCCTCTTCGCGGAAGAAGTCATGCCGCGCCTCGGTCCGCGCGTTGCCACCGTCGCGAAAGGAGATCTTCGATGAGCAGGTTTGTACGTGAAGAATACATCATCGACGGTGTGAAGACGGTTGTCTACACGGCCGGCAAGGGCGAACCGCTGGTCTTCTTCCATGGCGCGGGCACGATGGATGGCTTTGATTTTGCGGAAGCGTGGACCGAAAAGTTCCGTGTGATTGCACCGTATCACCCGGGATGGGGAGAGTCGGGCGACGATGCGAGTTTTACCGATTTCCATGACTATGTGATGCACTATCTCGAGTTGTTCGATACGCTGAATCTCGAGAAGTTCAATCTCGTCGGCGTGTCGCTTGGAGGGTACCTGGCAGCGAAATTTGCAAGCGAGCATGCGCATCACGTCAAGAAACTCGCTTTGATCGCCCCTGCCGGTGTCGTCGATCCGGACCATCCGATGCTGGACATCATCGCCCTGCCCGGAGAGCAGGTGCTGGCGCTGCTGGTGTCGAACTTCGATATCCTCAGAAAACGCTTGCCGGAAAAGCCGGACATCGACTTTATGGCGGCCCGTTATCGCGAGTCATCAACCGTCGCACGGCTTCTCTGGGAGCACCCGGCAGATCCGAAATTCATGCGCTATCTCCACCGCGTGAAGATGCCCACCCTTATCATTTGGGGCGACGAAGACAAGATCATTCCTGTGCAGCAGTCCCAAATGTGGCGCAAGCTCATTCCGAACGCGGAGATCATGGTGTTCAAGGGCGCCGGACATCTCGTGCATCTCGAGAAATCCGAAGCTCTCGAAGCGGTGGCAAGGTTCCTGACCTGAACCGGTCGGACGCGCAACTTTCGCTTTAGTAGTCGTACAGCATTGGCGGCTCCTTCCCGAGTAGCCGGAGATAGGTGTAAAGCTGACCGCGATGATGCCAGTGCTCATCGTACGCAAAGTCAAAATATCGCCAGGCTGGGTATGTCCCAAACGGTGACTCGACTGGGCGAGTGAGATCCTCTTCGGACAGCGCTCTGAAGATGTCCTCGGCGGCTTGATGACATGACTCCGCGTAAGCTTGCGCATCGCTGACCGTGGCGAGTGCTTTCAGTCCTGCAGCAACCTCCTCGCTTTCCGGAGTCGAACGATGGGCCGCCTCTATAGTAAACCGCCCTTGCTGGGCGGCCTCCGCAAGTATCTTCTCCTGAGTGTAGATGTGAAAGATCAGCTCGCGAGGTGTCCGTGTGGCAGGCTGCGGCCGGAATTCGAGTTCCTCGTCGCTGAAAGTCCCGATCGCCCGAAGTGTTACAGCGTGCACCATGTTGAAGTACTCGCGTTTCGCTAACAGCTGCTGCTTATTCATACAATCCCCCATTTAGGAGAGCGTCTGCCCCATCGCGGTAGGACGGGCCAGTTGTCCGAGCCGCCCCGCAGTTGAAAACGGTATCTTGGCAGAGAATTCTTACGGAACCGCCCTCATTGTAAAGGCCGTTCTGCCGCAAACCGCAACCGGACGTAATCTGCAAACCATCCGCGCTGAGAATCATAAAGTGATGGACGAACCCTCGCGCAGACTTCCTCGGTGAACTTTTCTCGGTCACCAGGATTGAGCGCGATCAAGAACGACTGAGCGAAAGTGTCCAACCAAGCCGCCATATCGGTAGGAAGCGCTGTTGGCCGAGGAAAAAGAGTGATGGTTCTTATGTTGAAACCACCGTGCTCCAGAACGTTTCGATATTCTTCGGCGGTCGGAAACATCCATGGGTCGAGTGTGGAGGCATCAATCCCACGACGGTGTAACGATTCAGCCAAAGCATTACGAATGGTCATGACATTGCCTGAGCCGCCGAATTCTCCGACGAAACGGCCGCCCGGTTTGAGCGCCCGGTAAACAGAAACTACAACCGCCTGGGCATCTTGAATCCAATGGAGTACAGCGTTGCTAAAGACAGCATCAAATTCTCGATCGAAAGGCAGGAACTTCGCGTTTAGAACACGGGCATCGAGTCCCCGCATTTGAGCGGCTTCTACCTGTTCAGCGCTGTTATCGATGCCAACCACAGAGCAACCTGCCAAAAGCAGCTTTTCCGTAAGCGCGCCGTCGCCGCACCCAAGATCAAGAATGCGTTCCCCAGGTTGGGGTGACAGGAGTCTGAGAACCTCCGTTCCAAGTTCAGACACGAAGCGTGCATTCTTTGCGTAGGTTTCGGGATTCCAGCGCTGAACTGCCATGCTTTTTCCTTGTCGGCCTAACGGTCTGCGGCTGAGCGGCCGTGTATTTCAGCGGTCCGGTCCAGCCGCGTGCCGGCCCCCGCCGGACGTTTGTCAAAGCGAAGTGGGCCGATCGCTTCTCTCACAAGCGCACCGAAAGCATCCATGTAGGTCTCGGCGCACCTGGACCAAGTGGCATTCTCAAATCGGGCAACTTCCTCTGGATCGAACCGCGGTTGTGTCATCCCATCTCCTTCCCAAACGCCATTGATTCCGCCCGTCTAACGGATAGCCGCGCAGCCGCCGCGCTTTTCAGCGGCCGGCTCGAGCGGCGGGTTAGCCGGCTTTGCGACACGAGCGCGCGTGAAGAGCTCCGCACACGATTCGGACCAAAAAGGAGGAAACTGTCGAGCTCGCCCATGAATCACTCCTTCTCGGGATCGAGATCGACGCGCACTGTGGCTAGCTCCGTGCCGAAGAAGCGAACCAGCCGCGCGTTGAACGGGTCGAGCTCCCGTTGCCGGGCGATGGAGTCGTCGTCGAGCATGAGGTAGGCCGCTCCCTTTCGCCAGCGGCCGTTTACCTTCACCCGCACGCGCGGGTTTGCCATGATGTTGCGCACCCAGTGGGAGTGGCGACCATGTTCCGCGATGATCCAGAACGTGTCGCCCTTGAGGCCGTTGCCCACTGGCGTTCGCCGAATACGGCCGCTCTTGCAGCCCACGGTCTCGACAAGCGCCGGGGCGCCGGGCCGACCGGCGATGAGCCGAACGATAGGATTCCAGAAGTAGTGGGCGCCAGCGGAGACGAGTCGTCGCTTCAGTGCGCTCATCGCGTGACTCCTTTCGCTTGGCCGGCTAACGAGCTGCCGATAACCCGCGCCGAGCGAAGCGAGGGAACCGCTGCAGGGCACGTTAGCGACCGCAGCGGCGCCGGGTTCATCAGCGTCCTCTCCAATAGATAGACGCACTCTTCGTTTAGCGTATGGCTGTGCGGCGGCGGCACAATTGAATTCGGAGGCACGCTCAATTCGAAGACTCCCATGCCCCCAGCCACGCTTCCATCAATCAGATATCGAATACTGATTTGACCAACCTGGATTGACTCTTGAGCCGATTCTTTGTTGCCGACGTTCATTTTGCCTCCTTGGCCAACTTTACTTATGCGCCTAACGATTCTGGCGATAACCCGCGCCGAGCGAGCGTTCTTTGCGAGCGAGGGTACCGCTGCAGCAACGCCTCAGCGGCTGCAGCGGCGACGGGTTCATCGCCGTGTTGAACTGAATCCGCTGCGCAGGTCTTCAGGCCTACCCGGACAGCCGCAGCTGCATATTAAGATTTCAATTTCGGCCGGTTGAATCTTACAGATCATTGTAGGGGAGGATCTTAGTTCACGCAGGAGTTTGTAGCAATCAAACGAAAGGAAGCGAGGAGGGACGGTGGCAAGCGGGCTATCTTTGAAACTGGGTCAGCTTATGTCTGCGGGGCTGAGAACACCGAGTCGACCGCGATTCAACACGTGGGTGTAAATCATAGTTGTATTGACATGACTATGGCCAAGCAGTTCCTGGATGTCATAGCCAGCCTCAAGCAGATGAGTCGCGAATGAATGGCGAAGGACGTGTCCGGTGGCGTGTTTCGTAATTCCCGCCCGCTGGACAGCGCGTCTTACCGCTTTCTGAATGACTGTTTCATGGATGTGGTGGCGCCGCTCGATATCAGCCTCCTTATCGAAATACCGGCTACTGGCTGGAAACACGAATTGCCATCCCCACTGCGAATCCGCATTGGGATACTTGCGGGCCAACGCGTCCGGCAATGCGGTGCGTCCCGCGCCTTCGAGCAAATCCCTCTCGTGGGTGCGCTTCGCACCCTCCAAGTGAGCCAGCAGGTCCTGTTTCGATGTTGCCGGGAGCATGGTTACGCGGTCCTTGCCGCCTTTTGCACGTCGAATCCGGATTTCCATTTTTTCAAAATCGAGATCCTTCCCGCGCAGAGTCAAACATTCCAATAAACGGAGACCTGAACCGTACATCAGACCCGCAACGAGTCGCGGTACGCCTTCCATGTTCCGCAGAACGATTGCACCTCGGATTTTGTCAGCACCACGGGCAGGTTTGCCGGACGCTTTGCACGAACGAAAGGCGCCAGACTCCCTAAATCCAATCGGAGCACTGCGTCGCTGCACTAACCTTCAACTTTTCCGCCAGGTACTTCAAGAATTGCCGCACTTCGGCGTCGCCCATATCTGCGGGGTGGCGTTTCTGATGGAAAGAGGCCGGCAGTATTCGCATGTGTATGTTTGCGCAGGGATCTGTGGCTTAAATCTATTTGTATGCTGCATATTTAACAGAATTGCACTGAGACTTCCGTACGTGCGGCTATCAAGCGTGGGAGTCGAACGAGCGCAACAGATTGACGCTCGCTGATTGCGCTGGTTCCTTGAGCCTACCGCAAGCCGCGTGAGGTCGCAGTTTCGGCAACTCCTGACGCTCACCCGCGACGCCTTCGGGCGCTGCACTCCCCAGAGAGTGCTCACTCTGCGACGCGGTTGGGCGCAAGCCGTCCCGAATGTCGATGACGTTCGCGATTTTACCTAAATACAAAACGATTGACTATTTTTATAGCAGGCTGCTATAAAAATAGTCACATGTCCGGTTCCCCACATTCGACACTCAGCCGCCGGGAGCGGCAGATCATCGATATTCTTTACCGGCTTGGCCGCGCGACGGCTGCGGAGGTCATGGAACAGCTTTCAGGTAAGCCCGCCTACTCTACCGTCCGGGCACAGCTTCGTGTCCTGGAAGAGAAGGGGCATATCCGGCACGAGGAGCAGGGTCTTCGTTATGTCTACCTGCCTTCGCTTCCGCGTCAAACGGCGCAGCGGTCCGCACTGAAGCATCTCATTGATACTTTCTTTGAAGGATCTAAGGAAAAAGTTGTGGCGACGCTGCTCGGAAAGGGAAGTTCCGCAATCTCGGAAGAGGAACTGGAGCGCATCTCACGCGTGATCGAGAAGGCAAAGAAGGAAGGAAAACGTAAATGATCAAGGGGTCGATTATTCTGATGATAGCCTTCTGCCTCACCGCCTTCCTGCGGCGGCGATCGGCGGCTGAGCGCCACATGGTGTGGGTGGCAGCAATCGGTTCGGCGGGTCTCATCCCCATCATGAGTTTCCTCCTGCCGTCGTGGCAATCCGATCTGGTCCGCAGAGTAGCGGGAGTACTGCCAGCACTATCCGAGACGAATCCTTTCAGGACGGCGACATACAGTGTCGATGTCGTCATGCACCCGGAAACTATTGAGTCGGCGGCGCTGTCAGCGCCGCACATTTTATTCGTCGTCTGGGCCATTGGAGCATGTTTGGCTGCCCTCATTTTAGTCGCAGGCACGGCAAGGTTGGTGCGGGTCGGGCTAAGTGCAGAGCCGGTGTCGGATCCTTTCTTTAAGAAGATCGTAATCGATTTGTCTCACGCTTACGGCCTGCACCGTCCGATTCGTCTTTTACGAGGCGCCGAGAATTCGATGCCGGTCACTTGGGGCGCGCGCCGTCCCCGAGTACTCTTGCCTGGCTGCGCGGCGCATTGGTCCGAGGATCGGAAGCGCATTGTGCTTGCTCATGAGCTGGCACATATTCATCGGCACGATTGGCTGTTCCAAATCATCGCTGAACTTCTACGTGCGGTGTACTGGTTCAACCCGTTGTTCTGGATCGCGCACAATCGGCTTCACTGGGAAAGTGAGCACGCCTGCGATGATGCTGTCGTCCAACTAGGGGTAGACAGGGACGATTACGCGACTCACCTTTTCGAGATCGCCAGAATGCTCAGAAGACCCAGCCGCGCCTGGTATCCCGCCCTGGCGATCGTGCGGCAATCTCACTTGGAAAGGAGATTTGCCGCTCTCTTGAATTCCACCACCAATCGCGGCGCGGTCACACGCAGGACGACGGTCAGGATCGTAATCGCGACATTTATCTTCGCGCTCCCACTTTCGGCGGTGCGAGTGTCTGAACCGAGATCGAGCGCCAACGAGATCGAAGAGTCGTCTCTGCCGATCCGTACGGCGAACCTGGTCACAAGACCAGACCGCCTTATGAAACCACCCGTAATCCTCGATTCGTTGACGCCCGCGTTGTACAGTGACGAGGCTCGCCGCCTCGGAATTGAAGGAATTGTGAGAGTCGAGGCACATGTAGACGTTGAGGGAAACGTCGACAGGGCGCGAATCATGAAGGGACTTGGTTTCGGCCTGGATCAGAATGCGCTGCTCGCGGTTCGGCATTGGCGATTCAGTCCCGGCACGCGAGAAGGCCGTCCCACCGAGATGACGGCTCCAATCGATGTTGAATTCAATCTGCGCAACGAAGAACTCAATGAGCTCATTGCGAATGATATGGCTACGCGAGTAGGTCCGGGCGTGTCTCCCCCTCGACTGATCCGCAGGGTCGACGTTCGATATCCCCAAAAAGCCAGGGATGGGAGGGTAATGGGGACCGTTGTGCTGGACGTCGTCATTCGGCAGGATGGAGATCCTAAGGTAGTGCGAGTTGTTCGATCGCTGGACCCTGACCTTGATGACAGTGCCGTGCGAGCCATCGAACAATGGAGGTTCACTGCTGCAGTGAAGAATGGCGTCCCTGTGAAAGTGCGAATGAACGCCGAAGTGAAGTTTCAAATGAACTAGCGCGCATGGACGGTTTCAGGAGTGGAGGACGGTATGGGTGAGATGCAGAGGCCTACTATGACCCGAAGAGTCTTCTTACTGGCGAGTACACCAACAGTAACAGCCTTGTATGTTTGGTTCGTTAGGAACTCACGGGCAGCGACGGAAGAAGTGACGATTGCCGAGTTCTCGGATTCTATGCAGCGGCAGAGAGCGATTCGGATGCCCAAGATCGTGAAGAGCGAAACGGAATGGAAGAAGCAGCTCACGGCTGAGGCGTTCGAGATCACACGGCAGGCGGATACTGAACGTCCTTATACGGGACGCTATTGGAATCTGCATGACAAAGGAATCTACCGTTGTCTCTGCTGCGACACTGCGCTCTTCAGCTCGGAAACAAAATACGATTCTTACACGGGCTGGCCAAGCTTCTGGAAACCGATTGCTGAAGAGAACATCGAAACCAGTGCGGATCGGAGCTTCCGGATGGTGCGGACCGCAGTTTCTTGCCGCCGGTGTGATGCCCATCTGGGTCATGTCTTCAACGATGGTCCCCGGCCCACAGGATTGCGTTACTGCATGAACTCCGTATCCCTGCGTTTTGTGAAGTCCGCTTGACGGCATTACGGGAATGAAAACATTCGAGGACAGGCATCCACTCGCCATTCGCTGGTTCCATTGGGTCAATTTCCCGGTATTGGCGGTGATGATCTGGAGCGGTTTACTGATTTACTGGGCCAATGATGTATATCGTGTCGGAATTGGCCGCTCCACGCTGTTCAAATTCTTTCCGGACTCTTTCTATTTCGTTCTCAATATCGGCTTCCGTCTCGCCGAAGGAATGGCGTGGCATTTCACTTTCATGTGGCTGTTCGCTGTTAACGGTGTTCTTTACGTCGCGTACACAATCCTTTCGGGAGAATGGCGATACCTATTCCCGAATCGCTCCCAGGGAAAATTTAACGTTGCCCAGCAGTTTGCCTATACGGGAATCATCCTGATGGGCGCCGGATCCGTGGTCACAGGACTGGCGATTTACAAACCCACTCAGATTGCCTGGCTCACCTGGCTGTTGGGGGGATACCAGGTGGCGCGGTTCGAGCACTTCTGCCTGACTATCGGGTACATCCTCTTTTTCTTGGTTCATATTGTGCAAGTGTTCAGAGCCGGTTGGAACACTCTCCGCGGCATGATCACCGGCTACGAGATCGTCGAGACCGGGAAGGTACCCCATGACGGATAACCGGCAAGAAATGGTTAGCGACAGCGACAATGATCGCGCGGCAGAACTAGAAATGCGCAAACGATCGCGGCGCAGCTTTCTTCTCGCGGGAATTTCCGCTGCCGCTGGTATCACGGCATTCAACTGGCTTCGGACTCGTCCGGACGATGGGGCGGTATCCTGGCCGCTGCGCCGTGTTCTTGAATTTAATGAAAGACTGTCGCACACTCGTTTCAGCAACGCCCACCTTGCTCCGAACTTCCCTACGGAGTCAGCAGAGACGCCGCGCGAGAACGGCGGTGTGGGGTTGAACGAGGAGATTGATCTGCGTTCCTGGAGCCTGAAGGTTTTAAACGCACCTGGCCCGAAACCCATTGAGCTCACATTAGCCGACATCAAATCTCTTCCGCGAGTTGAAATGGTCACGGAACTCCATTGCATCGAAGGCTGGAGCCAGGTCGTTTACTGGGCGGGAGCCAGATTCTCAAGCCTGATGGACAAAGTTAGTGCTGCATCACGTTATGTGAGTCTCGAAACTCCGAACAGTGCCTACTATGTGGGCTTTGACATTGAAAGCGCGACTCATCCTCAAACCCTACTCTGCTACGAGATAAATGGTCGGCCCTTGACGCCGGAGCACGGCGCGCCACTGCGATTGGCCACTCCCGTCAAATACGGCATTAAGAACATCAAGCGGATCGGGACGATTCGCTTCACAAATACGCGCCCCGCCGATTATTGGGCGGAACGCGGCTACGACTGGTACGCCGGCCTATAAAGTCAACAACGCCAGATGTACACTATGCGTCGGAGGACGCGATGGCGCACAGTCGCAGAACGTTTCTTAAAGCGGCGGGAATGGCCGGCACTGCTCTGGTTAGTGGTCTTGCAGGAGTTCGCAAAGCTTTCACACAAGCGGGTGTGAGCACGGAGGCACAGTCCATTCAGACACCGGCGCTGACCATTGGGTATCAGGACAACGGCGACAAACAGGGTTTTCCGATCATCCTGCTTCACGGATTTCCCGATGACGCTCGGGCTTGGGACGAAGTGGTGCCGCCACTAGTCAAGGCGGGATATCGGGTGCTGGTGCCGTACCTGCGTGGTTACGGTCCCACGCGCTTCCGCGACGCGGCCGCTCCTCGCATGGCCGAGCAGGCTGCAATCGGGCAGGACGTCGTTGACTTTGCTGACGCGCTTCGCCTCGATCGGTTTGCCGTTGCCGGCTACGACTGGGGCGCACGCGCGTCTTCGATCGCTGCGGCGCTCCATCGAGACCGCGTGCGCGCCGCCGTCCTCATCGGAGGCTACACGATCCAAAATACGATCGCTCCGTCGCAACCGGGAGCGCCTGCCGCGGAACGTGCGCTCTGGTATCAGTGGTATTTCAACACCGAGCGCGGGCGACTTGGACTTCAGACCAATCGCCGTGGCATCTGCCGTCTCTTATGGGAAACGTGGTCGCCTGGCTGGCGTTTTACTGACGAAACGTTCAACCGAACCGCGGTTTCGTTCGATAATCCGGATTTTGTCGATATCGTGATTCATTCGTACCGACACCGAATTGGAAATGCGCCAGGCGAACCGCGCTTCAGAGCGATGGAGGAAGAGTTGGCTCAACGGCCGAAAATCCAGGTTCCCTCGATTGTGATGTATGGCGCCAACGATGGTATTGCGCGGCCGGCGGCGGACTCCCCGCCAGCGGAGCGTGCATCGTTCACTTCGCTGATTGCGCGTCGCATCGTCGCGGGAGCGGGTCACTTCTTGCCGCGCGAAAAGCCGGATGCGGTATCGTCTGCGATTCTGGAGGTGCTAGCAGCGGCTCGATAGGACAGCATGTCCGCTCGAGACCCTGCACCCCTCAGGGGCTTTATTGTTGTTCGGCTTTCTTCTCGGCCGGAAGGCCCATCAGTTGACGGAGTAAAGCAACGGTGCTTTCGTGGGGTTCAGCGGGAGCGACGTTCGGCCCCCTCCTTCCCAGGGCGATATCCAGAGGCGAGAGTTCCTGTTTGTTCTTCACATCAAGTTTGGCGCCCTTTTCCACCAGGAATTTCACAATGGAGTCCGCCCCGCGGAGGGCGGCGCCGTGGAGGGCAGTGTCGCCTTTGTCGGTTGCGGCGTTGACGTCGAGGCCGAGTTCGGCGCACAGTTTGACGGTTTCGAGCGCCTCGGCTTCACTTCCGCGAATCTTGTCGTTCCAACTCACGCCTGAAGCGACCATCAGCGCCGTCAGACCGTCCTTATTTTTGAGCTTGGGGTCGGCTTTGTTATCCAGCAGCAAGCGCATGAGCGGAATATCCGCGCTTCGAGCCGCCCGCATGAACGCCGTAGCGCCTGTGGAAAGAGTCCGGTCGCCGAGATCCTGCGCAACCTTCTTAATAGGGGATGCTTCGGTGAGTTGAGCGTTGGTGTTCGCGCCTTTAGCCAAAAGCGATCGGATGATATCGAGGGGCGCCAGTCCGTCGTTGACTTTCCGCGCGGGCAGAGGCGACCAGTCGGCGTCGTGCATTTCCACGGCCGTATACAAGGGCGATCTTCCATCCTTGCTGGCGGCGTTGGGATCCGCCCCGACATCGATCATCTGTTGCGCCAGATCGTAGTGACTGTTGAGCAGTGAGAGCACAAGCGCGCTGTTTCCATCCGAATCCGTCTGATTGATGTCTACTCCTGCATCCAGCAGTGCCTTCACGGCCTCAGTTTGGCCTTGTCTTGCAGCGAACAGCAAGGCAGTCAGACCACCGCGGAAAATAGGCGCAGCGGGTGTGCCGGCGGCTAACTTTGGTGAAGCGGTGTCCCGATCCAGCGAACGCACCTTATGGTCGGCTCCATGTTCGAGCAGAAGCTTGATCACTGCTGGATGACCTTCCGCCGCCGCCCACATGAGAGCTGTCTGTCCGCGGAAGTTCTCGCGGGCATCCACATAAGCTCCGTGATCGAGCAGCGCCTTCACCGCGTCCGCGTTGCCGACGCGCGATGCCGTCATGAGTACCGTTTCCCCTTGGGTTGTGACCAGCGTATTCGGATCTGCGCCGGCCTGGAGCAGCCGTTCGACCAGAGCACGGTTTCCATTCGAGGAGGCTTCAGAAAGGGCGGTCGCTCCGTAGCGGTTCACAGCCCGGACGTCGGCGCCTGCGCGCAGCAACAGGTCAACAGTTTCGAGGTCATTCCAGTGGGCAGCCCACTGGAGCGCCGTCGTGCCATCGGGTTCGGGGACGTTCACGTCTGCCCGCTGACGCAGCAGCGTCCGCACGCTTTCCTTATCCTTGTTCTTGGCTGCGTCGACGAGCGCGCTGGCCGCAGGCCCTGCCGCATAGCAGTTGACCGAAAGCAGCACCGCGAGGAGCAATCCGTTCAGCCGTTGTGTTCGCATCGACTAGACCTCCGGGAGCAACCCCGTGCTGTCGCCCACGGAATCCTTGTGAATTCCGGCTTTGTCCAGGATGGTCAACAACAGATTCGCCATTGGCGTACCTTCCGGATACCTGACGTGTTTGCCGCCCTTCATCTTGCCCGCGGCGCCACCGGCTACAAAGATTGGCAGCGGCGAGTGATTGTGGACGTTGGGGTTGCTCATGCAGCTTCCGTAGAGAATCAAGGAATTGTCCAGAAGTGTGGCACCGCCGTCCTGCTTCGATCGCAACTTCTCCAGGAGATATGCCACTAAGCCAACGTGGTACGTATTGATCTTGGTCAACTTCTCGAGCGTTTCGGGTTTGTCCTGATGGTGCGACGTGGAGTGGAATGGATCGGGAACGCCAATCTTCGGGAAGGTGCGATAGCTGACCTCGCGGGCCATCATAAACGTCGACACACGGGTGACCTCCGCCTCGAAGGAAAGAGCCATCAAATCCATCATCAATTTTGAATGTTCCTCGTGATCATCCGGGATTCCGACCGGCGTTGCGGGGACGATCAGGCTGGAGCCGTGCTGTTTCTCTGCGAGCTGGATGCGGCGTTCGATCTCGCGAACATTCTCCAAGTACTCCGCAATGCGGTTGCGGTCGCCTGGACCAAGCTTTCCCTCAAGGCGTTTCACTTGCGCAGTGACTGCATCGAGAATGCTTCGTTGCCGCTGCATTCGGTTGAGGCGTTCGGTCGGGTTGCTGCCGTCGCCGAACAGGGAATCAAAGACCACGCGCGGATTAATTTCCATCGGGAGCGGCGTGGTCGGTGTACGCCACGAGTTCGTATTCGTGTAGGTGCAACTGAAGCCGACATCGCACGCGCCGATCAGACCGGTCATGTCCTCGGTGGCCAGTTCCAGTGACGGCAGCGGCGTGTCCTGGCCGATCACTGCGGCGGCCATCTGATCGACCGTCATGCCCGCGCGGACGTCCTCACCTTCAGTGCGCCTTGGACGCGAACCGCTCAGAAATACCGTGGGGGAGCGTCCGTGATCGCCACCGCTATCGCCGTTAGTAGCCCCTGCGTTTTTATGTCCGAGGCCGCTCACGACCACCACCTGGTTCTTGACTTCCTTCAATGGACTGAGAATTCGTGAAAGTTCGAAATCGGTTCCTTCCGTGGCTGGCGTCCAGTTGCTCATCATCGCCCCGTGGGGCATGTATAAGAACCCGAGGCGGATTCGTGGGTTTGCAACCGTTTGGCCAAGAGCTGTTGCCGCCGGAATCATGGATTCCAACAACGGCAAGCCTACGGCGACGCCCGCGCCTCGCAGAAATGTGCGGCGCGAAAGATGTTTCCTGGTGATGATCATGCTCCAGCCTCCCTATTGAGATTGGACAGATGAACTCTTCACTTTCATTTGAAACGGCGCACTCTTAACGATACCTAACACGATTGATGAAAAACGGAAATCATTGTGCCCCGCATCGCGTACAACACTGCGAACGGCCGGCATATCGTAGTACTGTACTCCCCGGCCCAGCCCATAAGTAAGCATTTTTTCAATCAATACGCCAACAAATACTTCCGGCCGGCTCGTGAGCATTTGCCGGAGAGACGCTGGGCCGTCGACCTTGGCTCCGTTGAATAATGTTCCTGATGGATCGATCTTAACGCCTTCATCTGTAGTTCTCCACTGTCCGAGGGCGTCGAAGTTTTCAAGCGAGAATCCTATGGGGTCCATCATTCTGTGACAGCCCGCGCAGGTCGGATTGGTGCGGTGTTCCTCCATCCGTTCCCGAAGGGTCGTGGGTTTGCCGGTGTCCGAGCGTTCCTTCAGGGCCGGGATATTCGGGGGAGGGGGATTGGGCGGAATGCCCAGGACGTTCGTCAGAATCCATTTGCCGCGCTGAACCGGCGATGTTCTTGTGGGATAGGACGTTACCGTCAGGATGCTCGCCTGTCCCAACAGTCCTCGCCGCGCATCCTCTTTAAGGGTGACGCGCCGGAAATCGGTGCCGTAAATTCCCGGGATACCATAGTGCCGGGCCAGCCGTTCGTTCAGGAACGTGTAGTTCGCGTTCAGAAGATCCATCACGCTTTTGTCTTCCCGCATGATGCTGTCGATGAACAGTTCGGTCTCACGCTTCATGGCTTGCCGCAGGTTGTCGTCAAAGTCCGGAAACGTTTCGAAATCTGGATTGATCGTCTTCAGATTCCGAAGATACAGCCACTGCCCGGCGAAGTTGTCGACCAAAGCCTTCGAGCGAGGATCAGCCAACATGCGTCGGACCTGCCGCTCGAGTACCACGGGTTCCTTAAGTCTGCCTTGAGAGGAGAGGTTCAGGAGTTCCTCGTCGGGTATGCTGCTCCAAAGGAAAAACGACAGCCGGGAAGCCAGCTGCAGGTCGCCGATGCGATAGACCGCATCCGCAGCGACGCTGTCGGGATCCGGCTCGAAGCGGAACAAGAAATCGGGGCTCGCCAGGATGAGTTGGACTGCCGCTTCAATGCCTGACTCAAAGTTGCCACCTTCGTTCCGGCCACGCTGGTAGAACTCGATCAAACTCTGAAGGTCGCCATCCGTCACCGGCCGTCGATACGCCCGCCGCGCCAGCGCGCCGATGATCTTCTTCGCGCAGGTTAATTCGTCGGCAGAGCTTGCCGGCCGACACACCAAAATCTGGCGCCGGCTCGGTGTGTCGCCGGCACCCGTAGGTTTAAACGGACCCGTGATGCTGACCCTGTCGACAGCGGGCAGTCCTCGATAACCAAGAGGGTCGAGGTTGGTCCGAAGGAACGGTTGCAACACATTGTCGTTTTGCGCGTCTCCTTCATTGAGAAACGTGGCCACAACGGTCCTCGGGCCCGCCTTCACCGGAACGCGGACAGTCAGCCGCCGGTCGACGTCCTCTGCCGATTTCCCCGGATTTTCGTAGCTCAAGTCTCTATCTGCGGGTCCACCAAAAGTCAACAACTTCGCCCGCACACCGTCCACGCTGATCTCCAGCTGGTGGGGTTCCTCCAGACCTTTTATAATCTCCGCTGTGGCGCGCCATAACCGGACCTTGATGTCATACTCGCCGTCGAGTTGGAAATTGTGACGGACAATCATCCCCCCGCGCGTTCCGAGCGGCAGACCTTCGATGTGGCCATCTTGCGAAAGGTCTGGCTTGGCGCGGTACGTACTGGTATCGGCAGTGATCGAAGAATTGCCCATCGCGAGGCGGCTGATATTCCACGAAGCGGACATGTACCGTTGCAACAGCGACGGCGACGTCTTTAGGACGTCCGCGATGTTGTCAAAGCCGTAGCTTTCATCGTCTGCGGGAAGCAGTGGTGTCGGATCGATATCGAGCGCCAGCAGGTCACGAATGGCGTTACCATACTCCGTGCGGTTGAGACGATGAACCGTCGCTCGCCCCGGATTAGGCTTGGCCATGGCGGCGCGGTCGATGGACGCCTCAAGAAAAGAAACAAAGTTGTCCGCCGCCGCCGGATCGGGCCGCCGCGGAGCGCCCTGAGGGGGCATGGCGCCCGTTCGAAGTTTTCGGATTACCTTTTCCCAGGTCTCCGAACCTTCAGCAATGTTCTGAAGCTCCACCTTTTCTAATGACAACTCGCCCGTTCGCAATCTGTCGTTGTGGCAGGTCACGCAATACGTATCCACGAATGCACGCTGCGATGAAGCCGGAGGCAAAGACGAATTCGAACCCGAAGGTTGCTGCGCCCCGGCAACACCCAGGCTGCTACAGACCGACAGCAGGATCAGAAGAACCTTTTTCATCATTGGCTCCTTACAATGCCGTTAATAATCCGACAGAAGTGTCGAAAAGTGCAAGTTTCGGATTGGAACTCTCCGGGCGCCCTTTCAACCCCAATGGCAGCATGTGTGCTTGATGAAAACGAGCCTAACTTGAATCCAAAAGGGGGTTTTATGAACAAAGACATTCTCAAAGGGAAATGGAACCAGCTCAAAGGTGACATTCGAGGCTGGTGGACCGATCTTACCGATGATGATGTTCAACGTATTCAAGGGGACACCGAAAAATTCATTGGTGTACTCCGGGAAAAGTATGGCTATGGACGTGAGAAAGCGGAACAGGAGCTGAACGAATTTCTAAACACTCCGGACAACCAGCGCCGCCGCCGTCGCGCGTCATAATGAGGAAAAAGTCCTGGCTACGGGCGGAGCATGTTTCATCGGCTCGGTTTGCCGGTGAACTGCTCCGTTCCCATAAAACGGCCTAGTCCTTTGGCACACCTCCTGCCAGTACACGATGCTCTTCGGGAAAGCGAGGTACAAAATGAAGATTACGGTACTCCTGAGATACGATCACGAAGCTGTCAAAGGCTTATTTAACAACTACAAAAAGAGCGAGATTCGCAGTCAAAACCGAAAGAGGGAGCTATTTGAGGCGATCCGAAGGGAACTGATGATCCACTCCGAGATGGAGAGGGAAATCTTCTACCCGGCCCTCAGGGCTGTCGTTTCGAAAAAGGCAGGGGAGTTCGTGTCTTCTGCACTGGTAGAGCACCGCGCCATGGAAGAGTCGCTTCATGAGATCGCGGGCATGAATCCTCAGGACCGGAAATTTGATGCCAGGGTGATCCAGCTCATCGACCAAGTCAGGAATCACATCGATCGAGAAGAAGAGGAAATTTTCGACGAGGCCCGGAAAAGTCTCCCAGAGTATCGCCTCGAGGAACTCGGGCTCGAGATGGAAGACCGGAAGAAGAGACTAGGCGAGCTGGCGGCTTAGGCGATTTCGAATTTCCTTTAGTCAAAGAAAACAGAATGAGCCAAACGCGGGCTAAAGCCCGCGACTACATGCATGCCTGCATGTTATCTCGAGCATGTAGTCGCGGGCTTTAGCCCGCGTTCGGGTCTTTGAGTGTCATGGGCAACTGCATTGCCTAAACGCGAACCTTCTACAGGTAATTGTTCCCCGGCCGGGTGGCCCTGTGGCCTCGCGCCCGGCCGAGGAAATGGATGACGCACCAGTAGCATAGAGCGACTGCGAATGTGGTACAGCAATTGCCACTTTTCGACGTAGAAAGTGTATTTTCATATGAATAACAATGCAGTCATATCCATTCTTAACGATCTGATCGAAACTAGCAGGAATGGGCGAGAGTGCTTCGGAGTTGCCGCCGAGAGCATTCACAACAGCGAATTCCGCCGACTCTTCAATATCTTCTCTCAGCGGCGCGCCCAGTTTGTTTCGGAGCTGGAGGCCGAGGTGCACCGCTTAGGGGGGAACGTGGCGAAAGCCGGCATTCGAACCGGGCCGTTCGATCGGAGCTGGATGAATCTGAAAACGTCAATCCACCGGGATGAGGCGAGCATCATTGCAGAATGCCAGCGCCAAGAAGAAGCCGCGGTGAACGACTACCAGAAAGTGCTGCAGGTCGACTTGCCGCTCGACGTGCAGTACGTTGTCAAGCGGCAGTATATGGATATCAAAGATGCCTACGACCGTATCCGCATTCTGCAGCGCGCGGCCTAGGAGTGATGCTCATGAAACCAGCGACCCAACTGATCATGGCTGGTGCGGGAACCGGAATCATTTTGCACACTACTGGAGGCAGGCGGGATTCCGACTACAACGGAACCGGTGGAAGCGGCTTCAGAGTATTCCTTTCCCGCCAGCGATGCGCCCGCCTGGACCGGTACACCGGACCCGGAGCGTCGGCGAGGTCTCGATCCTTCGTCCTTCAAGCTGCTGGCGCGGCGCGACGCGCCTGGCTGACAAGAATCACGCGTTCACGAATGCGGTTGCCGTTGAGCTTACCGACGGCATCGGCAGGGTTAATTTCACTGGCGATTTCGACGTAGGCGAATGCCGGTGACACGCCAGCTACTTCGTCCCGAACCATCCGGATTGATTTCACGCCAATCCCGGAGGATTCAACCCATTTGGTCAATTCCGAGTCGGAACAATTGTAGGGAACATTCATCATAAACAGAGTGGTCACTTGTACCTCCTGAACCCGGACAAATGTAGGATGAGTAGCTATTCTAGCCTAAATTTCGGCTGAAGGATATCATTAGGACACCCGTGCCTAGCCTAAATCGGGCACAGGTGCTTTCCTGGGCCTCACACCGAAACGAGTCATTGCGGGCCTTTCAGTCCTATCACGGGGCGAAGATCACAGCGGGTTGGCTCAAAAAGACGGAACCAATGAAGAAAAGACCCACTACGCTGAAGGAACTGGAGGAACTGGTGATGGAAACTGCGCCAGTAAAATTCGCCGGTAGCGTGACCAGTTCATCCAGGAATCTTGCTGAGTTTGATCGGGCGGGCACCGACATCGCTCCCGTCACCACAGGTTGCCCGGAGGAATTCAACACGGTTAGCTGGTATTGACCGGGACTGTCTGTGTCATTTGCCACAGCCAGCGCGAGACGGCTACCTGCAATATTTATGAGCTGCGCCCGCGTCGTTGCGGCCGAGGAGAAGACCGTTGCACCAGAGAGAACGGCCGCGGGGGAAAAATAGGTATATCCAACCTCGGCCACGACAGGTTGGTCGCAACTCAACGTCGCATATCCAGTCGTCAATGGAAGAAAGACGTTGAGGGCTGCCACGGTGGGCAGAATGTTGAATGATCCGGAACCCGGCAATGTGAACGTCGAGGAACCGAAAAAGCGGTTGGCTAAGCCGCCGCCATACGGCCGCAGCGTGCACCGGGCGGGTTGAGTACTCACGTTGGTGGCGAGCACAAGCGAAACATAACCGGTCCCATCACTGAGGACGCCGTCGGCAATCTGCGGAAATACATGAAACGTCGCAGCGCCTTGCGATCTCAGCTCGACGGGAGTAACGCCGAGCAGCATCAGGCTTAAGATGATTCTCTTCATAGATGTCCCTCGCTTGAATTACACGTGACTATTGCTGGTTGTGGTTTCATGGTGCTTTAATAATCTCCCTATGGCACGTGGCTGGGAAAGCAAAGCCGTTGAGGAACAGATCAGCGCGCGTGAAGACAGCGCAAAGACTCCGCCGAAGATGGCGCTGGCGCCAATTGAGCTTCAGCGTCGTGCGAAGCGCGAAAGTTTGCTCCTGGCGAGGACTCGTACATTGAACGCTCTGGAATCCACGCGAGCTGAGCGATACCGTGTCCAACTGGAACAGGCTCTGGCGCACCTCGACTCTGAACTCGGACAGATCGATCAATCCTAGAACCCATACATATGTTCGTCCGGATTGATCACGCTGTCTTGCCAGTCCAGCTTCGCCGCCGCGGCTTCCACGCTATCCGCTTCGCCGTCACTCACCATTCTTTGCAATACGGCCAATTGTTCGGGCCCCAGTTTGTTTTCAGCCAAAGCCACCCGCCAACTCTTAAAGCCTTCGCTCATAAACCTGCCTCATAAATCTCGATCTTTCCCACGCCCAGTTGTTCGCCGATAAGGCGCCCGACGAGTTGGTTGAGGGATTCGCCCGAGGAAGAGAGGACGAAGGTTTTTCCGGACCAGTCCAATTTGAAGCTGGTGGATTGAGCGGAGATCCAGATCTGCCGGGTGGGCGTCTGGGGACTGATCACGATCTTGCCGGGGCTCGGCTCCTCAACTTCGATGGTTAGCACGTTGTTTTGGAACACGACCTCTGCGTCGTAATTCTCGGCGACTACATCCAGAGAACGATTGAGCTTCTCCAGAGCAGCGTCGCAGTGAAAGCGAAATTCGGTTTCGGTCAGAGCCATGACCTGTATTATAGGTCCGGAATGGGCGTTCTTCTCACCCCGATCGTTGTAAAACAGACGCTGGCTTTGGAAGAGCTGCAAGGAAAACGCATGGCGGTTGACGGCAACGGAGAACTGTACCAGTTCCTGGCCCTGATCCGCCTGCGAGACGGCTCGCCTTTGATGGATTCGCATGGCCGCGTCACCTCTCATCTTTCGGGACTGTTCTACCGCACGACGCGTCTCATCACGGACTATCAAATGGAGTTGATCTTCGTTTTCGACGGCAAACCACCAGCCCTGAAGTCGGCGGAGATCGCACGCAGGCGAAGCATTAAAGAGAGGTATGACGCAGAACATGCCGAAGCGGTGCAAGCGGGCGATCTGGCCAGGGCCTATTCCAAAGCCACTATGACTTCGCGTTTGAGCCGAGCCATGGTCGACGAAGCCGAAGAACTGCTGCGGCTGATGGGAATCCCCGTCGTCGAAGCCCCATCCGAAGGAGAAGCGCAAGCATCGCACATGACCGCCACAGGCGGCGTTTGGGCCGCGGCGAGCAAAGATTACGATTGCCTGCTGTTCGGCGCGCCGCGCCTTCTTCGCTTTCTCACGATCTCCGGTAAAGAATTTCTTCCGAGCAAAGGTGTTTTTCGAGCTATCACGCCAGAGTTGGTCGATGCCGGCGCGATGCTTCGTCACCACGGGATTACGCGCCAACAGTTGATCGACCTTGCGATCTTGATCGGTACCGACTTCAACGACGGTATCAAAGGAATCGGTCCGAAAAAGGCGTTGAAACTGGTCCATGACTTCGGATCTATTGAGAACATGCCGCCAGAAATTCGAGAGGCGCTGGGCTCTGGGGTGGCTGAGATTCGAGAAATATTTCTGCGGCCCCAGGTGACTGATGACTATTCCATTGAATTCACGCCGCCGGATCTCGACGCTGTCATTCGATTTTTGTGCGATGAGCGGGGGTTTGCGCGCGAGCGCGTGACTGCGGCTCTGGAACGGACGTATCGATGAATCCATTCGAACTGACCAGTCAGTTGATGTCGATCGCATCCGTGACCGGTACCGAGGCTGCAGTTGGCGAATTCCTTTCGTCGCACATTGCGGGCCTTGGTTATCGGGTTGAACGGCAGATCGTGGCGGCGGACCGATTCAATGTACTCGGGTTCGCGGGTGACGCGCGGGTTATTCTGTGCACTCACATCGACACTGTCCCTCCGATTCTGCCGGTTCGCGAAGACAACGAGTATCTTTTCGGACGAGGAGCATGCGACACGAAGGGAATCATCGCAGCGATGCTCGAAGCCGGAAACCGGCTTCGCCGTGACGGTACCACAAATTTCGGATACCTGTTTGTGGTTGGCGAGGAGACGGACAGCGCGGGAGCCAAGGCCGCCAATACGCTGAAGTGGCATTACGAATACGTCGTCGTGGGTGAGCCGACCGAAAACCGGCTGGCGCGCGCCCAGAAAGGCGCGGTGATGGCGAACCTTACTGTAAGTGGCCGGGCCGCGCATTCGGGTTATCCGGAAGCCGGTACCTCCGCTATCGAAAACCTCTGGAAAGTCTTGACCGAATGCCAGAGCGCGGACTGGGGTAATGATTCCGTTCTTGGCAAGGGGACGTTTAACATCGGTGTGTTCCACGGCGGCGAGCGCGCGAATATCGTATCGGCCCATGCAACAGCTTCGGTCATGATTCGAACGATCGAAGCTCGATCTCTATCAGAGGAAAAGATGCGGAGGATCGTGGGGAATCGAGCTACGCTTGAGATCATTGCGGGTGCCGATCCACAAATGATGTATGTCGTGGACGGTTTTCCAACGACCGTGGTGTCGTTTGGAAGCGACGTACCGCATCTCGGCAATCTCGGCAAGCGGCTGCTCATCGGTCCTGGCTCGATCCTCGATGCGCACACAGCGGACGAAAAGATCAGAAAAGTGGAACTGCTTCAGGGCATCGACCTTTACGAACGTCTCGTAAAGCGACTTCTAGCGGGATGATTTATGAGAATTGCGCTCATCGGATTCGGCAAAATGGGACGGGAGATCGATTCTGTTGCTCGCGAGCAGGGAGAAACGATTGCCAAAGTCTTCGAAATAGACGATCCTGTCCGCCCGGAAGCGCTTGCTGAAGTCGACGTCTGCATCGAGTTTTCCACGCCTCAAGCTGTGATGACCAACATCCGAGCAGCGGTTGAAGCGCGCAGGGACATTGTGGTTGGTACGACCGGATGGGACGCGCAACGGCCTGAGATTCGGAGCATCGTGAAAGAATCCGGACTGCTCTATTCGACAAACTTTTCGCTAGGGATGAACATCTTCTTCCGCATTGTACGGCGTGCCGCTGAACTGATGCGCAATGCCGAGGAGTATGATCCCTACATCCACGAAATACACCATCGCCAAAAGGTGGACAGCCCGAGTGGAACTGCGCTATCTCTTTCTCGGATCCTGCTGGAGCGGATCGAGCGAAAGAAAAGCATTTTGACAGAACCCCCCGATGGGAAGATCTCTCCAGAGATGCTGCACGTTGCTTCGACGCGAGCGGGACTGGTTATGGGAACGCATACAATCGGATTCGATTCCGAAGCGGATCTGATCGAGCTGCGTCACATTGCGAAAAACCGGCGAGGTTTTGCTTTAGGCGCCCTCACGGCCGCGCGGTGGCTGCGCGGAAGGAAGGGAATCTATACAATGGATGACGTGGAATTGTAGTGAAAGAGGACACCATGACGAAGAAACAGTTTCAAGGTACGGGGACAGCGCTGGTAACGCCGTTTAGCTCCGATGGTTCAGTTGATGAGAAAGCACTGCGTCGCCTGGTCGACTTTCAAATCAGCGAAGGCATCGACATGCTCCTGCCCTGTGGCACGACCGGTGAAGGAGCGACCCTCGATGCGGATGAAACCGATCGGGTCGTGCAAATCGTCATCGAACAATCGAAGCGGCGGGTGCCGGTCATCGTTGGCGCTGGGAGCAACTCGACTGCAAAGGCGATTCAGGGCACCAAGCGCGCGAAAAGGCTTGGCGCCGATGGGGTGCTCTCCGTGGGTCCTTACTACAACAAGCCCACGCAACAAGGCTATTATGAGCATTTCAAAGCGATCGCCGAAGCCGAGGACATTCCGGTCATCGTCTATAACGTACCGGGCCGGACCGCTGGAAACATCGAAGCACAGACGATGCTGCGGCTGGCGGAAATTCCGCATATCGTGGCCGTGAAGGAAGCCTCAGGCAACATCGGTCAAATCATGGAAATTATTCGCGATCGGCCTCCGCAGTTCCGTGTACTGGCCGGTGACGATATGACCGCTTTACCTGTGGTTGCTCTCGGCGGCGATGGTGTCGTCTCGGTCGTATCCAACGAGACTCCCGGCATGATGCGGGCTCTTATCGATGCCTCACTGGAGGGAAATCACGCCAGGGGGCGCGAGCTTCACTACAAGCTTTTGCCGTTAATGAATGCGAACTTCATCGAGTCGAATCCGATTCCGGTCAAGGCCGCGCTCGCTATGATGGGTCTCATTGAAGAAAACTATCGCCTTCCGCTGGTGCGGATGAGTCCTGCGAATCGGGAAAAGCTGGCGAAGATCGTGGAAGAACTGGGATTGCTGCAGAAGACGGCCGGCAGATCCCGGTGAAAGCATCGTGAAGAATGACTCTCGCCGGCCAAATAGAACTCCTCTTGAACATGCCGACAGCAGACGCCCGGGACGCGGGCATCTCTGTCGTGGAGGAACTGCGCCGAGGACTCAGCCGCGGCGAATTTCGCGCGGCGGAAAAAACGGACGGCGTCTGGAACACGAATGTCTGGGTCAAGCGAGGGATTCTTCTCGCGTTCAAGATTGGTGTTATCGCGGACCGTTCCGTTCCGGGTGAGTTTTACTTCTTCGATAAAGACACGCTTCCTGCCAAGGTGCTCACCACTTCCAACGGTGTGCGCGTGGTCCCCGGCGGATCGTCGATACGCGACGGCGCGTACGTTGCGTCCAACGTGATCTGCATGCCGCCCATGTTCGTCAACATCGGAGCTTATGTGGACGAGGGTTCGATGGTGGATTCACACGCGCTCGTGGGCTCCTGCGCCCAAATCGGCAAACGCGTGCACCTCTCGGCCGCCGCGCAGATCGGCGGTGTGTTGGAGCCTCCGGGGGCCTTGCCGGTGATCATCGAAGATGAAGCTTTCATCGGCGGCAACTGCGGCGTCTACGAAGGCGTGATCGTGCAGGCCCGCGCCGTTCTGGCTCCCGGTGTGATCTTGACGGGTGGCACTACCGTCTATGACCTGGTGCGCGGCCAAATGTATCGAAAGTCGGCCACGACGCCGCTAATGATTCCTTCCGGCGCCGTAGTCGTTCCTGGTTCACGTCCCGCGGCAGGCGAGTACGCCGGAAAACATCATGTGTCTGTCTATGCGCCGGTTATCGTCAAATATCGGGACGAAAAAACCGACGCTGCGACCACTCTGGAAGAGGGGCTCCGGTAGCGTAGTGTGACGGAAATGCGTTTAACCCGAAGGAAAAAGGATTCCCCGCCTGTTTCAGGAGGGAATTAGAGCCTGGTCCCGACGAAAATTTGCGGAGAGGCATCCATGTCGACCAAATCGCTTGATAGAAACGAGGCCGCAGCTTCGGCACAGCCGGACGAAGCGATATTTCGCCCGTTCATCCCTGCTGGTGTGCGTCTTCGGGAGTTGAGTCCCCTTGCGTTGGTCATCGGCACCCTGCTGGGCATCGTCTTCGGCGCTTCGTCTCTTTACCTGGTGCTGAAGGTCGGACTTACCGTTAGTGCTTCAATCCCCGTGGCCGTCATTTCCATCACGGTGTTTCGTGTGCTTTCCAAGTTGGGTCTGCGCGACGCTACCATCCTTGAGAACAACATCGTTCAAACGGCGGGATCCGCCGGTGAATCGATCGCTTTCGGCATTGGCGTCACGATGCCGGCCATCCTGATCCTGGGGTTTGATCTGGAACTGACGCGAGTGATGTTGGTCGCGGTGCTGGGCGGATTGCTCGGAATTCTCATGATGATTCCGCTGCGACGAGCGCTGATTGTTGCGCAACATGGCTCTCTCAAGTATCCGGAAGGCACGGCGTGCGCGGAGGTATTGAAGGCTGGAGCGTCCGCCGAATCGCGTGGAGCAGCGTTGGAGGCTGCGCAGGAAGCGGATGCAGTGGATCACGCTACGGCCGGCGGCAAAACGATCATGGCTGGTTTTGGGATTGGGTTCTTGTATTACGGCATTCAAGAGATCTTGAAAACCTGGAAAGAATATCCGTCAAAGATCTTCGGACAGCCGTTCGAGGGAGGTTCGGTTTCGATCGAGAACAATCCTGCGTTGCTGGGCGTGGGTTACATCATTGGACCACGCATCGCCTCGATTATGGCTGCCGGGGGTGTGCTGTCGTACCTGGTCCTCATCCCGGCAATCAAATTTTTTGGTGCCGGTTGGACCGTGCCGCTGGCGCCAGAGACCGCGAGACTGATCCGGGACATGGACGTTTCGCAGGTTCAGAAAGCCTACATTCTTTACATCGGTGCGGGCGCAGTGGCGGCAGGCGGCATCATCAGTCTTGTGCGGTCGTTGCCATTGATCTGGGGTGGCCTAAAGGGGGGTCTTGCGGATTTCCGGCTGACGCGGGCCTCGGCAGCCAGTGCGCCTCGCACGGATCAGGACCTCTCCATGAAATTTGTGCTGGGCGGAATCATCCTGCTGTTGCTGGCTATCATGCTGGCGCCGCAATTGAATCTGCGTTGGAATCTCCTGGGCGCCTTGCTGATCGTCGCTTTCGGTTTTCTCTTCGTCACGGTGTCATCGCGACTAACCGGCGAAATCGGATCTTCGTCCAACCCGATTTCAGGCATGACCGTGGCCACGTTGTTACTCACTTGTCTTGTGTTTCTAATTATTGGCTGGACCGCGCCCGCCTATTTCGTGACCGCCCTTTCGATCGGCGGCATTGTCTGCATTGCCGCATCTAATGGAGGGACAACTTCACAAGATCTCAAGACAGGCTTTCTTGTCGGCTCAACACCCAAGTATCAGCAAATCGCAATTCTGATCGGAGCGCTGACTTCCGCGGTCGCGCTCGGACCGATCCTGCTGGCCATGAATCAGTCTGGCATGGTCTACGTGCCGGTCACCGAGACTAAGGATTTCAGCTTCCCGCCTGGTTTTCATTTTACCCAAGACCAATACGTCCTGAGTGGGAGTGTGCCCAAGCGCGAGAGGTTAATGGGAGGCCAGGCCGGTTCGGATACAAATTCATATTACGTGGTTCACAAGACGACGACGGAATACGGACCAGAGGGACGTTATCTCGTCAATGACCAGGGCATTCCGGTGTATCTGGCCGACCCCGGCATCAACGGAATCTACGACAAACTCCCAAACAGTTCCCAGACTGTCCCGAAGTTTACAGCGCCGAAGGCAACACTGATGTCTTACATCATCAAAGGTATTCTCAGCCGGCAATTGCCTTGGGGACTTGTGCTTCTGGGTGTAATGATTGCGGTCACGCTGGAACTGAGTGGGATTCCATCGCTTGCCTTCGCGGTCGGTGTTTACCTGCCGCTCTCAACCTCGGCACCGATCTTTGTTGGAGGTGCCGTGCGGGCGCTGGTCGACAAATATCTGTACCGGAAACCGGAAAACCAGGGTTTGAGCCAGGAGCGCATGGCGGCCGAGACGGACAAGAGCCTGGGGGTTCTTTTGGCCTCGGGCTACATCGCAGGCGCGACGCTGGCCGGCGTTGTTTATGCGTTCCTGAACTTGCGAGAGGGCGTCGTGAACAGGCTCGTCGGCTTTGAAGAATGGGCTACCCAGCACAATCCCTTTTTCGCGGGGCCGCACTCGGATCTGCTCGGACTGATTCCGTTTTTCCTTCTGACTGTTTTGCTCTATTTGGTGGGCAGGGAAGTTCTGTTGAAGCCCAAGGCTCACCCTAGTTCGTAGAATTCGTAGCCGCGGGCTCTTGCTCAGGTAATCGCGCAACCAGCACTTTGTCCACGCGCCGGCCGTCCATGTCTACAACCTCGAAGCGGTGGTCTGCGGCTTCAAATGTATCTCCGGTGACCGGGACACGTCCAACCAGCAGCATGACGAGACCACCAAGCGTCTGATAGCTTCCGGACTCTTCTCCCGGCAGTTTCGAGATGTGGAGCACTTCCTTCAGGTCATCGATCAGGAGTTTTCCATCGATGAGCCACGATCCGTCGGGCCTTTTCACAACTTGCTTTTCCTGTGGCATATCCACGGACGCGACGTCGCCGACGAGGTCCTCGAGAATATCGTTAAGTGTGACCAGTCCCTCCACACCTCCGTACTCGTCAACGACGAGCGCCATGTGGGTTCTGGATTTCTTGAACAGCTCGAGCAGCGTTAAGGCCGGCAAGCCTTCCGGTGCGAATAACGGTGGCCGCAGGCTTTCTTTCAAATTCATTTTCGCGCCCGCGAGACATCGTGTGAGCAGATCCTTGGTTTGCACGATGCCCAGCACGTTATCAAGGCTACCCTGGCCAACGGGGAAGCGCGAGTAGAGCGACGAAGCGAGTTTCTTTTGGCTCTCGACGAATGGGTCGTCCAGGTCTAACCACACGACTTCACGTCGAGGCTTCATCAGAGCGCTGACGGCACGATCTCCCAGCTTGAAAATGCTCTTTACGATGTCGTGTTCCGCCTCTTGAAAGACTCCGGCTTCGGCGCCCTGCTCCATCATGACTTTGATTTCCTCTTCGGTAACTGGGGGTTCCTGAGATGGCCTCGAGCTTAGAACGCGTAATACAAGGCGCGTGGAACCGCTGAGCAGCCGAACCACCGGCCCACCAACACGCGAAATGAAGTGCATCGGGTTTGCCATTATCGATGCAGTGCGTTCCGGGTTGTGTAATGCGAGCCGCTTTGGAACGAGTTCACCAAAGATCAATGTCAGGTAAGTGATCGCCACGACGACGATCACGAACGCGAGAGTTTCAGTATAAGGCGCTACCGATTGGATAAGGTCGAGGTGCGCAGAAAGCCGCGCCGTGAGCGCTCTTTCGCCGAAGGCGCCCGTCAGAATACCGATCAGCGTAATCCCGATCTGAGTTGTGGACAGAAACCGATCGGGATTGGATGAAAGCTCAAGCGCTCTTTGGGCGCCTTTACTGCCTTCATTCGCCCACTGCTGGAGCCTGGGCTTGCGGGATGACACTAAGGCCATCTCGGCCATCACGAACACGCCGTTGACAAGGATCAGCAGAAGAATAACCACCATTGGCATCATGACGACTAAAATAGCAGCAGGCTAGCGAGATGAAAAAACGGATTTTTTCCACGTTAATGGTGTCGTTCGCACTCGTTTTCACAGGCTGTGCCCGAAATCCCGTTACTGGAAAGCGGCAAATCGTACTGGTTTCCGAGAGCCAGGAAATCGCGATCGGCCAGCAATCCGATCCGCAGGTTCGCGAGCAGTACGGGGTTGTCGAGAATGTGGCGTTGCAGGCATACGTGCAGTCGTTGGGACGCAAGCTTGTCGCTGTCTCCCACCGGCCCAATCTCGAATGGCACTTCACGGTTGTGGATTCGCCGGTCGTCAACGCATTCGCAATTCCAGGCGGATATGTCTATCTGACCCGCGGCATCCTTGCATACCTCGGTAACGAAGCCGAGTTGGCCGGAGTGATGGGGCATGAAATCGGCCATGTGACCGCCCGCCATTCCGTGCGCCAAATGACCCGCGAGCAACTGGCGCAGATTGGCCTGGGTGTTGGCAGTGTTTTGTCGCCGACATTCGGACAATTTGGAAACCTGGCACAAAGCTCGGCCGGTTTGCTGTTTCTGCGTTTCAGCCGTGATGACGAGCGAGAGGCCGATCGTTTGGGCGTGGAGTACGCTGCCCGCGCGGCTTACGATCCGCGCGAGGTGAGCAATTTCTTCGACGTTCTCGGACGGCTTTCGGCAGCCGGCGATCGCCAGACTATTCCGGGATGGCTTTCCACGCATCCGGACCCGCCCGAGCGTGTTCAGGCCACACGCACGCTTGCACAGGAATGGATCCGGAACCTGGGTCTTGCAGAAGAGCGAATGGCCGTCAACCGGGAGAACCATTTTCGAAATATCGATGGTCTGGTATTCGGTAATGATCCGCGAGAAGGGTTCACCGAAGGATCCCGGTTTTACCATCCCACCCTTCAGTTTCAGATCGAATTTCCGGCAGGCTGGCAGATCGAGAATACACGCTCGGCCGTCCTGGGCCTCGATCCGCAACAGGGCGCCCAGCTTCAACTATCCGTCGCGAAGGCGCCGCCGGGTACGACTCCGGCCGAATACGCCAGGGTGCTGGCGTCACGCGGCATGGTTCCCCAGCGCGGCGAGGAAGTGACCATAAACGGGAACCGCGCCTTTCTGGGGACGTATGTGATCCGAAGCCAAGGTGGGACGCTGGCGGCGCAGGCCGCTTTCGTTGAGTATCGAAACCAAATTTTCGAAATTGTGGGAGTGACCCCGGATTTCCGCAGGTACGGCGGGATGCTGGAACAATCCATCCGAAGCTTCGACCGAGTGACGGACCAACGAATACTACGAGCGCAGCCCGACCGCCTGAAGACTTACACCGCCCGTGAGGGCGATACACTCACTGCTATTGCCCAACGCACAAACAACCCCCGCGCCGACGCCGACCAGCTTGCCATTTTGAATCGGTTCGCCATCAGCCAGCCTATTGCGCCCGGCCGGATGGTTAAAATCGTTGAAAGAGGATATTAAGAAATCGAAATTACTGCCGCAGGGATGCCATTTCATGCTGGATGGCGTATGAAACCAACTCTTCTCCGTAGCGGTCTTCGAGAATAACCCGGCGGAAGTAATCCTTCGCGGTGTTGTGGCCCACTTGTTGGAATGCCACATTGATGCTGCTGTTGAGAACGGCACCGGCAACTGGCACGAGGACTCCCAGTTCCTTTTGGGTCATGACGACTCCCAAGCGATCGGCAACGTAGGTGATGAGGCGAATCATTTGTGGGGCCTCCCGCTCGAGGAGTTGCCGGTCCAGAAGCACGCCTGCGGTTCGGGCCATAAACTGTCCGGATTCCCGGATCGATGTGACGACGGCCGTCTTCAGCGCGAGATATCCTTCATCGGAAGAATCTGATTGCGGCGCCATCGCTGCCATGAGGTGAGGCAAGTTTTCCAACTTCCGTGAAGAATACCCGTAGGCGGTCGCGAGCCGGCAGGTATGCCGCGATAGCAGGGTCATGGAGGACGTAATGTCAGTCAAAATCAACGATGGAATGACGAGTTGCGCGCCCGGAATCCCTTCGGCCACAGTTGTGGCTCCGCCCAGTAACGCACCCTCGACGCCAAGCAAAAGAGAACTACTGAACCTGAACGAATCGGCAACAGCATCCAACTGGCTGAGGGGCATGTAACGAAGAGATTCAAAATCATTGCCGACGTTGATTCCACGCACGGCATACCGCTTTGAAATCTCCTTCGTATTGGCAAGCTTGTTTGCGACCCGGAAAGTTTTGATCAAACCTTCCTCGATCCATCCATGAACCTTCTCCGACAGACCACGAAGCGCGCGGCTGTTGGACTCGCGGCCACTCTTCAGGAGCTTGGCCACAGGCCGTCCAGCACCTTCCAGCAATCGCTGAATGGCGTTGGGCTGCACACGATGCAGCGCGAGTTCTCGGACGACTTGTTGTTCGTATTCGGTAAAGACGGGCGAAACACTACTCATGGCGCCAGTATAACAGGTAAGACTTAACGTCGAGTCACGAACGCGGGCTGAGGCCCGCGACTACATATCGGCGATGACGTTGCGGCCCCAATGTAGTCGCGGGCTTTAGCCCGCGTTCATTCAACGCACGAAGCGGAATTCTTTTGACCCAGTCAGTTGCCGATAAGAACCAAAACGCGCGCCCGCATCTTCGACCAGATCCAGAGGAACGGTGCCATCATCGTCGCTCGAATAGACCTGCAGCAGCTCGTAGGTTGTCTTTCTCTGAGCCGGCGCCCGTCCCGCATCGCGTATCAATCGCCGTAACTCCCGGGGCTGTACGAGCTGGCCATACTGCGCGCCTGCCGACGTGGAGATACTCTCGTTGATGAGCGTCCCACCGATATCGTTAGCCCCTGCTGTCAGAAGATACTGAGCGAACTTCGGCCCCTCCTTCACCCAAGATGACTGAATGTTTCGTATCGAAGCGCCAAGCATGAGGCGCGCCACGGCGTGCATTTTTACGACTTCAATCCCGCTTGGTCCAGGCCGCAGGCGGGAGGCCAGATGATGGTGGTACATCGGCGCTTCCTGGTGGATCATCGAAAGAGGCACGAATTCCGTGAAGCCATGCGTCTCATGTTGGATGTCTCGCAACAAGTTCATGTGTTTGACCCAATGAACCGGCGTTTCGATATGGCCGTACATGATTGTCGAAGTCGTGGGAATACCCAGGCTGTGCGCTGTCGTGATGACCTCAATCCATTGCCTGACTGTGATGCGGCCGGGAGAGATCACGTCGCGGATGTCCTGATCGAGAATCTCCGCCGAAGTACCCGGAAGCGAGCCCAGGCCCGCCTCTTTGAGCACTGCGAGATAGTCCGAAATTGAGGCGCCTGAACGCGTAGCGCCGTAGAGCACTTCCTCGGGCGAGAACGCGTGGATATGCATGTTCGGCACAGCTTTTTTTACAGCACGTGTGAGATCCACGTAAAAGTCGCCGTCCATATCCGGAGGAAGGCCGGCTTGCATACAGATTTCGGTCGCTCCCATATCCGCTGCTTCTCGCGCCCTACGGACGATTTCCTGGATAGGCAGGAAATAGCCCTCGACGTTCCGGTATGGCCGGCTGAACGCGCAGAATCCGCAATGCTTGACGCAGACATTCGTGAAATTGACATTGCGATTGATGACGTATGTAACGATGTCGCCCGCCTGACGGCGCCGCAACTCGTCGGCCGAGTAGACCGTTGCCTGAAAATCCGCCCCGCTGGTCTCACACAGCCGGAGTGCTTCCTGCCAGGAGATTTCTTGGCCGTCCAAAACTCGGCCGAGAATCGCCCGCACGTCCGGATCGGTGCGATCAGGCAGTGAAGGAATGGTTTCGTGCGTCATAAGGCTCCTCTGGATTTTCGGCAATCGCCTCTCGAAGTTTCGACACAACAGGCCGCAATCCCGCCGCAAGAAAGCCGGGACGCTCAATGTACTCGTCGTATATGGCTAAACGCTGGCAAAGGGTGAACCCTTCGTCCCGGCAGGTTTTAGCGAGAGCGCCAATATGCGGCCATGCCGCTTCTGGATTGATGTAGTCGCGGCTAACAGGGGAAATCCCGCCCCAGTCGTTAATGCCCGCCCGCAAGAGCAACTTGTGATCGTTGGGACTGAGGTTCGGCGGAGCTTGAACGTTGATAGCGCCCAAGAGCAGGCGTGCAGCTGCTACAGTTCTTGCGATTTCCAGTGCGTCCGGCTCCGGGAAAGCCGCCATAGGGGTACCCGATTTTGCTCTGAAGTTCTGGATGATGACCTCCTGGATGTGCCCGTACCTTTCATGGAGCTCCCGGATCGCAACGAGACTGTCCACGCGCTCTTTGCGAGTTTCTCCAATGCCGACGAGAATGCCCGTCGTGAATGCAATGGACAGTTCTCCCGCTTCACGCAACATCCGCAAACGGAGAGCCGGATTCTTGTCCGGCGCAGAGAAATGCGGCATGCCTTTCAGTGAGAGCCTGGGACTGACGTTCTCCAGCATCAGACCGAGGCTACCGTTCACCGGTTTCAACAGCGTCATCTCGTTGTAGCTGAGCACGCCAGCATTCGTATGTGGCAGGAGCCCTCGGGCAATTGCCATTTCGCAAGCTCGCGATAAATATTCAGCAGTTGTGCGATGGCCGAATCCCGCCAGCATTTCACGATATTGCGGAAACGCCAGCTCGGGCCTATCGCCGAGGCACATTAATGCTTCTTTGCAGCCGCGCTCCTTTGCAAGCCCGAGCGCGTGATCGACTTCATCGGGACTCATTGTCCAGGCCCCAGGATCTGATGGGTCCTTCCGGAAGGTGCAATAGGCGCAGCGGTCCCGGCAAAGGTTCGTAATCGGGAGAAAGATCTTTCTCGAGTAGGTCACAATCCTGCCTTTTAGCCGGTCCCGAAATGTCCCTGCTGCTTCGAAGAGGAAATCCAGCTCACACTCTTGACAATCAATAAGGCGGTATGCGTCCCCGGCGGAAAGAAATTCTCCGGCTAACGTTTTGGCGAGGATGGTGTGAACTGAGCAACCCATGGCACACCAGTTTACGCTGGAAGAGGAGATGTGGGAATGCTACTTTGCCTGGCCGAGGCGCTTACCTTGCATTTGTTCGTCGGCGAGACGGAGAAGTTCGTCAGCCGTTTCGGGCGGACTCATGCTGACGGTGTAACCGATGCGGCATTCGATCCTGAGCGGGATGCCGCGGGAAATCGTCAGGGCACGAAGCTTTTGCTGAACACGTTTGATGATGAGTTCAGCGTCCTCGGCACCTGCTTCGACCATCAGGACGGCAAACTCGTCGCTGCCGTAGCGCGAGACGAGATCGGTACTGCGGGATGACTCAATGAGGGCATCGGCCAGAGTTCGCAGCACATCATCACCGACGGTATAACCAAAGCGATCATTAATGTCCTTGAGGTGCAGGACATCGAGTACAAGCAAAAGAATGCTCGTGCCTCTTCGTTTTGCGCCCGCGGTGAGCCGCCGGTAGAGTTCGTGGAACGCACGGCGTCCCGGAAGTCCAGTGAGCGGGTCCGGCGCGTGTCGTGCAAGCAGACGATCGGCATCGTACAACCGGCCTGCCAGGACCTGGAGGAGAGCCAGGGACATTGCCGTCGAATTCTGGAGCAACTCCAGAAAAACTTTGGCCGGTATGGTTATGCAACGCGTCCGTTCCAGCGTCACGACGCTCGCTGACCTCGATCGCTGGCGAAGCACGCCGATCTCACCGACGATCTCGCCCGGGCCCACCTCGCCTAAAAACATCTGGACCGGACTGTCCGCAACGGTCTCGGTCACACGCGCTCGGCCAGAAACAATGACGTAGGTGTCCTCTCCCGGATCATCCTGACAAACGAGTACATAACCTGGAGGAAACGAGTGTTCGGTCGAACTTGCGACGAGACGCTCGAGCTGGTCAGGACTCAATGACGCAAAGATGGGAATCGACGCCAACACCTCTTTCATACTGCCGACCTGTGGGCAATCCTCCTGTAGCGTTACCGGGTCAATATCCTGGTCAGGAGAAGGTGGCAAGATGACTTCAAGAGGCGTTCCGACGGTGCCTATTGTGCGCGCCAGCCATGCACGAACGCGTGTCCGCAGCATGGGAGCGCTGAAGGGTTTTGCCAGATAGTCGGTCGCAATACTCTCGGCGCTGTAGAGAGTCTCTGTTCCATCCCGGCCTTCGGTCAGGAGAAGAATCGGCAAATCCGGTTTATTGAGAAGACTTCGCAACGGCTGAATGAAACTGGCGCCGTCCCCATCGGCCAATCTGGCATTGATGATAACGAGGTCGGGCGCCGTCCGAACCGCAACTTGGAGCGCGGTTCGGCCCTCCGGAACCGGAGTGAGTAAAAGACCATCGTCGGGCAGCACCTGTTCGATAGCGACGAAGTCGGGATGATGGGGGCTGACGATCATGACGCGGCCGCCCGCAATCGGGCGGCGGTCGAGCGCGGAATCCTCCGCAACCGTTTTCTCCGCCCCCTTACCCAAGATATCGAATGCCATGCCCTCGGCGGCCGCGAAGACATCCAGAGGGGATCCCATGGCAGCGGCGCGCAAACGTTGAGCTTCCTCAAGCAGTTTGATCGCACTATCATCATGTGTGGGATCGTGGTGGAACAGTGCAAGCCGCGGGACACCCGCTGCTGCTGCCACGTCCGTCGCGTAATCGGCAGGGCTGTGCCCCCACCCTATTTTCGAGGGGTACTCGTCGCTGGTATATTGGGCATCGTGGATCACGAGGTCCGCGCCCCTGATAAATTCAATGTGCCTCTGGTCGCCTGGATGATGGAAGACCGGCCCCGGCGAATTCCAGAATGGTTCGTGATCCGTCACATAGGCGACGGTGGCCCCGTCACTGCTGATCCGGTATGCGATTGCCGGCGCGGTGTGATTGAGATATTGCGTCTGGACGTAGACGTCGCCGATTCGGAAAAACCCTTCTTCAAGCTCAGTGTAGTGGAGACGGCTCGCTAGCTCCTTCAGCTTCACGGGAAAGTACGAATACTGCATCTGACCCGAAAGCGAGTCTTCCAGGCTTCGTTGAAAACCAGCCGAACCGTAAATGTTCAATTCCGTGCCAGGCAGAAATGCAGGCGTGAAAAAAGGAAATCCCTGAATGTGATCCCAATGGGTGTGGCCGATCAGAAGATGGATGCGATGCGGCCCGGCACGACGCAGCATATCCAGGCCCAGCAGCCGGACGCCTGTGCCACAATCCAAAATAAGGGTCGTCCCATCCGTGGCCTGAATCTCAACGCATGAAGTATTCCCGCCGTAAATGGCCGTCCGATGTCCAGGTGTGGGGATTGAGCCGCGAGTTCCCCAAAAACGTACTTGCATCCGACCGATAGTCTCAACGCCGCATGTTTCAGTCAAGGCATTTATAATTTTTCACCGTTTCCTAAGTAGTTATAGGCATTGCAGTAATCAGGCCACGGATATATTCTGGCTCCATGCAGAACCCTGAGAACAGCTCACCTCTCTACGATGAACGGCCGTGGGGCAGTTTCACCGTTCTGGACGTGGCGGACAATTACAAAGTTAAGCGAATTGAGGTTTTGCCGCAGAAGCGTTTAAGCTATCAACGGCATACGCATCGAGCCGAGCACTGGATGGTAGTCGCGGGCACCGCAAAAGTGACGTTGGATGGACGCGAAATTATGGCCAAGGCCGGTGGCACTGTTGACGTGCCGGCGGGCGCTGCACATCGTATCGAAAACATCGGCACCGAAAAACTGATCTTCATCGAGATCCAACGCGGCACATACCTCGGAGAGGATGACATTCAAAGGCTTCAAGACGACTACGGACGGTAGGTAGCGGAGGCGCTACGGCCAGCTTGGCAAGGTCCAACCCATCCAGGGGAACCTAAAAAACCATCAAACGGTGAACCTCCCCCGTTTGCTCTCCAAAGTATAATTTAAACGCCCTACCCGTTTTCCCACCTTTCCAACATGCTTTCCGACAAAGAGATTTTTTTTATGTACGGGAAGAATACCGTCATTTCCCGTAAGGGACGTTTCACCTTCGTTCATTTGGATCGTCCCTCGGCCGATCTCGTGCGAGCCCGCACCGAGAATTTTGATCCGGAGGAGTTCTTTAAATGCGACTGCCCCGTATGCAGGCTGACGAAGGAAGGCGGAGTGGTCATATTTGATGACTCGACTTATGACGACGAAGAGATCCTGCTTGAATAGCTCGCGGATGGGATATTATTGGGCCGGGTGAAGGTTTTGATCCGGCGTCGAAAGTTCTTATTCGGCTTCAGCGTCGTCGCGCTTCTATCACTCGCGGTTATTTACATAGCGCCACGGTCCGAAGTCGCCACCCAAAGCCTGCCCGAACAGCTCTCCGATGTTGAGTTCTGGAAGATCATTACGGACTTTTCAGAACCCGGCGGTTTTTTCCGCTCGGACAATTTTGTTTCAAATGAGAGCACGTTCCAAGATGTCATCCCCGATTTGCGCAAGCGAGCGAAACCAGGTGGCGTGTACCTGGGTGTCGGCCCTGACCAGAACTTCACTTACTTGGCTGCGCTGCGTCCGAAGCTCGCGTTCGTCATCGACATTCGCCGCCAGAACATGCTCGAACACCTGATGTACAAAGCACTGTTCGAGCTCTCGGAAAATCGAACCGCGTTCCTTTCGATGTTATTCTCACGGCAATTGCCCGAGGACCTCAACGAACATGCCACGACAGAGCGCTTGTTCGAGGCTTTGAACACGGGAGAACCGGACCCGGAACTTGCAAAGCAGAATCTCAAAGCCTTGCTGGATCAGCTTCGCGACCATCATCGTTTTTCCTTAAGCGCGGACGACGTCGGAAATATCGAGCACGTTTACACTTCTTTTGTTACTGCCGGCCCGGAGATCCGCTATTCATTTCCGAACCAGTACGGCTGGCGCCGCTTTCCAAGCTACTCCGAATTGATGCTTGAGACGGATGAAGAAGGACAAAATCACAGCTACATGTCCTCCGAAGAAAGTTTCCGGACCATCAAGCAGCTTCAAACCGAAAATAGGATTGTGCCTCTGGTTGGAGATTTTGCCGGCGAGAAAGCGTTGAGCGCCGTCGGAGAATACCTGAAGGAGCACGGTGTGACCGTGACGGCATTCTACACATCCAACGTCGAGTTCTATCTGTTCCAGACCGAGGATTGGAAAAAGTTCTTTCATAATGTTGCCGACCTGCCGCTGGACGGCAACAGCCTGTTTATTCGAGCATACTTCAACAACTACGGTTTCCGTTTTCCCAATCAGGCGTCCGGAGCGCGCTCGGTTACGTTACTTGACAGCATGCCGGGACTGCTCCAGGCGTTCGACGCCGGGCGCATTCATTCCTATTTCGATGTGATCAAACGCTCCTCACAATAAGTTATGAAGTGTGTCCGGCGACGCTAACGATAAACAGCAGGAGTATTGCGGCGGCGAACAACGCCAACCCGTAGAGAAGAATTCGGAAGACCATAGGCCTATAAATCCAACAACGCTTCTTGCCGGTCTCGGATTCGGCGGGCCCGGAGTAGGGGGTCGTTTAAGAATCGAATAAAGGGCAACATCCCTCGAAAAGTCTCAACGACGAGTTTATAGAATCCGTCGCTGGTGGCCACACCCGGCTCAAAGGTCCGGCTGGCCAAAAACTGCTTGTACCTTAGATATTTCGCGGCGGCATGGTCTGGCGGAAATCCGCGTGGTACGCGGCTAAGTTGCTCACCTCCAATCGTACCGAACAACCTGCGAAACGGCCGGCCCTCCACGATGCCGATAAAGGCTTCCGCATTCTCCGCGATATGGCTCCGGATTGCATTTAAGTCTTCGGGCAGAGGCATATAAAGACCACCGCCAATGAGCAGTTCCGTTGGAGCCACGTGGAGGTAATATCCTGCGCCTTCATGCTTTCCAAGCCCCGAACGGGGGAATACGGCTGCAACATGTGTCTTGTATGGCGATTTGTCCTTTGAAAATCTCGTGTCCCGATGGATACGATAGGCCGAGGCTTTGGGTGAAGCGACCATCTCCGGCGCGAACCGTTGGAATTCTGTGGCCATGAATTCGATCAGCGATTCCATCGGTTGCTTGACCTGAGTTTCATAAATACTCTTGTGCTTCTGGAACCATTCGCGATTATTATTGCGCTTCAGTGAACGAAGGAACCGGAGTCCTTCTTTCGGGAGGCCTGGAAAAATTCCTTTTTTCATTGTCGCTATTATATGAGAGCCGATATACGATCACCGCACTCCGTTATAGAAAAGTACGCTTCACTGTTCGATGTTATTCGCCGGATCTACTCCGAAAAGAATTTCGATGAGTTGCTGAACGTCGTCACGCTCGAAGCAGCCAAACTGATCGACGCCGAACGCGCCACGATTTTCCTGCTGGATAAGGGTAAGGGAGAACTGTGGGCCAAGTCGGCCGTCGGCGTTTCCGATACGATACGATTCGATGCGCGGCTTGGAATTGCCGGAGCGGTGCTCATTGCGGGAAAGACCCTGATTGTGGAAGACGCATACAAATCACCGCTCTTTTATCCTTCCATTGATTCCATAACGGGCTTTCACACCCGCAATATCCTCAGCATGCCGCTCCGAAACTTCAAGCGGGAGATTATCGGGGTGTTCCAGGTCTTGAATAAGAAAGAGGGAAAATTCACCAGCGAGGATGAGCAGTTTATCGAGGTCCTTGCTCCCCAGGCCGCTATCGCCCTGGAAAATGCTCAAGCCCTATCGCATCTCGAGTCCCGGCAACAGGAACTGCTCGAGGAAAATCAGCATCTGCGAAAAGAGGTTGAGGACCGCTTCTCGATCCGTGGCATTTTTGGAACCACATCTAAAATTAATGAGATCCGAGTTATAATTGAAAGAACTGCTGGAACTTCACTCTCCGTCCTCATTACCGGTGAGAATGGGACCGGGAAAGAATTGTCCGCCCGCGCAATGCACTACATGAGCCCTCGTCGAAACAAGCCGTTCGTGGCTGTGAACTGTGCGGCGCTGCCCGAAACGCTGGTTGAGAGCGAGTTGTTCGGCATCGAAAAGGGCGTCGCCACTGGAGTCGAACGACGCGTGGGCCGTATTGAATCTGCCAATGGCGGCACCCTTTTCCTTGACGAAATAGGCGACCTCAGCCTCTCCGCCCAAGCCAAACTGCTCCGCGTCCTGCAGGAGCGTGAGGTCGAGTGGATCGGCGGCCGCCGGCCGGTGCCGGTGGATATACGGCTTGTGGCTGCAACAAACAAGGATCTAAAAGAAGAAATCCAGCACAACCGCTTTCGCCAGGACCTCTATTTTCGTTTGAATGTTATTCACCTCCACATGCCGCCGTTGCGCGAGATTCGGGCGGACATCCCGCTGCTGGCACTGTATTTCCTGCGGAAGTACTCTAAGGAAATGGGGCGTAACGTGGAAACCTTCTCTCAGGACGCGCTGAAGGCACTCACGGCCTACCATTGGCCCGGAAATGTTCGCGAGCTTGAAAACGAAGTAAGGCGCGCTTTGGTGCTTGCCTCAGGCAAAGAGATCAAGGCTGAGGATCTGTCCAGCAGCATCCGCGAAGAACACCTCGTTGTGACTGAAACTGAGCCTGGAAAGAAGAACGGCGAAAAGCAGTCGCTCAAGGACAGGGTTACGATTCTCGAGATTCAAATGATCCGTGACGCCATGGCGCAAACCGGCACCGATAAGCGCCGCGCTGCGAAGATCCTGGGCCTGAGTCATCAGGGACTGATCAACAAGCTCAAGCGATACGGTTTGGGAAAATAGCCGTTGTGCGCTCCATCCCGCGCATTGTCATACCCGACGACGATCCTCCAGTAATGACACCCAGTGCCGCGTACGCAAAGCTTGCCTCCTACGACGTTCGCACGTATCCCGGCCGGCCCTCTACGCCGGCAGATCTTATTTCACGCATCCAGGATGCGGAGGTTGTTATTAATATCCGGTCCACATCCCGATTTACAAATGACGTGCTGGCCCGATGCCCGAAACTCCGCCTGATTTCAATTTGGGGGACCGGAACCGACAATGTCGATCTCCACGCTGCGAAGACGCGAGGCATCCATGTGACGAACACACCGGCCGTGTCAGCAATTGCCGTGGCAGAGCACACGCTTTCACTGATAATGGCGGTCGCGAAGCAAACAATCCTTGTCGACCGTCAGGTGAAGGAAGGGAAGTGGCCTCGCGCTATGGTGACCCAGTTATATGGAAAGACAATGGGCCTCATTGGAACTGGCGCCATTGGAAGGGAGGTTGCGCGGCTGGCGAGGGGAATTGGGATGCACGTTATCGCCTGGACCTATCATCCAAAGCAGGACCTTGCCGAATGGGTTTCGTTCGTTTCGTTCGAAGATGTCTTCCAGCGGTCGGATGTCGTGAGTGTGCACGTGCGGCAGTCCCCGGAAACCATCGGCATGATCCGCCGCGAACACTTTGATTTAATGAAGCCGTCCGCGATATTCATTAACACCGCTCGCGGCCCGATCGTCAGGGAAGCGGACCTTCTGGACGCCCTCCAAACCAATCAAATTGCTGGCGCAGGCCTCGATGTATTCGAGAAGGAACCGTTGCCTGGGGATTCGCCTTTGTTTGCTCGACCCAACGTTGTCCTCACACCTCACGCGGCAGGTCTTACTCCAGAAGCAACTGAAGCCGGCTTAACTTTGGCAATCGACAATGTCTTTGCTTTTCTGGCAGGTCACCCGACGAACGTGGTTGTTTAGCTGGAAAATTTTGGCCGCGAATTGCGCGAATGACGCGAATGGGCCGCAAAGAATTCCAGCATTGCACAAGAGTAGCGGCCCATTCGCGTCATTCGTGCAATTCGCGGCTATTTCTCCTGATCGTCATACTCGACAATTTTCACATCGATGGAATTCGCTGTCCCGCCCACCACCCGCCGATACTGAATCAGCCGGCCTGTGTTGGTATCAAATTCTGCAGTTGTATAGACCGAATAACCTGGTGGCGCGCCCAGCATGGCAGGTTTTTCCGCCAGTCCAAGCTCCTGCTCGAGCATTCGGAACAAACCCTCCATCGAGTAATCCTGCCCTCGGCTTGGCATGATGACCAAACCATTGCGGCGCAAGCTAACCACTCCGCCGGAGCGGACCATCGCTTCAAACCGGCCGGTTTCTACACGATCACCAGACATGTCCAATACCAGGCGATAAGAATCCGGCCGATGGGTCCGCCATTTGTTCTCGGCTTGTTCGAGGATTGCTGGCGTTAACACCGGGAGCCGCGAACAGCCGGCAATCACAAAAAGCAGCGCCGGAATGAAGAATTTTCGACTCACGACTGTCACGTTACGACAAAGAATCCGGGTGCGCAACAGCGGGACTGTGCGCTAAAGTACATCGAGAACGCGCAAAGGAGCTCCGAGCATGGCAAAAGCAGCGAAGAAGAAAGCAAAGACAGGGAAAAAGGCAGTGAGAGTCGTAGCCAAGTCGAAAGCCGCAACGATATCGGCAAAGTCCGCAAAGAAAGCCGCAAAGCCAACCCGAAAGGTTGCGCGGAAGAAGGCCCCGAAGATCGACCCTCTGAATCGCAACCAGTATTCATCCATGACACCGATGCTGACGGTGCGTGATGTTCGGCGAGCAGCGGACTTTTACACCAGCGCCTTCGGGTTTAAGATGCGCGGGATTATGGATGGCCCGCAAGGTCCGGTACATGCTGAACTCCGTCTGCGGGATACGACGCTCATGCTCAGTCCTGAGTCTCGCGCACAGCAGAGCTTGAGCGCCAACACCATCGGAAACACACCGGCCACGCTTTACATACTGGTCGAGGATGTCGACGACGTGTTCCATCGTGCCCTCGCCGCGGGCGCAAAGGTCTTAATGCCGGTTGGGGATATGTTCTGGGGCGACCGCGTCGCCACCATCGCAGATCCCGACGGGAATAAATGGATGATCGCCACCCACAAAGCCTCGCCCACCGAGGCGGAGATGCGAGAAGCCATGGCCCGAATGTCGGCGCCCAGCGAGGAAACTGCGGCCGTGACCGCCGGTGCTAAAAGCGAGTACTAGGAAGGCAAATTTCGGATTTCGGATTGCGGACTTCGGATTTATGCATGCTAGAACGTGGTCCCTAAATCCGCAATCCGCAATCCGAAATATCCCCATGGATCTTTCCGTCCTCCTCCGCGAGCAATTTGGGTTCGAGGCGTTTCGTCCGGCACAAAAGCAGGTGATCGACAAAATCGTCGCCGGGCAAAGCGCGCTCGCCGTGATGCCGACGGGAAGCGGAAAATCGTTGTGCTATCAACTGCCGGCGCTTGCGCTTCCGGGTCTTACGCTGGTTGTTTCCCCGCTGATCGCCCTCATGAAGGACCAAGTTGATCAGTTGACGTATCTGGGATTGCCCGCCACGTTTATCAACAGTAGCGTGGCACGTGAGCAGCAAAAGAGCAGGTTGGAACAGGCCATTGCCGGCAGAATCAAGCTGCTATACGTTGCGCCGGAGCGTTTCCAGAACGATGAGTTTCGCGCGGGTCTGTCGCGAACGAAAGTCAGCTTGTTTGCCGTCGACGAAGCACATTGCATTTCGCTTTGGGGACACGATTTTCGTCCAGACTATTTGAGATTGCGCGCCGTTGTCCGGGAACTTCAATCCCCACCCATCCTAGCTCTGACGGCAACCGCCACCCCTGTCGTACGGCGCGATATTCTCACTCAACTCGGTATCGAACAGGCGCCGCAGATTGTGAGCGGATTTGACCGTGCAAACCTGTATCTCGAAGTTCGTGAAGTGGGCACTGCGGCCGAGAAGATTCGCGCGATCATCGAACTTGCGCGATGGGCGCCCTTGGGAATCGTCTATGCCGGGACCCGTAAGAATGTGGACGAAATTTACAGCAGCCTTCGTCGCGCAGGTGTGCAGAGCGCTGCATACCATGCGGGTCTTTTGGCCGCCGATCGCCAATCGGTGCAGGAACGATTCATGAATGCATCGGAGTGCGTTATTGTTGCCACCAACGCGTTCGGTATGGGGATTGACCGTAGTCAGGTGCGGTTCGTCGTTCATGCCGATATTCCCGACTCGGTGGAAGCCTATTACCAGGAAATCGGCCGCGCGGGCCGCGATGGTGAGCCGGCCCGCTGCCTTTTGCTCTTCAACTACGCTGATAAATGGATTCCCGAATTCTTTATCGACTCGAGCCATCCTCCAGCGGAAATTCTGAAATACGTCTTCGGAAAGCTGTGCCGCTCGGGCCAGCCGGCGATCGTCGGAGATGCATGGCGCAAGTTATCCGGAACCAACGACCATCGATTCCACGCCTCCATCGCGCTGCTTCAGCGTTTCGGGTACCTCGAGAAGATCCAGACTCAAGCTGGCCGCGGCGTGCGCATTCTCAAGCCGAACGATACCATGTTGCGCGGCGTCAATTTTGCGGAACTCGAAACCCGGCGGCAATTTGAATACAAGAAGTTCGCGGTCATGTTGAACTATGCCAGCCGGTTTCGTAAACATTGTTATCGCAGTTTCATTCTCAGCTATTTCGGCGAGTGGACGCGCAATCGTGACTGCGGAAACTGCAGTCGCTGCAATCCGCATAAATATTCTTGTGCCGCAGCCGCAACCGTCGCTGCAAAACAGGCCGCGCCGCCCGTTGCCACACCGGCCCGAACATTTTCCTCATTTTCAGAGTCGGGGACGACAATCGCCTTGAAGATCCTTTCGTGTATTTTGCGTGTTCACCAGAAGCTGGGCAGGGAAAAGGTGGCGAAAATTCTTGCTGGATCTGAGGATTCCTCGATAAGGGACTACCGGTCGCTTTCGACCTACGGCTTGCTCTCCTCGTATACGATCAGGTCCGTCACCGAAATCATCGATTACCTGATCGCCGAGAATTACATCGCGCAGGAATCGGGTTTCCGACCATCAATCTACGTGACGCCGAAGGGACAACTCTTCTTGAAGGAACGGCCCGTGATCACAATCCCACGCGTCAGCCACCCAGAGTGATCATCTCGATCTTCTTGTGGTCTCGTGGTCGGTAGCCTCCGGACTGGACTTGCTGCCAACGCAGATCGGAATAACGATCGCCTCGCCCGGACCAGATCTTCTCGATTGTTTCGCACAACTGCTCGTCCGATGCGCCGGACCGCAGAAGCCCCTTGAGGTCAAAGCCGGATTCGGCAAAAAGACAGGTGACGAGCTTGCCATCCGCTGTCAGCCGCACCCGCGTGCAACTGGCGCAAAACGGTTCCGTGACTGATCCGATGATTCCGATTCGACCGGCGCCATCCAAAAACTCGTAGTCGACGGCTGGAGCGCTTCCGTTAGCCCGGCCAACTTCGCGGACAGGGAAGCGGGCATGGACGGTGTCCAGGATTTCCCTCTTCGTCACTGTCTTTTCAAGGCTCCAGGCGTTGGAGTTCCCGACATCCATGTACTCAATGAAACGCATTTCAAGGCCGTTGTTCCGGGCGAAGCCGACAAGGTCCAGGATTTCGTCGTCATTGATCCCCCGAATGATCACGGCATTGATCTTGATCGGTGACATGCCCGCCCCTTGGGCGGCAAAGAGTCCCTTCAGGACGTCATCAAGATTTCCCCGTTTCGTCAAGCCGCGGAAGCGATCCGCTTTAAGCGTATCGATACTGACGTTGATTCTTCGAAGGCCCGCCGCCGCAAGGCTACCAGCCTGTTCTGCCAACAGCGCCCCGTTTGTGGTTAGCGACAGATCGCCCAAACCCTCGATCTTCGTAAGACGCGCTACAAGCCTGTGCAGATCTTTCCGCACCAGAGGTTCGCCTCCGGTCAGGCGAATTTTCTCGACCCCAAATTCCAGAAAGAGCCGAGCCAAGCGCTCGATCTCTTCAAACGACAAAACCTCCTGGCGCTCAATCCACGTGTATTCGTCGAATGGCATGCAATAGGTACAACGGAAGTTGCACCGATCGGTAACCGAAATGCGGAAGTCACGCATCGAGCGCTGCAGCGTATCTGGCGTCAACATTTCCGCATTATCTCACCAAAGGGAGGAAGAGGTGCAGCCGTTTACAATGTCGCATAATAGATATTATGTAAACTAACTCAGAGATCTGGAGGCTGCAACCAACCGTGTGCCGTCGTCCGTTCACAAAAAGTGTGGAAAAGCCTGTGGAAATAGGTAGTGGTCGCGAAGTAAGGCTAACTAAATCGAGTATTTATAGCAGTTTGCACCGAAAATGGGACAATCGTGCTATTGTTGAAAAGCCATGCTGAAAAGCCCGAAAAAACGCCTGATTTATCGGCCTCAAATCGACGTCGTATCGGTTTCGATCAATATTGGCGCGGATCTTGGGGCATAATGCGCAAATGGCGTCGATCTGGTTTGGGACTTCAGGATTCAGTTACAAAGAGTGGAAGCCGACATTTTATCCTCAGGAGCTGCCCAACACCGACTTCCTTCGCTACTATGCGAGCCGGTTGAACGGCGTGGAAATCGATTCGACGTTTTACCGGATGCCAAATCAAAAGACGATCGAAGGCTGGAGAGCGGCCACGCCCGAAGGCTTTCGTTTCAGTATCAAGGCTTCGCAGCAGATTACCCACCGGCAGCGGCTCAAGGTACCCTCCGAGGCGCTGGACTATTTATTGAATGTTGTATCGGGTATGGGAGACCGGCTCGGCATGGTGCTGTATCAACTACCGCCTTTCTTTAGATGCGACGTGCCGAAACTAGAAATGTTCTTGACTGCAGTTCCGCGAGGAATTCCTGCCGCGTTTGAGTTTCGTCATGAGTCCTGGTTTGCAGCCGATGTTTATCGATTATTAAGAAGCCGCAATGTCGCATTGTGCATCCACGACGCCGACGATCACACGACACCAATGCAGTTGACGGCGACGTTTACCTACGTGAGGCTGCGCCGGTCCGAATATACGTTCGAGCAACGGCGCGAATGGCAGAATCGGATTCGGACGTGGGCTGGCGAAGGAACCGACGTTTATGCTTTTGTGAAGCACGAAGATAATCCCGATGCGCCGCTAATTGCGATAGAGTTTGCCAAGGGCGTCGGGATCTCGCTGCTCTGACCTCAAGCGATAGTTTAATATAGATTTTATCAGATTTATCAATCGCTTTGGCCACTCCATCTTCATCATTACTTGAAGTAATCGGCCCGCCGAAGAGACTTTAATTCCTGGCTGGCATTGCCCCTGCAGCCGGGTCTGCGTCATTTCGAAGGGCTGCTCCGGCGCTTCATTTCTTCGAGGGTGCGTTTGAGGTCGTCCAATTTAACTCCGGCTTCAGCTAGCTTTCCTTCCGCCGTCAGGCGCTGGTATTCAGAGAAGGCTTGGTTGGCGCGCTCAATCGAAGACCGGATGTCGGTGGGCTCGGTCTTGGTCGTCGCGGATGGCGGCTCGGGTTGGGGCGAGAGGGACGGTGTTCGGCCTTCCAGCAGTGAGCTCAGCGCCTCGGCAAATCGGGGAGCATAAGCCAGACGATCCTGTGTTGCCAAAACCACGAGCCTCAACTCGGGCATTGGACTTCTCTCGGCTTGCAGGTAGATCGGCTCTACGAACAATAGCGTGTCCTCGAGTGGAATCACCAGCAGATTGCCCCGAATCACCTTCGAACCCTGTTGGTTCCACAGTGTGAGCTGTGAGGAGAGTTGTGGGTCCTGATCGATGCGCGCTTGTATCTGTAATGGTCCGTCCACGAACCGCGTTTTCGGAAAACGGTACGCCCGCAGCGTCCCGTATTTTTCGCCATCACTGCGGCCGGCGAACCAGCCGATCAGGTTGTTGCGGTTTGCCGGGGTGAAGGGAAAAATCGAAACGAACTCCAGGTCGGAGCTGCCGGGAAAGCGCATCAGCACGAAAAACGGTTCGATTGCATCGGCCGGTTGCTGGCCCTGCTGCTGCCCAGTGCCCTGCTGGGCAATGGTCCAGACGTCTTCCCTGTTATAAAAGACCTGTTCGTTTTCGACGTGATACCTCGTGTAGATGGCCGCCTGAGCGCGAAACAGGAGTTCGGGATAACGTACGTGAGCCCGCAGGAAGTCGGGCATTTGGCCGGCAGACGAAAAGAGTGCGGGAAACATCTTCTGGTAGGACTGAATCAGCGGATCTCCGGTATCGAACACGTAGAAATGTACTGTGCCGTTATACGCATCCACAACCGTTTTGACACTGTTGCGAATGTAATTCACAGCGTGATTTCCGACATTGATATGGCTGGAGAAGGGATAGCGATCGGAGGTAGTGAAGCCGTCGATGATCCAATACAAGGTGCCATCATTACCGATGACAACGTAAGGATCATCGTCGAAAATCAGGAACGGAGCCACTTCCGAGACACGCTCGCGAATATTCCGCCGCATCAACAGCATGCTGTCTGCGGTAATATCGTCCGAGAATGGAACCTTCGTGAGATCACCGACGCTCCACGCAAGCAACAGCCTTCGAAAGAATGATCCCATTTGTATCCCGCCTGTGCCTTCGTACGTCGAATAGTTATTCGCGTCACCTTCGGGATAATTGAATTCCTTCTGCCGAGTCTTCACGTACACCGGCCAATCGGTGATCTCGCCAAAATAAATTTCGGGCCTTCTGATCTGAAGTTCCTTCTCCGTGCTCTCCACAGGCATATTCGACAGCACGAAGTCGGGCAATCCTTCTTTCGTGAACCGGCTCACGTGGTTCATGGTGATGCCATAGCCGTGCGTGTAAATGAGTCTCTCATTCACCCAATTTGGGGATCCGGATTGCAATTTGTTCAAGCTGAGCTCGCGCACAGCCAGCATCATCGCCTGAGGTTTTCCATTGATGACGTAGCGATCCACGTCGATATCGGGAAAATCGTAATACGTCCGTATCTCCTGAACTTGACGTAACGTCGCCTGAAGCGCCCGCCAGTCCCAAAGGCGGGTGTTGCCCAGTGTATCGGAATGTTTGGCCGGATCGAAAACTGCATTCGTGAGGCGCGGCTCGAAAGGAATTTCTTCGATATGTTCGAGGGCGAACGCATTTCGGGTGAAATCGATGTTACTCCGGATGTATGGGGTCTCGCGCACCAGTTCGTTTGGGCGAACGACGAAGGTCGTCACATACCCTGGTGCAAGAACGCCTGCGACCAAATACGTCAGGGCTGGTGTTGCAAGAGCTACTCCGATATTGCGGATCCGCCCAACTCTGATGTTGATGGCGGCAAAAGCTGCGCCCAATAGCAGTGCGGCAATAACGAACCAGAGTCCGGGCACGACAATCTTGTCATCGACGTACCTAACACCGGTGAAGAGAGTGTTCTGCTCGAGCAGCAATGCGTATCTACTGACATAGGTTTCTGCCGCGATAGCCAGGAGAAGGAGAGCTACTGCGAGGGATACACCTTTAAAGATCGCGGTGGTGTCGGTGACTGACATCAGTATCGCGGCCACTAAAACAATGACGGAGATCGCGAGAAACCATCCAACGACGCCCTCGAAAACCGGCAGGGTGAACAAGTAAAACGAGAGCGGCCTGCCGAAGATCGGGTCCGATACGGATGGTGTTGGGACCCTGTTTATGAAGAGAGCATATTTGCTCCAGTCGGAGCTGAAAGAGAGTCCGAAGAAAATCCCCACTGTGATAGCTACGGGCATCGCCAGGCGCTTGAGACTCTCGGGTGTCGGGACGACGATGGCCTCGCCCGCGATTTCGACAAATGGACGTCGCGCGTAATCCCCAGCCGGCGTCACCAGGCGAAACAGAAAATAGAGCAAGACAGCCGATGCGAGAGCAAATGCCAGGAAGACGATCGCCTGGCCTTGCAAGCGGTACCAGTAGACGGACTCAAAACCAAGGCTTTGGAACCACAAGCTGTCCACATAGAAAGAAATGGATTGGAACCCCGCCGCAAGAATGAAGACAATGATTACCAACCGCAGTGCAAATCGGCGTATCGCTCGCGTATCGATGGAGCGGTGATAGTCGGGGGGACGCATGGTCTCCTTAATACCATAGAGTGGTACGGTCCGCCTCTACTTTGCGACTTTTGAAAATGGAAAATGATTCGCACCGCTGAAGCGGCGATGAGAACAATGCTTCCTGCATACTCCGGGCGAGATTACCGTTATTCGGGTGCTTATTTGAGAGCTGGAATCAAGGAATCAGCCTTTGGTGTGCCTAACCCAGTCACATAATCGTATCCAGACGTTGCTTTGCACAATCCATGGCACTTGTCGTTCTTACCGTTGTCTATATCGTTGTAATTCGCCGCGTACCCATTTTGTGCCGCGTCGTACAGGATGCCCTGACTCCCGGTGAGCGCGGGTTTACCGGCCCCTTGTCGAATTGAATTCGCAATAGCAACCAGGGCTGACCACTGCGGAGGGCCAACGCTAGTTCCGCCAACCTGGTACCATCCCGATAGCCCGTCAAAGGGGATACTGTCGTACACCGCAACTCCGGTTTCGGGATCACCATCGTAGGCGACATCTGGTGTTCCGCGCTTATGTTCAGGGTCATTCGGAATGGGATATGCGGTTTGATAAACAGGTTCACTCTCAAAAGGACTCAGTCCCCCCCCACTTCCTTCAAAAGCCTTCTCGTTCGAATGAGAGCCATCTCGATGCAAATGGAGCGTCGTGCCTCCAACAGACATCACGTAACGCGATGCTGCGGGATAAACAGTTCCATGGCCATTGTCTCCAGAGGAAGCGAAGAAAGTTACGTTATTTCCCACGAAATGGCCGTCGTCCGCGATTTCACCCGAAAATTCACCCAATCCCCAACTCATCGAAACTGTGGTGGCCCCGTTTTGAACGGCAATATCTACGGCCCTCAAGAGCGCGGAGAGTTGATCGGAGGCCGCTTCAACGAGAAGGATTTGAGCCTCTGGCGCGATCGCATGAGCCCATTCCACATCAAGAGCGATTTCCAGGGCCCATAACGCATTTGTTGGTGGCTGTGCGCCATCGGCATAGATTTTACGAAAGCACCCATTGGCCGTTGTGCATTGCGCCAGGCCGAACATGCTGTTGAAAGTCGCCAAATCCTGCTCAATAGCCGGATGATCAAAGGAATCCACTATTCCAATGATCTGTCTCCTTCCCTGGTTGCTTCCCTGGTTGCGGACCTGGTCGAAGCCATACGCCCGCCGCACTTGAGCAGGTGTGAGGCCAACCACACCTTTGCCTGCAGCTCCTTGGACGCGGACAAAAGGGTGGACCCGGCCGGCAGCTTGACCGTTTGCTGGGGGAGGGCTCCAAATTGCAAGTATCAGCACAAGAACAGCTACCAATCGGTGACTTTCGCCTCTCATAAAACTCCTTGAACTATTCGAAGCCTACAACTTCATTTGAGTCGAACTCCGAGACCGAGTGCACGGACATCTGGAACGAGTTTCGTACGATTTGGATGCTTTGATAAGAAAGCTTTCGAGCTTTTTGCGCATTGAGCAGGACCGGGGGGCGACCCATCGGGCATGTGACCGAAAGCGCGCGTAGCATCACGCTAAGTCCTCTATCCTTCAACATCAGAATTCCTTTCCGAACTCCTCCGGCGGCAAATTACCTCAGGAGCCCTTCGACCTTCCTTTACTGGCCCTTGGTTGTCAAGTTCGAATTTTGGCAAGCCAGCACTTATGAAAACGTCGCCACTTCGATCTTTTCGGCAAGAACTGCGACTGACTTTAGTGCTATGGCCTCAATTTTAAGAATCGCGGCTCGGGGCCAGTTCCTGTCCGCGGTTTCCAGGTGGTTTCTGATATGATCTTACTTTGTTTTTTGGACTCGCCCTGGCAGGGGTCCAAAGCGTTTGGAGAGACTGAATGAGAAAGCCGTTGCTGTTTTTGCCGGGTCCAATGCAGGTCCCTGATCACATTCGATCGGCGGGAGATCGACCTTTATTTTCACATCGTTCTCCCCAGATGGAGGAACTGCTTGGCAGGCTCGTAGCGGGTAGCAGACCCATCTTCGGTACCAAAGGCGACGTACTATTCCTGGCATCCTCCGGCAGTGGAGCAATGGAGTGTGCGGTCTGCAATTTGACCTCGCCCGGAGACGAGGTAATTGTCGTGGTGGGAGGCACTTTTGCCGCCCGATGGGCGCAGATCGCCGAAGCTTTCAGCCTGACGGTTCGAGCCGTGGAGGTCGATTGGCGACGGGGTGCGACATTGGCCGAGGTCGAAAATGGCTTGAAGCAGTGGCCCAAGGCCGAAGTCCTTTTTCACACCTGGAGCGAGAGTTCGACGGGCGTCCTCAACGATATGGCCGAAGTGGGAAAGCTCGTCCGATCGCACAACAAAATTTATGTGGCCGACGCCGTGTCGGGAGTCGCTATCTCACCACTTAGCATGGACGACTGGAATATTGACACCGTTGTCGCAGGTTCGCAGAAGGGATTGATGCTTCCGCCTGGTCTTGGCATCGTGGCTGTCGGCCCGCGCGCTTGGGAAAAAAGCGACCGGTCCAAAACTCCGAGATTCTACTGGGATTGGAAGAAGCTCAAAGGAACGGTTCCCTTCACTCCCGCTCTTTCGATGTTGTTTCAGTTGGATGCGTCGCTGGAATACATCCACGCGCAAGGGTTGGAGC
>WNGH01000265.1_pt1 | contig 62160 bp, 51 predicted proteins | sample 5400631 | NCBI WGS metagenome assembly WNGH01 (sample SAMN13153373, study PRJNA577476) | soil metagenome | isolation source: 115 cm soil or saprolite under Garry oak tree replicate 1 | place: USA:California | collected 2016-06-15
TAGACTGGAGGCCAGCTCATCAACTCTGCGCCATCAGCACTAGGTACCCTGACGAGCGCCCGCTCCAGCCCGTAAACCGACAGTGTCACGTGTCGCTTCACCAGGAGATCAGCAAGGTGGGCCGGAAGCGCTGCATAGAACAAACGCTCTGGCTTGGCGGTGTTATTTGGTGCTATCGCTGCCACTATGGAGAGCCGTATAGGTTTCCAGAGTAGATCATCCGCCCTGATGGCTTGTTGGATCATCTGCAGGCTCGGACTGTCCGCAAACAACTCGACGCACCATGCACGCACAATCTGTGCAAGTGGTTCGGTGGAGAAAGGAGATCGAGCAAGCAGCCATGGAGCCGCAAGTTTATCCTGTTCCTCCAGCCGCGTTTGTCCAGGCACCGTCATTAAGCGATCACAGAGGGCAGTGATGATGTCATTGAGAGCGCGAATCGGGAACGAAACATCTTTCCGGTGGAGACGCTCCTGCTCCAGAAGCGTAAACCACTCTCGCCAGACTTTCGGCAAGGAGAGCCCCCACACCTCGAGTTCCATCGTCCCCGCTTCAGGCCGCAGAGTAAAGGCGACAGGTTGAATCAATCCAGTGGTCTTCATGACCAAACTCCTTCCAAATTCTCGAGTGCCGCGGCAAATGGTCCGTACAGCACTTCTGCTATAACCCGCTTGGCAGGATCGGAATCGTTGAGCGCTTCACGCAGGATACGACGGAAACCGAGCAACATACTGGTTCGTTCCGTATCTTTCGCGCCCCTAGTCAGTCCGCTGGTCACTTCGGCCCATTTTGCATCTATGAAATGAACACGGGCGCCTACACCACCGCGTTTGCTCCCGCAGCATTTTCCCGGCTTGTGTGATCTCCATCCCCGTCATGAGAGGAACTTGTCGGGCCGCCCATGCGTTGACCCGCTGGATTGCGGTGTAAGGATCTCCTGGTACTGGAAGTGGACGCACCAGAAAGTAGACGCTTCCGAAGGCTGCTTCTTCCCCAACCAAGATGTTGTGGCCGCGTTCGATAGATTGAAGCGGCGCAACCAGAAACTTCGCATTCAAATTGGGAAACTGTGTAAGCATGCTCCGCAAAAGCGTGCCAGGGCGCGGCATCGTCACTACCTCGCCATCTTGCTCCCGTACGAGAGCGACTACATCCTCACCAGGAACGTTACCGAGGACCGCGCTGAGTGTCGTCGCCACCTCGTCCGCCTCCTCGTAGCGTCCGACGACCAGCAGGATGCGCTGTCGATGCGCATCCAGCAGATCCAGCTCTTTTTCAAACAAGCTCCGATTGTCAAACCCCTTTCGTTGGGCCAGGGCGGTCACCATTGCACGCAGGTTTCTGAGTCGTTGAGGATACGGAACCGCTGATACCGCGAGCGATCTCTCGGGGATGCTGGGATCTTGCAAGGGCTCAAAGAAGCACGAAACAGGGACCGCTTCGCTCGCTGTTGCAGTTCCGTTACCGCCTTTGCCTACGCGCTGGGGAAGCAGGACGCTGTCAGGTGGGATATGCAAGTCGTAGCGCCATGAAGTGGGCGCGAAGGAAGTTCCGCTCGTCACTATGACGTGAGGGCCTGCTATGGTGTCTGAGAGCCGCAGCGCATCGTGGAGGCGGTAGAGCAGCGCACGCCCTAGACCCCGGACGCGGAAGAAGCGCAGTTCGCCATTGCCCCGCCTCTCAGGATCGAAATACTGAAATCCCAGGACTGCTCCCATCGGCGCATCGGGAACCAGGCGTGCCAGGCTGTCCGAAGGAGAGAAAAAGAGTCCACCCGCTCCTCGGTCAAGATCAATCTCTTCAGTAGCAGAGGGCCACTCGTCAATCAATTCCTGAAGCGCATGATCGAGCACACTCACGATTAGGGCAACACGCAGATAGTGCGCGACGGCTTCGATCTGCAGACGGTCCACTGACTTATCCAACTCGAATGCACTCCGCACCCATCCTGCCAGCAGTTCGAGCGAGGCCATAGCATCTCCTGCGAACAATTCGGCCTGGACAGCTTGCACCCATGCCTCTGGTGGAGCTCCACCAATGTTTGGCATGAAACGCCCACTGCCGAAGGGGTTGCGGACAAAGGTTTCGCAGGCGGCATCGTAGACGGCCGTCGGCCAGTTGTTCTGCACGATCCGCCTACGGACGCGCTGAAGCAGGCGACGACCGGTGAAGTAGCTCCCACTTAACCAGTTGCGGGTGGGTAGGCTCTCCCGAAGCCAGCGGTAGAGACGATCTACCGCACGCTGCGTATTCGTGTGCGCCGTCAGCCAGCGATCAAGGCCCGGTTTCATACCAACGAGAGGACGCCCTGGACGGTAAACCTGGCGGGCAACCTGGGGTGCAAGGCGGTCCAGCCACGAGTCGGTATGCCCCACAAGCACTTCTACCTGGGCAAACTGAGTATCGAACTGCACCTGAACCAGGTCCGCTTCGTCGACGAGCACGACATCACATGCACGCATTGCGAGCTCGGCGTAGCGAACCTCTTCAGGAATGAGAGGAGAGACGTTCGCATCGAATAAGCTGCGCGTCGGCGCATGAACGGGACAGCACGGCATCAACGGGCAATCGAAACGGGAGGTAACTCCTTCTTCTCGATCTGTGCGATATAAGCTGGTGCATGGTTCCTGCCCGGGGGTAATCGGCACCACATCTCGCCGTAAGCCATCCAACCCACAGATCGTTGAGAGGAGCGCATACCCGGGATGATCTTGGCTGAGGGATGGCCCCACACGCTGCATCTCTGCAGCCGCAAGGCGATTGAGATGGTTGACGCGGGTGGATCGTCCGATCAAGGGAAGGGCACGGATGCGGGCATCCGCCTGACGAAATTCCTCGAACACCTTGTAGGAACGCAGCAGAGAGGCAACGTCACTCATAACGATGGCGACACGCAGGCCACGTTTGGCTAGGTGGACCGCCAGCACCATGAAGAGGCTGGATTTCCCGCTGCCGAGCATCCCAACGAGGTGGAACAGTCCGTTGATGGTAAAGGTTCTACCTGCTAGTAGTCCTGTCGGGGTAACTTCCTGCAGACGGATATTGCGGATACGACGCCCCCAATCTTGGGCGGCGATCGATCCTTCCGGCGCTACGGCGTCCATCCAGTCAGCTTCCGCCTCGAGTTCATCGAGAGTGACCCGTAACGGTGGACGAACGGTACGCGCTTCAGGGATGTCGCGTGGAGCAAGCTTGGCAACAGTAGTGGCGCGGGTTGGGATCTCGACCTCATGCGGGTCGCGATCCAGGTAGAAGCGATAGACTCCCGGCGAGGCTGCACGGGGCAGGCGCCGTAGCCATGCAGGTGGTGTTTCCAATGCTCCGCGCATCGCTTGCAGCCGTTCGGGAAGGACTGATGTATCTGTGGACGTCAACGTTGTGCCATCGAACGTATAGAGCGGATAGGGAGCAGGCACCCTGCGATACAGTGAAAGGTTTCGCTCCCACGCACCGCGGCCAGGAACGTCAGGGAGCCGCAGGCGCGCAAGAGCAAGGGCACGTTGGCTGGCCTCAGGTAATTGCCCAAGCGCGGGAAATGGATGCCCGCCCAGGATAGCCCAGGCCAATTCGGGGTTCTGTCCAGGCAGGTGGTCATTCATAAGCGTCAAAATCAACTCGGTATCCAGAAATTGAGCAAAGGACATTTTCAGCGGTCCATAAACGGACTCCATATTCGCAAGTTCGCGGGCGAAATCTGTTCTCCAGGTCTTAGTATCTCGCATCGAGCTGCCTCTTTCGTTCTTGTACGCGCGCGATCAGGGCGTTGATCGAAACAACAGAGAAAGGCTGCCCAACGGTCGCCGCGCGAAGGAATTCGAGATAGGAAGGCGTGTGTCGTATCCGCGCATCGGGTATCGCGTAGAAGGCCTGAGTATAGCTATACTCCTCCTCGTTTGGCAGTGGGGTAAGCTGGCGCGCTAGCAGATGTGGATAGGTCCAGTCTTTGACATCGACGGCCCAGATCTCATCATGGGAAAGAGAAACGCGTAGATCGTAGCGATCGAAGTACGGCCAGAGTTCGACAGGTACTCCCATGGACTGCAGAGCTTGAGACAGGGTGAGTTCGCTTTTCCCGGGAGCAACAACATAGTTGCGTATCGCCGATCGCACACGCACGAGCCCTCCGCGCTCTGGGAGAGACAAGGTACTGGTTCCACGAGTGAAATCCTCGGTGAGCACTTCGCAAAATGCACCGCCACAATGTAGGCGTCCCTCCTTGCGCGTGAGTGTCCACCCGCAATACCCACAGAGCAAGACATGGTCGCCTTCGAACGCCGAGAAAGGAACCGTCTCATACAAGTCGTGAAGATCACTGCCGAATATCCCGAGTTCCACGCTGCTTGCGGCGTCGATCAGGTCGTGGAGGGGCATAACTGCGTGCTCGATAAGGTGGCGGCGAAGAAGGTGGTGCTGTAGATGCGACGCAGCGAAGTCGATCTACTTCTCGAGGTGCTGGAGCAAGCGCCACACGGTCTGTCGCGGCCGGAGCTCGTCTCCCAGTTACGCCAACGTGTTCCTCATTTGCAGCCGGCGGACGTCGAGCGGGTCGTGCGAGCAGCACAGCATCGGCTCAGGTTCGATGGCAATCGATTCTTTGCCGCTGTACCTCGCGCGGACGAACCCGCCACCCAGCGAGGCTTCACGCCCAGGCGCTTCGTGGCCTTCGATCTGGAATCGATCGTGCGGCCAATCGTCAAGGAGCCCTATCGCGAACAGCACGTCTTCCAGATCGGTGGCGTGCGCTTCGGTCCGGACGAGCAGTGGTGCGCTGAGCGGCGTGAGTTCTGCGTCTTCACCGCGTTGCCTTCCGAGGACGAGCTCCTGATCTACCGCGATGAGTTGCGTAAGCGCTATCTCGCAACAAAGCGCCCATTACCCGAGGTGCTCGAGGAGTTTCGTGACTTCTGCGCCAGCGCCGACACGGTGGTCGCCTACAACGGGGTCGGACACGACTTCCGCCTGATAGACGAGGAGTACATGCGCTGCGGACTCGAGCCGCTCCTCAAGGGTGCACGCGCGCCGCGTCTCGTGGATGGGCTCTATCTGGCGCAGGCGCTCTGGCCAATTCCGCCACGTCAACACCGGCTGCTCCAATTGCTCAAACGGCTGGAGATCGACGTTGAGGAGATGCAGTGGCACGACGCACTCGATGACTCGAAGATGCTGATCGAGCTGGTCGAGTACGGCGCACGCGAGTTTCTGCCGACGCTCGGACCTACCCTCATTGACCTCCTGACGGCTGCGAGTACAGGCTCAGATGCTTGGGACCTGCTGTTTGCCCTCGCAGACCGGGCCAATCGCAACGGGGGCCCGGTCGACCACGCCGAAACCTCGCAGATAGTTCTGCAGGCGCTTGAGGCAAGAACGAAGGAGCCATTGCGTCCTGGGCCGCCCCAGCCTAAGGAGGGGAGGGCCCCCAGAGAGACTCCGCTCGAGCCAGTCCCAGTCAAGATCCCGAATGAGCTGCGCGCCGCAGACGGACGTGTATCGCTGGAGAAGCTGCTGGTTGCGGTCAAGGGCGAGGGAGCCGAGGCGCGCGAGGCGCAACATCTCATGGTCGCGAGGCTACGTGACTGGATGGATCAGGGCGCGCCAGCGCTGGTCGAAGCCCCAACTGGGACCGGCAAGAGCTACGCGCTTTTGGCGGCAGCGCTGGATTGGCTTGACGCTGACGATCGCCACAAGGTGGTGATCTCGACCTACACCAAGCAGCTACAGTCGCAGCTTGCAGCCGATATTGAGGCGCTGACGGAGCAGGCCATACCGGAGCTCGCCAAGGCGGCCGACATGGTGAAGGGCTCGGCGAACCGGCTGAGCCTGCGCGCACTGATGCTCGCACTGTCGGAACTAACTGAACCTGACAAGCACCAGCATCGCAAGGACCGCCACGACTTCTCGGATGACCAGCATTATCGCGACCTGGTCATCTACCTGGTATTGCGCTTCGTGGCCGAGGGCAAGCCGACCGAGGAGTGGGAAGCTCGCTCGGTCGATCGCGTCGACGTGCCGCCGTTCTTTGACGAATACTGCCCGCGGCGCCTATCACTCTACCTCGCGACCCTCTCCCAGGCAGAGAGTGAGGACTACCGCACCGATCGCGGCGGGATCGGGCGTTACACCCAGAATGTGCGCGAGGCCCTCGAATCGCGCCGACTGGTTGTGGCAAACCATGCGTTGTTGCTGGCTCACCTTGACGATTTTGATGGGCTCGGTGAACACACGCTGTTGTTCGTCGATGAGGCACATGAACTCGAAGGCGACGCGACTGGAGCCCTTTCGCCCGAACTCGATTCAGGTTCCCTGGCCGAGCTAGCCACACAGGTTGCCGAGTGGGCCCAGGACCAGATCCCGCTGCCAGGTGTCGGCCAGCTGGCCGACGCCGTCATGGATCTTGACCGCTACCTCGACGACGAACGTCTTGCTCGGGCCGCGATGGTGGCGTTCGACACCGCGCCACGCGACGCACTTGGACGCGCTCACCTGCGCACGGTTACCGTGGCCAGCCCGCTGCAGGGTGACGCGTTCGTCCGGCCAATGCTGCACCTAGCCGCCGAACTCCGCACGTGTCGCTACAAGGTCGGTCTGATCAGTCAGGCGTTTCGGCGCGTAGCCCAGAACCCGCCCGCAGACCCATACGCGTTCGATCGCTTTCAGGCACTCTTCAGCCGCACGGCCGCGATTGACAAGGCCCTCGTGGCGATTATGCGCGACATCGACGCCGTCCTCGCGCCGTCGGAGGGCTCGGCTCCCACGGGCAGTGGGCAGCCTGCAGCGCTCGACGCCGCAACTGAGGCCCGCGCACGCGCGGCCGACACGGCTGACCAGGCGAGCCTCCAGGATATCGATGAGGGGGTCGAAGACGGCGCGCCGGTCGGCGAGCAGGTCGTCGCCCTTGAGGCGGTGGAGGAGGCGGAGGTCCTCGACGACGAGGAGGAAACCCGCGACGACGGGCCTGGCGTAACGCTCGCGCGATCAAATCGCGTGGTCTTTGCCGAGGAACTCGACGAGTTCCAGCCCGGCCGCGCACGCTCGTACCGCTTTCGCCTGGTCTCTTCCCCGATTGAGCTGGGCCGAGAGGACGTTTGGCGCACGTTCAAGACGCGCTTCGCCCGCGCGTATTACGTCTCAGCGACTCTGCGCGTTGCCGCCGGCTGGGACTTCATCCGCCGTCGGCTCGACTTCGCCGAAGACGAGGTGGCAGCGATCGCGCTTGGCTCGCCTTTCGATGCGTCGACGCAGGCGGAGCTCATCTGCTTCGACGACTTCCCCTCCTGGTCTGAGCACGCCGAGGCGGCGATGCACACCGTCGCGCACCAACTAGCCGGCTACGTCTCGGAGATCGTCGACCACAACGGGAACAACGGCGCGATAGTGCTGACGACCTCGCGTGCCTCGTCGGCGGGCATCTTCGATTCGCTCGCGCGGTTGCGGGTCCAGCGCGGCGAGACGTACCCGCTGATCTCGGCAGGCATCCAAGGCAACCAGCGCGCTGTTGAAACCTTCAAGCAGGTAGGCGGAGTGCTCGTGGGAACTCGCGGCCTGTGGCAAGGGGTTGACATCGCCGAGCCGAGTCGCCTGCGCATGGTCTGGATCAACAAGTTGCCGTTCGCGCCTTTTGCGGAGCCTGTGATCGCCGCACGCCTCGCGCTCGAAGTCGAACAAGCCGAGCTGCGCGGCGAGGAAGACCCGGAGGCCTTCGGCAACGAGCACTACTACCTGCCCCTGGCTGCGCTCTCGCTTCGCCAAGCCGTTGGTCGCCTGATCCGCTCGCAGGCGCATCGCGGTGTGATCATTGTCAGCGATCGCAAGCTCGCGGGTCCGAGCCGTTTGCGCCGCCTATACCGGCAGGTGTTCCTCGGCTCACTCGACCCCGGTTTCATGCGAGAGGACCCAGAGACCGGCGAGCCGTGGCTCGGTAACGTCGGCACGATGCGAGAGGGCTGGAAGCGCATCTTCGACTTCTTCGCGCGGGAGGGGATCATCACCGCCGACCGCGCCGCCGAGCTGTCGAGCCCCAAGCAACTGACCGAGTTTACCGAGCTGCCCGAGACACGCGCGATCCTCGAGCAAGAGCTATCCGAGGACGAAGAACGCGCACATCGTGAGGCCGGGACACTCGAAGATGAGCTCCTCCGTCGGGCATCGGAGATCGCTGGACAGCTCAGATCGGAAGGGCGTGCGATCCTCCTGAAGCCCAAACAGCGAGAGGCATTACGGGCGATCGCCGCCGGAAAGGACCTGCTGGCCGTCTTGCCCACCGGGTACGGGAAGTCCTACGTCTTCCAGCTGCCAGCGCTGGCGCTCCCAGGCGTGACGATCGTCATCAGTCCGCTCGTCTCGTTGATGACCGACCAGGCGCTCGGACTCAATCGAACGATCGCCGGACGTGTACGTGCCCTCGTGGCGCCGATGCGCGAGTCAAACAGCCGTACCGGCAAGAGCGAGGTTGAGGACGAGCTCAAGGGGCGCCGATCGCATGGCATCAAGATTGTCTATCTGTCGCCCGAACGACTCTGCCAGCGCCACTTCCAAGAGTGGATCCGCATCGGCGTGGAACGCGGCATCATTCGCCGGATCGCACTTGACGAGGCGCACACATTCGTGCAGTGGGGTGACGATTTCCGGCCGAGTCTCCGGCGCGCCCAAGACTTCCTACGTCGGCTCAAGCGCGACCAACCGCGGCTTCAACTCCTCGCGCTGACGGCGACCGCCAACAACACGGTACGAGAGGGACTCCGCCAGGCGATCTTTGGACTGCGCAGCGGTGAGGAGCGGGAAGACTTCGCCTTCGTGCGCGCGAACCCGTTGCGTCCGGAGCTTGCGGTCTACCGCCGCGTGTTGCCACCACGCCAGGGTGGTCCGACATCGGTGGCCGGACTCGTCGAGCGTGTCGTCGACGCGCTCGACGGGCACGCCATCTTCTACTGTTTGACCGTACGCCAGGTCCAGGCGCTCTATGCGCATCTGTCCGATTACTTGCAGGGCCATCCAGTCGATGTCCTGATATATCACGGGCGCCTGACTGACGCTGAGAAGACGGGCACCGCGAACCACTTCAAGCAGGCACCCACGAAGAACGACGATGGCTATCAGCGCATGGTCGTGGTCGCCACCTCGGCCTTTGGCCTCGGCGTGGACCGCCCCGACATTCGTGCCGTGTTCTGTGTCTCACCTCCAACCGACCTCGCCGCGCTCTACCAGCAGCTCGGCCGCGCGGGGCGCGACCGTGCCGCGCACCCTGACGAGCCCGGTCTCTACACAGCCGCGCTGGCCATCAGCTATCCACGAGCGCAGCGCACGATCTCGTTTATGACCCAGCGGCGCGTCGGTGATGACCTCCTCGCACGGATCGCGGGAAAGCTGCTTCAGTCCCAGCCGGTCTTCTCCGCGCGGTCGTTGGCGCTCGACCTGATCGACGAGGACCTCGCCGCCGGCCGGCGGACCCGTGAGGACGCCGCGCGGAAGGAGACGGTCGATACCTATGAAACCGGGGTTCTCCGCGTCCTCGCCGAATTGTCCCTCCAGAGGGTTGTCTCCGACCTCGGCGACTTTCCGCAGACGATCGCGGTTCGCCGCGGAGACTACGATGCCGATACCGACGACATGCGCGATTTCGTCGAAGCGATCCTCGAGCAAGTGCCAGCCGATCACAAGATCGACACCACCACACTCCATGCGCGGCTCGTCCCGCGCTTCGGGGAGGAATATCCCGATCCCGGGGCGCTCTGGCACGGGCTCCTCGAACTGCACACCCTCGGCTATCTCGACGTCTCACAGCGTCCAAACCGCGCTCACCTCACCTGTGTCGAGTTCCTTTCGCGCGAACTACCCGAGAGCCTCGTGCGTCGTCTCTCGACCAACAACCAGCGCGTCGCCAGCGAGGTCGCTCAGCTTCGCGACTGGTTCGGTGCCCACGGCGTCTGCTGTAACGAGGGCTTCCGCCAGTACTTCGCTGCAGAGGACTTGCCGGACGGTACGTGCGCGAGCGACGACACGCGCTGCTCCGCGCACTGGAACCGCGCAGGCTTGCCAGCGGATGCGGTCGAGCCCAAGCTCTACGAGGCGTTTACGAGCGAGAACCTGCGACCGGCATCGGCAACCTCCCGTGGGCGCAAGCGCAGCGAGGACCAACTCGACAAGCTCGTCTGGCAGCTGCTGTGGCACAACTACCGTGGCCTGGTCGAGAACATCATGTGGGCGGTGCTCCGTGGCGAGGACCATTACTACTCTCGCGCCGAGCGGAAACGCAAACCTCTGTGGCCAAAGCTGCTGCTCTCGCGAGTGCGCGGCCGCAAGCCGGCCCTCCACAAGGACGAGCTGCACGCCTCGCTGCAGCGCCTGATCGAGTGCGGAGAAGTGATGCAGATCGGCTTTTGCCGCTACCGGCTGATGCGTTACGTCGTTCAAGATGCCGCGCGCGATGCGACCGGAGCCGCGCGAGCCGCCGACGCGGACAGCGAGACGCCCTTGCCCGTCTAGCGAATCACGGCACCAGGGACTAGCCGAATCAAGGAGGCGTAAGTTGCAAGGAACGTTCTATCCGGAGCTCACACTCGGCGCTGGCGCGCTCAGCGCAAACCACCGCTCCGAACTCCAGCAGTTCCTCGTCGCAGTTATTCGCCAGCGCGGCTGTCCATTGCATCTCGCCAACCTGTGGAATGCGATCTACTTCAACTATGACCTGGAGTCTCGCGGTTTCATCGCCGCCGAGCTCGCGTCGGAGCGGATTCCGACGCGCACTGCACGGGAACGCGACAATGGCCTGCCGGTTGGGGCCTTCGTCCGCGTTCACACCGAGGCCGTGTGCGGCGACCTGCTCGGCGAGGTCATATACAAGGAAGGCGCACATCCCGAAGTCGACGACGGATGGATCGCACCCAAGCTCTCCGGAGCGCCTGCCACCGCCATCGAGGAAATTGCAGGGCAACGGGTCGCGATCGTGCGCGAGCGGTTCGTCCTCGACCTGAACGCGTTTGGCCCAGGTGCCAACCACATCTCCCATAAGCAGTACGAGCGCCTCTGTCGGCGCGCCCGCTGGCTCGACAACCACGGCCATTTCCTGCTGGAGGCGACATACACACTTGACAAAGCCGAGCTGGAAGACCTCGACTACTACGCCGCCTACCTCCTCAAGGAGCACCGCGAGGGTCTCTTGGCGTTCTGCTTCAGCGAGGAATTGACAGGCGATGAGCTGCGCGAGGCCCTCCTGCGCAGCTTCGACGCTGTTCGCGACCTGGCACTCACTGCGCGTGAATTGCGCGACTGGCGCGGCAAGTACTTCTTTCTTGCCGCCGACTACGACCAACGCCTCAACGACGACGGCCCGCTGGGCGGCAGGGACCTGGCATTGCTCTATCGAGGGCTTATGAACGTGCCCGTCCGTGAGCGATGCTGCTACTCCGCGCTTCGACCGCGTATCCTTGAGTTACTCGAGCGCGACGGGCACGACCCAATGGAACGGACGCTTGTGAGCGGTTCGTCCTACGTGACCGCTGTTTGCCACATGAACTCCTATGTCGCCGACCGGCTCACGCGTGAACAGCCAGATGGCGTGCTTGCGAGCGGTGTGCATCTGCGCCTTGACGACGACTGGCAGGCAGGAGGCATTTGGCGCGCTGAGCGTGCTGGCGATCGCGATCGATACTCGCTCAGAACAGTGCCGCCCATTCTCCCGCTCGGGCTCGGGTACGCGGAGGCCAGTGGCGCTGGGGAGGCGACCGAGCCAACATCGACTGACGAGCAGCCTATCGCGTCGAGTCAAACTGGCTTCCGGGTCTCGCTGACCCGCCGCGACCGCGCGTTGGGTCGGTTGCGCCTCTCGGTAGCGGCCGCCCAAGCGTTGGCACCAGGTGTCATTGACGTTGTCATCAGGCACGGTGAGATCCCCGACCGTCGCCAGGTCCAGCGTGATGGTTCGACCCTGTACGGCGTCGAGTACCCATGGGATCTCCATCCGGGGATCGTCCTGCACGGTAACGTCGAGGCGAGCGGGAGCGTGGTACGGATTCGCACTGTGCCGGTCACGCAATCGCTCCGAGCGTCAGATGGAAAGAGTTTCGATTACGACACGAACATTTCGCTATACGAGCGCGAGATGAAGCTCAGGGAGCTATCGCGCGAGGAAAAGCACGGCGCTCCGACATTGACCGAGCTCATCAACCGCGCTTTCCGACTGCGCGGCCGCGTGCGTGACGGCTGGCGTGTACTGTCGCTCGTTGAACTTGCCGCCATCCTGTTGGGGCCTGGCTGGAGGGCAGTCGACACGCGTCCAATCGCTGACGCCTTGGACAAAATGGATCTCGGTCGCGATGGAGCCCACTACCTGTGGCGGGCGCGGGTCACCCAGCGAACAAGAGCGTCTGATCGTTCACTGCTGGCAGCCTACGGTGAGGCAAGACCGCGCGGACGTCTCGACCGTGCTGTGCGTCGCCATTTGGTACGAATGCACCTGCGCCGCTACACCAACCCATCTGCCGAGAAGCGTCGCACATACGCCGCGGCACGCCTTAAGCACGGGATGCATGGCGTCCTGCCCGAGGAGCTACCACCCCACTGCTCCTGGGTCGAACCATATCACTGGGGTGACGACGGCGACTTGACGACCAGCGAGATCCATTTCGATGATGACACTGATGATGACAGAAGGCGGCCGGTCGTGTTCGAAACGCCGGCCGATTAGGGACCAGCCATTTCGTCGTCTTTCTTCTACTTGTGTCACTTTCCTCGACGAGTGGCACCCTTCTGGGTTCTGTTGCAAAAAATTTCGAGAATTGAAAACAAGCATGTAATTGATGCAACATCGACAGGATCTTAGAAAAGCGGTGCTTTTTCTTGCATGTTTTTCGAGAAAGAATCTGATAAAACGTCTTTCACTTTGATGAGTTAAATTTTTTGCAACAGAACCAATATAGTTTCTAGCGGATCCTTGCACTATTATCGCAACTGGCCTATATACTCTAGGAGGAGGGCCAGGGTCAAGAGGCACATATGGGCATCGGCACGCAGCAACCCCTGCACCGTAGATTGATGGTGGGCCGCGTTTGTGAGGTCGGCAAATCCCGCCCATACGTTCCTCAGGAAAGCGCGTTGTGGGGCGTCGGGAGGCAGGCCCAGGCGATCTCCAAGTGTATCAGCTACCGGATGTTGTCTGCTGGCTCCCATCTGATGCTCGACGGCATTGCGCACGTCGCGGCACTTCTGGACACATTCACGGTAATGGCCCAGATCATAATCTCGCCGGGCGGCGTCGAAGGAGGCAATGAGGGTTTCCGAAAGCAGCCCGTTCGCCGACGGTAGGGCAACCTCGATGAGACGCAGGGTCGAATATCCCAAAGGCGGAAGCACTCGGTCGACCCACTGTGAGGCAGCAAGCTGCACGGAGAGGTCTTCGATTCTAGTATTCCAGAATGGGGCAAGGATCGAGAAGAGCCCGAACTGCAGATCAATGGGATGGCTTTGCATGCGAGCATCAGGTGGAGTGGAGTTGCCTGTCGCAGAAAGCCAGGCGACCGTGCCATGGAACCCAAGAAAGGCCACGAAGGTGCCTTCAGCATGGTGGTGGCGGTGTGTTTCCAGGTGCGCGATGATGTGCTCGTTCACTGGGAGTCGCACCTCGATTTGTGAGGACATTGCTACTGCCGGAACAGACCTGCAGGCCATGTTCTCCAGCAAGTTCACTGCGACAGTCGGACCAACCTGATTCCCCGCGAATGTAGGAGTGGTCAGGTGGAGTGAACAGCGCAATTCCGTCAAGGCCAGCATCGCTGCTGCTGACTGTGGGTTCATTGTCACGGTAAGCGGAAAGACGATTCTGGCATCATGTGGACCACCTTCCCCGCGCGTTTCCCGCTCATTGAGCGCGATGGTGCCTACAATACGATTGCCCACCAGAATAGTGCCCATTGCCAGCACGTAGCTCCTCTGCTTCGTTTTCGATCAGTATAGAAGAAAGGTTTGCGGTTTGTCAAGGAGTTACGACCAGTTTTGGCCTCCGAGGATGTCCAATTACAACCTTACCGATCATACTCCCTCAGTACCTCATTGATCTGGGCTGTCCCGGTCAGTGGCAGTGCATCGATAATATCCAGGCAACGAGTCTGCAGACTCTCATCCATGTCCTCCATGCTCTGACTATAGGCCCTAAGCACAAGCTGGCTGACAGTATCAGTCGGCGGACCAATCCGAAGACGTTCGCTAAGTCCCTCTGATCGTAATGTAGCAATAAGTTGCTCGCACACAAGACAAATGAACACCGGGCATCGCGCGGTCGTTTGTTTCAGAGCAGCCAGAAGGACATACGGATTCGCTTTGAACGCGGATGTCTGTACAAAAGCTTCTGCGAATGCTAAATACTCACCAAGCTCCTGATTCTCAAAGTAGAGAAAGCACTTCACAGCTTCTTCCTGGACATGTTCACTAGGATCATGAAACAACTGGAGAAGGGCCTCTTCACACCGGGAACGAAAGCGCGCGAAGCGGAGGTGCCGGGCAAATACGTTCGCTGCTCCTCGTTTGTGCGCTTCTATCCCGGCGATACACCGAACAGCCAGTGGGTGTGCTGTTTCAGAAACTAATGAAGCAATGCAGGCTACACGCGCCCCAGCTGTTGCTATTGCTGGTTCCTCTTGACGTAAGCATTCGCTCTATGATCGGTAAAATCGCTTCAATATATGCCTCTGCTGCCCAGGCAAGAAAATGCTCGACATATCCCGTTTTCAACAACACTTCGTCACCCTCGCAGAGCTGGATAAAGAGAGAGACAGCACGTTCTGCCTGAGAAAGAAACAGGAGCTGTAGTGCTCTGGCGACACAGGCTCTGACCGAAATCGATGGATCACGAACCATACGCTCAAGTGAAGGGAAAAAATGATGGGCTCGCTCTGGGGTGTGGAAGATCAGTTCCCCGATAACTTCGGCCGCTCTGCCCCGTACTGAATTTACTCCAGCCGTAAAAATCGCATCCGAGCGCTCATTGTGATCATACCAATCACTCGTATGCCGGACCTCCTGCGCCGGATCGCTATCCTCCGTTGCATACCAGGCCACCATATCAAGTATATCAGCGGGGAGTGGAGACGTAGCAAAAGAGGCAAGGAGATCGCAGATCGCCCGCCCACATGGCCGCGTGGGTAATCGATGGCACCAACGGCAGACGTCCAGCGCAGTTTCAATGTCCACTTTGGCATCGGTAATACCACGGAGTACAGCCTGAAAGTAGTATGGATGGGTGTCGTCCGGGAATCGATGAACGAGCTGAGCAAAACGCATTGGCTCTCTTTTCACCTGGCCTTCCAACTGGCGGGTAATTTGTTGCAGGCCGCCGACGAATACTCCATCAGGTCGCATGGAAAGGTCGTCCTGATTGTAACGCGCAATGGCTCTCAGCCACTGTTCATCAGTCATCTTCTCAATGGCACCTGGTGGCAGAGGAGACCCGACGAGGGATGCCCCTATCACTCCCGTGTGGGGATTTGGCCCCTCAGCCGACGGTATCCCGAACTTCCGCTTCCACTCCTCTAACCGGCGAATCACCAACGGTGTGCGGCGCGAGGGAATAATCCCATCAAGCACAGTAAATTGCAAGTAGCCCCGCAGTTGTCTCCATTCGGCTTGCTTCTCTTGCTCAGGATAATAATCCAGGATGGCCCGCTCGAGACGCCGCAACTGTTCCTCAGAACAATGAGGGCTAATCGCTTCCACGAGCTGGCGAGCAACCCAATAGGGTGCATCAATGTACCCTATTTGAAATAGTTCAGGACGTTCACAGAGGTAGTCAACAGCCTCGTTCGCCCATCGTTCCCCATTCGAACTAAAGGTACGCATCAATAGATATTGGGCCGTCTCAAGGGGAAGTTCGCGGAGTTGTTCAGCCGCCTGGGTAAATGTATCCGGATTGTGTAACGAGAGGTACGCAAGCGCTTGTTCCATAGCCCTCAACAATTCACTATACACGGTGTATCCACCACGAGAATGCCGCGATCCCCACACGGAATCTCGCCTGAGCACACGTTCTTGCTCCTCAGCACTACTCGCCATTAGTTGCAGCATCAACGGGAGTAACTGCATCACAAATTCTTTAGGTGCGGCCTGCGCGCTTCGCATCAACACGCCATCGCTAGAGGGTGTATCGAGAAGCACACGAGAGAGCAATGCAGATTCCTGGGCGCTTTCAACTAGTGTACCCAGCGCGAGAAGGCGATCAAAATAATGTCTGATTGCTTCACAAGCCCATTCAGGAGAGGTTTGTGGGAGCGAGGAGATAATGGTCCAGAAGTGGTTGGTGTAGCGTGCCTCATAGCCAAGTAGACCATCAAGGGTTCCTTTGTCGAGCAACCGCAAGAATAAGTCAAAAAAACGGCGGCTTGCTCCTACGTTCGTCGCTCGCATTAAGAAGACGAGCTGGTTGCCCCACACCTCCTGCTCGATATAGGGTTCTATCAACGCGGCGACTCTATCCGGTGTCTGCTTTTGCATAAACGGGAGCAAGAACGATATGACATTGCTGGCATACTCCTGATCGTCGCCCGAGAGCCAGAGCTCGAGGATGGGCATGGAATCGAGCAGGAAGCACCAGGGGAGGGAGTTAGCAAGCATATGCCAGATAAGACGTGTCTGAGGATCATCCGTCTGCTTCATGAGTTGAGCGATGATGTGCCACTCTTGTTCGGTGGGATCACGCAGTTCTGCCAGGAGAGCAAGGACGACCGGCTTCACATGAAAACGAATGCGAGGATCCATGAGTACAGCTTTGAGATCTGCCAGATAATGTTGCCAACTGGCCTCTCGCTCATGAAGAAGAATCTGGCGTACCTGGGCACGCCGAAAGAGGTGCTGTTCACTGCTGACGAGAAGGTCTACTAATCGGCGTCCCTGGGCGACAAAACGCCTTGCGAAAGCGTAATCGAAGAAACTTTCATGAAAGAAAGAATACGACTCTCCGTCACGAACCAGGATATGTTCTGATTCCATGGTTTCTGCATCAGCCTGATATCTATCGACAGCGGATATTGGCGCAAACAGGATCTGGTGGGTACTCATATACTCGGCTAGTATTACAACGAGACTTTTTGGTATACTGAAGGGAAATATGCTCCTGGAGGTGGAACTCGATGTCTCTTGTGTGCGATGTAAGCGCAGACCAGCCACTTACTACGGGCCGACTGGCTGTGCAGGAATTGACCCCGGCAGAGGTGGCTTCCCTGGCCGAAGAACTGGTGGCCTACCACCAGCACTTTGCTCCGTTGTTCTATCGACGCGAACAGCGCGACTGGGCAGCGGTCTATCTGCGCGGACTGCTCACGGCCGATGTCCCCCGCAAGAATGTCGAAGCGATGGCCCTGCGCCTGTTGGGGGTGGGGCCGCATGCGGAACGGCAGGTGCGGGCCCTCCAGCAGTTCATCGGGGAAGGCAGATGGGATGATGAGGCCATCTTAGCCGAGCACCAACGCTTGGTGAACGAGACGTTGGGTGAGGAGGATGGCGTGCTCAACACTCTCGGCTCCGACTTTCCTAAGCATGGGGATCACTCGGCAGGCGTGGCGCCCCAGTGGTGCGGAAACACCGGCAAGAAAGATAACTGTCAGGCGGGCGTCTTCTTAGGCTATGCGAGTCGCAAGGGTGCGACGTTACTGGACCGGCGTCTCTATCTGCCCGAGTCCTGGTTTGATGAGGAGCACAAGACGCGGTGGCAGGACTGTCGGATTCTCGAAGGCATCTGCTTTCAGACCAAACATGAGTTGGCAGCTCAGTTGGTCGAGGGAGTCATGCAAGCCGGGCAGCTGCGAGCGCGCTGGGTGGTCTGCGACGAGGGGTATGGCGACTCGCCCGCGTTCTTGGAGAGGCTGACCGGCCCCACGGCGCGAGCGACTGCATCCGGCGAGTCCGGCCAAAGTGACGCTGGAGGAGCTGGCCACTCTTTGGCCAGCATCGCGCTGGCAGCGATTCCGACTGCTGGAGGGATACAAAGGCCCACTGGTCGCCGATTTTCTCGTGCTGCGTGCGGTATTGCCCCTCGATCGTTTGCCTGGCCCGGAGGTCTGGGTGGTGATCCGGCGGAAAGTCAGCGGTGAAGCCTCGGAGCCGGAATGGAAGTTCTACGTGAGCAACGCTCCTCTCGAAACGCCACTTTCCACGTTTGTGCGCGTGAGTGGAATGCGCTGGCCGATCGAGACGTGTTTTGCCGAGTGCAAGGGGGAACTGGGCATGGACCACTATGAGCTGCGCTTCTGGCAAGGCTGGCACCATCACATGACGCTCGTCATCCTCGCGCATCATTTTCTGGTTCGATGGCAACAGCGCCTGAACCAGAGAGAGGGGGGTCCTGCGCCCTACGACCACGCGTCCTTTGCCCACGCCCGATGAGGTACCCAGCCTGGACGCACACCCCTCCCTGCCACTCAGCGTCGCTCAGGTACGCTTGCTCCTGCAAGTTGCCTTGCCCCAGCCGGTGTTAGATCTGCCTACGGTGTTGGCTTTGATCACCTATCAGCAGCGACACAAGTACGCTGCCTATTGCTCCCATCGCAAGCGACTTCTTGCCCAGTTGCAAGGATTGCGTTGGTAAAGTCTCGTTGTAATACTAGAGCATCTATTACCTCGGTCCACTGAATATCGCGGTTCGATCGCTCTCGGGCTTTTCTCGGTTTCACCTCCCAATATCGATCGAAGAGGTCCTTGGCCGTCTCGAAGGAAAGGACGCGGATGGATGAATCCTGGGCGATCTCCTCAAGCAAACGGAGATGCAACGGGATCGAGAGCAGGTCTAACTGTTTCGGCGTGAGTTGTTGCGCATCCAAACCAAGTGCAGACACAATCTGCTGTACCTGTGCCGGCGCCAAGCGGCTAAGGGTGACTTTGCGAGCCATCCTATCCTGCTCAATCAGACGGCGCAACCGCTGATCGTACTCCAGGTCAAATTTGCGGCAGGCAAGAAGGATTCGCATATTTGAATGGACCATGGCCTGTCTGATGATCTCAAAGAGGCAATCGAACAACTCAGGATGACGGCCAGAGGTCAAACTTACAGCATCAAGCTGGTCGATCACCAGAAGGCAGTCCTTTCCCTGAGCTATGGCAGCGAGTACATTCGCCGGAGAGCCAGGTAGACCTATCTGTTGACCAACATCTTTCGGAAGCTGCGTCGAATGCAATCGATCTGCACGGAAGGCAAGCAGGAGCCAGTTTCGTTCGCGGCATCCCTGGATCACCTGCAGTATAGTACTGCTTTTTCCAGCGCCTGCCTCTCCCGAAATCAATGCGCAGCGCTGGCCGTCTTCCTGGGCGAAGAGGTTCAAGATGGTTTGCGCGGTATCCCGCGGGATCACCTGTCCGTTGATAGTGGCATCACGAAAGGACTCTAGATAGCGCTTTGTAGCTTCCTGAGCGGCAACCAGGATGTGAGGATCGTTGTCCCAGTGGCGTCGGTGATGGCCCTTTTCCTCCAAATACCTCCAGATATCATGTGCTGTAAGCACCTCATGTATCTTTGATAGCGCAAAATCAGCAAGAAGGCTGCGGATGGTGGCAGGGTCTCCCTCTACAAGATATTCCAGGGCGCTCTCAACCATGGTGAGCAATGTCTCCTCATCTATGGTTCTAACATGGATGCGCTTCAGAGCCTCGTAGGCTGCTTCTGGTCGGGCATTCCAGATGCCTTGCAGGTTTTCGAACGCCTCCCGATGCTCCCCCTTTAAAAATACCTGGTCAAATTCCACCCAGGAGAGAGAGCCTCGCGCACGAGAGGCGAGTTCTTCCAGCTGGTGAGCAGAATGTGTCGAAGCAAAAACACACTTACAAGGCTCTTTTTGCAGTTTTTGCCAGAAATAGGACAAGACGCCTTTGCGCTCTAAATCACCGAGTATCCAACGTCCAATACTAGTCTGTTGTCGCTTGACCTGATGATATTCATCGCTCTCTTTATAAGAAAGCCGAAACTCTGCTCCATCTTCGCCTGGGAGCTCTAAGCGGATTGAATCGGCGTGCTCGCGCATGACTTCGATCATACAGAAGACGGTCCAACGGCCTTCATAGCGATTACCGAATTTATCAGTGGGTCCACCAGGTAGAGGCATGTACTTTTCCCTCGCTCCTATGCTCCATTTGAGCAGCGACATTCTATGGCGCTTATTTTCGATACCCAGTCGGCATTGTAACTCTATCCCCTCACGTATTTAAGTTTCTCTTTTACTTGTTCTCTGCTCACCTGTGTATAACGAGCGGTGGTTTGAATGGCCGGTGTCCCCTTCTTGGTAACATGACCAAGGTAATAAGCCACTTCTTCAAGAGACCAGCCCGCTTTCCGTGCTCGATGGGCGAAATCGTGCCGCAAATCATGGAAGGTGAGATTGTGGATGTATTCCCATTGTTCTTTCGTCGCACGAGCTTTCAGCATGCGGAACCAGTAGTGAATGCCTTCCTCGGTCAAGCGCTCGCTGCGTTGTGAAGTAAAGACGTAGATCCTTTCTGGATCGCGGTTTGCTTGAAGATACTCATACAACGGCTTTCGCGCTTCATTCATTAAGTCGATATCACGCCATTTGCCTCCCTTGTAGCCGATATGGAGCCACCCGACCTTTGGACCCACATGGGTATGGGCCATCTGGAGCCAGGAGACATCACTGACCCGACATCCTGACCAGTAGCCCAACGCGAAGAGCACGGCCCCCCGTCGGTCTTCTTCCTGCTCGATCAACGAGCGTAGGATATACCGCTGATCCTCTGAGAGTTGACGAGGCGCCAACACGTGCTGCGAAGGGAGATCGATTCCTCTGGTTGGGTTCCGCTGGAGCAGTCCCCTCTCCTCCATCAGCCACCGGGCGAAACTGCTGATGGTCGATTTCACGCGCGCCCGATGGTTAAGACTGAACCCTTGCTGTTCTAAAGAAGCCAGGTATACTTCTACCGCGGTCTTCGTCAACTGCCGAGAATGAAAGCGTCCTCCATTGCCGGGACGTTGGGCTACCCACTCCATCACGTGGCGCATAGTTCGCACATAGGCGTCAATCGTCCCTTCTGCCTTATTGGAGAGGAAATGCTCGTACTCCTGCAGGAGGAACTCATCAACACCTTGATCTTCATCTGACTGTTGCTGTCTCATCATCGGCATTGTTCCCCTCAAAATATTTTGTTCAGAGATTTATCCTCTCATTACCTTGAGCAACGAGGAGATTTTCGCACACTTCCCGCACACTTTCTCACAAAAAGGAGACGATGGCAAGAGGGACTCATAACAAAAGGCTCCTTCTGTTCTGACTTTTTCGTTACGAGTTAGAGCGCCGGGAAAGCGAGTCGAGAGAGAACGGGAACAGCCTGATGCTCACAAGAAAAGAGCACCTTGGCTCGATGTTCGGGCGCGCAAGCGATCATTGCCAGGTGCTGGCTTCCTTGAAGAGTGCAGAGGCAAGCAGGGCGGCTCTCGTGGCGATCTCTCTGGGCGTGTAGGGTTGCCCATGCTCAAGCCACCAGGTGATGGCTTCCACAAACAGCGTGGACACCAGATCTGGCACAAACTCATCTGAGAAGGTGTGGACGGGGAGCGAGCTCGCGTCCGGTCCGTGAGGAAGGCGCCCACGCTCGTTGACCAGACCGCTCAGCGCCGCACGCATCTTCCTCACAAACCAGGGGCTTCCCTTTCTGCCGAGCAGAGCTCGATAGAGTCGTTCGTACTCGGCGATATGCTCGAAGAACTTCACCCAGACCTCTGCCGGATGTTCTCGCCCCAGATCTCCGACTGCGCCCAGCAAGGCGCTCATAGCTTCCTCAAAGATCTGCTCCACCAGGTCGTATTTATCCTGATAGTTGCGATAGAAGGCGGCCCGGCTCACCATCGCGCGCTCGGTCAACTCGCCGATGGTGAGCGCCTCGAAACCCCGCTCCTCGATCAACGCAATTAATGCCTCCCGCAGTAACTTCTGCGTCCGTCTGAGACGTAAGTTCTTCCCCTGCTGAGTCATTTTGCGCTCCTTGTCTCATTTGGGACACATCTTCCGGATTGAACCTTGTTTCTTGGTGCTCATCCGACTACACTTGGGATCAGACAGGATCATCCATCTGAGAGAGTATGTCTCAACTCAATCGATCTGTCAACATTCCGATCTGACCCATCTCTGATGGGCCAGGACCAATCGCATGTGATGAGGTATCTGTGTCTTTCATTCACCATGCGCAGCGTGAGATGGACAACAGGCGAACGCGAAAACAAAGAGGATGAGAGCCCTGTTGTCAACACACACTCTTATCAAAAGAGAGGTGTTCTCTGAAAGGAGCAAGATCTATGCATTCGGCAGCACGTCACCGCCCGAGCCGAGCGTCCAAGACGTCGACCAAAGAGACACAAGGGCTGATCGGGAGCGGGGGCTGGCGCCACGATCTGATGGAATGGTTCTTCGACACCTTTTTGTTCTGTGGCCAGTTGCGGGAGCTCAGGCAGAGGACCGCCACCCTGGCCCGCATTCAACTTGGAGACGCGGTGCTGGATGTGGGCTGCGGCACGGGAACGCTGGCGATGGATGTGGCACGCCGCGTGGGCAGAGCGGGCCGCGTCGCAGGCATTGACCCGGGAACAGAGCAGATCGCCCGTGCCCGCAAAAAAGCGGCTTGGCGCCACGCGCCCATCGAGTTCCAGATCGGGGTGATCGAGCAGCTCCCCTTCCCCGATCAGACGTTCGATGTGGTACTCTCGACCTTGATGATGCATCATTTGCCTGCGAGTCTCAAACGCCAGGGACTCGCTGAAATCGACCGGGTGCTCAAACCCGGGGGGCGCCTGGTCATTGCCGATTTCACGCGCAAGCAGGAACGAACAGGCCAGGCTGCGCGCTTTCACGCCGGGGGAAGCAGCATGCAAGATCTGGCGGCCCTGGTCTCAGACGCCGGTTTCGACCATCTGGAAACGGAGGAGATGCGGCCCCCACGCTTCTCTGCTTTCCCAGGAGCAGGCTTTGTCTGTGCATACAAGAGCTGAGACGAGTGCGTCCAGGCGCGGGAGCCGTGACCTTGACTGGATTCTGCGCGAAGAGAGAAAGAAAGGAAAGCAGATGAGTACCCTCAAAGTTCCCGGCGCCCAGTTATATTATGAGGTTGTAGGCTCCGGGCCCCTCTTGATCCTAATCCCAGGAGCCAGCGGCACGGGAGAGTCCTTCCGCCCGCTCGCACCCCACCTGATCTCACAGTACCAGGTGGTGACCTATGACCGCCGAGGATTTTCCCGCAGCTCGCTCGACGGACCCCAAGACTATGAGCACCGACTCGCGACCGATGCCGATGATGTGCGGCACAAGACCCTCGCATCTGACGGACCAACCGGCAATCGTCATAGGCCTCAGTTCTGGAGCGATTGTCGCACTCGAGGTCCTCACCCAGTATCCCGAGCAGGACCAGACGGTGGTGGCGAACGCACCGCCAGTCGTTTCACTGCTGCCCGATGTGGCCAAATGGTGGGCCTTTTTCGACCGAATCTACGACTCCTCCCGCAAGAATGGGCTTCCCAAAGCCATGCACCAGTTTGTCAGTATGGTTGTGGGAAAAGAAGAGCATCAGGTGATCGAGCATGCGATGACACAGCAGGCGAACGAGTACACCAGGGCGAACGCTGCGTGACTTCCTGGAACACGAGTTGCGCCAATATCCACGGATTGAGCTTGATCGAGCTCGGCTCGCGGCCCACTCCAGGCAGATCCTGCTTGTTGGGGGACGTGATGCCCAGGAAAAGGTCTCATACCAGTCGAGCAAGGCGAGGGCTCGGCAGTTGGGCCTCACGATTGTCGATGTGTCCGCCAGGCACATCGGCTTCATGACCTCCCCCGCCGAGTTTGCTGCGGCCCTCATTGATGCGCTCAGTCGATGAAGCGCAAACCGTACGAGAAGGAGAACGGAACATGTCTCAATCGACATTGACATCACAACCGGCGACGCCTCGACCAGCGCAAGCGAAGCGGCACAGGCAACCACCTCCCGGACCGCCGTGGCATACCGCGCTCTGGAATAGCGTCAGGTTTGCGCGCCAGCCCCTGAGCTTCTTACGGGAACTGCGCGAGCGCTACGGCGATCTCGTGACGCTGCCGACGGTTCTGGGTCCCTGGACGCTGGTCTTCCATCCTGATGGCGTGCGCCATGTCGTCCAGGAAAATCACTTCAACTACCGCAAGGGAGGGATTTCCCATCAAGTGCTCAGCCTGACGCTGGGTAAGGGCCTGCTGACCAACAATGGAGATTCCTGGCTGCAGCAACGTCGCCTGATCCAACCGATCTTTCATCGAAGCCGCATCGCGGGCTTCGGTCGGCTGATGACCGAGAGCGCCCGGGCCTGGATCGAGGAAGAAAGCCTCGACACGGGCCAGCCCCTCGATCTGTTCCAGCAGATGAGTGGCCTGAACTTGAGCATTGTGTGCAAAGCGCTCTTTGGCACAGACCTGCTCGCGCACAAGGAGCGCGTGTTGCAGGCGACCACCACCATCAATCACCTGGAAGCGCAAGCCTTTTACGTGCCGGGGCTTTTCTCGCTGCCGACGCCCCAACGCCATCACCTGTATAAGGCTCGCAACACAATCTACACCATCGTTGACGAATTGATCGCCAAACGTCGTCAAGCCCCGACGGAGAACGATCTGCTGGCTATGCTCCTCGAGGCGCGGGATGAGGAGACGGGCGAGGGCATGACGGTAAGCCAGGTGCGTGACGAGGTCCTGACCCTTATGGTGGCCGGTCATGAGACCACGGCCAATGCGCTCTGCTGGACCTTCCTGCTGCTCTCGCAGCATCCGCACATCGAAGCCAGGCTCAGAGAGGAGTATCAGCAGGTCCTGGGCGGGCGCGCTGCGCAGATGGAGGATCTGCCACAGCTCAAGCTCGCGCGCATGGTGCTTGAGGAGTCCATGCGCCTCTATCCACCGGCATGGGCCTTTGCCCGTTCTGCCATCGCCGAGGATGAGATTGCCGGCTATACCATCGCCAAAGGGGCGTATGTCCTGATGTTTCCGGCGACGACCCACCGGCATCCTGACTTCTGGGAACGGCCTGATGTCTTCGATCCCGAGCGCTTCGAGCCAGAGCGTTCAGCCAGGCAGCATCGCTTTGCCTACTTCCCCTTTGGAGGAGGCCCGCGCATCTGTATCGGCAATCAGTTCGCGCTCACCGAAGCGCAACTCATCCTGGCGACGATCTTGCCCCGGTATCAGTTCCGCCTCCTGCCCGAGACCAACGTGGTCCCGGAGCCGCTGGTCACCCTGCGGCCACGAGGAGGTAAGCTGTTAATGACGATCCATCGACATGAAGGGTAAATTTAGGAGCAAACATTCATGGAAGGTGAACTCTACATCAGATCCTTTGAGGCAGGCGACCAGGTGCAGGCACGCTGGCTCGTCCTCGAAGGGCTTGGCGAGCACTTCGGCTCCATCGACGAAACACTCAACCCGGACCTCGATGATATTCTGCACAACTACATCAGAGCAGGCCATGTCTTCGTGGTTGGCTGCATGGGGCGGGAAATTGTCGGCACTGGGGCGCTCATCAACCGTGGCGAGGGGATCAGCGAGCTGGTACGTATCTCGACACGCAAGGACTCTCGTCGACGGAGCGTCGGGCGGGTGATCATCACCTCTCTGGTGAACCTCGCGAGGCTTCGCGGAGACTGGCGCATCATCGTGAAGACAAACGCCTCCTGGCACGATGTCATCACTTTCTACAAGCGCCTGGACTTCGTGGAGTATGAGCGGACTGCTCTCGGCGTTAGTCTGCAACTGCTGTTGGCTGCGCTGGAGCAAGGAGACACCTATGGCACCTCTGGTTGATCCGCGCGAGCAGGCCGAAAAGGGGCTTTCCTCGTTGAGCACTCCTGGTGATCGCTTCGCCTATTGGCTGAGCCAGATCAGCAGTCCGTTTGTCGTCGGCCTTGGGGTGTTCGGGTATGTCGCTCTCTCCACCGCCTCCACCGTGACAGAGGGTTTACAGTGGCTCACAGTCATCGGGGTTGGTCTGCTCGTGCCTTTTGGGTATATCTGGTGGGGAGTGAAATCGGAGAAGGTGACCGATCTCCACGTCAGCCGCCGCTCAGAGCGTCTGGTTCCGCTCCTGGTTGGCCTGATGGCTCTCGGGGGCATGCAAGCCGGTCTGCTCTTGCTTTCCGCTTCGCGTCCACTTGTGGCCACGCTGGTAGCGGTCATCGTCTCGTTCGCGTTAGCCACCCTGATCACGAACGTGGCGAAATACAAGATCAGCCTGCACATCGACTCGGCAGCAGGCGCGGTGACGGTCTGTTGGAGGCTTTCCAGCCCGGTGTTTCTGGCACTCTCTCCCCTGGTGGCGCTGATCGCCTGGGCACGCTGGAATCTGGAGGCGCACACCCCACTTCAGGCCATCTGTGGCGCAGTCCTTGCCGTAGCGGTGACGATAACCACGTTCTGGCTCTTTGGACTCCTCTGAGACCTTCCACTTTTCCGAAGCCGGGACATTCTCCTGTTTGCAAGCTCGTTATGTGAATTACCTGTGTGTCTTTGACCTTTCCCATGGAGGTGGGATCGGTTGCAACCACAGAGTAGGATAGTCACGGTGAGACAGACAACTTCGCGTGTTCTGTGACTCACACCATCATGTAGCTCTTCGTCGATTTTGGGGAACTGAATAAGTGGGGATCTCTGGTTTCGCGATCGGCTTGAGTAGCAATGCAAGCCGACAAGACCGAGGCTTGCTCTTCTAGAATCACCACATGTGACGGGGATCCGATTTCCTCTGAGGGAATGCACGAAGGATGGGTGGGTTACAACCACGCTTCAGCAGCATCGTATGAAGAGAGAGGTTGAACGTATCTTTAGCTCCCTGGAAAGAGGAATGACATCATGAACGTTCTCGATGCGACATTTGGCCATCCACGTGGCCCTCTGGGCCGCTTAGGGGGAGTGATCATGGCCCGCTCAACCAGGCAGCGCAATGCCTGGACGGTCTCGCTCCTGGATATTGGTCGTGACGATCGCATTCTGGAGGTGGGCTGTGGTCCAGGTGCACTGATTCAGGCGCTTTCTGCAAGAGCCACGGAAGGGTTGGTTGTCGGCGTTGATCTGTCGCCGATCATGCTGCAGCAGGCGGCCCGGCGCAACGCCGAGGCCATCCGGGAAGGGCGGGTGCGATTGCAGCTAGGTTCGGACCTGGCCCTCCCGTTTGAAGATGCCTCGTTCGACAAAGCGCTCTCTGCCAATTCCTTGCCGTTCTGGCCGGATCAGGAGGCCGGAGTGAAGGAGATGCGGCGGGTACTCAAGCCCGGGGGAGTGATCGCCATCATCCTCCAGCCCCGCTGGGCCAGGACGGAAAGCGAGGTCAAGCAGATCGGCGCAGGGCTCCTCGCATTGCTCTCGAAGGTCGGTTTCCAACAGGCCAGGTTGGAGTTCAAGCCGAAGAAGCCGATTGCCAGCGTCTGTGCGCTTGGCATCACGTGAGTTTGGCCCTGCCCCCAGGACGTTCCCATCTCTGAGAACATACTCACGTACAACAAGTTCGCTCCGTTCCTCCTGCTCATCCAATGGGGGACACTGTGGCTGAGAGCGAAACCACTTGCGGTTGCATGGCACTGAATCACATCTGGAAACAAAAGATGAACTTCCCTTGTGGGTATTCGAGACGCCGGACGAGCGCGCGGTTGCGGGAAGAGTGGGAGGGTGTGGCGATGCGCAACTCACCTCGCAAGAACTGGAAGCGGGTGAGTCGAGCACCTCACCACTCGTCCGGCTTCATCTGTCTCCCTTAGTACGGCCAATCACAAGTTTGCTCCGAGTTTGACGGCAAACATGAGTGCGGATAACCCAAAAAGGTTGGCCGCGACTTGCCTGGATTCTCAAGAGCTTGTGCCGCTTCTGCAACAAGTCGAGGCGTTTGTCTTGCAGCCAAACTCGTCTTGTCACCGATTCTTCCTCATCCCCAGGCTCGGCGCGGAGGTCACACGCGCGCGCAGGCAGAGCACTGCATACATCGCCAAGGGCACCCATAACAGCGCCAGCCCATAGCCAATATCGACGACAATGCTATAGCCATTGCCAAAAGTCATCAACCCAGACGAGAGCGCATAGCGGTCCCCAAAGATGGTCCCCAGGATCATCGCCAGCGAGAGCAGTGCGTAGACCGTCAGCGCCAGCCAGACTCGTCGTCTCGCCAGCCAGCGATAGCCCGCCAGCAGCAACGCCACCAGTGCCGCCAGCGACAGACCATAGATCAGTCCCTGCATCAGCAGCGGTGCCGCCGTTACAGGACCACCGAGCCAGCCCAACGCGGGAGCACCCGCCTGGAAGAGGACCAGCAGCAGCCCCATCACCAGCACTGCTGTCACATATGCTCCCCGGTCCCCCCCTGCCGATAGGCGTCCCCACAGGAGAAACACCGTGCCCAGCACCACTGCTGCCAGCACGACCAGCACCTGGACAAACGGAGAGGAAAGCAAGACACGAAAAGGCGCGACCAGTTGCATCACCCCAGATAACGCAAAGAAGACGACAAGACCAATGAGCGATGCTCCCAAGAGCAATCGCTCGTTCCTTTGTGGTGATGCCATGGCCTCTCTCCTGCTCACTCGCACTACACGATCTGTGAAGAGTGACGAGAAAAGTGTATCTCATCAGATTAAGACACGCGAGGGAAAAGAAGTCAAGCATCAAGCACGCGGCAGCCACTCTCCTCACGGAAATCTTTCTGCTGTGGAAAATCTGTCTTTGCATATCCACAGGTGTGGTCAACCTTTTGCTAGAAAGCGGCCAACCTTTTTGGGTAATCCGCAACGAGGCGTACTACACTGGGTCTGGGAGGTGATGCCAATGCGAGGTCCCAGGCCCGCTTATCCAATAGAACTAACGGCACAAGAAGTCGAACAGCTTCACCAACTCGTCCGCGCTCACACATCGCCTCAAGCCCAGGCCGTGCGTGCGCGGATCATTTTGCAAGCGTATGAGCATCCTGAGAGCAGCAATCAACAGATCGTGGCGCAGGTGGGCTAAAGTCGATCGACAGGTGCGCAAGTGGCGCAAACGCTGGGTGACCACCCACACGCTGGCCGACGCGCCTCGTTCAGGAGCGCCGAGGCGTTTTTCCCCTGGGGTTCGTGCCCAAGTCACCGCCACCGCTTGTAGCTTGCCTCGTGCCACAGGAACGCCTTTGTCCCACTGGAGTCGAGCCGAAGTGGCCCAGTACCTGGCCCAAGATCCCACGCTGCCTCGTTTCTCAGCCAGCACGGTGGGCCGGTGGCGGAACCGCCGAACGCATCCGCCCCTGGCGCTATCATACCTGGCAGCATATCCATGATCCCGTTGCCTTCTTAGCACAGGCGAGACCCGTCTTAGTGGCCTATAGCCAGGCGCGAGCCCTCTTGCGAGCAGGCACCTGGCTGGTCAGTCTCGATGAGAAAACGAGGGTCCAAGCACGCGAGGGGGAGCAGCCTCCGCGCCCAGCACAAAGAGGCAAGCCGATGCTGCACGAAGCGCGCTACCATCGTCGTGGTGCACGCCATCTGTTTGCTGGTCTCTCCGTCGCCGATGGCCAGGTCTACGGGACCTGCCGCAGCCGCAAGTGCTTTGTAGATTTCCAAGCCTTTGTGCAACAGGCAATCATTCCCGAAGCGTTGCGACGACAGGTCCACACGGTGACCTTGATCCTGGACAATGGCACCACGCATGCGCCCAAGCAACTCGAGCGATGGCGACGTCGAGCAGGAACAGGCGTGTGAAGAGCACTTGCGCTTTCAGGTGCACTGGTTGCCTCCCAATGCTTCTTGGCTGGATCAGATCAAAATTTGGTTCAGTGTGAGAGAACCGCAAACATTTGCAGCCTAATCACTTTCCCAGCACCAATGCCCTCGAAACCTCTCTGAGCGAGTATATCGCCTATTACAATCAAACAGCCAAGCCGATCAACTGGATCTACACCGTCGAGAAGCTCGAACAGAAAGTCGGTGCGCATTTATGAGAGTGTGTACTTAGCCTTGTTGGTGATCGCGCTGCGCCGTCTTCTGAAGGGCAAAACGCCTGTAGAGCGCGAACGGCAAGAAACCCGTTCGCACCAGCCGGTATTCGAGTGGAGTTTCCACAAAGGGGGTACTGGCGAGAGCCTTCTCGACCGTCTGTTCTTTGACGAAACGGAAATCATAAATCCACACCCGTCCACCTGGCCGCAGCACCCGGTAGAGTTCCCGCAGGGGTTGCTCTAACTCAGACCAATGATGCATGCTGATGGTCGACACCACCACGTCAAAGGACTGGTCGGGATAGGGGAGGTGTGCCACATCACCGCTCTCGAAATGCACCCGCTCCTCCAGCTGCTCATGCCTGGCATGTGCGCGCGCCAGCCCGATCATATCTTCCGACAGGTCGATGCCGTAGACCTGGAGCCCTGGAAGCCTCCTGGCGAGTTCCCTGACTAACGTGCCCGGACCGGTTCCGGCGTCTAGCACCTTGCCCTCGACGAGCTGGAGGGCGGCAAGATCTGCGATGACGCGGTGATACAATCTCCTGGTCAGCCGCACCATCACCACATCATAGACGCGACTCCCCCGGCCGGTAAACAGGGAATTCAAATGGCTCAAGTGCCTGACCTCCGACTGTTCCCTAACCGCGTTCCTGTGCATATCGTTACTCCTCTCAAGACAATGGCAAAAACTGCATTGGTAAGCAGTTGCCTCGATCACATAGTTGCACGATACAACTACATGGTTGTAGTATACAACTATCTAGTTGTTTTATGCAACTGTTGCATGGTAGAATAGCGGCATGGATACCAAGCAGTTACAGGAGTTATTTGGCGAGTTTCTCCAGGCGCTCGGACTGCACCGGCCTGACCAGGTGCCGACCGGTTTCTCCCTCTCGCTCTCCGAGATGTTCGCGCTGCTGGCGCTCTCCGCTGAGGCACCAATATCGCAACAGGTGCTGGCGGAGCAGCTGCACCTGGAGAAGAGTACGGTGAGTCGCCTCATCAAGCACCTGGAGCAGCGGGGATGGGTGAAGCGGGTGCGCGATCTGCATGATACGCGCATGTTCCGACTGCAGTTGAGTGATGCAGGGCACGAGCAAGCCTCGCATCTGGTCAAGAGTCTGGCGGAACGCCATCAGCGTCTGCTGGCAGCACTCAAGCCGGACGAGCAGGAGGCGCTCGCCTGTGGCCTGTCTGCGCTCATTCGTGCTCTCCGCACCGTCTGAATGTGACTTGCTCTTGCGTCGGGTGCTCTTCGGCCCGTTCTCCCCAGTTATCCATGGCTTGGATGACTTCGCAGAGCGCTTTCCCGCGCTCGGTGGCAGCGTACTCGACATGCAGCGGGTATCCCGCAAAGACGTTTCTGGTGAGAATCCCGGCTTCTTCCAGCTCTCGTAAGCGGACCATGAGTATTTTTGAACTGATTCCTGTCATCGCTCGCTGGAGCTGACCAAAGCGGGTGTTCCCCTGCACAATCTGATGAAGCAGTTGAAGCGTCCATTTCTCTCCAAGCATGCTGAGCGTTATTGCCGCTCCATTATGTGTATGTTCGTGCGAACAATCCATCACAGGCACCTCCTGGAATACTGAGCGTTATCGTTCCTTCACCCTGCGTCTGCTCTTGCGATCTATCCATCGAGGGCACGCCTGGAGTGAGAGGGGGACCACCAGTGCCTCTTCCAAGCCTGCTCCTACACGTGCCAGGTCGCGTGGGCAATGTACCTGGGAGGAAGATGGACGCCGGTTTCAGCTCACTCACGCACACACCAGCGTCCCCATTATAGCATCCCCGAGGAAGTACTTTCCTCAAAGTAAGTACTGTACACGGGAAAGAATCACGGGTATGCTCTTGACGAAAGGGAGTCAGGCCTGGCCTCCAAGAGCAGTTTCCATTCAGAACGCACAGGAGCATTTTGAGATGAGACAGTTGAATGTTCCCACCCCAGGGTTCGGGATCACCCTGCACACAGCGATACGACCTGGCCTGGATCAGGCAACAGAGGCTCTGGACGCCGAGCAACTCGGGTACGACGTAGTGACACTCCATCGCGATGCCCTCCACGGCGATGACCCCTCGTTCGAGAACTGGACACTCTTGACTTGGCTGGCGGCTCAGACGACCAGGATCAGCGTGGCTCCGCTCGTGCTGGCTCTTCCCCACCGGCACCCGGCGGTGCTGGCCAAGATGGCCGAGACCCTGGACCGCCTCTCCGGCGGTCGGCTCATCCTCGTTCTAGGTGGCGGGGGGCCGATGAACGAGCCAGCCTATCGAGCCCTGGGACTGGAAAACCGCTCGTCCGGCGCGAAGGTGGAAGCCCTCGCAGAGGCCATCGAGATTATGCGCGGCCTGTGGAGGACCTCCGGCTTCACCTACTCCGGAAAGCACTTCAGGACCGAAGGAGCCACTCTCGAACCGAAACCTGGTCACGCGATCCCCATCTGGCTCGGGGTGTTCGGGGACCGCATGCTCGAGCTGGTCGGGCGCAAAGCGGACGGCTGGTTGCCCACCTACCAGTTGCTCGCGCCGGAGCAGGCCTACCGGAAAGTAGAGCGCCTCCGCAGGGCAGCGGAACACGCGGGCCGCAACCCGGACCAGCTCACGTATGGGTATACGATCCCGGTGCTCGTCGAGAAGGGAAGTGTGACCACCAGGGGACAGATCGCGGGAAGCGCCCAGGAAGTGGCCAGGCAATTAGCCGATGTGGTGCGCCACGGTTTCACGTTTTTGAACCTGTGGCCGGTCGGTGAGGCAGCCACACAGCGCGGGTTGCTGGCCAGGGAAGTGCTTCCCATAGTCCACGACCTCATGGTATAGGCATCGCTGTTCAAATGGTGTTGTGCCTCCTCTACCTGTTACCGGGAGGAGCAACACACATCCTTTTCTCTTGATTGCGCCCAACATTTCTGTCATCAAACTGGCATGCTGCCGTGTATTTCGCGACGGATACGCTCCTGATGTTAGGAACGAGGGTATCCTGAAACGGACGAATCAAGTGGTTTTTCCCGCCAGGGACCTCCTTTTTCTCTCTCTACATGCGAAAACGCCGAAAAAAGCCGTCCATTGTGAGTGAGGCATCTTTGTGTAGTTCCCTATTTCCTCCTGGATCCCACAGCACACGCTGATTCGGGTTGCATGCCTCCTGGATTTAGCACCTTTTTGAAAGTGAGTTCTTGCGATGTCTCTCTTTACACGGCTAAAAGCGACGATAGCGCTTATCTTCCTGATCTCCCTCGCCATGAGTGCCACGTTCATGAGTCCTCACCTGGGAACCACCCATGCAGCGAGCACGAGCGGCACACTCGCAAACTGGCCCCAGGTTGGGGAGAATCCGCAACATACCTGCGTCAACCCGGCTGAGCGCATGCTGAGCCCTTCCACGGTCTCGCGCTTGACACTTGCCTGGAGCTATGCGACCAGGAGCGAGGGCGTCAGCGGCGCTGTGGTGGCCAATGGACTCGTGTATGTCGCTGCTCTCGATGGAACGCTCTCTGCCCTGGATGCCAGGACGGGTTCCCTCACATGGCACTACACGTCCAGCAGTGCCCTCGAGAGTTCGCCGATAGTGGCGGGTGGTCTCGTCTATGTCGGCTCCTTTGACGGTACGATGTACGCCCTTCATGCGACTACAGGAGCGTTGCACTGGCGTTCAAAGCTCGGTGGGCACATCTACAACGCCCCAACACTCGTGCAGGGCGTCCTCTACATTGGCGCAGCCGTCGATACCGGTAGGCTCTATGTCCATACGCTCTCCGCTCTTGATGCCGCGACAGGGAAGCTGAGGTGGAGCTACACGCTACCAGGCTATTTCCTCTTCACCACGCCCGCCGTCGACAGGGGCGTCATCTATGTCGGCTCGGATGCTGGCCGAGTCATGGCCCTTGATACCGCGACAGGGAAGCTCATCTGGACGTTCGCGGCGGGTGGCTCGGTCTACGCGGCCCCCTCGGCCGCCAATGGCCTGGTCTATGTCAGCACGAGTGCGGGTGGCCGGACCCTCTTTGCCCTGGATGCCAGAACGGGTAAGCTCGCATGGTCCTCTCTGATCGACGGGGAGAGTGGCTTTGGGGGGATGGCCGCCATCTATCGCGGTGAGGTGCTGATCGGCTCCAATGACCGGGGCCTCTATGCGCTGAATGCCAGGACGGGTACCCTCACCTGGAGCTACCTTCCTCCTGACGGAAACGGTGGGTTCTTTGGATCACCAGCAGTGGCCAATGGGGTGGTCTATGTCAGTTCCTATGGTGTGGAGATGGCACTGGACACCAGGACAGGCAAGCCACTCTGGAGCTACGCTACAGGAGGCGTCATCTACGTTCCTACTGTCGTGGACAATGGCATGGTCTACGTCGGCTCGTCGAACGGCACGTTCTATGCATTCGCCCTGCAGCAGGGCTCTTGGGAAAAGCAGGCGAGGACGTGGCATGGAGATCGCTTGTGGGGTATGCTTCTGGGAAACACCCATCTGCATGAGGAGTGGCCCAAGCTATCTGGCACTCGCGTCACGAGGATTGCCGCTGAACTGACCACATTGGTGCGAGTCTGCATCAGAGGACATCCCTTTGAAGGGGGATGACTTCTGCTGGCTACTTCCAATGTCCTTCGGCAAATGGTGCCCCCAGAATGGAGCCGAGCAGGGTAAGGGTGGGGCGCTCGCTCCCCACATACAGCACGATCAGCTTGCCCACCTGATAAAAATGCGGTGCCATCCACCAATCAACGATGGCGTTGCCGATCCTATCTCCCCCTGGCGAGATCTTCGCGGCTTCGGTCTGAGCGGCGCGCTCGCTAGCGTATTCGTACACTGAAACCTGTGCATGATTGACCTGGAAAAGGCGGAGAGGAGCAGGAAAAAGCAGCGTCTGATCATAGGTTTGTAGCAGGATAACAGTGGCACCTCTGGCCTGCAACTGCTTCACGAACCAGGTGGTATCTTTGACTCCTGCGGTCGGAACGGGTGTCGAGGCCGCCGGTGCTGCCGGGGAAGGACCGCAGCCAGCCAGCATGAGCAGTGCCAGCATGGCTGGCAGTGCGACCAAGGGAAGGTCGTTCCAGGGTTTCTTCATGGCGTCATCCTCCCAAAAACTGGTGCGCATCGTGAGTCTATTACGTACTGAGACGCTGGGAGATGAAAAGGAGTTCCTTTCTGGTCGATGACTTCTGTGCATTAGAACGCTCGTCTCGGTACCTCACTGCAGAGCAAAGATTCGAAATCAAACTGCAGTGAGCCAGCAAGTGGGAACTTTCCTCACAATAGAACCGTCATAGTGGATGAAGTCCTGGAAAGGAAAGATAAAGAACGACGAAGGAGAATCTACTATGCTCAAAAGGTTAGTCGCTGTAACCATTGCTCTTGGTCTATTCGCGCTCCAGGTGCTCCCTGCCTTTGCCTGCGGAGCCCTGGTTGCGCCTAACGGCTCCGTTCGCCTCTCTCGCGCTACCACACTGGTCGCCTGGCACGATGGAGTCGAACGGTATGTAAGCAGCTTTAGCTACCAGGGAGATTTTTCCAATCTGGGATGGATTGTTCCACTTCCAGCAGTACCTATGCACATTGAGGAGGGGGGAGCATGGACGTTACAGCGCCTGGAACGCGAATCCCACCCGGTGGAGTTTTTCTCTGGCGTCGCACCCACTGCAGCGCCATCAGACTCAGCGGCGGTGCTTCAGCAGGTCAAGATCGAAGCGCTGAATATTACGGTCATTCGCGGCAGCGGCCCACAGGTGTTGAACTGGGCCACCGGCAATGGGTTCGTTCTGAACAATGAGACCCGTGCCCACTTGCTTGTCTATGCAAAGGGAAGCCCGATCTTCCTGGCCGCCAAGTACGACACCTCGGCAGCCAAAGCTCGTGGTCTCCTGCAAGGGGATGGAACGCCCATCCTGATCACCATGAAGACAGCACATATCTGGGTTCCGCTTGAGGTCCTGGCTATCGAAGGCCAACAAGTCCAGGCCGATCTCTTCCTCCTGACGGATCAGCCTGTCTACGTCAGTGATGTTGCTGCAACGGTCGGGCAGTCCTCTGTCGGGAGCCAGGTACCCGGTGCGCCGGGCTTCGTTGTAGCATTCCAGGAGCGAGTGACTCCGGCACTGTATCACGACCTGTCAACCGATCGCAATATGGGCTGGGTCAGGCCAGAGAGCTGGCTGACGTACCTGACATTGAATGCTCCAGAACCCAAAGTCACCTATGATCTCGGAGTCAGTTCCGCAGGTGTGATACGACTGGCTCCTTACGGCACACCGCCAATGGCCGTCGTGGATGGGCAGGTATCACATGATCTTCCAGGCTGGTTGCCACGATTGCCTCTGAATACTCCCCAGGTGCTACTTACAGTAGTGATCCTGCTGAGCGTTGGAGGCGGGTTGTTTTTGATCGTTCGAAGAAGAGGACGCGCCAGGGTAGGAGCGCAGGTCTAAATAGCTCCATGGGCCGGGTCGCCTGGGGGGATCACGGAAACACCCAGTGCGACCGCCCAATAACTTTCTCTATATAGGATGATCTTACTGAGTCAAGTTCACCCTTCATGCGTTTCGTATGACGTGTTTACATCGACTCAGATGAAGGGGTGACAATATTGCGTGAGTCCGAAGTCCCAGCTGAGCGTGTTGGCACAATAAGATAACTCACGAGCCAACCAGTCACACCAGCGAGCACGATCCCTCCTGCCCAGAGGTGGATCTGCCACCAGACTCCGCCAAGCATGAACAAGGCGAGGGCCGGATCCGCGAACGGCTCCTAGGAGCCATCATCATGATCATCGGTAGTCTCCTCGTCGCCGTGTAGTTTTACAGACAAAAGGACGATGCCGCCACGGGTGACTGCCCACAGACGGAGCCCAGGTCATGAGCACATGTGGTAGAGAGCGGAAAAATGATAGCACCCGACCAGGTTGATATATTTCCAGGTGAGCGTCAAGCATGATCTGATGAAGTGCCTTGGAGCAACAACAAATATTGCGCCATGCGTTGAGGAGAATGAGGCATGTCATTCTCAAGCCACCAGGCCAGGGTACTGATGACTGCTCCCGCGACAAATTGCACATGCATGGCAAGTGGAACGGCAAGGTGCTGATTGGCCGGGGTCAATTCGCGTACTTTGGCCTCAGCAACTTCTGCAATATACTCCTTGACCAGCTTCTGAAACCGACCTATCCCCTCTCCACACAGCATCAGCTTGTAAAATTGCTGATGTTGTGCCACATGCTCGAACAGACGAATAAAGTAGGGAGGAGGATGGTCTACAGAGAACGCGCTGGGTGGAACATGCACCTCTTCTGCCACCAGAGCGTCATACATCTGTCGTATCCCCTGCTCAAGCAGGGTATACTTATCTTCATAATGCTTATAAAACGTCGTTCGATGAATCATCGCCCGCTCACAGATGTCCTTGACCGTAATCTCCTCGAATGCTCGCTCGGAAAGCTCCGCCATAAGCGCTTCCCACAGCAACTTGTGGGTGCGTCGAACACGTAAATCTGCTTGCTCAAAAGACGTCTTCATCGACACTCTCCTTGTCTTTGTCGCTTATCCTACAGAGCGGCTGCTTTTGCTTCTTGACTGGTGGTGCTTTCTCTAGCATACTCGAAAGAGGGACAGAAGTAAAGATACGCGACGTCGTGTAGACGAGTGCGTGTAGGCAACAAGCCAGATACTTCTCACGTGAGGGTGTGAGGGGAACCAGGGAACGGGGAACTCCGTTCCGGAGTTCCCCACATCCCCTCAGGGCTTCACGCGCAGCGCGCACGGGTCGCGCATCATAAAGGAGAATGCCAAGCTCACCTTTCTCACTTTTGATGGGCAGGAATAGACAGGAGCGCGAGACCCTGACTGGATTATGCACGTGACGAGATCATGAAAAGAAAGAGGAGAATCTCTCAATGAAAAAATCAGTATTACGAGGCGCGCGTGATGCGGGCACGCACATGGCAGTCCCGTCCTCCAACAGCGGCACCCGCGTGAGGCGAGAGCGTGGCTCGACCACCGGGACACCACGCTGGGTGAAAGTGTTTGTGATCATCTTCATCGTCCTGGTCCTGCTGTTTGTGATCCTGCACCTCACCGGCCATGGCTTTGGTGACCACATGCACATGTCGATCAGAGAACACTGGGGGCAACCGCTATGATCATGTCACCCGGCCTCCGCAAGGTCGCGCTCACCGCGCATGTCACTTCCTCGATCGGCTGGTTTGGCGCGGTCGCTGCTTTCCTGGCTCTCGCCATCGCCGGGCTTTTCAGCCAGGATCGAGAGCTGGTGCGAGCTGCCTATCTCGTGATGGGTTTGACCACCTGGTTCGTCATCGTCCCGTTCGCCTTCGTCTCGCTCGGGAGCGGGGTTGTCTCGTCACTCTTTACCAGGTGGGGCTTGTTCCGCTACTATTGGGTCCTGCTGAAACTCGTGATCACCATCCTTGCCACCATCGTCTTGCTGATCCACACGCAGCCAATTGACCTCCTGGCAGGCGTCGCGGCAAAGACGGCAGTGTTGGGTGCCCATCTCCAAAGTCAGCAGCTCATGGTGGTCGCCTCCAGTGTCGCCCTGGTGGTGTTGATCGTGCTCACGGCGCTGTCGGTGTACAAGCCACGAGGCATGACCCCGTACGGGCAGCGGAAGCAGGACGAGCAGCAGAAAGATATCACAGATGTAGATGCCACGACCAACAAGGCTCAAGGGATCGTGCATGAACTCGAAGACAACGGTGTCCATGCCGCGACCTTCAAATAAGAAAGAAGGAAAGCGCATGAGTACACTCAAGGTTCCCGGTGCACACTTGTATTATGAGGTAAACGGCTACGGGCCACTCTTGATCCTGATCCCAGGGGCTAGGGGAGAGGGAGAGGTCTTCCGCCCGCTGGCACACGCACTGGCTGCACAGTACCAGGTGGTGACTTACGACCGCCGCGGTTTTTCCCGAAGTCCGCTCGATGGGCCTCAGGATTATGATCACCGGCTGGATACTGATACCGATGATGTCCGGCGCAAGACCCTCGCATCTGACGGACCAACCGGCGACCGTCTTTGGCAACAGCTCCGGGGCGATTGTCGCGCTTGAGGTCATCAGCCACTCTCCCGAGCGGGTCCGTACCGTGTTTGCCCACGAGCCGCCGACAGTTTCTCTGCTGCTCGATGCGGCGAAATGGCTGGCCTTTTTCGACGGGGTCTACGACACCTACCGAGAGGATGGGGTTCCCAAAGCCATGCACCAGTTTGCTAGCGGGGCCTTTGGAAGCGTAGACCACCAGCTGATGGAGCGCGCGATGCGCGAGCACACGAATGAGTACACCCTGTCCAACGCCAAATACTGGATGGAGCACGAGTTGCGCCAGTATCCGCGGGTTGAGCTTGATCTCGCTGCGCTTGCTGCGCACGCCGAGCGGATCGTGCTCGCTGGGGGACGTGACTCCCAAGTCCAGATGACGTACCAACCAAACAAGGTACTCGCTCAGAAGTTGGGACTCGGTATCCTCGATTTGCCTGGCGGACACCTCGGCTTCGTGTCCCATCCCGCCGAGTTTGCAAAGGAACTCATGAACGCACTCAGCGGAGGAAGCCTTTGAGCGCTCTGGGGCCAATACGCAGGTCCTGGAACGCTCGCGTGCCTCCAAAAACGCAGTTCGTTGTTCCTCTTCACTTCTTCCGCGCGTTCGGAAAGGAGCATCATGATGAAAGATCAATTTCACACCTCGCCTCGGATGGTTTCCCAATCCGGGCACTCCCGATGGCAGAAAAAACACACCTTCCCAGCGAAGGATTCGGCTCGAGAAGGCAATGTGTATCAGCAGACATCGTTTGATCAATTTCTTGAGGCAGTCAAGCTGCAAATGCAGCCTGAGGGTCGTGCGCAGCACACTGCAGGTATGCATCAGCATCTGCGCACTCTTCTTCCCAATGACGTGACGCTGGCTGACCTTGTCGCTGGCTGGCAGGTGCTTGCCGAGAGGCGTAACGACACCAATTCAGAGGTTCTCCACCGTCGCAAGACCTGTGCCGAGCTGGCGGCAATTGCTGCTCAGTTGACGAGTGAACAGGGAAACCTGACGGGCGCAGTCTCGACCTGGCAGGCATGGCTCGATGCTTCCCAGAGAAGCGCCGATCCCCGTCTGACTGCGATGCGCGCGACTTTTGCCCGCGAACTCGTGGAATTGCAAGCTGAGTACCTCAATGATGCACCACTTACCTGACGACCTCAAAGGTCAAGGACTCTCTGAAATTGTTCGCATGCTCAAATCAGAGGGGCGTCTGCTGGTTCTTGATCTGAAAGGCCATACCGGCCAATGGAAGAGCAGTGTTGCCGATCAGCCTCCACTCATGAAAGAAGTGGGATTCTCGCAGGTTGGAAGGGGAGACAAGGTTCTTAGGATTCCTAGGACTCGGCTTTGCGCTGGGGAGAAAAAGCCTGGCAGGAGAGGGAAGGGCTACCCAGACATAGTGCAAATCTGTAACGATGAACTTATGCTCTTGGTAGAGCAACCACATCGACAGTAGAGAGGTCTTCCACCATGCTATCAGCCATTCCAGTGCTGCCAGGATACCAAAGCTTCCGCCACTGGATCATTTTGCCAATCTCCTGACTTTGTGCGTCGACAATGGCACGGGCAATCCGCTTGATCTCCGGATTGTTGCTCATTATGAGCGCGACACTTGCCATGTCAATTGCCGAGGCATGGTGTGGAATCATGGAATCAATGAACGCCCGGTCAAAAGGGTTCTGCTGAGCAAGCTGATCTGGCATCATCATCCCCGTGTTGGCCATATCCATAGCGTTCATCATCGTAGGCGTGTCCGAGGTCCCGTACAGACGCTTTTTAAGATTCTTCAGTGCTTGTATCTCCTGCTGTTGCGAGGAGATCATGCTGGTAGCAAGCTGTTTGATCTCAGTATGCTGCCCTTTCTGAAGTGCAATCTGAGCCATCTGCACCGCCATCATGTGATGGGGCACCATCATATCAATGAACCGCTGATCGGAGTATTGACCGTTCACGACGAGCCACTCAGGAGCCATGTTGCCTGAAGCTGGCCTTGTGGCTGATGCACTTCCATGTGTTGAGGAGGTTCCAGTAGAGCCCCCACAAGCCATGAGGAGCATGATCAAAGCCATCAATACCCCAGCGAAACCTACCTGCCTTATCAGAGACATTTCTCTTGTAACACCCCCTCACTCTGTATTTTTCGTACGCTAACTGCTACGACAATTTTACTTGCCGCTAGGTTCCTTACATGTGGTCAAAAAAGGGACGGCCTCGACACTTCTTCTGTAAGTATGAGGAGGCAGCGTCATGAAAGCGTCATGAGCAGCGTCATCGATGGGAAGCACCTCCATACCAGGCCGCATTCTATTCCAGGGCTATGTTCTGTAGGAGAGGGGTCAACTTTTACGGTCACCCTCCCGCTGATGCAGGAGTAGGCAAGCGAAGAAGCGGAAACCAGAAGAAAACACGGTCTCCCACTATCGGGCGTCCTGATCGTCTATACTATGGTAGAAGGATCATATCTTGCTTGCAGATGACGGTGGGCCTGACATCATGAAACAAGAGCAGCCCGTTCCTGGGCCGATCTGTTGGGGCCCCGATCACGCAGGTCATCTCTTGAGGCTGACCTTCCTGCACCAAGCAGGGTTCGATCATCATGAAGAAAGAAGGCAAGGCCCTATGTTCCATACTGCTACTTCCAATCTCGTGCATCTCCTGGCGACGTACGGCTACTGGGCCGTCTTGCTCTTTGTCGCCATCGAGAGTACGGGGATTCCCTTCCCTGGCGAGACGATGCTGCTGGTGGCCGCCATCTATGCTGGAACGACGCACCAATTGTCTATTCCTTTGATCATTGTAGCAGCAGCAAGCGGGGCGATCCTCGGGGATAATATCGGGTTCTGGGTGGGGCGTGAAGGTGGTTTCCGTCTCCTACGTCGCTATGGGCACTATATCCACCTCAATGAGCGCAAGCTGAAGATAGGGCTGTACCTGTTCCGCAAGCATGGGGGCAAAGTCGTCTTCTTTGGGCGCTTCGTCGCCGTGCTGCGTGCCTGGGCTGCGTTCCTGGCCGGAACCAACCGTATGCGCTGGCCTGCCTTTCTGCTCTTTAACGCCCTTGGGGGCATCACCTGGGCGACGCTCTTTGGGTTGGGAGGCTACTTCCTGGGTGACAATATCCATCGGCTGACAGGACCACTCGGCAGCATCACGATTGCGCTAGCAGTGCTCATCATCAGTGCGTTGCTGGTGCTGGTGTGGCGCAATGAGCGACGGCTAGAAGAGCAGGCAGAAAAAGCCCTGCCTGGATCACTTGATGCCTACTAGGCGTCTGGCAACGATGACGAAATGTGTGGGCCATGGTCATGAGAAAAAATAGCACCAGAGTCATGAGCATGATAAGTATGGTGGTGTTGCTCTGTATAGCAAGCATGGTAGTGTTCATACGTTTTTACCCCTACACCTATAATTTCACCACCTATCCCAAAATAACCCAGACACAATCAGGGGCAGATGGAGATCCGATAAACATGGTCTTTGTGGGGAGTAAAGATCAGATTATGCACAGCTTTCAACAAGCAGGATGGCTTCTTCCTGATCCCATTACCCTCCAAACCTCTGAGAAAATTGCTGTTGCGAGTCTCGCTCACCGAAGTTACCCAACTGCACCGGTCAGTAATCTCTATGTTTTTGGGAGAGTCCAGGACCTGGCGTTTGAAAAGCCCACCAACGATGTCCAAAACCGAGGGCATATCAGACTCTGGAAGACAGGAAGGCTCATCAATGGACAACTCGTCTGGGTTGGACAAGCATCTTACGATAGCGGGATTGAGCTCAGTGGGACCAACCATCTTCCTACCCATCACATTGCTCCAATGGTTGACCTGGAAAGAAATGCGGTCGGCTCTGACCTGGAAAAAACAGGTCTGGTCACAGAGGAATCTGAGGGAGCATTTACCCCTCCCATTTTGTATGCACGCAATGGGGGAGGAGATTATTATGAAAGCGATGGCGATGTGCTGGTGATCAACTATACGCACGCTCCTATCCAACTCACGAAGCCTGTAGGGATGATAGACGAACTGAAAAATGGATTCTTTCTCTTCTACGAGACGCTCTTAACTGCTCTTCCCCTTGCGCTAGCCGTCGGCATGCTGGGCCTTTCGCTGGTTGTGGTAGGGCTTTGGCCGCGTCTTCGCTGGCTCTTTCAGAAACTTGGCCCTCGAGTACGCATGGACCGGTAGAAAGACGAGCTCGGTGGAAGTAGCGGCCCTTTTTCGGGCTTCCCCGTGTTGACAACAACGGGGACCCTGCTATTCTGACGATGCCGATAAGCTGCACAAGCATGTTTCCGACGACGAAGAACGACAGGAGCAGGCAGCCGCAGAGACCTGCCCCGTCGATCCTTCGCCGGGCAACAGCCACGCTGGTTCTTTCCTTGCCCACCGCAGCTCACCGAGAATACCCTTTGCGCACATCCGGCGACAGGCTAGACCTTTCCAAGCTTGAGCGCGTCACCAAGATTGGAGTTTCCTTCGAGGAACTCGATCTGCTGCACTTCGCCCCTATGAGGGCCAGTGTACCGCAGGATGTAGAGGCCGTTGCGGATGTCTATCACATAGATCAAGCCGTTCTTGATGATCGGGTAACTCCACATCACGACCTTGTTCGGCCCCCTGCTCAGAGCCGGGTCCTCGGTGGCTACCTGGTCGAGTGGCTCTGGCGAAAACCAGCCTGCCTGGGTTGGATGCTTCGCATCTGCGATGTCAACGGCCTGCAATCCGCCGGAGTGCCAGTCAATGAAGGCGACATGACGTAACACCGTCGGATTATGTGACGAGTAACTGGTAAACTGCTCGGTCAGGGCATCGTCGCCCGAACTCCCGCAGAAGGACTGCTCATCCTGGGTTATCTTGTACTCACCCACGATCTGAGGATGCGTGGGGTCGGACACATCGATCAGGCGCATCCAGCCCCAGGGACACCCGAAGGAAGGATCGGTGAACGTCCCGTAGATCTCATCGGTCGTGAGTGCCAGTTGGCGACCGGGCACCTGGACGGCCGAGTGCCCGTTCGGGCAGAACTTCGCACACGGGAAAGGATTGCCCCAGATGGGTCGATTCGCGGGATCGGTGATCAAGCGCAGTTGTGGGTTCGACACGTTGTTGGCAATATCGCTGGTGTCCAGGACGAGGAATTCACCAGCTTCCATAGCCAGGTAGGCGCGGGTGCCGTCTGGTGTCACCCCCATCGAGTGCACAAAGAGATTGAAGGCGTAGTTCGCCGGATTATCCGCACCGGGGTAGCGGTTGTTCCAGTTGCCCTCAGCAACCTCGGTCACCGCACCACCCGCAGACACCTGGCTGAGATCGACGATCATCAGATTCGGGACCGTTGGGTTAGTCGACAGGGTCGGGGTCGACAGGTAGAGCAGTGCCCTGTCTTTGTTGTTCGGGTCGACCCAGAGGAACATCTCGTGCGGCTTCACCTTCAACCCGGCTTTGGAGGTCGGCACATAGCTGGAGAGGAAGCGTGGATGCACGGGATCGCTCAAGTCGTAGAACTTGATGTCGAAAGGGAATATGGTATCATTGCCTCTTGGGCAGGCGTGAATGACGGAACTGCAGCGGAAGTTCATGATCATGAGCAGCTTCTGCTGTGGCCATACGCGCAGTTCGCGTGAGCTGATGCCAACGTTGCCTTCCAGTGGTGGCCCGATTTCGCCGACCACGCTCGGGTTCGTGGGGTCGGCGACGTCCACAATCAGCACGCCTGGGTGCGGATGCGGACAATTGGCCCCCGGACCGCGAGGATCGCCGACCCCGCAGGTGCTCGATCCGTCGGTGCGGTTTCCGACGTAGACGTAATGGTCAAAGATGGTCAGAGCGGCGTTCATCCCACGGTTGAAGAGCGCGTTGTGACCAACCAGCTCGAAGTTCGACGAGGTGCCGGGGGTGCCACCTCCTGGCCCGACACCCACATCAGCGTGTGTGATCCCCGGTGTGGCGATCACCAGGGTGACCAGCACAAGCGTAAGAATAACCAGACGACGTGTCATGATTCCCCTCCAATCTGTGATAGCACTCACGTGTTCACATACGTAGAAACCAGGGCTTAAGATGTACTTCCATCTCTACTACGAAGCATCTCATCGGGAAGAGGAGAACGAAGCTATTCCCCGAAAACTTCCTCTTTATTAACAGTCTATAGACGTGCCGATAGATGCAAACATACTGAGTGTAGCCTAATCGGGTAGAGCGATTGGTAGCTTTTCCGTTAAGAAGAGGGAGTGAAAGATGCATTGCGGTTACGTTTTGTTAACACCTGTCAAGAGTGGGCCACGATCGTTTTGTTCCTGTCCTTCCATATCGATAGAAGGGAAGCGGGAACTTTTCGGAGCATGCTTGCGTCTTCTGTTTCAAAGGGTCTATTTTGCGGGAGAAGATGATCGATGAAATTGAGACATAGGCACTTTCCCGATTGGATCACCCCTGATTGACACAGCTACACATCCTCGCGAACTATGAAAGAGATCAGACGATGAGAACATTCCTTGCAATAAGCAGAGTAAACAAGAGCCGCTTGCTTGCTATGGTGCTCTTGTCCTTGCTGGGGTCGGTGAGTTGTGCTCCACCTGCCTCAATGCCACCTACCTCTACCACTCAGATAGATTGGGTGAATTTCATCCGCTTTGGAGGGATTACGTACCTTGCCAGTACTTTCCACGCTGGACGCCCCTTACAGGCAAGCGATCTGGCGCCTCAGTTTGCCAGCGTCAAGTTTAAGCTGGAAGGCCATGTACAAGACCCCCATTATCAGGCGCGGGATGGAGATGCTGCGTTTCTCGATGCTGGAACGCGCATCTACGCCGTGAAGGGCTACAAGCCCACGTTCCGGTTAACCGCATACGTAAACCACAACGTGCTCCTTTTCGAGGCAGACACCAATCCAAAGGCGAAGATTGGCGCTGATCTGCTGGATATCGGAGGGAGGGTGAACTACATTGGCGTGAACAGCAACCAAGATGGAACGACCGAACTGGCTGCTCTCAAGAACCCAAAGCAGGTGGCGCAACTCGTCGCAATGGTTCTCTCGGCTCCTGTAGATCAAATGCATGTAAGCCAGGGTGGACTTCAATACTTCCTGGCCTTTCACCTCAAAGACGGCACGGTAGTCATTCGTGCCTACCGGCTCAACTCCGGTGAACTGACCAGGGGAATCCTCCTCCCCAAGGCTTTTGGGAGTGTTGTGGCACATGCATTGAAGACATAAAGGACCAGACAGCAGAGTGTTGCTGCTTCTCCTAGAACTCAGTTTACGGTGGCTGCAGAAATACGCGAAATAATTCATCGCTGGGGCAGTGCCTGATCTGCCACAAGGTGCGCTGGGTAGGGTTTCACTCCAATGACGACCTTCGCAACTGAAATGAGACACTTTCGCTTGGGAAAACCTCCATCAGGGTGTGAGCCTTTTGCAAGACTGCACATCTAGAGTGAGATTCAGCCCGTTCGTGCTAGCGGGCCGTTCAAGGCATGAGTACGAAGCCGCTCCCCGACGGCTACCACTAACCGTCTGCCATCTGGTAAGATCGCTCCACTGGAGTTGACGTTGCGACCCACTTCCTCTAAATCACGCATCAGTGCCCGGTTGTTAAAGGCACACACGTCGAGCTGCACCTCGCTCGTCGTCGTGCTGATCCAGCCGCCCAATTGGAAAAAGGGCCACAAGCGCTGCCAGCCACAGTGGCCATAGTTCTCACCAAAATAGTGGTCTCTTACCCACATGCCCAGGTTGGCCAGCCCTACTTTCAACAGCGTCATGATTTGATCCTTTGCGTGATCAAGTTCGTACATCTCTCGCGCTTGCGCCTCCAGATCCTCTTGTCGCCTGAGCACCTGCCGCAGTTCTTGGCAATAGCCCTCACATTTGTTCAAGATGCGAAGGCGCCGCACCGCATGCTTTTCCAGCTTGATTTTGCGCTGGCGCACCTCCCAGTCTGCCGCGAGTTGCCGTGCTTTTAAAGGAAAGTAGTCCCGCTCCTCTGTTTGGTTCGTGGCTTCGAATGGCAGGACCTGCAACGAGAGCTCCATCCATTGGTGTTCATAGGCCTGAGCTTGCTCTTGGAGGTGCTGGTCTTGGTCTCGGAAGTGGGTCAGGCGTGCTCGGCTAGCCTGGGCCAGGTGTTCCAGGCGGTGAACTCGCCCCTCCAACACCACCTGACGTTTAGCCAGTTCCGAGTTGACGACCTGCTCTTTCGCGTACCCATGATTCGTGTCTAGATTGAGCGGAATCAACCAGTCTCGAATGCTGTTTTCCTGGCAGTTCCAGCGGTGGAAGTAGGTCTGAGCCAGTTCCATCGTTCCCATGCCTTGCCCCGTCGTCATCACCGGGATGAGTTTGGGGGTAGTGGGACGAGGTGGCGCAGGCAACGCTTGCCATCCTTCCTCCCAGAAGCGCAGTGGCTGGGAGGTGAGGTCCGCCTGCCAGTCTTGGATATCGGCTCCTTCCACCACCAGCACCTTGCGCCAGTCTCGGATAAGGGCTACCTCGACCTCTAAAGGAGGATCGGATGGATCCGGTCGCCTCAGGGCAAAGCGGGCCGAGGCCACTTCACAGATCAGCTGACCATGCCGATTGTATCGCCAGGGCTGCCATTGCCCTACCTGCTCAAAGGAAGCCTCTTCTTCGTATTGATCGGCTCTGAGCAACGTGACGACTTGCCGTCCTTCTTGTTGCAGTTGTGCCAAAAATTCAGCGGCCATCCCTTCCCGGTCCACCACCACCCGCTGCATCAGTGCCTGACCTGTCGCTTGCTCGTAGCGGTGCAGCATGCACGGCAGTCCAAGCGTCAAATGTTGATCACCCCGATGGGTCGTCGCCAAGAGGGGATGCCCTCGGGCGTCGTGTAAGACGACCAGTTCGCGGCAGCCCAAGATTTTCCCGCCAAGCTTGCCCACCGGACCTCTGGGAACGAGTACATCACTGTAGACGGCCTTGCGATGCCCATCCACGTAGAACACATCAGGAGGAGCAGCCTGCTCTGCACCGGGTTGCTCCTCCTGCCACAGCGACCAGGTCCACCTGGCTATCACCTCGGTCAAGCGTTCGGCTGCTCCAGCGTGGGCCAGGCGCGCGAGAAACCGCTCGGTGTAGCGCTGACTGTAGGCTCGCTCACGGCCTGTCACCACGGCCAACATCGTCCCCGTATAGCTGCGCAAATCCCAGGTACGGGCCAGGCCAGCCACCGGCAGAAACAGCAACATGAGGAGCAGACGGGCTACCACCGCTGGATTGGGCGGACTCAATCCCGGGATCCTGGGATCAGCCACTTCCATGATGGCCGCAACCAGCGCCTCAAGGAGTCCCGTTTGCTGAGCTGCGGCCAGCAGCAGTAAACTGCCCACCCCTTCTTGCCAGCTGGGTTGCAGCTCAGTCAGTTTTTTTTACTTGGCGTCTGAGCTTGCTCGTGCCTTTGCCTGGTCACTCCATGTTGCGCCCGGACATGGTTGATGTGACCGACACTGACTGCGATGCCAAAGCCAGTCTTCAACTCTGCTTGGATCCGGCTGGAAGGAATCTGTGGGTCTTTGCTGCACACCTCTACGAGCCATGCTTGCACTGGCTCGGTCAATTTGTACGGATGACCATGGCGATCATCCAGGAAAGCCAATCCAGCTTTCTCCTCGTTGTGAGCAAGTTGGACGAGGCGGTAGGCAGTCGAGCGAGAGATCTTCAACTGGCTCTGGGCAGCAGCGGTCTGCCACGAGTAACCTGCAAACATCGACTCGATAAGCTGCAATCGCGCGGCACGATCAGGGCGGTCTTTCATCCCTTTCATCCATCCTTTTCAGGGCGCTTCAGCACCCTTCTGGGCCGCATTGTACCATCTTGGTTTATCCCAGTCTAGATATGTAGTTCTGCAAAAGGCTCACTCCCTGTCCCATCGGCGTGTTCCTGAAGTCGTTTCACTACTGGAGCGCACAGGGCTTCTTTTTCTTTGCGCTTTTGCACCTGTTCCGCGTCTGGGCCACCGGCTCCTATCGCGGGCGACGCATCTTCAACTGGTGGCTTGGTCTCTCCATCTTCATGCTGGCCATGGGTGAGAACCTCTTCGGCTTGCTCGCTCGCGGAGACTGGGAGTCGCAATTCGTGTCCATGCACTCGGATGATATGTTGTTCGTCCAGCCGTTCTTCTTCAATCTCTTCAGTCCGGCCAACTTCACTGCGGACCTGACGATCCATGTTGCCGTCATTCCGGTGATCATCTTTGGGCTGATCCTGGCGCACATTGTCTTGATCCGGCTGCAAGGGCTCAACAAGCCCCTGTCCAATCAGAAGGAGAACTAATATGGCAGTTGAAGAGAACATCCAACAACCCGCAGCGAGCGACTCAGCGGCCCAGGGAAGCGACCGGCCCCCGGAACGCCTGGTCCGCCACGTGTTCTGGAAGTACCCGATCCTCGCTGTTGTGCTTTTAGTGGTGGTAGCAGTGCTTGCTGCTGCCGTCGGGTCTCCCAACTGGCCCAAAGATACCATCGCAGGCGTCGCGAAGGAGAACCCCGGCGGAGCCATCCTGGCCTTCACCCAGGAACTCGATGGCACTGCGACCTCGAGTGGTAATGCCGCTGAGTTCGGTATGGGGGATCCCGGGCAGGTCTTCGTGCTAGGACCACTCCACCAGGCTGCGCCATTCCTCGGGACAGACGTCCGCTCCGCGATGGCTACCTATGACGCGGCCAGTCCCGATCAGCGTCAGGCCTGGGCCTCGAACTATGAGAACGCTCTGGGCACGATCACTGCCTCGGGCGGTGGTGAGATGGAGGGCATAGCCAGCCCTGATTTCGCCAAGATCGACACCCTGAAGGGGGACTTCGGCCCGGTTCCGGTGGTGGTCAAGGCGGATCTGCAGCTCGCCCAGAGTGGCTACCTGGAGCAGTACCTGGAGGCGGTTGAACCGGGCCATTCGTTCCACCTGGTGAACATCTGGCTCTATGACCACCCCAATATGCTCAACACAGCCGTCGATGAAGGACTCACAGACGACCAGTGGGGGATGGTCAAGGAGCGCGGCTTCCCTGTCGGGCCGTGGTACCTGTTCATTCCGGCCGTGTTCCACGTCTACTTTCCCGGCGGGGTCACCGGTCCGGGGTTCGTGCTGTGGAACTTACTGTTCGCAGCCATCCTACTGTTTGTCGTGCCTCTGGTTCCGGGCATACGAGATATCCCCAGATACCTCAAGCTCTATCGCTTCATTTACCGCTATCCAACCCCAGGCGAGCTGGACAAACCCGCTTTTGCTGAACGGCATGGGGCAACGCATGGAGGCGTAGAAGCAGTAGGGGGTGGCAAATGAACAGGCAGTCGACGACAAGGAAAACGAGCCATCGAGCAGGTGCGGAGTTCCTGTTGTTCCTGATCGTGTCGGTGGTCGGAGTCTACAGTCTTGGTCAGGGGCTGACCGGCCTGTTTGAACCCGGTCAGGGAATCACTCTCCTGTGGCTGGCAGTGACAGGCGTGGCCATGATGATCCTCTTTTCCCAGATGGGGCGGGTGCATGACACCTGGCCGCGCCGGCGCAATGCGAAAGTCGATCAGGCTATACACCAACACACAACGGACGAAGAGACAGCACAGCTGCCAACGCAAGCTGAAGAAAGGTGAGTGAGAAGAATATGTTCCAGCGAATCCATCGCGATGTCTATTCGGTCATCATCGGCATACTGATCCTGGCCGGGTTGGTCGCGCTGATGCTCATCACACTCAACCCGATACGCTAGGCACCTCTGTTGAGAAGCGGCAACCATAGGCAACGAAGAAGGCGGCCCCTGCACTCTTCCTTTCCCCGAGTGTCGGGCGCCGCTGGAAGTAATTGCAGGAAGCCGCCTTTCTTCATAAGGCAGATCGCGCCAATGAAACATACTGAGGAGTAAGATGGCAACACTGGATGAACCGGCCAACGACCCCCTGGTATCACAGGAAACGGAGGTGTTCAAAGCAGAACTCCTGGCAACAGTTGGCCATGAACTGCGCGGTCCGCTCACAGCTATCAAGGGCTATGCCGCAACACTACTCCGTCATGAGCGTCGCATCTCGCGCGAGGAACGACATGAGTTCCTGGTAGCGATTTCGGCAGCCAGTGATCGCCTTGAGCTTATTATTGAGCGCTTTCTGGAAATCTCGCAGTTAGAGACAGACGCTATCAGGATCGAGCGCTTCCCTGTAGACGTAGCCCGCCTTGCACATGAGGCCCTTACGGTCGCAGAGCAACGTGCTTCAGGGCACTCGCCAGGGCGTTTTACCTTCAATCTCCGCCTCAAAGATGCTTTCGGTGTACCCACCCAGGATGTGCCAATCGTCATGGCCGATCACCGCCGTCTGAGGGAGGTTTTGGACCATCTGTTAGAGAACGCTATGAACTACTCCCCGCAAGGCGGAGCCATCGATATGATCGTGCACCCTGTTGCCTCCCTCTTGCCTGTGGGTGAAGTACCAGATCAGATCAACGAAACGCCGGCATCCACCAAAGATGCGCATCTCAAGAATGCTCCGATGGTGGCGCAGAAACCAGGGCGCGTCCTGGAAATCTGTGTGTGTGATCACGGCCTGGGTATTCCTCCCGAGCATCTTGGGCGCATCTTTGAGCGCTTCCATCGTGTGGACAATCGCCTGATCAGGGAGGTCAATGGTCTCGGTCTTGGCCTGACGATGTGCAAACACATTATCGAACTCCATGATGGCGTTATCTGGGCTGAAAGCTGCCCAGCCGGAGGAAGCGCGTTCCATGTGCGGCTTCCTATGGATGAGCAAGAGGAAGAAAAAAGTCCAGCACCTTTTGTGGGTGCGAGCGTACATTAACCAGTGGTGCTAGTTGAGTGAGGACAGTATCATCCAGATTTTTGATCTTGTCGATGACACAATGAAAACACACTCGAAGCACGCACAAGCGAAGCTCTATCCAAGCGAACTGGTCACGATTGGCATCCTGTTCATCTTGAATGGAGGACACTCTCGGGCGTTTTACCGCTTTGCAGGCTTGCCTGACCAGAACCTTCCTCGGGAAAAGGAGCATCCAGCATGATCTGGGCACAACTCCTCCTCCTGTTGTCCTGTGGAGATATCGTTCCAGAACTGAAATCGATCTTGCATGAGAGCACGATCATCCATCAGGATGAAACTGGCATGCGGAGAACGGCCGAGCAGAGGGAGAAGTACGCATGATCACGATCCTGATGGGGAGGGTGTGGAAGGTGCTGTGGGAATCGGGGTCACCACCGGACAAGGGAACGTGGCGGCAGAGACTTTCCTGCTCTCAGGCACTCGCGCACTAGACGGGCTGAAACGTCCGATCAGACCAGCATGCGGGTCGACTTCCGTCATCCAAAGAGCGCCATCGTGCCCAGCGACAATCCTCCCGGGCCCGCCTGTATAGTGTGGGGAAAACAGGGTGATGTGCCCCTGCGTGGTGATCCGCCCAAGCGGACCCCAGCCCTGAGTAAACCAGAGGGCTCCATCGGGCCCGGTCGTAATCCCACCACCATTGCTAGGGGGGTCAAGAGAAGACGGCAGAGCAAACTCGGAGATCTGTCCCTGTGTAGTGATGCGCCCGATCTGGTTGGGTCCAGGCTGGGTAAACCAGAGGGCCCCATCTGGCCCTGCTGTGATCTCTGCTGGTCCCATCCGAGCAATTGGGAGAGCAAACTCGCTCACCTGTCCCTGCGTGGTGATACGCCCGATCTTGTTGAGCTCAGGCTCGGTAAACCAGAGCGCGCCATCTGACCCGACGGTGATCCCCATCTCATATCCAGCCTTAGGAGATGATAGAGCAAACTCGGTCACCTTGCCTTGTAGGGTGATGCGCCCGATCTGATCGCCAGTTTCGGTAAACCAGAGGGCTCCATCGGGCCCTGCGATGATCTGAGCGGGGAATTTCTCAGGATAGCTGACAAACTTTGGCAGGGCAAACTCGGTGACCTGCCCCTGTGTGGTGATCCGCCCGATCTTGTCGGCACTATCCGTAAACCAGAGCGCGCCATCAGGTCCAACGGTGATCCCCTGCGGCCCGCTGGCACAGTCCTTCTCACTCAGTTGCGGCAAAGCAAACTCAGTATAGGGGGCAAGTGTGTAGGGTGTCTGTCCCGTATGGGGTGTCAGGAAAGAAGGAGTGGTCTTGTGAGAGAGAGAAAAATTCTTTCCGCAGCCAACCAGCAATAAGAGGCTTACGTACATGAGCACTAAAGAGAGCCTGCAACGCATGTCGAGATCTCCAAGAACAATGATACAGCAGCCAACTGAAAGAGTGAACGCAAGAGGAGCCATCCGTCTTTTCCCTACAGGATGAGACGATACAAGTGGGCACTTTGTTCCAGGAGCGCACGCCGGCAGCCGCTCGGCACAAATTTGCACTCACACACAGCATGCTCGCGCCAGGGTTGCTATGACCTCCTCAACAAGCACCATTGGTTATAGACATCGTTCTGATCTCTTCAACCCCTTGACATATGGATCACATATACGGTATACTATGTACACCCCCACCTGGGGGGTATGGGTAAACCAAACAACGAAGACACAGGTAATTGACATGGCTACCGAAACCGATCGTGCTCTAGCAGAAACCGTCGAGGTACCTCAAGCCCAGATAAGAGGAGAAGACCGCGCTGTTCTCGCGCTGGAAGGGATGACCTGCGCTTCCTGCGCCATGCGCATCGAAAAGGGACTCAAGAAATTACCGGGCGTGAAAGACGCCAGCGTCAACCTCGCAACAGAGCAGGCTACGGTTACATACGATCCATCTCAGACAGGTCCTGAGCAGATGGTGCAGAAGGTAGACGCGGTCGGGTACAAGGCCATCCCACTGGTCATGCCGACCCCAAAGTCGGCGTCAGTCGAACCAGAAACTGAGTCGCATGTAACCTTCAATCTGGAAGGGATGACCTGCGCTTCCTGCGCCATGCGCATCGAAAAGGGGCTGAAAAAGGTGCCGGGAGTGAAGGATGCCAGCGTCAATTTCGCGACGGAGCAGGCGACCGTCACGTATGACCCGTCTCAAACCGGGATCGAGCAGATGGTGAGATCAGTTGAGGCAGTCGGATACAAAGCTACGCCGCAGGTTGCATCCGTTCCGCACGTGCATGACAGCTCATCAAGCGGTAGCGTTGCTTCCTCAGAAGCGCCTGTGGTGAATGCGCAAGCAGATGAGCTGAGCCAGCGCAGACTGGCGGAGATGACGCGCAAACGCAATGTACTCATCCTGGGCATCATCCTGACCTTGCCGGTGGTGATCCTCAGTATGTTTTTCCTGAATCGCTTCCCGGGAGAGAATTATCTCCTACTGGTGCTTACCACACCGGTCTGGGCCATCGTCGGCTGGGAGTTTCATCGTGGAGCCATCAAGACCCTGCGTCACGGCAGCGCCAATATGGATACCCTCATCTCGGTCGGCTCGACCGCAGCCTACATGATGAGCGTTGTGGCGACATTTCTCCCGCACGTCGTTGGCGGCATCACGTTCTATGATACGACTGCACTGATCGTGACGCTGATCTTCCTCGGGAAGTACCTGGAGGCGCGTGCCAAGGGGCAGACCAACGAAGCCATCAAGAAGCTCATCGGCTTGCAGGCGCGCACTGCCCACGTGTTGAAGGCAGGACGCGAGGTCGAGGTGCCTATCGAGCAGGTGCAGGTGAGCGATGTGCTGGTCGTGCGCCCTGGCGAGAAGATTCCTGTCGATGGTGTCGTCCTATCCGGCCTCTCTTCCATAGACGAGTCGATGATTACCGGGGAGAGCATTCCCGTCGAAAAAGCTGAGGGAGACGCGCTCATCGGCGCGACGGTCAACCAGCGTGGACTGCTGCGCATGCGCGCTACCAAAGTGGGAGCCGATACGGTGCTGGCTAACATCATCCGCATGGTGGAGCAGGCGCAGGGCTCGAAGGCACCAATTCAGCGCCTGGCCGACACCATTTCGGGCATTTTTGTGCCGATCGTGCTGGTCATCGCGGCGCTCACCTTCATCGGCTGGGCCATCGTTGGCAATGTCACCGCGTCAAACGCCGCGGCTGCCGGTATAGTCAGCACCAGTAATCCCTGGATTGTCGCCATCGTGGCTGCGGTGGCCGTACTAGTCGTCGCCTGCCCCTGCGCATTGGGACTGGCGACCCCGACCGCGATCATGGTGGGAACGGGCAAGGGCGCGGAGCAAGGTATCCTGATTCGCGGCGGCGAGAGCCTGGAACGCATTCAGGCGGTGCGCGCCGTGCTGCTCGACAAGACGGGCACCATCACCAAAGGCAAGCCTGAACTGACTGATGTCGTCGCGGTTGGCGGCAGGCAAGAAGACGAGCTGCTGCGTCTCGTAGCTGAAGCGGAACAAGGTTCGGAGCATCCCCTTGCCTCTGCGATTGTCGAGGGAGCGAAAGCACGAGGATTGACGCCCGGCGCATCGCCCGAACGCTTTACCTCCATCACCGGACGTGGCCTGGAAGCAAGCGTCGAAGGCCATGTGATGCTTGTTGGTACTCGTCGTCTGCTGAACGAGCGTGCCATCGCCTATCATGCGCTCGAAGAACAATTGGTCGCGCTAGAACAGGCGGGCAAGACGACGATGCTTGTCGCCATTGATGGCGAAGTCGCGGGATTGGTGGCAGTGGCCGATACCGTCAAAGTTGGCTCCGCCGAGGCCGTCAAGCAGTTACGCGCGCAGGAGCTTTCCGTGTGGATGATTACTGGTGATAACCGGCGCGCTGCACAGGCCATCGCCGCGCAGGTGGGCATTCCCGCCGAGAACGTCCTGGCGGAGGTCCTGCCGGAAGACAAAGTCAATCAGGTCAAGCGCTTGCAGGAGCAAGGGCTGGTCGTGGCCTTTGCCGGGGATGGCATCAACGATGCGCCCGCGCTGGTGCAGGCTGATGCCGGCATCGCCATGGGTACGGGTACGGATATCGCGATGGAAGCTTCGGATATCACCCTGGTCAAGGGCAATCTGAAGAGTGTGGCAACCGCGCTGGCCCTGTCACGCGCGACGCTGCGCACCATTAAGCAGAACCTCTTCTGGGCCTTTGCCTACAACGTTGTCCTGATCCCAACCGCGATTCTTTCGCCATTGATCCCATTGTTGAAGGAGAATGCCCCGATCTTTGCAGCGGCAGCGATGGCGCTCTCATCGGTGACGGTGGTCAGCAATTCGCTGCGTTTACGACGTTTTGGACGAGAAACAGCCAGCAGCGTGTTGCATGAAAGGAAGACGTGAAATGCAAGAAGAACGGAAACCGGATGTCCTGAAACGACTCTCGTACATCGAGGGACACGTGGCAGGGATACGCAAGATGGTGGAGGAAGATAAGTACTGCGTTGACATCTTGCGTCAAACCTACGCGGTGCGCAAGGCCATTGAGAAACTGGAAGCGCTTATCCTGGAGGGGCATTTACGCACCTGTGTCCCGGAGGGGATGAAAGGGGATCGCGAAGAGGAAGTCATTCAAGAGTTGGTCCAACTCTACGCGATTGCGGGAAATCCGTAGGGAGCTCCCTTCCCTTTTTCCAGAGGAGAGTCGGCTGCGACCATCGTATTGGAAGCATGGAGTTGAATAGAACCGTTCATCCTGGAAGCCGTGTAGCTTGCTGCGAGAGCAGCGTTGGAGAGATGGATGGTACAGATGACGTTCAAGGTGACATCTCCCCATGCGTAAACGCAGGGGCATCCCTACCTCGCGATAGGGCCTTCCTGCTTCGTTGGAAGCTGCGAGATTGGGCTCTCACCCAGTCCCGTCTTACACTGCCTCCACAGGCATTGGCTTTCGCCTCCGCCCCAGGGTAGCTTCTCGAACCTGTTGCGTTCATCGACCGTGTGGTTTTTACGGTCGGCAAAGATTGAGAGAGTGTACGTTGGTCAAATACGTTCGTGCTTTTACCCAGGGTACTTCACCCTGGAACCCGCCGAAACACGATTCAGTTGTCAATGTACGATAGAGCCATTATAGCACGTTTGTTCTTGTTATGCAAGGTTTTCCTCTGCCTGGTGGCAGCGCGCCTTGTCTCCCCAGGGATGAATCCCGGGGTCTTACAGCGCGGTTTGATAATTCACCTGAATGAAGAGAGGATAGACATCATGGAATCGACGACACTTATAGCCCCAGACATTTCTTGCGAGCACTGCCAGCATGCAATCGAGGGAGCGATTGGAAAATTGGAAGGTGTGAGTCAGGTCAGGGTCGATATCCCAACGAAAGCCGTCCACATCGACTACGATCCCGAGATCGTCACGCTCGCGGAGATCGAAGAAGTGCTCGACGATACCGGATACACGGTAGTCAAGTAGTGACACTACGTGTCCCGTAAGGTAGAGGGATGGCAAGACCAGACGGAACGAAGCCTGTCCTGTCATCCCAGGCCTCATCGGAGGAGCACTTCATTGTTGTCCCAACCAGCATACAGAACCTGGGAGGAGTGAACTGCTATGCAGATCGTCACGAGCATCGGTCAAGCCTTATTTACGTCCTTCAGCATGTTTTGGGAAATCCTCTGGCCGTTACTTCTCGGCTTTATCCTCTCGGGTATCGTCCAGGCGGTTGTGTCTCATAACGCCATGGCAAAGACGCTGGGGTGTGATGGCCCCAAATGCCTCACCTTTGCCACGCTTTTTGGGATTGCCTCAAGCTCCTGCTCCTACGCGGCCGTTGCTCTTGCTCGTTCCATCTTTCAAAAGGGCGCAAGTTTTGTCTCATCGATGGCGTTTGAACTGGCCTCCACCAATCTGGTCATTGAGCTTGGCATTATCTTAATTGTCCTCCTGGGATGGCAATTCACCGCAGCGGAGTTTGTTGGCGGCATTTTAATGGTGATCTTCATTGGGGTGCTTTTCCGTTTGACCTTAACCCCAAAGCTCGTACAGATGGCAAAAGCACAGGCTGAAAAGGGCATGATGGGCAGAATGGAAGGGCACGCCGCGATGGATATGAGCGTCTCAGGTGGCTCATTTTTTTCACGGCTGTTGAGTCGGAGAGGGTTGACAGCGGTCAGCAACTTTTTCGTGATGGATTGGGCGTCTGTGTGGGTCGATATAGGGCTCGGGCTGCTCATTGCCGGCGCGTTAGCCGCATGGGTTCCCAACTCGTTCTGGAATGCGTTTTTCTTCTCCAACAACCCAACGATCGCCAAAATTGAAGGCCCGCTGGTCGGCCCCTTAGTAGCGATGGTGAGCTTCGTCTGTTCCGTTGGCAATGTGCCTTTAGCAGCCGTCTTATGGAGAGGCGGAATTAGCTTTGGCGGGGTCGTCAGCTTTATTTTTGCCGACTTGATTATCTTGCCCATTCTTGACATTTATCGCAAGTATTACGGCTGGCGCGTCATGGGCTATATCCTGCTGACCTTCTACGTGACCATGGCAGCAGCAGGCTACGTGGTCGAGTTTCTTTTCCAGGCACTTGGCATCATTCCACAGAACCGCAATGTGGTTGCGATCACCGAGGGGGTACAGTGGAACTACACTAGCATCCTGAATATCATCTTTCTGCTCCTGGCTGCCATTCTGGTGGTGCGGTTTATCCGGACTGGTGGCATACCCATGCTTCGCATGATGAATACGCCAGAGCACGACATGTCTCACCATCACACGTAAACGCCATGCTGTGGTATGGACCCTGGCAAACGATGATATGGCTCGGTGCTTCTGCACACTGCTGTTAGGAAAGCGAAATGAGGTGGAGTCATGAGCTATAAGTCAGTTCCAGCCTTGGGCAAAGATTGGCTCACGCCTTTCTTTGACACGCTGCTTGCAGTCGTCGGCCTGGGAACACCACTCACTGAGAGAGTGATCGAGCGAGCCCACATCCAGGATGGCGAACACCTGCTGGATGTGGGCTGTGGAACAGCCACGCTACTGATTGTGGTGAAGTCTCGCTATCCTTCAGCCCCGGTGGTGGGGGTCGATACCGACGAGCGTGCCCTCGCGATCGCACGCAAGAAAATCGCACAGTACCAGCTTGAAGTGGAGGTCATGCAAGCCAGGGCGGAACACTTATCTTTTCCAACCTCCTCCTTTGATCTCGTGATGAGTACCCTGGTGTTCCATCACCTGCCGACCGAGATCAAACAACAGGCCATGCAAGAAATATATCGCGTGCTCACGCCTGGCGGCAGGTTTCTGCTCACTGATCTTGGGAAACCGGAAGGACTCGCCCTCAGAGCCTTTTTTGCCCTCGGCGCACTCGCCCAGGCTGACGAAGCCAGATACATCCAGGATAACAAGGCAGGAAAACTGCCGCTCTTTCTGAAAGAAGTGGGTTTTGCGGTCCAGGAGCTGCTCCCACGCTACAAGGGAGTGCAATTTCTTCTCGCGACGAAAGACGTGGAGGCGCAGGTAGGGGGAAGGCATGAAAACGGTGACGGTGCCCGTTAAAGGTCTCAATTTCGGCGAATGGAATCTCGTCTTTGGGAGCATCCTCTGACACCACAAGAAGTGCTCACAGGAAAACACGGATTGAGCGTGCGGCAAGCCGTGATCCCGTAGGAGATCAGGTGAGAGCTGCGAATACTCTGAAATGCACATTTTCTGGGGTGCTTTCGATCGCGCCACAGCATTTTCTGGACAGCGGCATCTCCCGTGTGGAATGCGCCTCCATGTGCTGCGACCCGCTCCTTGGAGCTTCGCGGCGAAGTCCTCCGGTTTCCATCTCATGACAAACGCAAAACACGCACGACGCCTCCAGATCGACGATGGGCAAAACGTGAAACCGCCTGGGAGGTGGTTGGAGGATAGAGAAAATAAGGTCTGTCTTATGAAGAGACGAACTCACAGCCATAGGGTACGCATTTTTCGCAACTTAAAGGAGTTTCTTGAGCAGGTTTTTCATTGGCAACAGCCTTCACGTGATAAATTGCACGGTTGGGCCTAACAGGCCATTAGAGAATAGGAAGGAGCATGGAGACGAGGTTTCTCGGGAGGAGCCGTGGTCCTCGCCGCATGTTTCCTGGCGGCACTAGGCACGCGTGGCAGGGTGCCTGATACAGAAAGGAGGGGCATCATGGATGCTCTCGATTTGGATACTCTCGCTCTGGATGATCTCGTTCTTCCGCTCCATTCGCAGAAAGCCTCGCTTGCTACCGTCGGCGGCCACCGACTTTGAAGTCGTTTCAGCGGCCATTCGCCAGCTCTTCGAACGTGCAAATATCCCCTCGACGGTGGCGGCGGCGATCCAGCAGGCCTATGCAGCGCTCAGCCCGGCGGGGAAGGCACTGGTCCCGCTGGCGGTTCGCTCCTCTGCCACGGCTGAAGATCTTCCTGGCGCAAGTTTCGCCGACCAGCAGGAGACCTACTTGAATGTCCGCGGTGAACAGGCGCTCTTGCAGGCAGTGAAGCGGTGCTGGGCCAGCCTGTGGACTCCCCGCGCCCTGACCTATCGCGCTCGGCAGGGCATCGATCCAGCCACTGTCAGCGAGGCTGTCGTGGCTCAGGTGCTGGTCCCGGCTGACGCTTCGGGTGTGCTGTTTACCGCCAATCCGTTGACGGGAGCGCGAGACGAGATCGTGATCGACGCGGCGTGGGGGCTGGGGGAAGCCATCGTCAGTGGCCTGGTCACCCCCGATCACCTCATTGCCGACAAAGCCACCGGCACGCTCAAGCAGGTGGTGGTCGCCGACAAGACGGTCATGACCGCACCCACTCCCAGCGGGACAGAGGAGCGTGCCGTGGAGGCGAACAGGCGGCGCGCCCAGGTCCTGGACGCCACACAGGTGGCACAGCTCGTGCGCCTGGGCAGCGCGATCGAAGCGCACTATGCGACGCCCCAGGACATCGAGTGGTGCCTGGCCGGTGATCGCTTCTGGATCGTCCAGTCCCGTCCGATCACCACTCTGCCACCTGTTTCGGTCCACTGGGAGAGCCCGGTGCCAGGCGCAAAGTGGTTCAAGGACCTGCAAGCCGCCGAATGGGCGACCGAACCGCTCTCGCCACTGGGGGCGACGACGACCTTTGCCACCATGATCGCTGCCCGCCAGCGCAAGCTTCCCAGTCAGCGCGTGCCCTGGTCCGCATTGGTGAATGGGTGGCTCTACATGCGCGCCGACTTCCAGGTGCTCCCGCTGGCAGTCCGTCTCGTGGGAATCGTGTTGAGCATCCCGGCAGGGACGACACTCAATGGGCACCGGCGGGTGCTCAGGAGATGGCCCGAACAGGTGACGATGCTGGATGCGCTGGAGAGGACCGATCCTTCTCAGCTTGCGGATGCCTCCTTGCAAGCCCATGTTGACCGACTGCTTGGAGCATTGGGGTGGTGGTGGTGGGAGGTCTCGTGGGACGCGGCGCTAGCGGCCTTAGGGGAGCAGCTCATCGGGAAACTGGGAGTTCCCAATCTGGCCAACCCGGCGGTCCTCTTTCGCGGCAACGACAGCCTCTTGCTTGAGGCTGAGCGGGCCTTGCGCCAAGCCGCCACCACCTGCGAGGTCGAGGCCTACCTGGCGCGCTTCGGCCACTTCATGGAAAGTGCCGATCCCATCCACCCGACACTGCGTGAGTTGCCAGAGCTCCTGGCCCAGCTCCTGGCGGTGGCTCGCCAAAGTGAGACGGGCCCTGATGAACGCTTGAGGCGCACGCGAAGTGCTCGGGCGGAGGCAGAGGTCCTGGTGCGCGCGCTGCGTGGACCGCGTGGCCACCTTTCGCGCTGGTTGCTGGGCGTCGGGCAGGGCTACGCCGCCCATGTTGATGACGCCGTCTTCCATTTCCAGCGCGTCCTGGCGATGCTGCGCGCGACCTTTCTTGAGGTCGGCCAGCGGCTGGCGCGCAGAGGAGCAGTGGAGCGAGCAGAGGATGTCTTCTACCTGGAACAAGCCGAACTGTTGGCCCCTCCAGTCGATCTTGCCACACGGGTGACGCAGCGGCGTCTGCTGCGCGAAAGCCAAAAGCGGCTGGCACCGCCTCCCTTCATCCCGCCCCTCTCCGATCCGTCCTGGGCTAAGGACCTGCAGCTTGACCATCGTCGTCTTCCCGGCGCGACGATGATGTTTGGGCGCGGCACGCAAGAACGCGATGGGCGACGCATCCTCGTAGGCGCACCAGGCAGCCCTGGTCGTGCGCGTGGCACCGCGCGGATTATCGCGGGACCGGGGGACTTTCATCGCTTCCAGTCAGGTGATGTGCTCGTGGCCCATACCACGACGCCGATCTGGACACCTCTCTTCAGCATTGCGAGTGCTGCCGTGACCGAGGTTGGTGGCCCGATGTCACACGCAGCGATCGTAGCTCGGGAGTTCGGCATCCCACTGGT
>WNGH01000095.1_pt1 | contig 62021 bp, 50 predicted proteins | sample 5400631 | NCBI WGS metagenome assembly WNGH01 (sample SAMN13153373, study PRJNA577476) | soil metagenome | isolation source: 115 cm soil or saprolite under Garry oak tree replicate 1 | place: USA:California | collected 2016-06-15
CCCGGTGGGGCGGAGGGCGGCGGTGTCACGCTGGCCCTCGAGGGGCGACCGACAACGGCCGTCACCCCCACCCTCACCGAGACTTCAACGAGACCACGGTCCCTTGCTCATGTGGGGGAGCGTGGACCAATGACCGGGACCATCGCCGTGGCCGGCGCCGGCCTGGCCGGGGGGACCGCCGCGGCGGCGCTGCGCGACGAGGGGTTCGACGGCCGGATCGTGCTGGTGGGGGAGGAACCGCTCCCTCCCTACGAGCGGCCCCCGCTGTCCAAGGAGTATCTGCGCGGCGAGCAGTCCCTGGAGGAGTGCTTCGTCCGCCCGGAGGCCTGGTACGCCGAGCAGGGCATCGACCTGCGGCCGGGAACGCGGGTCGAGCGGCTGGACGCCGGCGGGCGCGCGTTCCAGCTGTCGGACGGGTCGTCGCTGTCGTTCGACCGGGCGGTGATCGCCACCGGGGCCCGGAACCGCTGGTTGGACGTCCCGGGCGTCGACCTGGACGGTGTGCTCGACCTCCGGAGGCCGGCGGACGCCGACCGGATCAGGGAGGCGGCAGCCGGTGGTGCGCACGTCGTCATGGTGGGCATGGGGTTCATCGGCGCGGAGGTCGCCGCGTCGCTCCGGTCCCTGGGAGCCGAGGTCACCGTGGTGGAGCTGTTCTCCACGGCTCTGGAGCGGGCCCTGGGGGCCGAGGTCGGCGGCGTCATGGAAGGCGTCCATCGCGACCACGGTGTCCGGATGCACTTCCGGGAGTCGGTGGAGCGCTTCGACGGCGGCGACCGGGTGGGAGCGGCGGTCACCATGGGCGGCCGCCGGATCAAGTGCGACGTCGCCGTGGTGGGCATCGGCGTGCAGCCGAACGTGGAGGTGGTGGCGGGGGCGGACGTCGCCGTGGACGACGGCATCCTGGTGGACGCGACGCTCGAGACCACCGTCCCCGGCGTCTTCGCGGTGGGGGACGTCGCCAATCACGACCATCGCCGGTTCGGCCGCATCCGGGTCGAGCACTTCGACAACGCGCTGAAGATGGGCCCGGTGGTGGCCCGGAACCTGCTCGGTGCCGGCCAGGCGTACGACGATCCCCACTGGTTCTGGTCCGACCAGTACGACGTGAACCTCCAGATGGCCGGTGTGGCGCGGTCGTGGGACCGGCTGGTGTTCCGCGGCTCCGTGCAGGAGCGGAGCTTCTCCGTGTTCTACCTGTCGGACGGCGTGCTGCTCTCGGCGGTCAGCGTGAACCGCCCCCGCGACGTCCGCCGGGCCATGCCCCTGATCAAGGCGGCGGCCCGCCCCGACCCGGACGCGCTGCGGGACGAGGACGTGGACCTGCGAACCCTGGCCCCCCCGGCGGCCTGACGGGTCGTCGATGGGCTGTAACGAGCGGTGCACGAACGCGCACAACACGCCTGTGGCCCGCGCATCTGTGGGACCATAGGAAGCGAGGAGGGAACGTGTCGTTCAGTCCGGTCATCGGTCACCCTGCCTGAGACCTCAACCTCCAGCAGCGGCTCCGCGAGGCGCGGATCGAGTCGCTGGCCCGGTCGGTCGGCCGGAACGGGAAGAGGGGCTTCTGGGCCAAGCTGTTCCGCCGCAACGGCGACGGGATGCGGCGGGGCTACGCCGAGATCGACTTCCACGACCGCGGCGAGGACGTCTGGCGCGCTCTCCGCTTTTGAGCCTCCAGTCCTGATACACATCGAGGTGTATGAGGGTGTAGACTCGCTCCCATGGGAAGGACCAACGTCGTCGTGGACGACGAGCTCCTGGAGCGAGCCATGAAGCTTTACCGGCTGCCCACCAAGCGGGCCGCCATCGACTTCGCCCTCCGCCGCCTGGTCGGTGATAAGCGCCCGGAGGACATGCGGAAGCTGCGAGGCATGGGCTGGGAGGGCGACCTGGACGCGATGCGACGGACTCGGTATCCGGAGATTTGATCCTCGTCGACACGTCGGCGTGGATTGAGTACTTGCGCGACACCACGCATCCCGTCACCGAGATCCTCGACGCGCTCCTCCAGACAGGTCAGGTCATCTCGACTGGGCCCGTGGTCATGGAAGTGCTCGCCGGCGCTCGATCCTTCTCGGAGCTCGAGGAACTGCGGGAGCAGCTGCTGGCCTTCCCCCTCCTCGAGCTCGAAGGGCTCACCGACTTCGAGGAGGCCGCCAAGATCTACCGCACGTGCCGGGAAGCTGGCGAGACCGTTCGAAGCCAGATCGACTGCCTGATCGCCGTGCCCGCCATTCGAGCCGGGGCGGCCATCCTGCACGCCGACCGGGACTTCGACGTGATCGCGCGGCACACCGATCTGGCGATCCATCCGCTGGACGGTGCCTGACCGGTTTCAGTCCACGGTGAGGCGGTCGGCCAGCTCCGCCGGGGTGCCTTCAGCCTGGACCTTGCCGTCGCGGAACAGCACCACCCGGTTCGCGTAGCGGAGGGCCTCGGGGTTGTGGGTGGCCGCGATGACGGCGCCACCCCGGCGGACCACGTCCCACAGGGCCTCCAGGATGAGGTCGGCGTTCTCGGTGTCCACCTCCGCGATGGGCTCGTCGGCCAGGACGACCTCGGGCTCCACGATGAGCGCGCGGGCCACCGCCACCCGCTGCTGCTGGCCGGCGGAGAGCTCGAAGATGCGGTTGTCCAGCCGGTCGGCCAGGCGCAGCCGCGTCAGCCACTCCACCGCCTTGGCCCGGGCCACCTTCGGTGAGGCGCCGGAGACCCGCAGGGGGAGCTCGGCGTTCTCCACCGCGGACAGCGCCGGGAGCAGCCCGAAGCTCTGGAAGACGATGCCCATCAGCCGCCGGCGGAGCTCCGTGTACACGGCCGGCCGGAGGCGTTCCATTGGTTCGCCTCGCCACCGGACCTCGCCCTTATCCGGGCGGTCCAGACCGGACAGCACGCCCAGGAACGTGGTCTTGCCCGACCCCGATGGCCCCATGAAGGCGACGAAGTCGCGGGGGCGGAGCTCGAGCGAAGCGCCCCGCACGGCGGTGACGCCAAGCCGGCCCGGGTAGCTCCGGACGATGTCCACCGCCGACAGCAGGGCGGGCTCAGCCATCGGCCTCGCCCCCATCTCCGGCGGCGGTCCCCGGCGCCGGAGCCGGAGCCGGTGCCGGGCTCGGCGGACGACGCCACGTCTCGTCGCCGGCCGGGGGCCTCGACGCCCCGGACCGCCCGCGCTCGGACTTCCGGCGCAGGCGGATCTCGCCGTCGTGGACCTCGGCCTCCACGTCCGCGCCCCACAGGGCCTGGATGGCCTCCGGCGGCAGGGTGACCTGCCCCTCCTCGTCCAGCCGGCCGACCGGATGGCCCTCGTGCACGAGCTTGCCGTCGCGGATCCGCACGCTTCGGTCGGCCTTCTTCGCCGCCTCCAGATCGTGCGTGGCCATGATGATGGTGACCCGGAACTCCCGGTTCACCGCCCGGAACGAGGACAGCACGAGCTCTGCCGACTCCGAGTCGAGCTCTGCCGTCGGCTCGTCGGCGAGCAGGAGCGAGGGGAGGTTGGCCAGGGCTACGGCGATGGCGGCCCGCTGCTGCTCGCCGCCGGACAGCTCGCCCGGGCGGTGCCGGGCCCGGTCGCCCAGCCCCACCGCCTCCAGCAGCTCCTCGGCCCGCTTGGCCGTCCACCGGGCCTGCCCCTTGGCGATGAGCGGGAGGCCCACGTTGTCCCGGATGGACAGGTACGGGACCAGGTTGCGGGCCGTGCCCTGCCACACGAAGCCGACCTGGTCGCGCCGGTACTTCGTGAGTTCCTCGTCGCTGAGGCGCCCCAGGTCGCGGCCCTCCACCTCCACCGCGCCGGCCGAGGCGCCGTCCAGGCCGCCGGCCAGGTTCAGGATGGTGGACTTGCCGCTGCCGCTGGGGCCGACCACGGCCAGGAACTCGCCTCGCGGGATCACCAGGTCGATGCCCCCCAGCGCCACCACCCCGGTGTCCGCGATCCGGTAGATCTTGTAGACGTGGCGGAACTGGACCAGCGTCTCCGACGGCGCCAGCTTCACCTCGCCGGGGGCCTCGCCCCAGGTCAGGCGCTCCCCGGGCGTGGCGGGCTGGACGTCACCGGGCCGGGCCCGGGCCACCGGCCTTTCGGGCTGGCGGCGGACCGGCCGCCCCGACGAGCCGAAGCCCGACCCTCTCATTCGGCCTCACCCCGAAGCACCCCGGTCACGGAGGACCGCAGCAGCGTGCGCAGGGCCAGGGTCAGCCCGAACACCGTGGCGGCCGCGATGGCCGTGCCGTAGATGGCCAGCCACCGCCAGTCCACCACCAGCACCGGCGCCGGGAACGCCGCGCCCACCGCCTTTCCGAAGTAGGGCATCATCAGCCGCACCACGGCGAAGCCCAGCCCCGCACCGGCCACCACCGCGAACGCGATCATGGCCCCCTGCTCGGTCAGCAGGGCCCCGACGACTTGGCGCGACCTCGAGCCCATGGCCCGGAGGGACGCGAACTCGAACTCCCGGCGGCGCTGGGTGAAGTACAGCCCCACGGACACCCCGATCACCACCAGGGCCATCCCGCCCGCCGCGGCGGTGAAGTGCATCCCCACGGCCAGGCTCTGGGGGAGCTGGGAGAGCAGCGCCACCTCGGTGGCCGCGCTGTCCGTGTACGCGGGGATGAAGCCTGCCGTGCGCAAGGCCGGCCGGGGGTCGTCCCCCATCGCCCATACCTCGTTGACGGCGAGGGCCGGCTCACCGACCCGCTCCATGTCCAGGACCAGAGGCCGGATCGGCACCACCAGGAAGTCGCCGACCGCCGATGGGAAGCCCCTGGCCTGCGCCACCACACGGACGTGCAGGGTGGCTCCCCCCAGCGTGACGTCGAATTCGCCGCCCTCCTGCGCCGCCACGTTCGGGGACACCAGCGCCGGCAGCGGTGGCTCCGGCGGGACGATGCCGCCCAGGACGTGGCCCACGCCCCGCCGGATGGTGACGGTCACCGCGCTCCCGGAGATCGACACCTTCCCCGAGCTTCCCCGCCACTCGAGGGGCGACCACTGGGCCAGGCCCAGGCCCCGCTGGCCGCTGCCGCCGAGGAGCGTGGCGTCGCTCACGCCGAGCGCGATCGGGGTGGTCTGCTGCGACACGCCCTCCTCCCGCACCACGATCGAGAGCAGCCGGTCGGCGTTCCCCGTCTGCGTGGTGTAGGTGTCCGTCCCGGCATTGATCACCCCGCCGCCTGCGGTCTGGAACGGTGCCACCCGGACCGCGCCGCTCGGGTCCAGCAGGGTCGCCTCCAGGGTCAGCCCGGCCGCGGCCTTGCCGGCGTCGACCGTCAGCTGGATGCCGGTGGTTCCCTTGGGCAGGGCCACGCCCGCCGTCGGTGCCGACAGCCGCGACAGGAGCTCCGACTCGGAGATCCGCGCGTAGTCGCCGCGCCACCAGCCGCCGTCCACGTAGGTGGCGGGATCGATGGCCAGCGCCACCGGGGGCGGCGTGAAATTCCCCTGCTCCAGGATGGGGTCGGTGCGGATGATCGGCGTGGTCCCGGGCGGCATGCCCGATATGGCCGAGAGCTGCTGCGCCGGCGCGGCCACGTCCACCCGCCAGTCCGCCCCCAGGTCCTGGTGCGCGGAGTCCTCGTGGTTGCGGATCACCGTGGCCCGGTAGGACGTGGACACCACCAGCAGCCCGATGGCCAGGACCAGTAGCAGGGAGATGGCGAAGCTGGTCCCCGGCGACCGGGCCAGGCGCCGCCCCGCCAGGTAGGCGGGCAGGGACCGGGTCCGGCCGATCAACCCCTCCAGCCGGCGCAGCACGAACAGCAGCAGCCGCAGCGCGATGAACGACGCCGCGAACAGCAGCAGCGTCGGCGCGAACACCACCAGGGGGTCCAGTGAGCCCGACTGCGAGATGGGCAGGAAGCCGCGCGTCTTGACCTCGTAGAAGGCCGCGATCCCGAGGGGCAGGATGAACAGCTCGATGGGGTAGCGCGCCAGCAGCGGCCGGGCCTCGCGGGACAGCAGACGCCGCTCCTCGATGATGGTCCGCGAGATCACCGGCAGGGACAGCAGCAGCAGGATGGCGATCCCGGCGAACGCGCCGATCCCCCCGGCCACGAACGCCGGCAGCGAAAGCCGGACCGGATAGATGGTCCCGGGCGGGCCCGGACCGTTCGCGTGGGTGGCCAGCCGGGCCAGGAACATGCCGATGACCAGGCCGAGCGGGTAGCCCAGGACGGCGGTCACCACCGTCTGCCCGGCCTGCGCGAACAGCAGCTTGGCCCGGGTGAACCCCCGGCTCCGCAGCACTGCCAGCTCGAAGGACTGCCGGGTCAGGGCCAGCGACGCCACACCCGCCAGCACCGCCAGGGCCACCGCGCCGATCTGGAACACCACCAGATACACCGGGATCCGCAGGTTCGCCGTCCGCTGCTCCACGATTTTCAGCAGCGTGGGGAACCCGGTGGTGGGGTGGACGCCGGCCAGCGGCGAATCCGCGGGGAAGGCCGAGGGCAGCCGCGTGATCCGGTTCGCCACGGGCACCGCTTGTGCGAAGGTCATCCCGTGGAAGTCGAGGTAGGCGTCCCACACGAACCGGGAGGTCAGGCTGAGGCGCGCGGCCAGCACGAGGAACCCGCTCCGGTCCACGATCGACGGGGCCGGTTGAGTGGAGTCGGGGGGCGGGAACGGGTTCAGCGAGCCGAACCAGAACGGGTCGCTCAGGTCGGGCGGGCTGTAGATCCCGGTCACCTGCATGACCACCCTGGCCCCCGACGCGCCGGAGGCGAGGAGCGAGTCCCCGACCTTGACCCCGAGCTGGCGGGCCGTCCCGTTGGGCAGCGCGATCTGGTTGGGCCCCACCGGGGCCGAGCCGTGCAGCGGCAGGTGTGACCCCGCTCCATCCCGGAACAGCAGCGGGAAGGATCCTGAGAACCCCCGGGTGGTCAGCCGCATGTTGGAGAGTCCTTGCCGGATCAGCTGGTCCACGGGGATGGACCGGAGAGCCTTCCGGAGGTCCTGATCGGCCCGGGCGAAGTCGAACTGGTCGCTGCCGAACGTCGTGACCCGGACGTTCTTGACGGTGACGTCCCCGGTGTGGATCTGGGAGGACAGGATGGCCTCGCGAGCGGAGTCCGCGTAGATGGGGCCGGCCACCAGCACGCCGATGCTGAACGCGAGCGTGACCACCATGGCCAGCCCCAGCAGGCGCTGGGCCACCAGGCGCTTGAGCACGAACCGGAGCGTCGCCATCAGGAATGTGTACGGAACCAGCGGCCCGCAGGGTCGGCCCGCGCGTCCTCGATCACCTTACCGTCCCGCTGGTTCCACCGGCCGGGCCGGGCGACGCCGGCCCGGCGGACGTTCACGGGGCTGCCTGGAACCGGACGCTCCGGAGCGCGGCCATGGCCTGCCGGGTGAACGTCGCCGATCCGGTCCCCGCCGCCAGCGTCACCAGGACCGGCGCGGTCCCCACGCGGACCAGCCAGAGCGTGGCGTGCTCGTGCGGGAAGAAGGAAAGGTGCTGGCCGCCGAACGTGACCTTGAGCTTCCCAGGACCGTTGACGACCGTCAGCCGGTCCGCGGGCAGCCCCGCGAACGAGGAACCGCTCGGGCCGGAGACATGGACGCCCGGCTGCGCCACGACGCGACGGAGCTCGGCGGCCGTTACCGGGGAGCCGCCGGCCGTGAGGGCCTGGAAGCTGAAGAACCCGTCCTGGCCCCCGATCCCCACGCGACGGCCGGTCTCGCCGAAGGTTCCCCACTGGGACGACACCGGGATGTCGATGGTGAACGAGGGACGGAAGATCTCGGTCCCGTAGGTGCCGATCTCCAGGAATCCCCGGCGAAGCGGCAGCACCGCGGCGGACGACGACGAGGTCGCAGGGGTAACGGCGGTCGGACCGGTCGGATGGAGCTGTAGACGCGGGCCCGAGCTGCATGCAGCCAGGGCCAGCCCCAGAGCCAGGATGGCAACCGCTCGACGCATGGGCAAACGGTACGTCCCCCGGGCCGGATTGTCGTCGGACCCCGGTCGCGATCGTGGCCTCCGACCGGGGTGGGAGGAGCGGCGGGAGGCCGTGGTACCCTCGGCCGCGGACCGTCCGAGGGGAGCGCAGTCGATGCAGAAGCCCGAGATCTTCATGGCCCCGGGGCCCACGCCGGTGGCCCCGGAGGTGCTGCTGGCCCAGGCCGCGCCGCTGGTGTACCACCGCGGTCCCGGCTACGGGAAGCTGCTGCGCGAGGTCACCGAGGACCTCCAGCGGCTGTTCCGAACGGGCAACGACGTCCTGATCTTCACCTCCTCCGGAACGGGTGGGCTGGAGTCCGCCGTGGCCAACCTGTTCTCACCCGGGGACCGCGTGGTGGTCCTGGTGGCGGGCTACTTCGGCGAGCGCTTCGCCAAGATCGCCAAGGCGTACCGGCTCGACGTGCGGACCATCGACTACCAGTGGGGCGAGGCCGTGCGGCCCGCCGACGTGGAGGCCGCGCTGGGCGAGGCGCCCACCAAGGCGGTCCTGATGCAGCAGAGCGAGACCTCCACCGCCGTGATCCACGACATCGAGGCCGTCGGCCGGATCACCAGGGCCGCCGGGGTGCTGCTGGTGGTGGACTGCGTCTCCAGCGTCGGAGCAGTCCCGTTCGAGTGCGACGGTTGGGGGGTGGACGTGGCCGTGGGCGGCTCACAGAAGGCATTGTCGGCGACGCCGGGCCTGGCCTTCGTGGCGGTGTCGCCGGCCGCGTGGGAGGCCTCGAAAACCGCCACCAACCCGCGGTTCTACTTCGACTGGGCGGCCTACAAGGCCTCCTACGACCTCCCCGACCCGGAGAACCCGTGGACGCCGGCCATCTCGCTGATGCAGGGCCTTCGGGAGGCGCTGCGGATGTACTTCGCCGAGGGGCCGGAGGTCGCGCTGGAGCGGCACCGGACACTGGCGGCCGGGATGAAGGAGGGCGTGCGGGCCCTGGGGCTCGACCTGTTCGGGGCCAACCCCGAGAAGGCCTGGGCCGTGACGGCCATCCGGGCCCCCGAGGGCATCGACGGGAACGAGCTGGTGGCCCGGGTCCGTGCGGACCACGGTGTGATCCTCGCTCCCGGGCAGGGCCCGCTGAAGGGGAAGGTGTTTCGGATCGGGCACCTCGGCTACTACGACCAACTGGACATCATCCGGTGCCTGGCGGCGCTGGAGATGACCCTGGCGTCCATGGGGTACCCGGTGAAGCGCGGCGCCGCGGTGGCCGCCGCGCAGGAGGTCTTCGCGGGGGCCTCCTAGCGCCGTCCCTCAGGGCCGGGCGTCTTCACGCCGGCTCGCAGCATCTCCAGGCTCCGGTTCACCCGCCGCACCCTGGTCTCGGGCTTCCTGGCTTCGGCCACCCACCGGGCGTACTCGTAGCGATGGGTGAAGGAGAGGCCCTCGTAGACCTCCCGAGCCACCGCGTCCCTGGACAGGGCCTGGGCCAGCTCGTCTGGCACGTCAACCTCGCGGGGACGGTCATCCCGCACGAGTTCGATGGTCACGATGTCGCCGAACGTCCTCCCGGCAGCTTCCCGGGTGGCCTTGTGCACGCCCAGGCACACCCGACCGCCGCCCAGCGGCATCGTGGAGCTCTCGAAGGCCACGCCGTCCAGCGAGCCCTTCACCCGGAACCGGGAGCCGCCGCCCAGCACTTCGAGAACGTCCCCGGGCAGCTCCACCAGGCATCCACCGCCCCCTCGCGGCGTCGCTTCCAGCGTCCCCTCGAACCTGACCGCTGCCACGCTCCTCCCGTTCGAGCCCGATCGAGCCCGTTCGAGCCCGAGCCTACGCGTGGAAGACGTTGGGCAGCCACCCGGGATGCACCAGGACCACCGCGGCGAGCGCGAGGAGGGACACCCCCGCGATGGGGGTCACCCTGTCGCCGTGCCGGCCCGCCTTCTCGTAGAACATCAGCGCGCCCAGCGCGGCCATCCACCACAGCTGGGCGACCCCCGCGGCGAACATCACCAGCATCAGGGCCCAGCAGCAGCCCAGGCAGAACAGGCCGTGCCGAAACCCCAGCCGGAACCCCTCGCCGGTCCCTCGCCGGTAGTGCTGGAGCAGGAACGCGGCGGGATGGCGGCATTCCTGCAGGCACTTGTCCTTGAGGGAGGAGAACTGGAAGGAGCCCGCCAGCAACAGGGCCAGCCCGGCGATGGCCCAGGGATGCGCTGCCACCCAGGGCGCGCGGTCGACGACCCGGTGGATGCCGATGTCCTGCAGGAAGGCCACAGCTCCGAACCCGGTCCACACCACCAGGTAGCCGCCCAGGAACGCCGCCTGCACGGCATGGGGGCGCGGCTGGGACGCCGAGGTGGCCCGGAACAGGCGGATCATGGGGAGGCTGGACGGCAGCATCATGGCGGCGACCATCACCTGCCAGGCCACCAGGAACAGCGGCAGGGCCACCCACACCGGGGGAGGGCGAAACAGCGGCGCGGTGCCCTCGATCAGGGTCCCGTGGTTGAGCAGCACGGCCTTCCCGGTAGTCTGCGCCACCAGGGCCAGCCCCCAGGCTCCCGCGATGGCCAGGAGGAGGACGACGGGGGTCCGCCGCGAACGGCGAACCCCCATGGTCGTGCTCACTGCCCCTCCGCGAAGGTGATGCGGTAGTCGGACTGGATGGCGTTGCGTCCCTCGAACGACCACACCATGCCGTACTGGGGGAGGTTCACCGTGTGCACCGAGGCCTTCGAGGCGTAGGCCGGCGAGCCCGGCACCGTCGAAAAGACGGTGTTCTGCAGGGTCGTGGTGGAGCCGTCGGCTCCGGTGAACGGGGCCATCTCCGAGTGCAGGAAGTCCCCGATCCTCAGGGTTCCGGCGCCCTCGTTGATCTCGTGGGAGATGGGGGCACGGCGGACGTCGAGGATCTCGCCGACCAGGCCCGCCAGGTCCGCCAGCGGGCCACCCAGCTTGCCCCCGTACGCGTCCACGAGCGCCTGGAACTGCTCGTCCGTGGCCCGGTCGTCGACGAAGATGACGATCTTCCACGAGGCCGGGGTGAGGACGTTCCCCGGGATCAGGTTCACGGTAACGAACGAGAGCCCGCTCACGTCGACACCCCGGATGGTGCCGGCGTCGAAGTGGTACGCGATGAACGCCTCGCAGTACCCCATGTCGGGGTCCTCGCCCACCCAGCACGGACAGAGCACCCCGCACGAGCATGCCTCCAGCAAGGTGCCCTGGAGGTCGTACACGACCGAGGTCGTCTCGGCCGCCTCCTTGGTCATGGCCATGGCCATCGCTCCTTTCTGTCGGGCCCTGGACAGGGCCACCGACAGAGGCGATGGTGGCGGTCGCTGTCGCAGCGCTGTTGCAACCCGGCTGCAACGCTCGCTGGAATAACGTGGCCTAACGGCTGCGGAGGAGGGAGTCGGATGAGGGCGAGGTATCCGGACGCGGACGGCTACGTGGAGCGCGATGGCGTCAAGGTGTTCTACGAGGTGTTCGGGTCGGGGGAGCCGACGCTGCTTCTCCTCCCGACCTGGTCGATCATCCACTCTCGCTTCTGGAAGATGCAGATCCCGTACCTGGCCCGGCACTACCGCGTCGTGACCTTCGACGGCCGGGGGAACGGTCGGTCGGACCGGCCGGTGGGCCCGGAGGCGTACGTAGAGGCCGAGTTCGCTGCCGACGCCCTGGCCGTGATGGACGCCACGGGAACCGGGCGCGCCCTTCTGGTGTCGGAGTCGAAAGGGGCGCTCCGGGGGCTGATACTCGCCGCGGAGCATCCCGACCGGGTGGCCGGGGCCGTGTTCATCTGCCCCGCCACCCCCATGGGCGGGATCCTCCCGGAGCGGCAGCTCATCCAGTTCTTCAACGAGGTCCTGCCCCACGGCGAGGGCTGGGCCAAGTACAACCGGCACTACTGGATGCGTGACTTCCCCGGCTTCCTGGAGTTCTTTTTCGAGAACGCCTTCACCGAGGACCACTCGACCAAGCAGCGGGAGGACGCGGTGAGCTGGGGGCTGGACACCACCCCCGAGACCCTCATCGACACGACGCTGGCGGAGGGCCTGACCGAGGAGGAGGCCCTGGCCATGTGTGCGCGGATCACCTGCCCCGTCCTGGTGATACAGGGAAGCGAGGATGCCATCACCGGGCCGGCGCGCGGGGCCGAGCTGGCCCGGGCCATCCCGGGGAGCCAGCTGGCCATCCTGGAGGGCTCCGGGCACGTCCCGCAGGCCCGCGACCCCGTGAAGGTGAATCTGCTCCTCCGGGAGTTCGTGGACCGCGTCCATCCACCGTCGCAGCCGGAGCGGCGGTGGGGCCGGGGAAAGACCCGACCCAAGCGGGCGCTCTACATCTCCTCGCCCATCGGACTGGGGCACGCCCGCCGCGACGTGGCCATCGCCGACGAGCTTCGGGCGCTGCACCCGGACCTGGAGATCGACTGGCTGGCCCAGTACCCGGTGACCCGGGTGCTCGAGGACAGCGGGGAACGGGTCCACCCGGCATCGACGCTGTTGTCCAGCGAGGTCGAGCACATCGACAGTGAGGCGGCGGAGCACGACCTGCACTGCTTCCAGGCCTGGCGGCGGATGGACGAGATCCTGCTGGCCAACTTCATGGTGTTCCACGACCTGATCCGCGAGGAGGACTACGACCTGTGGATCGGGGACGAGGCCTGGGAGCTCGACTACTACCTGCACGAGAACCCGGAGCAGAAGCGGGCGGCCTACGTGTGGCTCACGGACTTCGTCGGATGGCTCCCCATGCCCGACGGCGGCGACCGCGAGGCGTTCCTGACCGCCGACTACAACGCGGAGATGATCGAGCACATCGCCCGGTTCCCCCGGGTCCGGGACCGGGCCATCTTCGTGGGTACCCCCGAGGACATCGTGGCGGACAGCTTCGGCCCGGGACTCCCCGCGATCCGGGCATGGACCGAGGAGCACTACGACTTCTCCGGCGACTACATCACGGGCTTCGACCCTGCCGACCTGGTCGACCGCGGGACCGTACGCGAGGAGCTGGGATTCGGCGCCGAGGAGAAGGTCTGCGTGGTCACGGTGGGTGGGTCGGGGGTGGGCGGACCCCTCCTGCGCCGGGTCATCTCGGCCTACCCGGAGGCCAAGCGCCTGGTGCCGGAGCTCCGGATGGTGGTGGTGGCGGGGCCGCGCATCGACCCTGAGAGCCTGCCGAAGCACGAAGGCCTCGAGATCCGCGCGTACGTCCCCGAGCTGTACCGCCACCTGGCGGCGTGCGACCTGGCCGTGGTCCAGGGCGGGCTGACCACGACCATGGAGCTCACCGCGAACCGGCGGCCGTTCCTGTACTTCCCCCTGCGCCGCCATTTCGAGCAGAACTTCCACGTCCGTCACCGGCTGAACCGGTACGGCGCCGGCCGGTGCATGGACTACGACCGTTCCACGCCGGATGCGATCGCCGCCGCCGTGGCCGAGGAGATCGGTCGGGAGGTCGCCTACCGTCCGGTGGACCCGGGCGGGGCGGCTCGGGCGGCAGGCCGGATCGCCGAGCTGCTCTAGACGCCGAGGGCTGCCCTGGCCCCCGCGAGGTAGCGCCGGCTCAGCCGGCGGTCCGCCAGGGTCCGGGCCAGTCCGTCGATGATCCCGCCGGCGGCAGTCGTGTGCTCGACAGCCCCGTCCGCGAGGCTCCGGGCCCGGAAGACGGAGGCCAGGGCCGCGTGCGCCTCCCACGCCCCCCCGGCCAACCCGATCGCCTCGGAGATCTCGAGCGCCCGGAGCAGGAGGGGCTCGGCGCCACCGGGGTCGCCCAGAGCCGCGTGGCATCGCCCTTCGAGGATGCCGGCCCGGGCGGCCGCTTCCCGCCATCCGGCCGTCTCCGCCTCGGCGCGAAGCCGCTCCATCGATGCCCGAGCCCGCTCGGCGTCTCCCATCTCCAGCCGGACCCTGGCCACGGCCAGGTAGGCGTCGAACCCGTGGAGAAAGACCCGCCCCGTGGGCGTGGCGACCTCCGCCAGCAGGGTTTCGGCCCGCTCCAGGAACGCCAGCGATCCGGACGCATCGGCCCGCAGCCACGCGGTTAGCGCGGCGAGGGCGAGACAACGGACCAGGAAGCTCTCGGCGCCCTCCCGTTCGGCGGCTTCCAGGCCCCGTTCGGCGTGCGGCGCGGCCAGATCCGAGGCGTACAGCTCGATCAGCAGGCCGCCCAGGAACGCCTCGGCGAACGCCGTCCACCACGGGTGCCGGACCTCGTGGGCCATGTCCACCGCCTGGCGCCCGAGCTCCAGGGCCCTCCCGTACTGGCCGCGAGAGCGGTTGATCCACGCCAGATGGGCCACGAACATCGGCTCGAACGCCCGGGACCCGATCCGGCGGTTCGCCGCCAGGGCCTCGTCCAGGCGGCGGGTGGCGGTGTCCCAGTCCCCCCGGGCCATGGGGGGGAACGACGACTCGAACACCGCCCACTGGAGGTGCCAGATCTCGCCCTGCTGCCGGAGGATCCGCTCCAGCTCCGGGAGGATGGCCTCCAGGGTCCCCAGGTCCCCGCTGTATGCGGCCGCGGTCTTCAGCCCGTCCAGCGCGATGGCCACCGCACGCGGATCCCCCAGCTCGCGGGAGAGCTCCACGGCCCGGCCGGCGTGCCGGTACGCCAGGTCGAAGCGGAGACGGTTGGACAGGATGATGGCCAGGCGCCGGAGGATGTCGATCTCGGCATGACGGTCCGCGAGCTCGCCGGCCAGGCTCAGGGCCTCCTCGAGATACGGCAGGCACTCCGCGGCGGGACGGCCCAGCGCGACCAGGGGATCCCCGCCCAGGGCCCGGAGGCTGCGCATCTCGGCGTCGCGGTTCCCCGTCTCCCTGGCCAGGTCCAGCGCGGCCAGGTTGTCCGCATGCGCTCCCCGGTAGTCGGCCAAGGTCTCCCGGGCCCGCCCTCGGGCCAGCAGCGCGGCGACCCGGCGGGCCGGATCGTCCACGTTGGCCGCGGCCTCCAGCGCCTGGTCGAGCATCCACTCCGCGTCCCGGTTCGCGTACCGGGCGGCGGCCCGGTCCGCGGCCTCCATCCAGGCCTTCAGCGCGAGGGCCCAGTCTCCCGCCGCAGTGGCGTGGGTGGCCACGGCCTCCGGATTGCCCTCCAGCAACGCCGCCGCTCGCCGGTGCCGGGCCCGCAGCGCGGGGGCCGGGGTGGTCCAGTACAGGATGTCCCGGATCAGCTCGTTGGCGAACTCGTATGCGGCGCCCGTGTCGACCAGGAGCCGGGCCCGGCAGGCCAGGTCCGCCCGGCGGGCCGCTTCCTCGAACCCCACGTCCAGCAGGCGCGCCACCACCTCCAGGTCGAAGGCCACCCCCAACGTGGCCGCCACGCGGAGGAGTTCCTCCACTGAGGGCCCGGTCCGCCCCACCCGGTCCAGTACCGCCGTCAGCAGCGTCTCGGGGACGGGGGCCCGGCGCGCCTCCTGCGGGCGCTCCCCCAGCGTCCGCAGGAGCTCCACCACGAACAGGGGATGGCCCCGGGTCATGGCCGTGACCCGCTCGGCCATGTCGCCCGCGCCGGCGCGCCGGGCCAGCTCCGAGACCGCGGCGTCCGGCAGCGGACCGAGGTCCACGCGGATGGCGGCGTCGTCGAGGTGGGCCAGCGCCTCGGCGCCCTCCTCCGTGCGGAGGGTGGCCAGGATGAGCAGGCGCGAGCCGGCTGGGCCACCCGAGCGCCGGGCCAGGAAGTGGAGCAGCTCCAGGGTGGCGGAGCCCGCGTGGTGAAGGTCGTCCAGGAAGAGCAGGACCGGTTCCCGGGCAGCCATCGCGCGGAAGAAGGCGGTGATGGCCTCGAACACGCGGCGCCGCTCGATCTCGGCGGTCGCGCGCTCGTAGGCCAGGGGGCGAAGGACCCGGCCGATTTCCGGCACCAGGTCCGACAGGGAGCCGGCCCACTCCCCGACGGCCTCCCGAAGGACGTCGGGCCTGGTGGAGACCACCAGGGACCGGATGGCGTCCACCACCGGCTCCAGGAACAGCGACCGCTCCGCCTGGTAGCACCGGGACTGGGCCACCGTTCCGCCGGTGGCCGCGGCGAGCCGCTGGACCTCTGCCGCCAGCCGGGTCTTGCCGATCCCGGCCTCCCCCGCCAGCAGGACCAGCCTGGGGCGGCCCGCCGCCGCCTCGGACCAGTACCCGGACAGCCGGCCCACCTCCTGGTCCCGGCCCACGAACCCGGGGTCCTGTGGTTCCGCGATAGGTGCGGGTGCGGAGGCGGGATCGGCCTGCGCCGGCTCCTCCCGGAGGATGGCCAGGTGGACGGCCCGGGTCTCCGGCGCGGGGTCGGTCCCCAGCTCCTCGGCCAGGACCGTCCGCAGGCGCTCGTAGGCGGCCAGGGCATCCGCGGGCCGGCCGGCCCGGTGGTGGGCCATCATGAGGGTGCGATGGGCTTCCTCATCCAGGGGGTCCGCGCCGATCGCCGCCTCGGCGTCGCCGGCCGCGGCCCCGAAGTCGGACAGCTCCAGTGCGGCCTGCCAGGCCACCCGCCTGGTCCTCCGGAGCAGGCGGGAGGTGGCCGCCCTGGCCTCCTCGGCCCAGTCCGCGTAGGGCTCGTCCTCGAGCAGGGTTCCCGGCCCCACGATCCCCAGGGCTCGTTCCGCGGCGGTCCGGGCCAGGGCGGGCTCCCGGGACGACAGGCGCGCTTCGCCCTCGGCGGCAAGCCGCTCGGCGTCGTCCAGGTCCACCTCGAGGCCCGGCCCCGGGGCGAAGCGGTAGCCGGCCCGGCCTCCGACGATGGCGTCGGTTCCGAACACCGACCGCAGCCGGCTGACCAGGGTGGCCAGGTCACGCTCCCAGCGCTCGGGCGGTGCGCCCTCCCACAACGCCTCCGCGATGCGATCGGAAGGGACCACGTGCCCGCGCTCCACCAGGAGGAGCTTGAGGAGGGTGCGCTCCTTGCGGCTCCCGATCTCCCGCGTCGAGAGGGGCACGCCGTCGCGAGCCACGGTCAGCGGACCCAGCAGGTGGAACCGGAAGCGCGACTGACCGGCGCCCACGAGGCGGAGGATAGCCGCCCGGCGTGTCACCGACTCGACGGGACGGGACAATGGGCGCCGTGCGAATCCTGGTGACCGAGCCGCTGTCCGACCGCGGCCTCGACCTGCTGCGCCAGGACTTCCAGGTCGACGTCCGCCCCGAGATGGCCTCGGGCGGGCTGGCCGAGGCCATCCCACCGTACGACGCGCTGATCGTGCGGTCCCAGACCCGGGTCACCGCGGATGTCATCGAGGCGGGTGACAACCTGAAGGTCATCGCCCGGGCCGGGATCGGCCTGGACAACGTGGACCTGGAGGCGGCCACCCGGCGCGGGGTCATGGTGGTGAACGCGCCGCAGTCGAACATCGTCTCGGCCGCCGAGCACACCATCGCGCTCCTGCTGGCCCAGGTCCGGAGCATCCCGCAGGCCGACGCGGCGCTGCGGCGGGGCGAGTGGGCCCGGGAACGGTTCCGGGGCGTGGAGCTGGCCGGGAAGACCCTCGGCGTGCTCGGGCTGGGCCGGGTGGGGGCGATGGTGGCGCACCGGGCCGCCGCTTTCGGGATGCGGATCATCGCGTTCGATCCCTACGTGTCGAAGGACCGGGCTCGGGAGATGGGCGTCGAGCTGATGCCCACCCTGGAGGCCGTGCTGGTGCAGGCCGACTTCGTGTCCATCCACCTCCCCCGTACCCCGGAGACGGAGGGGCTGATCGGGGAGCGCCAGATCGCCCTGATGAAGCAGGGCGCGCGCCTGGTGAACACGGCCCGGGGCGGCATCGTGGACGAGGACGCCCTGGTCAAGGCCCTGAAGGACCGGCATCTGGCCGGCGTGGCCCTCGACGTGTTCGCCCAGGAGCCCACCACGGCCAGCCCCCTGTTCGAGTTCGAGCAGGTCGTGGTGACGCCGCATCTGGGCGCGTCCACGGTGGAAGCGCAGGACAAGGCGGGGACGGCCATCGCCGAGATGGTGCGCCTGGCGCTGGGGGGCGAGTTCGTCCCCTACGCGGTGAACGTGTCCGCGGGAGCGGAGGTGCCGGAGGTGGTCCGGCCGTTCATGCCGCTGGCCGAGCGCCTGGGCGCGGTGCTGGTGGGGCTGGCCGACGGCGCGGTGCGGTCCCTGGAATGCGAGTACCTGGGCCGCATCGCGGAGGCGGACACGCGGGTGCTGACGCTGGCCGCGCTGAAGGGCTGCCTGACCGGCGTGGTCCACGAGCCGGTGTCGTTCGTGAACGCGCCCGTCATCGCGGCCGAGCGGGGCATCGCGCTGTCGGAGACCAAGTCCACCGTGTCCCGGGACTACGTGAACCTGCTGTCGCTGCGGGCGGAGACCGAAGCGGGCGACGTGGCGGTGGCGGGAACCCTGGTGGGCCGGCGCGACGGCGACCGCCTGGTCCAGGTGTTCGACTTCGACATGGACATGGCGCCGGCCCGCCACATGGCGTTCTTCCTGTACGAGGACCGGCCCGGCGTCATCGGCAACGTGGGCTCCATCCTGGGCGACGCCGGCATCAACATCGCCAGCATGGAGGTGGGCCGGAAGGCCGCCGGCGGGCTCGCCCTGATGGGCCTGACCCTGGACAGCCCCATCCCCCCCGACGTGCTGTCCCGGATCAGCGGGGCCATCGGCGCCGAACACGCCCGCCAGATCACGTTGCCGGAGTAGGCTCGTCGATGTGGGCTTGGCGCGGTCGGCGGTCGAGAGGTCGCCGTGAAGCGTTCCGTGGCCGTGCTCACGCTCCTGGTCCTGGCCGCAGCGTGCACGGGTGGCGGGACCACCGAGCACCGCCGGAAGTCTCCGGTGGTAGAGCTGCCGCGGGGCGGCACGCTGAGGGTGGCGATGCCGGTGTTCGCGGCTCCATGATCACCGACCCCACCGCGTCGGGAGCGCTCGATCCGCAACTCGACGGCTCGTTCGAGGCCAGGGAGCTGTTCCGGTGCTGTCTGCTCCGGACGCTGCTCTCCTACAACGGGCATCCCACGAACCAGGGGGGACACAACTCCGCACGGATTTGGCGGACGGTATGCCGGACGTGTCCTCGGACGGTTTGACCTGGACCTTTCATCTCGAGCGGGGGATCCACTACGCGCCGCCGCTCCAAGCCGTCGAGATCACGGCCCAGGACTTCGTCCGAGCGCTCGAGCGCGAAGCCAGGCTGGGGTCGCCCGCCACCGGCGGGTACTCGAGCTACTACTCGGTCATCCAGGGGTTCGACGCGTACGCCCAGAAGGAGGCCGGCTCCATCTCGGGGCTGCAGGCCCCTGACGCTCACACAACTCCGCGTCCAGCTGACGCAGCCCGCAAGCGACCTCGGCTTTCGGCTGGCACTGCCGGCGGCCGCGCCCATCCCACCCGATCCGGCCGACCCCGGCGCCGAGTTCGGTGTGGCCGAGGGGCACGACGCAGGCTTCGGCCGGTTCCTGGCGGCCTCTGGCCCCTACATGATCGAGGGCGCAGAGCACCTCGACCTCTCGGCGCCGCCCGGGCAGCAGAAGCCGGTCTCCGGCTTCGCTCCCGGGAAGTCCCTCACGCTGGTTCGAAACCCCTCCTGGAACCGTTCGACGGACGACCTTCGCGGGGCCTATGCCGACCGCATCGACATCACCATCGGAGGCACGCCGGACCAGGCCGCCTCGAAGATCGAGCAGGGAAACGCCGATCTCGTCATCTACATTGGACCGACATCGGAGTACTCGGCGGGGGTTGTTCGCCGACTCCAGGACAGCCCCGATGCGGGGCGGGTCATCGTGAGCCCCCGTGACTTCGTGCGGGCTCTGATCATGAACGTTGCTGAGCCACCCTTCGACGACATCCACGTCCGCAAGGCCGCCAACCTGGTCGTGGACAAGGAGCGAATGATCGAGCTGTCCGAGGGAGCGGCAGCCGGGCGGCCGGCGGGGCACCTCGGATTGGACAGCCTGGAGAACGACCTGCTCCTGAACTACGACCCCTACCGAACGCCCGGGGACGCCGGCAGCGTGCGGCTGGCCCGGGCGGAGATGTCGAAGTCGAAGTACGACGCGGACGGTGACGGCCGGTGCGACGCCCCGGCGTGTCGGAGCGTGATGGTGTTGGCCGGCCCGATATTCAGTCCCGCCCTGCCTTCCGTTCGGCAGGCCTTCGAGGAGATCGGCATCCATCTGCATGGCGTGGTCCTCGACCCAACGACCTTCTTCGCCCGGCTGGCGAAACCGGCGCTGCACGTCGGGATGGGGCTGTTCCTCGGCTTCTTCACGGACTATCCGAACGGGGCACAGTTCTTCCCGGGCCTGTTCTCCGGTAGCTCGATCGGCACGAGCAACTACTCGCTGGTGGGGGCGGCGCCGGACGACCTCAGCAGATGGGGGTACTCGGTGACCGCAGTCCCGAGCGTCGACGACCGGATCGATCAGTGCTTGGCCATCCAGGGTGACGCCCAGCCAGCGTGTTGGGCGGCACTCGATAAGTACCTCATGGAGGACGTGGTCCCGTGGGTGCCCTATATCGCCGAGACCCATGTGGATCTGGTGTCGAGCCGGCTGGCCAGCTTCTCGTTCGACCAGAGCGTCGCCTCCCCGCGCTCGACCAGATCGCCCTGAAGCGGGGAGCGTGAGGGTCTCAGGCGCCTCGACCGTCAGCCGCCAGATCACGTTGCCGGAGTAGGCTGGTCGATGTGGGCCTGACACGGCCGGCGGTCGAGGGGTCGCCGTGAAGCGTGCCGCCGCCATCCTCGCGCTTCTCCCCCTCATCGCAGCGGCCTGCACGGGGGGCGGCACGACCGAACACCGCCGGAAGTCTCCGGTGGTGCAGTTGCCTCGGGGCGGCACGCTGAGAGTGGCGATGCCGGCGTTGTCCGTCCCGCTCTCCCTCATCACTACGCCCGACTCGCCGGGGGCGCTCGATCCGCAGCTCGACGGCGTGCCAGACGCCTCGGAGCTGTTCCGGTGCTGCCTGATCCGCGCGCTGCTCTCCTACAACGGCCACCCCACGAACGAGGGGGGAGCACAGCCCCGCCCGGACCTGGCGGACGGCATGCCGGAGGTATCCACGGACGGACTCACCTGGACCTTTCACCTCCGGCGGGGGATCCACTATGCCCCGCCGCTCCAGTCCGTCGAGATCACCGCCGGGGACTTCGTCCGGGCCCTCCAGCGCGAGGCCAGGCTGGGGACGCCCGCCGCGGGGGGGTACTCGGACCTGTACTCGGTCATCGAGGGCTTCGACGCGTACGCGCAGAAGGAGGCCGGCTCGATCTCGGGGCTGCAGACCCCCGACGACCACACCCTCCGCGTCCAGCTGGCGCAGCCGGCCAGCGACCTCGGGTACCGCCTGGCGATGCCGGCGGCCGCACCCATCCCGCCCGACCCCGCGGACCCCGAGGCCGAGTTCGGCGCGGCCGACGGCCACGACACGGACTATGGACGGTTCCTGGTGGCCTCCGGCCCCTACATGATCGAGGGCGCCGAGCACCTCGACCCCTCGGCACCGCCCGCGGAACAGGAGCCGGTCTCCGGATTCGTCCCAGCCCAGTCGCTCACCCTGGTTCGGAACCCGTCGTGGAGCCGGTCGACCGACGATCTGCGCGAGGCCTACGCCGACCGCATCCAGATCACCATCGGGGGCACGCCCGACCAGGCCGCCTCCAAGATCGAGCGGGGGAAGGCCGACCTCGTCTTCTACTTCGGGCCACCGGCGCTCGCCTTCTCGGCGGAGGTCCTGCGGCGTTTCCAGGACAACCCGGATCTGGGGCGGATCATGGTGAACCCCCGCGATTTCGTTCGCGCACTGGTCATGAACGTGGCGGAGCCCCCCTTCGACGACATCCACGTCCGCAAGGCCGTCAACCTGGCCGTGGACAAGAGACGAATGGTCGAGCTGGCAGGGGGGCTGACCGCCGGCCGGCCGGCGGGGCACATCGGGATGGACAGCCTGGAGGACGACCTGCTGCTGGACTACGACCCATACCGAACGCCCGGAGACGCCGGGAGCGTGCAGCTGGCCCGGGCGGAGATGGCCCGATCGAAGTACGACGCGAACGGTGACGGCCGGTGCGACGCCGCCGCGTGCCGGAGCGTGTTGGCCCTGGCTCTCGACGTCCAGGGTGCCCTCGTGCCCCCCGTTCGGCAAGCCTTCCAGGAGATCGGCATCCATCTGCACGTGGTGGCGCTCGACGGAGCCACCTTCTTCACGCGGCTGGAGAAGCCGGCGCTGCACGTCCCGATCGGGCTGTTCGACGGCTTCTTCGCAGGGCTCTATCCGAACGGGGCGCAGTTCTTCCCGTTCTTCTTCTCGGGCGGCCTCTATCCGCTGCTGGGTGCGACTCCGCGCAAGCTGCGCGCATGGGGCTACACGGTGACGAAGATCCCGTCCGTCGACGACCGGATCGATCAGTGCCTGGCCATCCGGGGCGATGCTCAGCCGGCGTGCTGGGCGGCGCTGGACAAGTACCTCATGGAGGACGTGGTCCCGTGGGTCCCGTACCTCTACGAGGCCGACCCGGAGCTGGTCTCGAACAGGGTGGCCGGCTATTCCTTCGACCAGAGCGTCGCCATGCCCGCACTCGACCAGATCGCCCTGAAGCCCGCCTGACGGGCCTCAGCGCGCCTGGACCGTCACCCAGATCTGGCCGTTCACGACCGCGATGCCGGCCGGGCTCCCGTGGACCGGGATTCTCGCCACCACGCGTCCGTCGCTCGGGTTCAGGCGCCACACCTGGCCGGCATCGCTGCACGCCACCCACACGCCATCGCTCGTCACGGCGATGCCCGTCGGTGACCCCCCGACCTTCTGGGTGAGGACCACCGCGTTCGTGCTCGGATCGATCTTGGCGACCTCGTTGGCCTGATCGCAGGTGACCCAGGCGGCACCCGCGCCGATGGCCACCTGGTCGGGCTGGCACGGGATGGCGATCTTGCCGGCAACGATGCTCGCGGTCGTGGGGTCGATGCGGGTCACAGTGCCCGACAGCGAGTTCGCCACCCACACCGCCGAGTCGTCGGCCGCGATGCCATTGGGCCGCTTCCCCAGGCCGATCGGCGGGCCGTTCTGCTGCTCCGTCTGGGGGTCGATCCGGAACACCTCGTCGTCCGTGTCGCTCGTGACCCACACCGACCCACCGGCGACGGCGACCGCATAGGCGCCGGGGACATTGACGGTTCCGTTCACCTTGTTCTGCCCCGGGTCGATGACCGACACCGTGTCGGAGAACGTGTCGGCCACCCACACCGCACCCTCGCCGGTGGCGATCCCGGTCGCCGCTCCCACGCCGCCCGGCCTGGCCACCTCCGTCCCCTCTTGCGGGTCGATCCGCGACACGGTCTGGTCGTCGAAGTTCACCACCCACGCGGCGCCCTCCCCGAACGCGATGCCGGAGGGCCGCTGCCCGACCGCGACCCCGTTCGTGATCGCGTTTCGGGCAGGGTCGATCACGGCCACGGTGTTCGGGCCCGTGGGGAACGCTGCCTTGCCGCCGCCTTGGGTGAGCAGGACCGCCACCACCGCGACCGCTACAAGCGTGGCGGCACCTGCGGCCATCCAAGCCGCCCGCCTGCGGCGAGGCACGCGGCGGACGCCGGCCGCCGACGGAAGCACCGCCTGCTCGCCGGTCCCGCCTCCCAGCTCAGCCCTCGCCGCCGCCGCGAGCTCCCCAGCCCTCGCGTATCGGTCCTCCGGCCTCTTGGACATGGCCCGCCCGATGACGTCGTCGATGCCCGGCTCCAGCTCGGGACGGCGATCGGTCGCCCGGGGCGGGACCTCCTCGAGGTGGGCGTACAGGACGCCCACCTCCGTGTCCCTGGCGAACGGGGGTTTCCCGGTGAGGCACTCGTACAGCACGCAGCCGAGGGAGTAGACGTCGGTCCGGCCGTCCACCGACTCGCCCCGGATCTGCTCTGGAGCGACGTAGTCGATCGTGCCGACGAACTGTCCGGTCGCCGTCATGCCGCTGACCGACAGGGCGTGCTTGGTCAGGCCGAAGTCGGCCAGGTAGACATGATCGGAGGCTTCGACGCCCACGTTGGAGACCATCAGCACGTTGCCGGGCTTCACGTCCCGGTGCACCAGCCCCCGGGCATGCGCGGCGTCAAGGGCGCTCGCCACCTGGCCGATGATCGAGGCGGTCTTGCCGGGGGAGAGCGGCCCGAACTCCCGGAGATAGGCTCGAAGGTCGGTCCCGTCGACGAAGCGCATGGCGATGAACAGGAGCCCTTCCGCTTCCCCCGCGTCGTAGATCGGGACGATGTTGGGGTGGTCGATCGAAGCGGCCAGCCTCGACTCCCGGACGAAGCGGTCCCGGAAGGCCTGCTCCTCGGACAGCTCGTGCGCGAGGATCTTGAAGGCGACCTTCCTCCCCAGGGCCAGGTGCTCCGCGAGATAGACCGCGCTCATGCCGCCCTTCCCGATCAACCGCTCGATGCGGTAGCCGGCGATCTCCGAGCCGATCCGCGTGTCCCCATTCATCCCGGTGGGTGTTCTACACCCCGGGACGAGCGAGAGACAGGCCTGCTGGAGCGGACGGGTGGCGCCGGACGTGTTCGCTGAGGAACCCACCACGCACGCGCCATACTTGCGGCGTGAGCACACCCCACGAACCGACGCCTCCATCCCCGTCGCCGCTTCCCGCGGACCTCCAGCGCTACCTGCCCGGGTGGCCGCCCAAGGTCCAGCCGGTCTCGCGGAAGCGCGGCCTGGGCATGGCCCTGGTGGCGCTGGGCGGGTTCCTGGGTTTCTTCCTGGGGATCGTCCTCGCGGCCGTCGGTGCGGCCACGCATGTGAACGGACTGGAAACCGTGGGCGCCGCGCTGCTGCTGGTGGGGATCGTCTCGCTGGTGCTGATGGCCGGATGGGCCCGGAAGGCTCGGGCCGGGCAGGTGCCCGAGGTGGCCCGGGTGATGGGACTCCGGTTCTCGCCGGCGGACCCCTTCGATCTCGCCGCCGCCGGACTGCCCTTCGAGGTGTTCGGCCAGCGCGGCGTGGAGGTGCGCAACGTCATGTGGGGGACGGTGGGCGGTGTGCCGCTCCAGGGCTTCGACGTTCGATACCAGGTGAAGGGCGGCCAGGACGAGGGATGGGTGTACACGGGCTGGCGGTTCATGGGCCTCGCTCCACTTCCCGCGAACTGCCCTCCGCTGTGGATGGGGACCGGCGGCTCGTTGCAGCCGACCGAGAAGACCCCGCGGGTTCACTTCGAGTCGATCGCGTTCAACCAGAAGGTACGGGTCCTGTGCGCCGACGCGTACTTCGCCACGGCGCTGGTCGACGCGCGGATGATGGCGTGGATGCTGGACCAGTCGCCGGCGTGGACCACCTTCGAGGTCAACGGCCCGCACGTCCTGGTCCGCACGGACTCCGACGACGACATGGGCGGCGACATGGGGCAGGTCCTCATCGGCCTATCCCGGTTCGTCCAGCACCTGCCGCAGGTCGTGCGGTCCCTGTATCCGCTGGAGGGTGGGGCGACATCGGGGTTCCAGCCCTAGCGGCCCGTCCGCCGAACGGCCCGGCGGGACCGGGTCGACCTTCGGTTCCTGACCGCCGGCCCCCGGGTATGCTTTGGGCCCGGGAAGGGGACGCGCCAGGTGCCGTCCCGTGGACGCGAAGGAGGAGCCAGGTGCCGCTCGCGCCGGTGGACACGATCTGGATGGACGGCGAGCTCGTGGACTGGGCCGACGCCCGGATCCACGTCCTCACCCACGCGCTGCACTACGGGACCGGTGTGTTCGAGGGCATCCGCGCCTACGAGACCAAGCGCGGGCCGGCCGTGTTCCGGCTGACCGACCACATCCGCCGGCTCTTCCGGTCGGCGCACCTGTACCAGATCGACATGCCGTTCTCGTTCGAGGCCATGGTGGCGGCCTGCGTGGAGACCGTCCGCGAGAACGGCCTCGAGGCCTGCTACATCCGCCCGCTGGTGTACCGGGGTTCCGGCGAGATGGGCCTGAACCCGCTGAACGCGCCGGTCAACGTCTCCGTGGCCGTGTGGTCCTGGGAGAACTACCTGGGCGAGGAGGCCCTGGAGCGTGGCGCCATCGCCAAGATCTCCTCCTGGAAGCGCAACGACCACAACGTCATCCCGCCGGGGGCCAAGGCCACGGGCGGCTACGTGAACTCAGGGCTGGCCAAGGTGGAGGCGCTGAAGGCCGGCTACGACGAGGCCATCTTCCTCAACCAGGCGGGCTTCGTCACCGACGGCACCGGCGAGAACATCTTCGCGGTGCGCGACGGGGCGCTGTACACGCCGCCGCTTTCGGCGGGGTGCCTGGACGGCATCACCCGGGACTCGGTCATCGCCATCGCCCACGACCTCGGCTACGAGGTGCACGAGCGGAACATGCCCCGCACCGACCTGTACTTCGCCGACGAGGCCTTCTTCACCGGAACGGCCGCCGAGGTCTGTCCGATCCGGGAGATCGACGACCGGCCGGTCGGCTCCAACGGGAAGGGGCCCATCACCAAGGAGATCCAGAGCGCCTTCTTCGGCGCGGTCCACGGCGAGCTCGAGCAGTACGCGAGCTGGCTCACCTACGTGCGCGAGTAACCGGCTCTTGGGTCAACCGGGTGCGGGCCTCGGCGCCGAACGACGTCCCGCCGGGAGATCCCAGCCGACCTTCTCGTCGACTCCTCGGAAGTGGCCGTTCGGGGAACGTATCCAGTGATGGATGGCACCTTGACTCCCCGGGGCCGAAGGGAATTGGATGCGGGCGGGGAGGAAGATGGCAGGCCGGAGCGCTGGCACGAGCATGCACGAGGTCCCCATCGTGGGCCTCGACACGCCCCACGCCCTCTGGAAAGAGGACCTCATCGCCGCCCTGTTGAGCGCAACGCTGATCATCGGGCTGTTCCTCGACGGGTGGAACCACATCAACATCCTCCACGGGCGGCTGGGGACGTTCTTCACCCCATGGCACGCGATGCTCTACGCGGGCTTCGCGGCAGCCGCGGCCTGGGTGCTCACCCGGAACCCTCACCTGTACCTGAGAGGGCGGCCCACGAAGCCGGAGTTCTACCGGCTGTTCGGCATCCCACTGCGGTACCCGTTCGCCGTCGCCGGCCTGGGGTTGGCGACGGTCGCCCTGGCGGGGACCTCATCTGGCACGCTGTGCTCGGGCAGGAGACAGGGGTGGCCCGCGTGATCGCGCCCTTCCACCTCATGCTGTTCTGTGGAGGCGCAGCCCTCGTCGCCGGGGCGCTGCGATCGGGGTGGCATGCCCCCCGCCACTACCCCGCGATCATCGGCTTCAGGCAGTTCCTGCCGCCGCTGATCTCGCTGACTCTCCTGACCGCATTGGGGAGCTTCATGTTCCAGTGGCTGTCGGCGTTCATGGATTGGCAGCCCTCGGTGAACTTCGGCCGCGATCAGGTGCTGATCGGGGCCCTGCCCTCCGTGGAAGGGACGGTCGAGATCGCCAGCGTGGCCCGGATCGTGGTCACGAACCTCCTCCTGCTGGGGCCCGTCCTGCTGGCCATGCGCCGGTGGCGGCTCCCCTTCGGCAGCGTCACGGCCCTGTTCACGACCGTGGCCGTGGGGATGGCGGCCCTGACGAACTTCCACCTGGCCGCGACGATCGCGGCGGTCACGGCGGGCGGGCTCGCAGCGGACCTGTTGATCTACGGCCTCGCCCCTTCGCCGGCGAAGTCTTTGGCCTACCGGATCGTGGCGGGAGTCGTGCCGCTGGTCATGTGGACGGCGTACTTCCTGCTGCTCCGCGCGGCGTACGGGATCCGGTGGCCGTTTGACCTCTGGCTGGCAGCCGTGGGGTTGACGGCGGTGACCGGCCTCGCTCTCAGCTTCCTCGCCGTTCCGCCTACCATCCCGCGAGGCGTGTGGGCCCCCAGCAGTCTGCCCGAGGCCGAAGTCGCCGGAGAACCTCCCATCCCGACGGAAGCGATCGGCTCCAGCTCGGAGCCCTCGTGACCTACGACCAGCGCATGGCGGCGGCCCGAGACATGGGCTTTCCGGTCCAAGGCCCTGCCTAAGCATCGGCCCGGCGGATTACATCCCGCTTACGCAATCTCGACCTCCACCTGGCCAGCGGACCCGATGGTCGGGGCTACGATGCGACGCGTGGCCCGCGCGCGGGAGTAGGCGGTGGCGTTCGGAACCATCCTGGTGGTCGAGGACGAGCAGAGCATCGGCTCGCTCGTGCGGACCTACCTGGGTCGCGAGGGGTTCGACGTGGTGTGGGTCCGCTCGGGAGAGGACGCCCTAGCCGAGCTGCCGCGGCATCCGATCCGGCTGGTGGTCCTGGACATCGGCCTGCCGGGCATGGACGGCTTCGAGGTGTGCCGGCGGGTCCGGGCCCGCTCGACCGTTCCCATCATCATGCTGACGGCCCGGGACGAGGAGGCCGACCGTGTGGCCGGCCTGGAGTCGGGGGCCGACGACTACGTCCCGAAGCCGTTCTCGCCGCGCGAGCTGGCGGCCCGGGTGAAGGCCGTGCTCCGGCGGACGGAGCCGAAGGCCAGGGCTGACGTGCTGACCCTCGGCCCCGTCACGGTGTCGCGGGCCAGCCGCGAGGTTCGGGTCGATGGACGCGAGGTGGAGCTCACGGCCCGGGAGTTCGACCTGCTGAGCCACCTGGTGGAGAACGCCGGCGTGGTCCTGTCGCGGGAGGCGCTGCTGGACCGGGTGTGGGGCCTTGCCTACCCGGGGGAGACCCGGACGGTGGACGTGCACGTCGGCCAGCTCCGGCGGAAGCTGGGCGACCCCGGCCTGATCCGGACGGTGCGGGGAGCCGGGTACAAGGCCGTGGCGCCGGGATGAGGTCGCCATGAGGCCGGGATGAGGTCGGTCCGGGGGCGGCTGTTGGCCATCACCCTGGCCGCCGTCCTGGTGGCGACCCTGCTGACCGTGGCGGTGGGCGCACTGCTGGTCCGGTCCCGCGTCCAGGCCCTGGTCCAGGCCAACCTGGCCCGCCAGGCCGACGCCGTGGCCCGGGTGCTGGACCGCCGCTCGGGCGCGGCCCCGACCAAGGGCCTGGTCGCCTTCTTCGCCCGCCAGCGCGAGTACCTGGGGGTTCCCGGCGGGCCCCTGCCCAGGCTCCGGGCGTCGATCCTGTCGGCGGTGGGGGATCGGACCTCGGGCCAGGCCGACGTCGCGGGGCGGAGCTTCTTCTTCGAGGTCCGGAGCACGCCCGTCGGGTCGGTGGTGCTGACCCGGCCGAACCACATCGGCGCCGCGGAGTGGGGGCCGTTCGTGTGGGTCCTGGTGGTGGCTGGAGCGGGCGGTGCGGCCGTCGCGGGCGTGCTGTTGTTCCTGCTGGCCCGGCGGATCACCCGGCCCATCGGGGAGGTGGCCGCCGCCAGCGGCCGCCTGGCCGCCGGAGACACGAGCGCCCGGGTGCCCATCCACGGCCAGGACGAGCTGGCCGCGCTGGGCACCTCGTTCAACGTGATGGCGGACCGGCTGGCCAGCGCGAAGGAGCGGGAGCGCGCGTTCCTGCTGTCGGTGAGCCACGAGCTGAAGACCCCCCTCACCGCGATCAAGGGCTACGCCGAGGCGTTGCAAGAAGAGGCCGTGCCGGCCGCGGAGGCTGCGGCGGTCATGGGGGCCGAGGCGGAGCGCCTCGAGCGCCTGGTCCGTGACCTCCTGGAGCTGGCCCGCCTGGACCGCCGGGAGTTCGAGGTGTCCCTCGGCCCGGTGGATCTCTCGGTGGTGGCAGCCGAGGCGGTCCGCCGGCACGCTCCGGCCGCTCGCGGGTTCGGCGTGGAGCTGGTGGTGGTGCCGGCGGACGCGGCCACGGGGATCGGCGACCAGGGTCGCCTCCTCCAGGTCGTGTCGAACCTGGTGGAGAACGCGCTGCGGGTGACCCCGGCCGGCGGACGGGTCACGGTCCGGGCCGAGCGGGGGGCCCTCCATGTCTCCGACACCGGCCCCGGGATCCCGGCGCAGGACCTGCCCCACGCGTTCGATCGCTTCTTCCTGTTCGCCAAGTACGGGGCCGACCGGCAGGTGGGCTCGGGACTGGGCCTGGCCGTGGTCAAGGAGCTGGTCGAGGCCATGGGCGGCACGGCGTCGGTATCCAGCGCCGAGGGCGTCGGCACCACGTTCTCCGTCCGCCTCCGGATGGCCTGACACGACTTACACGGGCCTTACGCGCTCCTGCACGACGCCTTCCCGTTCGGGCCGAACCTCCAGGTGGAGGAAGGAGGTCGCCATGACCGGATGGAAGAAGCGGATGGGGGCGGTGGCGGTGGGGGCCGCCGTGCTGGGGTCGGGGATCGGGCTCGGCGCGACGGTGTTCGCCTCGGGCTCTGCGGGGGCATCGGGAGCGCCGGCGGCGACGGCGACGGCACCGGGCGCTGGGACACGCGAGGGCCCGGGTCCGCTGTTCGGCGTGGTCCACGGGGACCTGGACCTCACGCGGTTCGACCACTCCACGCTTGCGCTGGTGTTCGACCGCGGGGTCATCGTGGCCCGCGACGGCGACACGCTCACGGTGGCCCGGCTGGACGGGGAGAGGGTCGCCATCGAGCTCACCTCGCGCACCGTCGTCCGCGAGGGTCTCCGCCGCGGCTCGACGGACGACCTGGTAGTGGGGGACCGGGCCATGTTCCTGTCCCGCTCGAACGCCGACGGGACCTTCACCGCGGTGGGGGTGCGCTGCATCAGCGGCCCGCGGGCCTGATCGAGGGCTGCTCCCTCCGGACCCCCCTGATAGCCTCGCTGTCAGGCATGAGGCTGGTCAGGTTTCGGTTCGGGGATCGCATCGGCACGGGCGTGGTGGACGGGGACCGGGTCCGGGTCCTCCGCGGCACGTTCTTCGAGGACCCCACGCCCACCGGCGACCAGATCCCGCTCGACGACGTGCGCCTGCTGGCGCCGGTCCTGCCCTCGAAGGTGGTGGCCGTGGGCCGGAACTATGCCGAGCACGCGGCAGAGATGGGCGGCGAGGTCCCCGACCAGCCGCTGGTGTTCCTGAAGCCGTCCACCTCGGTGATCGGGCCGGGCGATCCGATCCCGTACCCACCCATCAGCCGGGAGCTGCACTACGAGGGGGAGCTGGCCGTGGTAGTGGGGCGCCTGGCCCGGCGGCTGCTGCCGGAGGACGCCGAGCGGGCTATCCTCGGGTACACCTGCGGGAACGACGCCACCCTGCGGGACCTCCAGCGAACCGACGGCCAGTGGACCCGGGCCAAGGGGTTCGACGGGTCTTGTCCGCTGGGGCCGTGGATCGAGACGGAGCTCGATCCGGCCGACGTGGCCCTCCGGACCAGGGTGAACGGCGAGGTCCGCCAGGACGCCCGGACCTCCGACCTGGCCTTCGGGCCAGCGGCACTGATCGCGTTCGTGTCCACGTTCATGACGCTGCTGCCGGGGGACGTCATCATGACCGGCACCCCCGCGGGGGTCGGACCGCTCCAGGTGGGAGACCGGGTCGAGGTCGAGGTCGAGGGGATCGGGGTCCTGGCGAACCCGGTGGTGCCCGGATGAGCCTGGAGGCCGGTCTCATCGTCCGGTGCCGGTTCGCGCCCGCGCCCAGCGGGTCGCTGCACGTGGGCAGCGCCCACACCGCCCTGTTCAACTGGCTGTTCGCCCGCCACCACGGCGGCGTGTTCGTACTCCGCGTCGAGGACACCGACCCGGAACGGGTGGTCCCCGGCGGCATCGAGAGCGTCCAGGCCGCGCTGTCGTGGCTGGGGCTGGACTGGGACGAGGGGCCGGGCGTCGAGGGCCCGTTCGGGCCGTACGTCGAGACCCGGCGGTTCCACCTGCACCGGGAGGTCGCCCACCGGTTCCTCGAACAGGACCACGCCTACCGGTGCTACTGCACGCCGGAGGAGCTGGCGGAGCGGCGCCGCCAGCAGGAGGCCCGCAAGGAGGCTCCCGGGTACGACGGCCGGTGCCGCCGGCTGACCGCGGCCGAGCGGGAGGCCTTCGAGGCGGAAGGGCGGCCGTCGGCCATCCGGTTCGCCATCCCGGAGGGCCGGGACGTCGCGTTCACCGACCTGGTGAAGGGGGAGGTCCGGTTCGCCAACCCGGACCTCCGCGACTTCATCATCCTGCGCTCGGACGGGACCCCCACCTACCTGCTGGCCTCCGGGATCGACGACCACCTGATGGAGATGACCCACGTGGTCCGGGGCGAGGACCTGTACCCCTCCACGCCGCGGCAGATCCTGATGTTCGAGGCGCTGGGCGCGGCACCGCCGACCTACGCGCACCTCCCGCTGATCCTGGGCCCCGACCGGGCCAAGCTCTCCAAGCGCCACGGGGCGGTGGCGGTGGAGGAGTTCCGCGACCGGGGCTACCTGCCCGAGGCCATGGTCAACTACCTGGCCCTGCTGGGGTGGTCCCCGGGTGGCGACGAGGAGGTCCTCCCGCTCGAGGAGCTCATCCGCCGGTTCGACCTGGCCGCCGTCTCCCACCATCCGTCCATCTTCGACGTGGAGAAGCTCACCTGGCTGAACGGGGTGTACGTGCGCCGGCTCCCGCCCGACGAGCTGGCCGCGCGGCTGGTGGCGCACCTCGACGGCGCCGCCGCAGCGGACGTGGTCCGTGCGGCGGTTCCCCTGATCCAGGAGCGGATGTCCACACTGGCCGAGGCCGGCGAGCTGCTGCGGTTCCTGTTCGAGGACGTGGAGCCGGACCAGGACGCGCGCAAGCAGATCGACACCGTGGACCCCGAATACCTCCGGGAGGCCGCCTCGGGGCTGGAGGGGGTGGAGCAGTGGACGGTCGAGGAGATCAAAGGGGTCCTCGACGACCTTGCCGCCGGCGCCGGCCTCAACCGGACCAAGGGCTGGCAGCCCATCCGGGCCGCGGTGACGGGGCGGAGGATCTCGCCGCCGCTGCCCGAGTCCATGCAGCTCCTGGGCCGGGAACGAACCGTCGCTCGGCTCCGGCGGGCTGCCGGCCGGTAGCCCTCCCGGCGTCCCCCGGCCGGGGGATCTTTCCATCCGGGCCGTCCGTAGGTACGGTACGCATGGCGAAGCGCCCGAATTCCGCCCGCCCGCGTCAGCGCAGGAAGCTCACTGCGCGTTTGTGTACGAACTCTGAGGAGGGGGATCGATGCCAGGTTGCACTGGGAAGGACCGCACGTCTACTGCCATCCGGAGGCCATTGGCCGCCTCCGCCCTGGCCTGCCTCGTCGTGATCGCCGTCTCGGGGCTCAGCGGCGCTGCCGTCGCGTCTGGCATGGGGACGGTGAGCTGGCAGAAGGGCACCAGGACGGTTGGCGCGATGGGCGTGACCGAGTCGGTCGCCAGCATCATGGACCGGCAGCGCGTCGCGGATCGATCCTCTGCCCCGCAGGTCATCCCGAAGCCAGAGCACACCAACCCGGACCGCAGCCTCCTGCCGCAGAACCCGAGCTCACCCGACGTCTCGCAGCTGCCCGAAGGCTCCGGGAACGCCGCTCCCGCGCCGTTCACGCCGCAGCCCCTGGGCACCAGCTTCACCGGGGCGACCATCTCCGACACCCCGGGGTTCGTGCCGCCGGACACGATGGGCGCCGTGGGGCCGACCCAGTTCATCGTCGCGGTCAACGGCAGGATCCGGAGCTTCAGCAAGAGCACCGGAGTGGCGGACGGGGCGTTGAACGCCGACACGGACGTGTTCTTCGGCTCCGTGATCGTCTCGGGCACCAGCGACCCGCGCGTCCGCTACGACCGGCTGTCCGGCCGCTGGTTCGTCACCATGATCGACATCGCCAGCACCGACAACCGGATCCTCATCGCGGTGAGCAACGCCAGCACCATCACCAGCGCGTCGAACTTCACGTTCTTCGACATCCCCAGCGACTCGACCGCCCCGACCCGCACGCTCACCGACTTCGCCGACTACGACACCCTGGGGATCGACGCCAACGCCTTGTACATCGGCATCAACGTGTTCCCCGCGTTCGGCTCGTCGAAGGGCACCGACGGCTACGTGGTGCGCAAGAGCTCGGTCCTCGGCCCCGGCCCGCTGGTGGTCACGGTGTTCCGCAACCTCACCACCACCAGCGGCAACGAGGGGCCGTGGACGCCGCAGGGCGTGGACAACGACGACCCCAACGCGGCCGAGGGCTACTTCATCGGCGTCAGCAACAAGTTCTTCGGTGAGCTCGTGGTGCGACGGGTGGCGAACCCCGGTGGTACCCCCAGCATCTCCTCGAACGTCCTGATCACGGTGCCGACGACGGCCAGCCCGCTGGCCGCCCCGCAGACCGGCAGCACGAAGACACTGGACGCCCTGGACGACCGGCTGTTCAACGCGCAAATCAAGAACGGGGCGCTGATGACGGCCCACAACATCGGAGTCACCAGCACCGGGGTGCCCGGCAGCCCCAACACCCGCACCGCCGTTCGGTGGTACGAGCTGACCGGAATCCCCACGGGGCAGACCCCGTCGATCGTGCAGTCGGGGACCATCTTCGACAGCGCGGCAACCAACCCCCGCTTCTTCATCATCCCGTCGGTGATGGTGTCCGGACAGGGGCACGCCGCCCTCGGGTTCACCACGTCCGGGAAGGCCGAGCACCCCAACGCCGCGACGGTTGGGCGGCTGGTGGGGGACCCGCTGGGCACCGTGGAGACCACCCAGCTGTACACCAACAGCACGACCGTGTACGGGCCCCAGAGCGGGACGCTCCAGCGATGGGGCGACTACTCCTACACCTCCCTGGACCCCCTGGACGACATGACCATGTGGACCATCCAGGAGTTCTGCAGCTCGGCGAACAAGTGGGGGGTCCGGGTGGTCAAGCTCATCGCGCCGCCGGCGGCGACCCCGGCGTCGGCCAACCCGCCGTCCCTCGTGGCGGGCCAGTCCTCGGTGAACGTGACCATCACCGGGACGTCGGTGTCCGGGTCCGAGTTCTACGACCCGGGCCCCGACCTGGGCGGGAACGCGGTGCCCTTCAACCACATCGGCGCCTCGGTGACCGGCGGCGTCGCAGTGAACAGCGTCACCTACAACAGCCCCACGTCCGTCACGCTCAACGTGTCGACGGTCGGCGCATCCGCGGGCGCGCAGGACGTGACCGTCACCAACCCGGACGGCCAGTCCAAGACCGGGACCGGGATCCTCACCATCTCGGGCGGCGGGGGAGGGCCCACCGTCACCTCCGTCAGCCCGAACAAGCTGGGCCAGGGCGGTACCCGCAGCGTCAGCGTGAACGGAACGAACTTCGACGCCAGTGCCGCCACGTCGATCTCCGGGACCGGGGTCACCGTGGTCTCCACCACCTTCGTCAGCAGCATCAAGCTGACGGTGAAGCTGAAGGCCGCCGCCAGCGCCACCACGGGGGCCCGGGACGTCACCGTGACCACCGGAGCGGGCTCCGGGACGTGCCCGGGGTGTCTCACCATTGACCCGGCTCCCGGCCCGACGTCGACGTCGCCGAACACGGGTGCCAGAGGCACCACCATGAATGTGGACGTCCTCGGCTCGAACTTCCAGTCCGGGGCCAAGGCCACCTTCGGCACCGGGATCACGGTGAACTCGACAACGTTCGTCAGCGCGACCAAGCTGACCGCCAGCATCACCATCTCCTCCACCACCACCACGGGGGCGAGGACGGTGAAGGTGGTGAACCCCGACAAGGGGGTGGGCAGCTGCGCGGGCTGCTTCACCGTGACGTAGCCGCGGGCGGGAACGGAACCAGGGGGGGAGTTGAGCGACGAGCGGTTTCGCGTGCGGACCAGGTGGGGGCGCTTCGCCGCCTACGGCCTGATCGGCTGGTGCGGCGAGGTCGCCTTCACCGGCGTGCACGACTTCGTCCGGACCCGGGACCGGCGGCTCCCCTCGCGCTCCAGCCTGTGGATGTTCCCGATCTACGGGCTGCTGGCGCCGCTGTACGAGCCGCTGCACGATGCCATGCGGGATCGGCTCCCCGCGCCGGCCCGGGCCGCTGTGTACGGTGTCCTGATCATGCTCGTGGAATACACGACCGGGTGGACCCTCCGCCGGGCCCTCGGCGAAGCGCCGTGGGACTACTCCGACGTCCGGGGGCACATCCATGGGCTGGTCCGCCCGGACTACTTCCCGATGTGGGCCGCGGCGGGGCTGGCCCTCGAACCGATCCACGACCGCATGGCCGGACGGGCACAGGCCTGACGCCGGCCAGGACAACGGAGGGTTGATGAAACGGATCGTCACGATCGCGCTGGCCGCGATCCTGCAGGTGGCGCTGCTCGCGCCGGTCCACTCCGACGCCCGCACGCCGCTGCTCCAGCGACGGGTACTCCATCACCTGAACGCCCGGGCCTGGGTCTCCGGCGGCGTGCGGATGTGGCTGCACCCGCAGGCCCCCTCGCCGCAGCCGCCTCGCCCGGCGGTGGGCGCGGCGGGCGGGTTCGGCACGAACGTCGACGCCGCCGATCCCTCGGAGGACCTGGCAGGGGGCCAGAGCGAGACGGCCATCGCGGCGGGGACGTTCCACGGGCAGCGCCGGGTGCTGGTGGGCTGGAACGACATCTCCGGCCAGTTCGCCATCGACGCTACCGCGCCGTCGGCCTCGAGCACCGGGGTGGGCTATTCGAGCGATGGCGGGGCCAGCTTCACCGACCTGGTCGGGCTCCCGAACGACAACCCCGACCAGCAGTGGGCCGGCGACCCCTCCATCGTGGCGGTGGACGGCGGCCAATCCTTCATCGTGGGCTCGCTGTACTTCCCGTCGTTCCAGGCGTGCAGCGACGGCAACCCGTCACAGCTGACCGTGGCCGTGTCGGTGGGGACCGTCGACACCGCGGGGGCGGCGGTTTCGTTCGGCGACCCGGTGGTGGCGGCTCCGGCCGGGAACGTCTGCTCCTTCCGGCGGCGCCCTCCCAAGGGCCTGTCCCTCCTGGACAAGGACTGGGTGGGATACGACCAGGCCAGCCGGACCCTGGTGGTGGCCTACATCCGGTTCTTCATGACCCGCGGGCACAGCGGCCTGGGGCAGGTCGAGATGGTGCGCGCGCACGTGCCGGCCGACCCGTCGAAGCTCTCCGCCCGGGACTTCGGCCCGCCGGTCGTGGTGTGGCGGGAGGAACACAACTGCCCGCGAGGGGTGTCGTCCTCCGAGGCCGGCCGGTGTGGGGCGGTCAACGAGGGTCCGTTCCCGGTGGTCGCGCCCGGCGGTGACACCTACGTGGTGTGGGAGCGGAACCTGTTCTCGAACCTGTTCGACGGCGACCCGTACGTGTACATGCACGCGGCGCTGGTCCCGGCGGGGGCGGCCAAGCCCTCCGCAGGAGGGACCTCGGACCCCCGCGTGGTCACGGCAGGGCAGGTGGGGTCGAACACCGCCGGCGGCGTGAAGTCGCTGGTGGGGGAGTTCGTCGCCGGCTACAACCGGTTCGAGCCCGGGCCGAACGACTTCCCGCAGGCCGCCGTCCGGCCGCTGTCCGGGCAGGTCGTGTTCGTGTGGGAGGACGCAAGCCGGCACCTGTTGGGAGACGTGTGGATGCGGGCTGCCGACCTGCCGCTCTCGTCGTTCGGCGCGATCCGCAAGGTGAACGACGACTCGGACGGCGTCCTGCACTTCATGCCCGCGGTGAGCGTGGGCCCGGCGGACAGCGTGATCACCTCGTGGTACGACCGGCGCCTGTGGGGGCCGGACTCCACGCGGACGGACTACTTCGCCGAGCGCACGTCCGGCCCCGGCGTGCCGGCGGCGGACGTCCGGGTGACCACGGACGACACCGACTGGAACGGCGTGTCCACGCGGATCTCGCCGAACTTCGGGGACTACACGGACAGCACCACCGACGGCGCGACGCTGTACTTCGTGTGGTCGGACGGGCGGCTGGGGTTCCCGCAGCCGTTCGTGGACAGCGCGCGGTAGGCGGGCCGGGGCTCGCCCGTCCCGTCCCGTCCCGTCCGTTGCGGGGCGGCCATCGGGCGGGGTCCATAGGGCGTACGCGAGGCCAGCCGGGTGCGGGTGGCGCGATCGGCCCCGTCCCGATAGAACCGGATCGTGCAGCGACCGGGGTGGGTGCGTGGTCGCCGGCCGCTGGGGCTCGTGCTGGCCATGGCCCTGGCGGCCGGCCTGGCCGCGTCGCCGACCGCGACGGCGGGCCCCGGCGCTCGTGATCATGCCTCCCCGACCGCGGGTCGCGCGCTGGTCGGGCACCTAACCTGGCGGGGCCGGACCAGGCTCTCGGCCCGCCCGGCCGCCGGGATCCGCCCGGTCGCCCGGGCGTCGCTCGGAGCCGGAGAACGGCTGATCGGGCTGGGCGACGGGTGGGGCGAGCTCCACGACCGCCCGGCTCGGCCCGCCGATCCCGGCCTCGCTCCCGCCGCCCCGGCAACGCCGGTGGTGGCCTCGAACCCGGACCTCGCCGCGACCTTCGACGGGATCGACCACTTCGACCAGCGCTCCGCGAACCAGGGGAACCAGGCCAGCCTGGAGCCGCCCGACCAGGGACTGTGCGTGGGGCGCGGCTTCGTCATGGAGACGGTGAACCAGTCCCTCCGCGTGTTCACCACCTCGGGGCTGGCGCAGGGCCAGGTCACGGACCTGAACACCTTCTACGGGTACCCGCCGGCGGTGGACTACCACAACTGGCGGCGGGGCCCGTTCGTGACCGACCCGTCGTGCCTGTTCGACTCCGACACCCGGCGGTGGTTCCACCTGGCCCTCACCGTGGACACCACCATCAACGGGGTGTTCCTGGGCCCGAACCACCTGGACCTCGCCGTCAGCCGCACCCCCAACCCGCTGGGAGGGTGGGACCTGTTCAGCATCCCGGCGCAGGACGACGGGACGGACGGCACGCCCTTCCACGGCTGCACCGGGGGCCCGTGCCTGGGCGACTACCCGCACATGGGCCTGGACGCGAACGGCCTGTACATCAGCACGAACGAGTACGCGCTGTTCGGGGACCAGTTCACCTCGGCCCAGGTCTACGCCATCTCGAAGCGAGCGCTCGCGGCCGGGGGTCCGGACGTCCCGGTGGTCCACCTCGACCACCTCAGCGTGTTCGGGTCGCCCGGGTTCACCGTGTGGCCGGCGCAAGCGCCGGGGCGGCGGTTCGCCGCCGAGAACGGCGGGACCGAGTACTTCCTGAGCTCCATGGCGGCGCCCGAGGCCGGCAGCGCCACCGGGGCCAGCGACCGGATCGCCCTGTGGGCCCTCACCAACACCGGATCCCTCGACTCGCCGGCCCCGGCGCTGGGCCTCGACGTCACCACCGTCCCGGCCGAGCCATACGCCATCCCCCCGCGATCCGACCAGCGACCCGGCGAGACTCCTCTGGGGGACTGCCTGAACGCGGCCTGCATGGGCCGGGACCCCTTCACCGAGGCCGAGGCCGTCCTGGACAGCGGCGACAGCCGCATGCAGCAGGTGGTGTACGCGGCCGGCACCGTGTGGGGCGCCCTGGACACAGCGGTCCAGGTGGGCGGCGAGGTCCGGGCCGGGATCGCCTGGTTCGTGGTCGCCCCCACGTGGTCCGGTGACGCGCTGGGGGCATCCATGCGGGCCCAGGGCTACCTGGCCGTGGCGGGCCAGAACGTGACCTACCCGGCCGTCGCGGCGCTGCCCAGCGGTCGGGGGGCGATGGCGTTCACGCTGGTGGGACCGGACCACTTCCCCAGCGCCGCGTACGCCCTGCTGGACCCCTCGACGGGCGTGGGGGCGGTGCACGTCGCGGCGGAGGGCGCGGGCCCGTCGGACGGGTTCACCGGGTACCGGTTCTTCGTGGGAGACCCCGCCGTGGCCAGATGGGGTGACTACGGCGCGGCGGTGGCCCGGCCCGGCTCCATCTGGATTGCCTCGGAGTACGTCGGGCAGACGTGCTCGTACGCGATCTTCAACCTGGACTCCACCTGCGGTGGAACGCGCACGCAGTTCGCCAACTGGGGGACGCGGATCAGCCGGATCACGCCGTAGCGCGGGTCAGGGCGACGGCTCGGCCGCGGGCTCCGGGGCAGCCTCGGGTTCGGCCACCAGCTTGGGCCGAACCAGCGAGAGGTAGAACCCCATCAGCCACATCCAGGCCCGCATCAGCCTGCGGTCGGGCCGGAAGAACCCCGAGCCCATGACCTCCGACTGGGTCTGGCCGCCGAACGCGAAGGCGCGCCGGAGGGCTGCGGTCACCGCGGGTTTGGCCACGAACACGGCCACCGCCACCATGCCCAGCACCCAGGCCAGCTCCACGGTGCCCAGGTTGACCAGCTTCAGCCCGGAGGCCAGCAGCACGAACACCAGGGCCTGGCGGATGACCCGGTCCGGGGCCCGCGAGGACACCCGGGCCCCCAGGTACACGCCCGGGAGGCTCCCGATCAGGATCGAGGAGGTCAGGCCGAGCTGGAAGTCCCCGAAGATGATGTGCCCCAGGGCCGCCGAGGCCACCAAGGGGACGGCCTGCACCAGGTCGGTTCCCACCAGCGACCGGGCGTTCAGGGCCGGGTACAGCACCAGCAGCAGGATGATGATGATCGAGCCCGACCCCACCGAGGTCATCCCGACCACCAGCCCGCCCAGCGCCCCGATGAGCAGCGTGGGCAGCGGCTTCACGTCGAGGTTCTCCAGCGTTCCCGCCGACGCGGTCCGCCGCCGGGCGTCGATGATCCCCTTCACCACCATGGAGATGGACGCGATCACCAAGACCACGCCCAGGATCACCTTCAGCCGGTTCTGCAGCGTCTCGCTGTTCCCCAGGGCCCGCAGGACCAGGACGCCGCAGAAGGCGGACGGGACCGATCCGAGCATCAGCCAGCGGACCAGTCGCATGTTCACGGTGCCGCGGCGCATGTGGACCGCTCCGCCCACCGGCTTCATGACCAGCGCGGCCACCAGGTCGCTGGACACCGCGGTCAGCGGCTCGACCTTGAACAGCAGGACCAGGATCGGCGTCATCAAGGCGCCGCCGCCCATCCCGGTCAGGCCGACCACGAACCCCACGATCAGGCCCGCGATGGCAACGTACAGGTCGAGGTGCATCGTGCCCGGACTCCTGGATTTCTCGGCCGAGGGGAGGAAAGGACCCCCGGAAAGCCCACTGATGGTATTGCCCTGCTGCCGGTGAGGACAACCACCGTTCGCTGTATCTGGCGGATTTACGATCGAACATGTGTGCGATCCTCGATGGACTTGCAACGCCCTCTTGCCGGATTCGAACCATCTGGGAGGGCGGGTGGACCGTACACCCTGGGCAGCGGCGTTCCGTTCGGTGCGACCGCATGGAGGAGGCGACATGGGCACGGCGATCCGAGGATGGGGAGCCAGGATGGGGGCGGTGGCCGTCGTGGGGGTGCTGCTGATGGCCGCGTGCGCCGGGAAGAGCACCACCTCGGCGGCCGGCGGCGGAGGAGGGACGCAGTCCTCGGGGGCGGTCTCCCTTCAGACGGCGATGGTCCCGAGCCTCGGGACGGTCGTCGCGAATGCCCAGGGGCTGACCCTGTACCACCTGAAGACCGAGGTGAACGGCACGATCGCGTGCACCGGCTCCTGCACCAGCGTGTGGCCTCCGGTGCTGGTGCCCTCGGGATCCGCGCCCCCCACCGAGGGCGCCGGACTGACCGGGCAGCTGGGGACCGTCACCCGGCCCGACGGCAGCGTCCAGGTCACCTACGACAGCTTGCCGCTGTACCGGTACTCGGGCGACAGCTCGGCCGGCCAGGCCAACGGGCAGGGCATCCAGGGCGTGTGGTTCGCCGTCACGCCGTCGGGGGCGCTGGCCGGGACGTCGTCGGGGTCCGGACGGTACGGCTCGGGCTCCTCGAGCCCCACGGCGAGCGGATACGGCTACTAGCTGCTCAGGTGTCCGACCGGGCCTTCGCCCCTTCGCGGAGCCCCCAGCGACCGAGCGTACGCGCGAAGGGTACGGTTCGCGCGAGCGAATGGAGTCCCAGGGCGCCGGGGTGAACCGACCGATCGAGGCCGTCGTGTTCGACATGGACGGCGTGCTGGTCGACTCCGAGCCGCTGTGGCGGGAGGTCGAGCAGGAGGTATTCGGGGGCCTGGGGATCCTGGTGACCGACGAAGACCTCGAGCGGACCATGGGCGTGCGCATCAACGAGGTGGTGGCGCTGTGGCGGAGCCTGCACCCCTGGGAGGAGCCCCCGCCCGAGGAGGTCGAGCGCCGGATCGTGGATGGGGTGGCCCGGGCCATCCGGGAGCGGGGCGTGGTGAACGACGGCGCCGGCGAGGCCATCGCGTACTTCCGGGGCCTGGGGATGCGCCTGGCCCTAGCGTCGTCCTCCCCCTTTCGGCTCATCGACACCGTGCTCGCCGTGAGCGGACTCGGTGGCCAGTTCGAGGTGGTCCACTCGGCGGAGGAGGAGGTCCTGGGAAAGCCGGACCCGGCCGTGTACCTCACCACGGCGCGCAAGCTGGGGGTCCCGCCGGAACGATGCCTGGCCATCGAGGACTCGCCGAGCGGAGTGCGCTCGGCCCGGGCGGCAGGCATGCGCTGCGTCGCGGTCCCGGAGCGGCCGGCGCCCGACGGCGAGTTCCATGGGGCCGACCTCGTGCTGGAGTCCCTGGCGGCCGCCGGGGATTGGATGTGGCAGGCGCTGGGCGTCCGGCCGAGCCAAACGAGCCGCGATCGGACTACAGTTCCCACGGAGGAGGAAGCCATGGGCACGAAGGACAAGGGCGGCGGCAAGGCCAGCAAGAAGGTCGCGCAGAAGAGCCTGAAGGAGAAGCGCCAGGCCAAGAAGAGCAAGGACACCAAGCCCGGGCAGATCTCGGCACGATAGGGGGGAGCCGTGTCCAGAGAGGAGATCGAGCGGCTGGACGAGCAGTCGCTGGCGGCGTGGGACAGCCACGATGCCGACGCGTTCGTGGCGATGCTGGCCGACGACTTCGTGTGGTACGACTGGACGGTGCCCGAGCCCATCCGCGACCGGGAGGGCGCCAGGCAGTACTTCAACGGCTGGGTGACCGCGTTCCCGGACATGAAGACGACCAGCGTCAGCCGGGTGGTCGGCGACGACGCCGTGGCCACGGAGATCGAGTGGACCGGCACCAACTCCGGTCCGATGGTCATGGGCGGCAACGAGATCCCGCCGACGAACCGGTCGGTCTCCGGACGCGGCACCTACTTCGCCCACTTCCGGGACGGCAAGGTCGTGGAGTTCCGCAGCCACCCGGACGTGGCCGGCGTCATGATGCAGCTTGGGATGATGCCGCAGGGGTAGCCGGCTGCGAGGAGGTCAGTCGCGCTCGGCCGGGTACAGGTCGGCGGCGCTCTTGGCGGTGGCGGCGCGACCCGCCGCCAGCCACTTCTCCGGCGTCAGGTCCGCGTACATCTGCAGCAGCTTGGCCACCAGGCCCGTCCAGCCGGTCTGGTGGCTGGCACCGATGCCCGCGCCGTTGTCCCCGTGGAAGTACTCGTAGAACAGGATGAGGTCCCGCCAGTGCGGGTCCGACTGGAACTTCTCGGTCCCCCCGTACAGCGGCCGCCGGTCGTCCGGCCCCCGCAGGAAGATCGACGCCAGCCGACGTGCGCTCCGCTCCCCACTACGTCCTGCCGGGGCAGCTCCTGTGACCGGGCTCGGGCGCGCAGATCGAGATTTCGTCCGACCTGAACACCTCGAATCCGAGCGGACTGGCATGGGCGCGGATGCGGATCCAGCCAGGACCATGACGACCTTGGCCCAGGCCAGGCCCAGGAACGCCGTCCCCAATGCGACGCCGGTAACAGGGAGCCGCCCGGCTCCGATCCATCCTCTCCAGATCGCGATGAGCACGAACGCGCCGGCCACCAGCTCCGCTGCCAGCCCGGCGGCGGCCGCGGTGCCGCTCCACACCGGTGCGCGGAAGCACAGCCGGGCAAGCCGTTCAACCGGCCCTGGCACCACCACTCCCACGGCGCGATGCCGTCGACGAACAGGAGACCGGCGATTGCCGCGAGCGACGTCACGATGTTAAGACGACGCCCCGGAGCGGCTGAGGGGGCGGGAGGCCCGGTCCACCTCGATCATCGACGCCTCCTCGGAGCCGCCGGCACCGTGCGAGCGAGCCAGGAGGATCGACGGTATCCAATGGCCCGAAAGGGCGCAACGTCCCAATCACTCAGCCTCTTCTCAGGCTGGGCTTCCTATGCTTCGCCCGGGTCAGCCACGGAAGGAGGAGCCATGCTAAGGAGAGCAATCGCGCTAGGGATGATCGGGGCTCTCGCGGCGGGCACATGGGCGCTGGCGTCGCCCCACTCGTCGCTACCGGCCGGGTCGCACGCTGCAGCGGTCGATCCGTCGAACTTCGTCTGGCACGTGACCAACCCGTTCTTCCCGCTGCCGCCCGGCGCGCTGTGGGTCTACCAGGGCGTCGAGGAGGGACAGCGCCAGACCGACCGCGTCCTGGTCACGCACCAGACCAAGATCATCCTGGGCGTGCGCACGACGGTGGTCCGGGACGTGGTCTCCCACGACGGGCAGGTGCTGGAGCGGACATTCGACCGGTACGCGCAGGACCGGCAGGGCAACGTGTGGTACTTCGGCGAGGACACCACCGAGTTCCTGCCCGGCGGCGGCCAGAGCACCGAAGGGTCGTGGCAGGCCGGCGTCAAGGGGGCCCGGCCCGGCATCGTGATGGAGGCCGACCCGCAGGTGGCCGACGGCTACCGGCAGGAGTTCCTCAAGGGCCACGCCGAAGACCAGGCGTGGGTGCTCACCAGGGGCGGTGCGATCCACGTTCCACTGGGATCGCTCCACCACGTCCTGCAGACCATGGAGTGGACGCCGCTCGAACCCAACGTGGTCGACAGGAAGGCGTACGTGCGCGGCATCGGCATGGTCGCCGAGCGGACGGTGGCCGGGCCGGAGGAGACCGGCGCGCTCGTCCGGCTCCGCATGCCCGGCTCGTAGATACTGGGAGCCGCGGGGAGCGGCTACAGGCACAGGTGGAGGCGCGAAATGCGTGCCCTGGTGATCGAGGACCACCCGCGGATGGCCGCCCTCCTCCGGCGCGGCTTGGCGGAGGAGGGCTACGCCGTCGACGTGGCGGGGACCGGGGCCGAGGGCGTCTCGCTGGGGCGCGAGTACGACTACGACGCCATCGTCCTCGACCTGGGACTTCCCGACATGGACGGCGTGGACGTGCTGGACCGGCTCCGGGGCGACGGGCGGTGGGCACCGGTCCTGATCCTCACCGCCCGCGACGCCGTCGCCGACCGCATCCGCGGCCTGGACGCGGGGGCCGACGACTACCTGGTGAAGCCGTTCGCCCTTCCCGAGCTGCTGGCGCGGCTGCGGGCCCTGGTTCGCCGAACCCCGCCCGAGCGTCCTCCCGTCCTCCGGGTCGGCGACCTCGTGCTGGACCCGGCCACCCACGAGCTTCACCGGGGTGGAACGCCGATCCGCCTCAGCCCCAAGGAGTTCACCCTGATGGAGCTGTTCATGCGCCGCCCGGGAGAGGTCGTCCCGCGGGCGGCGCTGATGGAGCACGGGTGGGACCTGGCGTTCCGGGGGGACTGGAACATCCTCGAGGTCTACGTGCGGTACCTGCGCGAGAAGGTGGACCGCCCCTTCGGGCGCTCGTCGATCGAGACGGTGCGCGGGGTCGGCTACCGGCTGCGGGACGGAGCGGAATGAACGTCCACCTGCCCCTGCGGACCCGGCTGACCGTTGCGTTCGCCGCGGGGATGGCGGTGGTCCTGGCCGCGCTGGGCGCGTTCCTGTACGTGCGCGTCGGCCACGACCTCACGAACGCGATCGACATGGACCTGCGGTCGCGGGCCCAGATCGTGGTCGGAGCGATGGGGGCATCTGGACCGGACCCCGTGCAATCGACGGGCAGGCTGATCGATCCCGACGAGGCGTTCGCCCAGGTGCTCGACGCGTCCGGCCGGATCGTGGACTCCAGCTCGGCCGTGGCCGCGGCCCCCGTGCTGGACCGCGCCGCGTTGCGTTCGGTGGCCGGGCCGACGTTCTTCACCACCCGCGTTCGGGGTGTGGACGACCCCGTGCGGCTGCTGGCGGTTCGGCACGGCCCGCGGTACGTGGTGGTGGGGGCCACGCTGGGGGACCGGAACGAGGCCAGAGGAAGGATCGCGCTGGCCCTGGCCATCGGGGGACCCATCGCCCTGGCTGTCGTGGCGTGGGCGGGGTGGGCGCTGGCGGGGGCCGCCCTTCGCCCCGTGGAACGGATGCGGCGCGAGGCGGCCGCCATCTCGCTGTCCGAGCCCGGGCGGCGCCTGGCCGTGCCGCCCACCGGCGACGAGCTGGCCAGGCTGGCGTCCACCCTGAACGACATGCTCGACCGCCTCGAGGACGCCGTGCAGCGCAAGGAGCGGTTCCTGAACGAGGCCAGCCACGAGTTGCGCACGCCGCTCGGGGTCCTCCGCATGGAGCTCGACCTGGCGCTGGTCCGGGCTCGTACGCCCGGGGAGCTGGAGGCCGCCCTCCGGAACGCGTCGGCGGAGACCGATCGTCTGGTCAGGCTGGCGGAGGACCTCCTGCTCATGTCGCGGACGTCTGCGGGGACGCTTCCGGTGCATCGCAGCGAGGTCTCGATGGCCGAGCTCCTGGAGCGGGGTGCGGAGGCCAACCGGGCCAGGGCGGCCGCCGCCGGGATCGAGATCCACGCCAGGTGCGAGGAAGGGCTGACCGCAATGCTCGATCCGGAACGGATCCGCCAGGCCATCGACGACCTGGTGGACAACGCCGTCCGGCACACGCCCCCGGGCGGGACCATCACGCTCTCCGCGTCGCGGGTTGACGGCCACGTGGTGGTCGGGATCCGCGACACGGGCGCGGGGTTTCCCCTTGAGGTGGTACAGTGGCAGCGGCCCGATGGACCGACGGCAGTCGGTGCGTCGCCCGACGGTGCGGCGCTCGACGGAGGTCTCGGGCTGGCCATCGTCGGCGCGATCGCTCACGCCCACGGAGGGATCCTTCGTCTGGGGAATCCGGAGGGCGGAGGGGCCCTCGTCGAGCTGGAGCTGCCGCTCGAGGGGCAGTCGTCGGCACGCCCTCCTCGGGAGTCCATGGAACTTCCCGAGACCTCCTAGAATGGCCGCTCGCATCCGGATCGACGGGCTCAAAGGGGAGGGTGCCATGCGCGTGCGACGCTCGTGGGTCATGACCGGTCTCGTGGGAGCGCTGGCGGCCGTCGCCGTGATCACGCCGCTGGCGGTTCCCGCGGCCGCCGCCGTCGCCCCGAACATCGACACCAGCGTAGCTCCCGGCAACGAGGCCGAGGACGCGATCGCCGTCAACCTGACCAACCCGAGCAACGTGGTCACCATGTCCACCCTCCCCGACGTGGTGAGCGGGCTGTTTGAGGGAGTGACCTTCGACGGTGGGAAGACGTGGACGCGGCGGGTCATCGGCGCGGCGACCGGGTTCGCCGACATCTGCTGCGACCAGCAGCTGGCCTGGGACACCTACGGGAACCTGTTCATGACCTACCTCGACCTCAACAGCCCGGACGTCTTCGTGGCCCTGTCGACCGACGGGGGGCTCACGTGGCGCAAGGTCGGCGACATCGTGCCCACCACGCCCTCGGGAGCTGCGGCCCAGACGGGAGCTCCCTCACGGCAGCTGAACAGGGCCCAGGCCTCGGCGGACCAGCCCTCCATCTCGGCCGCGGCGAATAGCGTGTGGGTGAGCTACACGAGCTTCCCCTCCGTCGTGGTCCAGGCCTCGGGCGCCGCCGTCACCGGGCTGGGCCTGGTCGGATCGTTCTCCCCGCCGCAGAGCGTTCCCACCTCCCTGGGGATGGGGGACTACGGCGACACGGCGGTTGGTCCGAACGGGCAGCTGCTGGTCACGTACCAGAACCCGACCGGCGGTCAGGGCCATTCGCACATCTTCACCGCACTCGACCCCGACGGGCTCGGCCCCCAGGGCTTCGACGATCCGCGCCTATTTGCCTTCAGCCTGGTGGGGGGCTTCGATTACATCCCAGCGCAGCCGAATCGGTCGGTCGACGCCGAGGCCAACCTGGCCTGGGACCGCAGCGGCGGCCCACACACCGGGCGGGTCTACGAGATCTGGACCCAGGAGGTCGGCAGCGAGAGCAACGACATGGACATCATGTTCCAGTACTCCGACGACAACGGGACCACGTGGACGCCGCCGGTGCGGCTGAACGACGACCACACCGCGAACAGCCAGTTCAACCCGGCCATCGCGCTCGACCAGGTGACCGGCTACGTCGGGGTGTCCTGGTACGACGCCCGCAACGACCTCGGCACCGGTGGCCGCGGGGACACGGACGGCATCCCCAACGACGACGTTCAGATCTGGGGGACGATTTCGACCAACGGAGGCGTGACGTTCGCGCCCAACTTCCAGATCAGCCAGGGAACGTCCAACGCCAACGACGCCCAGAGCTTCTTCGACTACGGGGACTACACGCACGCGGCGTTCCAGTCCCACACGTTCTGGCCGGTGTGGTCGGACAACTCGAACAGCACAGGCACCAACCCGGACGGGACGCTCCGCCAGCTGGACCTGGACACGACCGGGGTGACCGTCCGGTAGGACTGGTCCCCGCGAAGGACTGACGGGCGTCCGGCTGAGCGAACGCGCTCTGCGGCGTGATTCCTTGCGCATCGATCGGCGAAGGCGTGGAATGCCGCCAGAAGCCGCCGCCAGGAGGGGGAAGCGATGGCAATGGAACAGACGGCCTACCCGGTGCAGTTCTCGGTGGATTACCCCGACCGGACGCTCAACCGGCTGACCTCGGCCTTCCGGATCTTCGTGGCCATCCCGATCCTGATCGTGCTGAGCAGCGTGTCCGGCTCGACGTGGGAGGTCTCCTCGCGGCACGGAGCCACGTACGTGATGGCCGGCGCGGGAGGCCTGCTGTTCTTCGGCCCCCTTCTGATGATCCTGTTCCGGCGGAAGTACCCGCGCTGGTGGTTCGACTGGAACCTGGAGCTGCAGCGGTTCACCAATCGAGTCGTGGCGTACGTCCTGCTGATGGACGACCGCTACCCAGCGACCGATCAGCAGCAGGCCGTCCACCTCGACTACGTCAACCCGGATGACGGCCGCAGCCTGAACCGGTGGCTCCCCCTGGTGAAGTGGTTCCTGGTCATCCCGCACTTCATCGTCTTGGTCTTCCTGTGGATCGCCGTGCTGGTGATGGTGGTCATCGCATGGTTCGCCATCCTGTTCACCGGGCGGTACCCGAAGGGCCTGTTCGATTTCGTGCAGGGCGTCATCCGATGGGGTGCGCGGGTGGTCGCATACGCGCTCGTGCTGGTCACCGACCGGTACCCGCCGTTCAGGCTGGCCCCGTAACGCGACGCGGGGTCGTCCCAGCCACCTGACTCATCGATCGGAGGCCGACATGGACCCACGTCGTTCGATCCCGCGGTCTGTTCGGGCGGCCGCCCTGCTTCTGGCCGGGGTCGTCCTGGGACTCTCGACCCCGGCCGTGGCACGGACGGTCGTGGATTTCGCGAAGCACGCGGGCTATGCGAAACGGGCCGGCGTGGCCAAGAACGCCGATCGCGTGGACCATTACCAGGCTGGCGCATTCATCACGTCGTGCGGCGCCGGCTCGATCATCGGCGAGGCGTTCGTGCCGGCCGATGTCGGATCGGACTGGACCCAGGTCCAGGGCTACGCGTTCCACCACGGGCCCGGGCCCGACGTTCGTGGTGCCGGGTGCCCCCATACGACGCCGAGCGCTCGACGCGTCTCGACCGGCGTGTACGACGTCAACCTCACCCTGGGCATGTGCTCGGGCGGGGGAGCGGAGGGCGTGCTGGTCACCCCGGTCACTGGCCCGAGCGGCCAGGTGGTCGCGACCTACCGTGCGTGCTCGGGCCCCAGTTCCGCCATCGAGGTCCATCTGACCGACCTGGCCGGGACGCCCGTCGATTCATCGTTCACCGTGGCCCAGCTGGACAACCCCGCCATCATCCCGTGACCGGTGGCTCGGGGCAGGCCGAACCGGCGCTATCCCCTCAGCGTGCCGCTCGCCGCATCGAGCGCGTCATCACGCTGCTCGAAGGACCTCGTCCAGCCGCTCCGCGAACTCCTGCGGGTCGGCGCCCCATCCGCCGTGGGCGCCGGGGAGGTAGGTCACGGCGATGCCCAGGCGCTCGGCGAGCGCGATGGTTGCTCGGCGGGCTCCCTGCTCGCCCGAGGTCTCGCCGACCGCCGCTACGATCCGCGTGGGAGCGTTCCGGAGGATGTCCACGTCGGGCACGTATCGCATGATCGGCTGCAGCTCGTGAGCGATGAAGAGGTCGAAGTTGCCGGTCATCCTGCCCATCATCTCCTCGCTCTCCGGCGTCGGCGGGGTCTGCTGCATCTCCTCGCTGTACCTCGGTCCGCCCTCTTCGACCGCGGCACCGAACTTCCCCATCGCCGGGAAGACGCCGTCCGTGCGGTAGGTCTCCTCGATGTCGTCCAACGCGTCGCGCCAGCGCTCGGCGTCGGGCAGGAGCTCTATGAGGGGCGCCTCGTGGACGACCAGCGTGCGGCCCAGGTCGGCCCGCCGGGCCACCAGATCGAGGCCGATCGTGGCTCCGCCGCTGTTGCCGTATAGGAACGCCGACCCGTCTCCGACTGCGGCGAGGACCGCGGCGGCATCGTCAGCGTGCAGGGACACCGGGATGTCCTGGGGATCACCCTCGAGCGGGCTCCGCGAGTGGCCGCGCTGGTCGTAGCTGACGACGGTATACCGGTCGGCCAGCCGCCCGCCGAGGTCGGTGAACATGCCGGCGTCGGTCGGTCCGCCTGAGATGCACAGGAGCACCGGGCCCCTCCCCCGAGCCTCCACGTGAAGCGTCGCGCCCGGTACCTTGATGGTCCTGGATTCGACATCGCCGTTCGTCGTGGTCATCTCCGTCCTCCTCTCGGCCCCGGTGCCACGTCCGGATCCGCCCAGTCGGCAACATGAGCCAGGGACCTTGTACCCATCTCCCCGAGACCCTCACACAGGAATACCCCCGGGGGACCGAGGTGACCTGAGAAAGGGCCTCTGACCTGCGGTCTTGAGTAGTCCCAACGGGATTTGAACCCGTGTCTCCACCTTGAGAGGGGAGCCGCACACAGCCGGGACTGTCCTGGCGCGTCCTGCCGCGACCGATCCGTGCTGGTGGCTGGCGCCCGCAGGATAGGTCCGGACGACTCCGGATGACCGCCTGGGGTTCCAAGGTGGGGTTCCACGAACGCCCCCGCACGAGGTCGTCCGCGCCCTTGATGTGGCCGGGACCTGCGCTGACCCCGGCCTCTACGGTGCGAGCACCGCGGAGACCCTATGCCAGCTATGCCCGCCGTCGGTGGTGCGGAGCACGTATCGGGCCCCCTGGACCGCGGCGAACCCCACGCGGGCATCAACGAAGTCCAGCACCGCGTTGGACAGATCGACGCCGGGACGGGTGGCCGTCCACGTGCGACCGCCGTCCGCAGTCGTGTACAGCCTCCCGCGTGCCCACACGAACCCGTGCAGCGGATCGACGAAGTCGGGGAGCCCGATCGGGACCGGCAGTTGCGAGTGCCGGCTCCAGGTGGCACCGCCGTCGTGGGTCACGAACAGAACGTCGCCCCCGGACTCCGGCCCGGCCGCCTCGAACCCCATCCGCGGGGTCACGAACTCGGGGAGCGATGCCCCGCACCCCTGCTGGCACGAGATCCCGGGGAGGGCCTCCCCCAGCCAGCTCACACCGCCGTCGCGGGTGATGTAGAGCAGGTCCGCCCGGTAGCCGCAGCTCACGTTGACGAACCCGACCTCCGGCGTGGTGAACACGATCCCCCCCTTGTCGCAGCCGTAGGAGAGTGGTCCGGGGGTGGAGGGGGGCTCGGGGCTCGTGCTGGACACGGAGATCCGGGACCAGTGGGCGCCGCCATCGGCGGTCCGCCACACCTCCAGCGGCTCGGTGTCCATCGCTCCGTTGTCCCCGCCCGCCAGGAACCACCCGTCGTGCGCGTTCAGGAAGAACACGGGGCCCCCGGGCAGGGCGGTGCGGAACGAGGAGCGCTGCCAACTGCGGCCGCCGTCGGCGGTCCGGTCGATGGTGACCAGGTGGCCGGAGGCCGTGCCGAACCAGGCGTCGGACGGCCCCAGGAAGAACGGGAACACCTCGTAGTAGTCCCGACCCCGCACCGGGCCAACGTCGGTCCAGGTGCTCCCCCCGTCGGTGGTGTGCAGGATGGTGAGCGTCCCTCCACCCACCTCGGCGGTGGCCCAGCCCACCGACGCCGTGGCCATGTGGACCTCGGAGATCGCCGCGGTGACCGGGCCGCCCGCGGGGATGGGGGGCGGGGATGGGGTGATCCGGCAGGTGCTCCCGTGGCAGGGGACGAGCTGCACCCGGACCACCACCCCGTCCTCTCCGGCCACCCAGGCCGTGGAGCCCTGGGCCGAGATCGCGAAGGGGGCTGCCCCCGCACCGAACGGTGCCCGGACCAGGCGGTCGGTGCGGGCGTCGAGCACCGCCAGCTCGGAGCCGGCCGCCGTCCACACGTAGTCTGCGCTCGCGGCCACGGGCCCGAGCTCGTGCAGGTTCCCGGGGAGACGGACCCGGGCGGCGATCCGGCCGGTGGCGGGGTCGACCCGGTCGACCTCCGAGGCCATGGACACCCAGACCGACCCCCCGCCCAGGGCCACCTCCCCGGTAACGCTCTCCACGGTGGACCGGACCGCCCCGGAGTCCGGGTCCAGGCGGACCAGGCACCCGGTGCTCTGGCAGGTGTCCCCTCCCGTGGTGGTCGTCCACACCGAGCCCAGGCCCGCGGCCAGGCCGAACCACTTCGCGAGCGTCGTGCTCAGTTGGTACGACCGGGTGGCATCAGTCGCTGGGTTGATGCGGATCAGGCCAAAGGGCGGTCCGCCGTGGAAGACCCACACCGCGCCCTGACCGAACGCCAGCGACGACACGGGTCCCATGGGGAACGAGAACGTCACCCGGTCCGTGGCCGGATCGACCCGGAGCAATCGGTCCACGCCGCTCACCCACACCGCCCCCGCCCCCACCGCCACCCGGCGGCTGTTGTCGGGGGCGCCAGGGAGGCGCACCGTTGCCGTGATCCGAAGGGTCACCGGGTCCAGGCGGGCCAGTACCGTCCTCTCGGGCACCCATACCGACCCCTGGCCGACCGCGACGCCCCCGGCCACCCCCTGGGACAGCAAGGCCCTGGCTGTCACCTGGGGCCGGACGGCACCGCGGTGGGCGGGGCGGGGCGGGGAGGACAGGAACCCCACCCACAGCCCCACGGCCGCCCCGGCGAACACCGCCCCAGCCAGCAGGCCCACCCCGGCCCGGCGGCGGAGGCGCCGCCGCCTGACCCGGCGGAGGACCCGCTCGTAGCTGTCGGGGCGGGGGTCGATCCCGGCCACCCCGTGGTCCAGCAGCCCCCGATGCTCAGCCATCATCGGTCCCTCCCGCCCTCGCCCGGAGGGTGGCCCTGGCCCTCGCCACCCGGACCCTGACCGAGACCGGCTCGATCCCGAGGACCGCCCCTGCCTCCTCCGAGGTCATGCCGAGCCACCCCACCAGGACCAGGGCCTCCCGCTGCCCGGGGGGAAGCCCGGACAACAGGCGGAGGATCTCCGCGCGGGTCTCGACGAGCTCCATGGGATCTCGGGGACGCTCCCATCCCACCACCCGGCGAGCCAGGACCCCCAGCCGCCTGGCCCGGCTCCGATGGAGGTTGAGCGCCACCCGGTACACATAGCCCACGGGGGAGGCCATCACCCGCACCCGGTCCCACCGCTCGAAGACCCTGGCCATGGCCTCCTGGGCCAGCTCGTCGGCCTCGGCCAGGCTTCCGGCGAGCAGGTACAGGGCCCGCAGCAGGCGCGGGTGCTCCGCGCGGAAGAACGCCTCGAACGTCGGGGCGCAGTCGGATGCTCCTTCCGGATCAGGTCTTCCAGCTTCGGTCACCCGGACATGAACCTTCGACGGGGGTTGAGCGTTTCCCTCGTTAGCACGGACGTGCGAGGAACGGGCGGTCCGGGAGGTAGAAGACCCCTGAGCCCTCGGAGCCGGCCAGCCACACGAGCCCCCCGGTGGCGGAGACGTCGGCGTACCAGCCCTGCTCCATGCTGGTGGCGGGCGACGAGACCAGGCTCCACCGCGACCCGTCGTAGTGCAGGAGAAGGGTCCGTTCCTGCCCGCTCCGGGCCCCGGCCCACCCCAGGGCCCACACGTCGGAGGGCCCGGACGCTGACACCGCGTCGAGCGTGCTCTGGGCGGCGAGGGCCGGGAGGGCGGCCAGGCTCCATCGGGTCCCGTCCCAGTGCTCGATGATGGCGTGGGATGGGCCGGCACCGCTCACGCTCGCGTAGGTAGTCCCCACGGCCCAGGCGTCGGTAGGCCCCAGGTCCACCACGCTGTGCAGGGTGGGGGTCCGGACCTCTGGGGTGGTGACGGAGCGCCAGGACGTGCCGTTCCAGTGCAGGGCCAGCGCCTGGTCCCACCGCTGGCCCACCACCCAGGCGTCGGTGGGTGAGGAAGCCGAGACGTCGTCGGCGGTGGTGTAGCGGGTCCCTACGTCCGGGAGGGCCGACAGGGCCCGCCGCTGGCCGTCCCAGTGCTCCACCACCGCCCCCACCTCACCCCCCGGACCCCCCGACCCCACCGCCCAGGCATCGTGGGGTCCGGTTCCGTCCGTGGCCACCAGGGTGGTGTTCACCAGGTTCGCCCGGGGGCTCTCGACCACGGACCAGCGGGTCCCGTCGAAGTGCTCGGTGAACCCGAAGTTCCCGCCCCCACCGACCGCCCACACGTCGTCGGGGGCGATCGCGGCCACGTCACGGAACGAGCTCCCACCCGTCACATACGCGCCTATGGTCCGGAGATTCGGGTCCGGGACGAGTGCCAGATGCCAGGCCGTCCCATCCCAGTGGAGGGCGAGGGGCGTGGAGGCGACTGGTGGCCCCTGGAGCCCCGACGGGCTCGGCGAGGACGGCGTCTGGACGACGTGGCTGTAGCTCCCCACGGCCCAGGCGTCCGAGGAGGACGTCGCGTCGATCCCGGTGACCCGGGTCTCCAGGGGTCCGGTGGGGGCCGCCTCCCGCTGCCACCCACCCTCGCACTGCCCGAAATCCGGCGCCGGGGGCGGCGGGGTCCACGGCCGGATCGAGGCCAGCACCCGCTCCGCCGTCCGGCGGTCGGCCCCGGACGCCGCGGTGCCGATCCACACGTCGACGGTATAGCGGTCGACGTGGTGGAAGGTCAGGCCGGCGTACCGGCGGATCCCGCCCGCCCTCTTCAGGTCGGCCAGGGTCAGGGGGATCGGGGTGTTGGGCTGGAGGGTCTGCTCCACGCTGGCCGGACCCCCGAGCAGCACGTCGACCAGGACCACCACGCCGGTGGAGGGCAGGGTGTCCATGTGCGGGGGCCAGTAGCAGCCCGTGCTGCTGTCGGGGTTGTGGTACGCGCCGGCCACGTTCGAGACCATCACCTCCGAGAAGTCGGCCATGCAGACGGCGGGGATCCTGGTCAGGGGCCAGGTCGGTGGGTAGCTCATGGCGAAGCCGAGGTCCCGGCTCTGGTAGGTGCGCCCCCACGTCCTGAACGGTCCGAGGCGTCCCCCATGTGACGACCCAAGGGCGACCGAGGCGATGAGCGCGGCGACCGCCAGGACGGTGGCAATCCCGATCCTGGTCGCGACCCGAGGCAACGGAGTCATTGCCCGACCCTGGAGCCCGACCCGGGGATCCGAAGCATCGCCGGGGAGCCGGTGGGCCACCATACGGTCACGTCGAGGTGATGAACCAGGTCCAGCCGGGATGAATCCAGCGCCAGGACGCTGGTCGTGGGAGCAAGGTCCGCCGTGCAGATCTCGCCCTCGTAGCCATCGCCTGCCGAGACCCTGAGGTGGTGGCGGTCGAGGACCGACATCGCGACCGGCACCGGCGGACACGACGAACTTCCCCACAGGGTGATGGCGAGACGGGCATGTGGCCTGAGGGCCGCGCAGGCCGACTCGGGTGTGGCGAAGTGCGTCCGTTTCGGAAGGCACCGGTGTGTCGAGACGGCATGGCCCACATGGGTCTGGAGCGCGATCGACTTTGGGCGGTGAGGCCCGCAGGCACCCATGATCACGACGACCAAGCAAAGGGCCAGGGCGCTCGCTGGTCGGATCCGAAGATGCCGAACCAACCGGACCGTCATCGCCTCGGAGCGGGGACCACGGACCAGGAGCTCCCGTCCCAATGCTCGATGAGGACGGCGTGGGGATCGGGACCGAAGTTCTGCACCCCGACAGCCCACGCGTCGGACGCTGAGAGCGTCACTACGTCGTACAGCCAGTTCTCGTAGGGGCCCGAAGACCCAGGGGCGTCGACCGATGACCACCGAGTGTCGTCGAAGTGGGCCACGGCGAACGAGCCCGTGGGCTCGCTCCCCACGGCCCACACGTCCTGCGCGGACGACCCGCTCAGGCCAGTCACCGACCAGTGCGGATCGGGCGTCGGATCGACCCGCTCCCAGGCTGTGCCGGTCCATCGCAGGAACAGCGCCGTGGTGTGGCCCCCGTGGTCCCCATAGTGCCCGATCCCCCAGACGCCGCCGGCACCGTCGGTCCCGATCCCCCACAGCACGTTGTAGTCGTCGCCGGGGTTGGGGCTCGGGACGATGCGCCAGGACTTCCCGTCGTAGTGCAGCAGCAGGGTGAGCGGGATCCCGTGAACGTCCTGGGAGTACCCCGCCGCCCACACGTCGGTCGGCGACTGGGCGACCACCCCTTCCAGGTAGTCGACCTCGATGGCCCGGTTCGGGGTCGCCATGACCGACCAGGAAGTCCCGTCGTAGTGAGCCACCATGGTGTTCCACCCCACGGTGTTCTTCTCGTACATCCGGCCGGTCTGCTCGCCGACCACCCAGACGTCGTCGGGGCCGGTGGTGGCGATGTCCGACAGCGGGATCTCCTGGGCCCCGTTGGGGATCGGGACCTCCTGGCAGGTCTGGCCGTTCCAGTGCAGGAGCGTCTGGGAGGCCGTCATCCACACGTCGTCCGGGGACACCACGGCGACGTGGCGGAGCATCCCGACGTCGGGGCAGTTCACGATGGTCCACGCCTGGCCGTCCCACCGCTCGACCAACGACTGGTCGGCGAAGTTCTCGCTTGTTGTTCGAGAGCCGACCGCCCACACGTTGTCGGGGGCGCTGGCGTCCACGCCCCAGAGCTGCTCCCCGGGCGGAGGCACGACGGGACCGATGCCCCGGTTCCCGGCCGGCCCGGCCGCCGAACGCACCGCCGGGCTCGATGCGGCCGGCGACGTGTGGTCGCCAGGGTGGATCGCACGCCCGCAGGCGACGAGCAGCAGCGCGGTGACGGTGAGGGCAGCGACTCGACGCGTGGTTCAGCCTCCTGGCGACCTGCTCAGGCCATCGTCACCATCGACGCTCAGGGATGCAAGGGAGGTTCCCGGACCGGGAGGCAGTCGCCGCGATACCTGGCATTTCCTCCATCGAAGAGCCGCTGTCGTTGGTCAGCCCCGGTACCGGGCCACAGCGAAGGCACCCAGGGTCCAGTTCGTTCCGCCCACGACGACGGCGCGGCCTTCGGGATCCACGGCGACGTCCCACGGCACAGCCGTCCCGCCGAACGAGGTCCGGGCCCGGCCACCGACGCCGAAGGTAGGGTCCACCAACCCTGAGGGGAGGAACCGGAACACCTCGAAGCTGCTGGGGTTCCCCGCCCCGCAGAAGCAGGTCGCGCCCGCGACCACGGTCCGGCCCTCCCCGTCTACGGCCAGGGCGTCGAAGACCTGGGGCTTCTTGATCGTGGGCACGGGAAGCTTGACCGACCCCCGCCGACCGAAGGCGACATCTCGCCCGCCGTCGGCGTGGAACCGCAGGACCCGAACACCTCGGAGCACCACTGTCTCTCCCGGCGGGCCGAACGCCACATCCATGAGCCCCCCGCCGCCGTACATGTTCCCCCGATGCTCGATGAGCCGTCCTCCGCGGCCGAAGCGGACGTCGAGGTGGCCGTCTGGGCGGTACCGAGCCATCTCGAAGGTGGCGCGGCCGAGGGAGTCGCACGGCTGGGCGTCGCCGACGCCGGCCAGCACGATGAACCCGCGGCGATCAACCGCCATGGCGGTGGGCCGGTCGCAGCCTCCGAAGAAGTCCGTGCGGACCCTCCCGTCGTGGCCGAACGTGGGATCGGGCTGCCCATGCTGGAGGAGGCGGAACAACCCGAAGTCGCTGCTGTCCTCTCCAGCCACGACCGTCTTTCCCCGCGGCGTGACGGTCACGCCTTCCAGTTCCTCGGTGAAACCATCGGCTTGCTCGATCTGGACCTCACCGCCGTGGCCGAACGTCGGATCCAGTGAGCCGTCGGCGTCGAGGCGGGCGACCATGTCGGCGAAGGCGATGACCATCTTGCCGTCGGGTTCGACCGCAATGGAGAGCGGCGGGCAGCAGTCCTCCCTTCGCGGCAGCATGTCCAGCGAGACCCTGCCGTCGCGGCCGAACGAGGGGTCCAGCCGCCCGCCGGGCAGGTACCGGGCCACCAGAGTCGGGTTCCGGAGCAGGGTGCCCACCTGGTGTTCGTGAGCGCGTCCCGGACCGGGGGTGGCCGCGGGCCGGGCGACATCTGGATGATGAGCCCGTGGCCGCACATGGACCCGGGGTTCATGACCAACCTGACCCACTCTCCTGACGCCGACGACGAGGATCCCGCCTGGGACTTCACCGGGGGGCACGTCGTGTACTCCAGCGCTCCGGTGGTGAACGGCACGGACCAAGCCGCCGACATCTGGAAGACCTCGTGGACCGGGCGGCACACCGAGAACCTCACCCTCGGCACCGTGTCCGACGACATCCAGCCGGCGTGGTCGCCCCGGCAGCACGTGATCGCGTTCGTCAGCAACCGAACCGATCGTGCCGGCCATCACACGGCGAAGAGCTACGGGATCTGGCTCCTGGCATCGGGCGATGGCAGGGTGATGCGGCAGCTCACCTCCGGTGGCACCAGCCCCAACTGGAAGAGCGACGGCACGGAGATCGCGTTCGTCCGGGGCGGGGACATCTGGGTCATGGCGGCGGACGGGTCAGGCCAGCGCCGGCTCACCCACGACAGGCCCGTCGAGACCAACCCGGTGTGGTCGCCGGACGGCACGAAGATCGCGTTCCAGGTGGGGCCGGGGTTCGTGCCGGTGCGGGGAACCTCGATGGGGGTGATGAGCGCCGACGGCGGCGGACGCCACCCCATGCTCCAGCTCCGCCAGTTCGTGGGCCAGTCTGGGCCCAACTGGAAGCCCGACTGCTCGGTGAAGCCCCACCGGGAGGGCGGCACATGGGTGATCAGGGGAACCCCGGGCCCGGACCTCATCTGCTTCGAGAAGGTCTCCTCGGTGATCTACGGGGAAGGGGGCAACGACTCGATCTACGCGGGTGGCGGCGACGACGTGGTGTCCGGCGGGGCGGGGAACGACATCATCCTGGGAGGGCAGGGCAACGACATCCTCCGGGGCGGCCCCGGGAACGACTACCTGGAGGGCGATGACGGCGGCGACAGCCTGTTCGGGGGCCCGGGCAGGGACTCGCTCAACGGCGGCCCCGGGACCGACGTCTGCGTCGACGACGCGCGCCCGATCGACTCCTTCGCCCAGTGCGAGACGATGCACACTCGACAAGTCCGCTAGCCCTGCACCGCTGAAGGCTGCTGCTCCGTACCCCAAGCGACAGGGCTCGCTTTCCATACCCGTATGGGTCCACCGCGGTGTGCCCGCTACAAGCTGGCGCCGCAGAAGTTGTCCTGGTCTGGGGGCAGGTCCGCGTAGGAGTGGATGACGTGGTCGCTGATCCGGACCACCGTCAACGTGGTCCCGTCAATGGCCAAGACCGCCTCGTGCAAACTGCTCGGCTGGCCATCCTCACCAAGCACGGCCTTCCACACGAGCATCCCCGGCAGTGCGCTCGCGAGGTCCGTGCACCGGGCGCCGTAGGTCACGCTGGCGACGCCGCCCCACGGGAAGCTAAGGGGCCCCGGCATTGTGTTGGGCGGGTCGCCGGGCCCCTCGACAACGAAGGGCCGGATGCCCCCGCCAGGCACCACCTCGTAGATGGTGATCAGGACGATCGGGTCCGCCCCGACTGATTGGAGGGCGATCTCCGTGGTCCCGTCGCCGTTGATGTCCGCCGCCGCGAACACCTCCATCCGAACGCAGTGAGGACGACAGTCGATCGGGCCATAGGTGGTGGAGACCTGGCCGGAGCCGAGATCGACCCCGAGGTAGTAGACGGGAGCCGGGACGGTGCCAACCGTGGGGCAAGCTCCCGATTCAGGAAGCGAGTACAGGTAGCCGTTTCCTTCTGTGGCGGTACCCAGGAAATGGCCAGAGACCTGCGAGAGGTCGCACACGGACCCTACCCCGGCGAGGCTGGTCGCTCCCTGGGCCGTGGCGGCCGGCGCCGGGGTGGTGTCCGCCGGGGTCCAGGAGAGGCAGCAGGCGGCGACCCCACCGGTGTCCACCACGTGGAAGTTCCCTCCGTCCGCGCTGACGACCCCGATCTGGGGCTTCGCGTCGGCGGGACCGGTGGTGAAGGTGAAGGCGATCTCGGTGCCGTCCGGAGACCAGGCCAGCGTGTAGCCGCCGTCGTAGCACTGCCCGCTGCACCTGAAGACGGTGTGGACGCCCGTGCCGTCGGGGCGCATCACGCGGATCTGCCAGTCCCGGTCGTTGGAGAGATGGCTCACGTACGCCAGCTGGTGGCCGTCGGGGGACCAGGTCACGGCGTCGTCGTACCGGCCGTCGTTCGTCAGTACCCGGGCGCCCGTGCTGCCTGCGTTGACCACCCAGATCTGCCAGTCCTGCTCGGGGGGAGGGTGGCGAACGTTCGGAGGGGTGACGACGTAGGCGATATGGGTCCCGTCGGGTGACCACGCTGGGTACAGGTCGCTCGCCGTGTCCTCGGTGAGACGGCGAAGGCCGGACCCATCGGGACGGATAGTGTAGAGCTGGTAGCCACCCAGCGAGCTGTCGGTCGCGCAGCACCGCGTGCTCGAGAAGACGATCTCGCTGCCATCCGGCGACCAGGCCGGCGTGACCTCCTCGAAGTCCCCGCTCGTCAGCTGGCGCAGGCCGGTCCCGTCGGATCGCATTACGTAGATGTTCCGGGGAGGGAACTCGCCTCCCCCATTGGACACGGCGACGAGCCCCCCATCCGGCGCCACCGCCAGTCCCGTGATCGAGTACAGCCGTGCCGGGAGGTTCACTTTGTGAAGCCCCGTCCCGTCCGGCTGCACCGAGTACACCGAGGAGGGGCCGAACACCGATCCGGGCCCGTTGTCCCCGCCTAGGAACCAGATCGGACCGTTCGGGTGCAAGGCGGGAACGACTGAGGGCAGGGCCGGCCGGGCGGTTCCCCGAAGGGCCAGGTAGGCGCCGGCCACCGCTCCCAGGGCAAGCACCAGCGCGACGGCGGCCACCGCGAAACGACCGGGCCTTCGTCCCGGCGGCAGGTCGACTCGGTGGGTCCCCAGCCGCCGCCTGAGATCGGGCGGCTCCAGGCGGTCCAGGACCCGCAACCGTTCCCTGATGTCGTCATCCATCGTCGGCCTCCAACAGTTCCCGTAGGCGCCGGCGCGCCCGCATGAGATGGACGCGAACGGCGGCAGGAGTCGACCCCAGGATCCGGGCCACGTCCTCGATCGGACGATCGGCGTAGTAGCGCAGCACGATGGCCCCGCGCTGTCGCGGGGACAACCGGCGGAGAGCGGCCACGACCTCGGTGGCGCGGTCGTCCACCAGGTACGCCTGGTCGGGGACGTCCCCCCTCTCTTGACGGCGACGCTTCAGCTCCGCGGTGGCGATGCGGAAGGCCACCCGCCACAGCCACCCCGCGGGCGAGGCGATGTCCTGGGAGCGTTCCAGCGCGAGCGTGAACGCCTCCGCCACCGCGTCGCTCGCGATGTCTGGATCGCCGGTGTAGCCGACGATCGACCGCCACATCCGCGGAGACTCGGAAGCGAACAGCCGCTCGATGTCTCGTTCGGCCGTCGCCTCGGTGGGGCGCGCACCCATCATCCGTAACAGTGGAGCCTGCGGGCCGAGATGTGAACAGCTGTCCTGAAGGTTAGGGCGCCGGAACGTCCGATTTCACTGTGGAACGCGTTCGGCGGCCGATGACCGCGCCAAGCGCGCGGGGTCTCGTGGCCCTGCCAGGAACTCGGCGCCCGACCGATGCGGCCACCGTCCCGCGCGGCAGCCCATGGCCGGCTGGGCTCAGAAACTGTTGCTTCCGATCCTCCTATCAAAGTCAAGCCGGTCGATCGAGCGTTCCGCGACAGCCGCGCAATAGCTCACGAAGTTGACGACGCCGGCGACCCACCCTCAGCGAGAGCTCGGTAGACCTCGCGGGCCACGTAGCGCTTC
>WNGH01000535.1_pt1 | contig 61999 bp, 57 predicted proteins | sample 5400631 | NCBI WGS metagenome assembly WNGH01 (sample SAMN13153373, study PRJNA577476) | soil metagenome | isolation source: 115 cm soil or saprolite under Garry oak tree replicate 1 | place: USA:California | collected 2016-06-15
GCTGCCAAAGATCACGCGGGGCCTCCTGATGTACCGCTACCGCAGGCTCGACGAGGCCCGCGCGCTGGCTCGCGACGCCGGCTACCGGGGCGCGATGTACCCCTGGCAGAGTGGCCGCGACGGCAAGGAAGAGACCCAGGTCGTGCACCTCAACCCGCGCTCCGGGTTGTGGGACCCGGACCTGAGCCGGAACCAGAGGCATGTGAGCGCGGCCATCTTCTACAACATCTGGCACTACATCCAAGCCACGGGAGATACCGAGTTCCTGCTCGGGCCGGGCGCCGAGATGATGATGGAGATCGCCCGTTTCTGGTCCAGCATCGCTCACTTCAACCCGGAACGTGGCCGCTACGAGATCCACGGCGTCATGGGCCCGGACGAGTTCCACGAGAAATACCCAGACTCCGATGAGCCCGGTCTGCGCAACAACGCGTACACCAACGTGATGGTGGCGTGGATCTCGGACGTTGCGGGCAGGCTGCTCGACATGCTCCCAGAGCGGCGGCGGCGGTCGCTCTGCGAGCGGATTGACCTCACCGGCCAGGAGATCGAGACCTGGAAGGAGATGAGCCGCAAGATGTACGTCCCCTTCCTCGCGGATGGCGTCATCAGCGAGTTCGAGGGCTGGGAGGACCTGGAGGAGCTGGACTGGGATGCCTATCGCCGGGAGTACGGCAACATCCAGAGGCTCGACCGCATCCTGCGGGCGGAGGGAAAGGAGCCCGACCGCTACAAGCTGTCGAAGCAGGCGGACACCGTGCTGTTGTTCTACCTGTTCCGGCAGGATGAGCTGAAGCAGATTTTCGAGCGCCTCGGCTACTCGTACACGCCTGAGACTTTGCGCAAGACCGTCGCCTACTACGATGCCCGAACCTCGCACGGGTCCACCCTGAGCTTTGTAGTGTATGCCGGGGTCTTCTCGGAGATCGACCTGGCGACCTCCTGGGAGCGGTACATGGTGGCATTGGAGAGCGACGTCGGCGACGTGCAGGGCGGCACCACGGCCGAGGGCATCCATATGGGCGTGATGTCGGGGACGCTGGACCTGGTGCAGCGCAGCTACCTGGGCGAGGTGATTCGCGACGGCGTCCTCTACTTCAACCCCAAGGCCATGGACCATCTGCGCGGTCTGACCCTCCCCATGCGCTTTAGGGGGCTGCTGATCAAGGTCACCCTCGAGGACGGTCGTCTGCGGGTCGGCGCCGAGGTCGACAGCCTGAACCGGTCGGTGAAATTGGGTGTCGGAGACCAGGTCCGGGAGATCAGATCCGGGGAGAGCCACACCTTCGACCTCTGAACGGGACCCAGGCAGTGAGGAGCAGACCTGCCCCTTCGTCAATTCTGATGAAAGCTGAACAGTTCATATGCGCTTGACAGTTTCCTGAAACTCGATTGCTATCCGAAGCGTACCTGATAGGGTGAAAAATTGTTTTTGGACTGTTCAGACTGTCAAGTTTGATTGAACGTCAATTGAATCTTGCCTGAGAGAGGAAGAATATGGTGAGCAAAGTTCGTTGGGGGGTGCTGAGCACTGCCCATATCGGAATCACTCTGGTTATCCCTGCCATGCAGCAGGGCCAATTCTGTGAAGTGGTGGCTATTGCTTCTCGCGATGCAGGAAGAGCACAGGTCACGGCGAAACAACTGGGTATTTCGAAGGCGTATAGTTCCTACGAGGAACTGCTGGCCGATCCTGATATCGATGCTATTTACAATCCGCTGCCCAATCACCTGCACGTCCCCTGGTCGATCAAGGCGCTGGAGGCGGGCAAACATGTGCTGTGCGAAAAGCCGATAGCGTTGACTGCTGCGGAGGCGCAAACGCTGGCCGATGCTGCCAAGCAACATCCCCATTTGAAGGTCATGGAAGCGTTCATGTATCGTTTTCACCCTCAGTGGCGGCACGCGCGGCAACTCGTCAGTGACGGGAAAATCGGGGAGTTGCGCACTATTGAGGCTTTCTTCTCGTACTATAACGATGATCCGCGCAATATCCGCAACATCGCCGAAGTCGGTGGTGGTGGAATGTACGACATTGGCTGCTATACGATCTCGGCAGCGCGATTTATTTTTGGTGCTGAACCTGTGCGCGTGTCGGGCATCGTGGAGTACGATCCTGGGATTCAGACAGACCGCCTGGCCTCTGGCGTGCTGGACTTCGGGCAAGGGACCTCGACATTCACCTGTTCAACGCTGTTGACGCCGTATCAACGGGTCAACATCTTCGGCACGCGGGGGAGAATCGAAATCGAGATACCGTTCAATGCTCCATCTGACCGGCCGTGCAAGATATGGTATCAACATGGAAATGAGAGAGAGGAGATCCAGTTCGACCCCTGTAACCAGTACACCTTGCAGGGCGATGCGTTCTCCAAGGCGGTATTGGATAATACTGCCGTGCCAACGCCGATTGAAGATGCCGTTGCGAACATGAAGGTCATCGAAGCGGTTATCCGCAGTGCTAAGAGCGGCACGATGTCCTAATAACTTACATTCACGCCCGCAGTAGCGACAGAGGAGAGCAAATGCAGCCACAAGAACTTGCACCACCGCCTGAGCCCCAGTCACAGGGACTGACGGAGAGCGAGATCGTGGCACGACGCTCACAAGGCCTCACCAATGTTCTACCTGTGAAGACCAGCCGAACATATCTGCAAATTATTGGCGAGAACGTCTTTACAGCGATCAATGATATCCTGTTTGTGCTAGGTCTGGCCCTGGTACTGCTGGGCCAGGTCAGCGATGCCGTGGTGTCCGTGTCGGTGGTACTGCTCAACGTGGTGGTCAGTGTGATCCAAGAGGTACGGGCCAAGCGCATGCTCGATCACATTGCTCTGCTCAATCGACCCACGACCACGGTCATCCGTGATGGACGGCAACGCACGATTGATGCGCAGGAGGTTGTGGTAGGCGATGTGCTGCAGGTGCGTCCAGGGGATCAGATGGTGGTGGATGGGCCAATCCTTGAGACAGAGCGTCTCGACGTCGACGAGTCATTGCTTACGGGGGAGTCCGATCTCGTGGCTAAGCAGAAGGGGGATCGCCTGTACTTGGGCAGCTTTTGCGTGAACGGCAGTGCGCTGTATCAGGCCGAGAAGGTGGGAGCGCAGAGTGTCGCCTACGGGCTGGCGGCAGGGGCGCGCGTTTCGTCGTATCTACACTCCCCTGCAGCGTGAGATCAACCTGGTGATTCGCGTGATGCTGCTGTTCGCACTCTTTTTCGAGCTGTTGTTGTTGCTTGGCGCACTGGCCAGCCAGCTTCCTACCGTAGAAACGCTCAAGATGGCTGTCGTCATCATCGGGCTAGAGCGTCGGTCAAGAAATGGAAAGGATGAGGTTGATAGAGAAAGCCAGGGATGGTTAGCTCAAGAGAAACGTACTTGTGAGGAGAAAGAACATGCAACCGTCACCTTGGCAGCCACCAGTCGAGCTTTCAGCGCAAGAAGAGCAGATTGTGAACAAGATTCGCAAAGCCAAATTGTTTGTGTTTTTGCGTCACCACCGGCGGAGGGTGGCCTCCCTAGCCTCCACTCACGTGTGGAACAGTACGCAAGCCCGTCCCCTTCAGGGGACCGGGTCACTGACTCTAAACTGCCGTAGGCAGTGAGAAATCAAGAATACGCGAGTAGACACTATGATACCGGGTTATATGGCGACTCCCCGTGCAGGAGACGGCTGGCCTCTTCTGCTGCCTTGCGGCGTAGCTCTCTTACACTTTGTTGCGAGTACCAGGCAACGTGTGGAGTGAGCAGGATATTCGGTAATTCCCCACGCAGGTAGGCATCGAACAGAGTGTTCTCCACCGGCGGTTCGTACTGGAGTACGTCGAGGGCGGCCGCTGCAATTCGCCTGGTGCGCAGAGCCTCATACAGAGCTTGCTCGTCAATCACCGGGCCGCGCGCAGTATTTACCACCACTGCATGTGGCGGGAGTAGAGCCAACGCCGCCGCATCGATCATGTGACGCGTCTCATCATTGAGCGAACAGTGAATGCTGAGAGCGTCACAACCTTGCAGCAGATCGGCCAGGCTCTCCATGCGGGTCGTTCGCGTGACCTTATCCTGTCCACGTGGCACGTAGGGATCGTACCAGCGCACATCAAAGCCAAAGCTTTGCGCTCGTCGGGCAGTCGCCTGTCCAATGCGGCCGAAGCCAAGTATGGCCAGTGTGCTTTCCTGTAGTCGCTGGATGGAGGCAAAGCGGGTCACATCCCACCATGCCTCAGGCCGTGTTGCGCTTGGGGAGGCAGTGCCAAGGTCGCGTAAACACCACAGCAGCAGGGCCAGTGCGTGATCTGCCACCTCGTCGGTACCGTAGTCCGGCACGTTGCAGACTGTAATGCCCGAATTTCTGGCCGCAATCACGTCGATGTTGTCGTAGCCAACCCCCGCGCGCACAATGCCACGTACACCTGCACTGCTCAAAGCGGCGAGTGTAGAGGCATCAAAAAACATTTCGTACCAGGTAATCAACACTTCCGTCGGCTGTTCTTTTGCAGCGCGTACAAGATCAGCCGGTGTGGGCGCATGTCCTAGAAGGGCAAGCAGCGCGTCAACCTCCACGCCGGGAAGTACTTCGCGTTCAAAATCTGATTCCTTCATGAAATCAGTTATAAGCACACGCATCAGTGAAACTCCTCTCTTTCTCAATGCTTGATCTCAGGGCCAGAGAAGCTGACGAATTCCGGACTGGCAATGCGGCGCAACGTCTCCCCTTCCTCAGCCCAAACACGATAAGCAGCATCGGCGACCTGTTCTGCACACTCATCGGGAATATGCACGACGCCATTGACGTCTCCATGCAGCAGATCACCCATACGGACGCGCATACCGGAGATAGTCACATCATCACCAACGCTCACACAGATGGGATTGCCGTGGGAGACGACTAGCCCCGCGCAGAAGTACTGGAAACCACCGAGCACACGCACCTCCCTGACATCGCGCAATCCGCCGTCTGTGAGGATGCCAACGGCCCCAAGCCGCTTCATTGTCGTAGACATAATCTCACCGGCATGGCAGGAGTGCAGGCGATCCGTGCCGACATCCTGCATGACCACAATTGCCGGTTTAGGAGCGTTGGTCAGCAGCTCGTACAACCTTTGGAAGCCAATACCCTGGCGTCCCTCGGTCGTGCTATCTACCCTGCAGGTGACGGCATAGCCGACGGTGGGCGGCAATTCTGGAAAGATGCAGCGGATATCGTAGCCCACATACCCGCTAACGCGCGGGCGTACCTTGAACCTTTCGATAGCGTTGGAAATTGTCGGACTATCAATGCGGCATAATGCGCTGATCTGCTCAAAACTGAGTGTAGCCACCATGGAATGTTCTCCTTACTTCGCCGTTTCCAAATTTGTGCCGCCAAAAGCGGCACAATTCACAGAAGATTGCATGTTTGAATAGTGCTTTCGACGACCTTTTGAGCGGAAGCGATAGCTTCTTGCATAAGGTCGAGCAAATCGTGTCCCTTCTTGCGAGGATCTGGATTCCCTCCAACTTGCACCCCCCAGCCGGCTATTGCCTTGAGGAATGCTGTGCGTACCTCAGTGTTGATATTCAGCTTGGCAATGCCCATGGATATGGCCCGTTGGATATCCTCTTTTACAATGCCACTGGCACCATGCAGGACGAGCGGCACCTTTACCTGGGTTAACACTTGCGCCAATCGCTCAAAGTCAAGCGGAGGAGGATTGGGTACGTATCCATGCACGTTCCCAATTGAGACGGCCAGCAATGCAGCTCCGGTCTCGACGACAAATTCATGTGCCTGGATGGGATCAGTCAGTGAGGATTCAACCTCTTCAACTGTGACCCCGTCTTCTGTACCCGCCAGATATCCCAGCTCAGCCTCAATCGTTCCACCAAATCGTGTAGCAACTTCAACAGCTTGCCTTGTGAAGGCGATGTTTTCAGCATACGACAGGTGCGAACCGTCCGCCAGAGCTGATGAAAAACCCCAATCAAAACATTGCTCAATCAAACTCAAATTGGGGCAATGATCCAGGTGGACAGCTACCGGGACACGAGCTACTCGTGCTGCGGCCAACGTTGCCAGGGCTAAAGGTTCGCCGCCTGCTTTGATAGCTGATACCCCCAACTGCAAAATGATTGGTTGGCTTAGTGCTTCGGCAGTTTCCACGATAGCTCGCGTTAACTCCAGGTTGTAGGTATTGAAGGCCCCTATTGCTACTTCCCTATGCCGAGCTTCCTGTACAAGTTCGATGGTCTTCACCAACATAACAAAATATTCTCCTGCTGTGACTAACTATTATTGCGGGTTGCCAGCAACCCGCAATAACTTTATGTGCTGCTGAGCAGCTTTACAGCCTGCATCAGGCTCTCCGGCCCGCCAACATTGCCAGGAAATACCACGTATGGCACTGCCTCGAACCTTGACTGCGGCCCACTCTCTAGGCGCCAGACGGGAACACCTGGGAAAAGCTGCCCCAGCACCCACGCCCGCGCTGCTCCCAGACCTTTTTGCGCCACGTCATGACTCGTAATACCGCCTTTGGCAATGATAAAACGCGGGCTGCTCGTTACTTCATAGAGGGCAGCAATCAGAGCATTCGATACCTTCTTCCCAATCTCCAGATTTTCAGCCCGATTCGCACTACTGACTAACTCACGACTTGTAAATAGCACTCCAACCCGGCCAGCCTTTACGGCTGTTTCAAGTTGCTGACCCATTTCATGGCTGACTGCATTCGACTCAGTAGTGGAATGTATTACTCGCCTCACCGGAAGCTCTATCCCTGTCACATTAGGGAGGTTCAGCAAGTTTTCTAGCTGTGTACTGCTGTCTGGTACATACGAGCCAACGATCACCAATCCTCCAGCTTTTACATCTTGAGTATCACCTAAAATCTCATGTGCGTCAAGCAGCGACTTTGTAGTAACAGCGCCTCTCAACCGGACAAAGCCCGCAGCGGTGCGGTAGAGGAAACGCTTGCCTGCCGCTTCAGCGCGTAACAGACCCAGCACGACTACCGCCAGATCGCCATAGCCAGCCGCGTTGATGACGACCGGCATACCTCTGGCGACCGTTTGCAGTTTGGTCGCCACCGCCTCTGGCCCACCCTGGCGAATCAGTTCCAGTCCTATACTGATAACCTGATTTGCTTGCCAATAACCCTGGCTTTTTGTTTCTATCCATGCAGGTAAGTAGGCTGTTTTGTAGCCAAAGACACGATCCCTGGCAAAAGGTGTCTCACTGGCAGGCAGTAAGGTATCAGAAGTGGCAGTAGCGACATAATGGGTATCGTTGATGGTATAGCGTCCACCTTCAAAAAACGCGGGTACAATCAGGTGACCATCAAAATGACCTCCTGGCGTCGAGGTCAAACCACGTTCAAGCGCAAATATTTCTGCCGGATAGTGCCCCCGCAGCGTAGAATCGCTCCGGCTGGCAACGACAAAATCAATCTTTGTCTCCCGCGCGGCCTCAGTCAGTTGTCGAGCAGTTTCACTGTTGAGCTGAACGGCATCACTTTCGGGCATGCTACGTGAGTTTGTAAGCAAATAGAACAGCCGCTCATCGCTTTGCAAGGCTTCAGCAAGCATTGGCTTATTCCAGGTGGTCAATAACTCGATATCATGCACCGTTTGCGTGCCGGTCGGGTCGTCGTCGATCACCACCAGCTTGCGCTTGCTTTTGGCTACCTCTCGCTGGATTTCAGCAAACAAACTGCTCTCATCTGGCTCAGGTGGGAGGTTAGCTAAAAGCTCTGTCAAAGTCACCATTGTATTACTCCTACATTTTATCTCAACCTAAGCCAAAAGGAGGGCAGAAGGTGAGAACGTTCGAGGTCTCGCGTAGGGGCGGGAGCGGTGTTGAGTGGAGTGGGGGCCCTTGTGGCCGCCCGCCGTGGCCCTGGGTGCTCGGTTTGCCATCCTTGCCGCGCCCTGTCCCAACGGGCGGCCACAAGGGCCCCAACCCCGCTTCCCAGCCGCTCCCGCCCCTACGCGATAATCCCATTATTCCCTTAGGTTGATGCCTCTTGGACGACCCTTGCGGGCGTCCTGGTATCTGTTCGCACGCATTAGTGCATATGCATGCCACCGTTAATATCCAGCGTAACACCGGTTAAATAGGAGCTTTCATCTGAAGCGAGGAAGAGAATACAATTCGCGACATCCTCAACCGTCGCTAGGCGGCCCACCAGTGTACCTTTTGCTAGCTCAGCCTTGCGCTCTAGCGTAAGTAAACCGCCCGTGATATCGGTATCAACCATTGAAGGGGCAACACAGTTGACGCGAATACCTCGTGGTGTCAACTCACGAGCGAGGGCTTTAGTCAGGCCCATAATGCCGGCTTTGGCCGCGCTGTAGGCGGATGTGCCAAAAACGCCTCCACCTCTTTCTCCGGATACAGAAGAAAGAGAGACGATGGCTCCTCCACCGCGTTGCAGTATGGCTGGCACAGCGGCCTGTGTCGTCAAAAACGTCCCTTTGAGATTGACGTCGAGCACCAGGTCATACTCTTCTTCGGATATGTCAAGAAACTGTGTCGGACGGGTCAGGCCAGCTACATTGACGAGTATATCTAGTCCGCCAAAGGTATCCGTCGTTTTTTTCACCACCTGCACCATCTGCGCCTTATTGCGCACATCCGCCACTTCGCCAATGGCCTGGCTAATCTCGTTAAGCTCAGCTACGACTGACTTCACGCCCTCTGCTACTATATCGGTAATGCACATCTTTGCGCCTTCCCTTGCCAGGGCCAGGGCTGTCGCACGCCCAATGCCTCTGGGCGAACCCGCTCCGGTTATTAAGGCGATTTTTCCATCAAACCTCTTCATCGTGGTTCCCTCCATATTCTATTTCTGCGTTGTGTCCAGGCCAGCTATTTCCTCCATCAATTTGATCATAATCGAGTCATCCAGGTTATTCCAACCTTTAATGCTGGCCATCTTGTAGAGTTGGTATGTGACACTGCCTAATATAAGAGGATGACCCATACTATTTGCGGTATCCATGACGAAACCTAAATCTTTCACGAGAATACTGAGCGCACTTTTGGGCGGCGAAAAGCTCTCGGAGACCATTCGTGCTCCTCTGTCCGAAAATATCCAGCTATTGCCTGCGCTTTTGCTGATGATCTCCAGAAGCATCGCTTTATCCAAGCCTGCCTTCTCTCCCAGCGTGAGTGCCTCCGCCGCCACAGCATTATGCACGCAGACCATAAGCTGATTGATCATCTTGACCGCCTGACCATCACCCACCTTCTCTCCAACATGATAAATATTGGATCCCAACACAGACAAGAGCGGTTGACAGCGTTCGAATACTTCTGTAGGTCCTCCTACCATAATGCTCAAGGTTCCCCCGATCGCACCCGATTCACCGCCACTGACTGGCGCATCCAGGTACTGTACCCCCGCTTCCTGCAGGCGCACAGCGGCTTCCCGCACCATCCTTACGCTCATTGTACTCATGCCAATGACGATTGCGCCAGGCTTGAGCGCAGAAGCGGCATTCCCCGGCTCAAAGAGGGTGGCGCCAAATTGGGCATCGTTTACCACCATCGTTATGAAAATATCGCTGTTCCTGGCAGCTTCTGCTGCAGTGTTGGCAGCGATTGCCCCCTCAGCAACTAAAGCCTTAACGGGTGCAGGGTTGATATCCTGACACTCTCCATGGCTAAAGCCAAGGAGATTCTTGGTTCGGCGAGATGGCTTGCCCTCCTCCCCTCTCGAAGAGGACAGTAGAGGTCATCTCTCCCCAAGCGTTTTCTGAGACGAGCTCATGGGTTTCCCTGTGCCCCAGGGTACCCTCTAATGCTTTGGCCAAGATATTGATGGCGGCATTTTCATCGCGGTCGAGCACCAACCCACAGGAGGGACACACATGTGTGCGAGTGGAGAGCGTTTTCTTGACACGCTCTCCACAGCCAGAGCAATCTTGACTGGTGTAGTGTGGGGGCACGGCGATGACTGGCACATCGTGCATGATACCATAAGCTTTGACCCATCTGAGGAATTGGCCCCAGGCCGCATCATGGATACTCTTGGCAAGCTTATGGTTCTTGACCAGGTTGCGGATCTGAAGGAGTTCGTAGGCAATCAGGTCGTGAGACGAGACGAGCGCGTTCGCCGTTTTACGAGCGAAATCTTCACGCTGCCGTTGCACTTTCAGATACGCTTTAGTCAGGCGTTGTCTAGCTTTCTTGCGATTCTTTCCCTTTTTTTGTTTACGAGACACGCGCCGATGGAGACGTTTCAGTTTTGTCTCCGCCTTGCGATAGTGACGTGGGTTCTCAACCTGTTGGCCGTCTGAGTCCGTGTAGAAGACTTTCAAACCCATGTCGATACCAACCACGCGGCCGGTTTCCACATGTTCGCACTTGCGTTCAGTCTGAACACCGAACTGCACATAATATCCGTCGGCGCGGCGCAGGAGGCGAACTCGTTTGATTTGCTTGAGAGGGAAGGTTTCGATCTGCTGTCCGGGATTGCCCACCAGGCGTAGGCGTCCGATCCCACAGCCATCGATGAAGATGACGTGCCGCCCATCAGGCTCAAGTTTCCAGCCCGTCTGCTTGTACTCAATCGAGCGGTTGTCATGCTGAAACTTGGGATACCCTTTCTTGCCAGGTTTCTTGTTGCGGCAATTCTCATAGAAGCGCGAGATGGCGGCCCAGGCACGATCGGCACTCGCTTGACGAGCTTGGGAATTGAGGCCGTTGGCAAACGAGTACTCTTTAGCGAGGACAGCACAATAACACTGGAGGTCATTCTTGGTGATGCGTCGTCCGTCCATCCAGAGGCGAATGCACTTGTTGCGGATGAACTGCACCACGCGGATGGCTTCGTCGATAGCCACATATTGCTGCTCGTTGCCGTCCAGTTTGTACTCGTAGATCAGCATGCCTCTTGCCCTTTCTCTTTTTCTCTGCTATACTGATTATGCAGCAATAGCTGGCATAACGTCAAGAGGGAAATATGAAACGAACGAATATCTATCTTTCAGAAAAGCAGTTAGACCGATTACGGAAAAGGGCGGAATGGGAAGGGGTAGCCATGGCGGAATTGATTCGGCGGGCCGTAGATACCTTTCTGGCATGGGATGACCCAACGTATCACCCCGCCCCCATTATGCCCCAAAAGGAACGCGCCTTTCATCCCCATGTCTAAAGCGTAAGGGCTTTCAGGCGCGGCGTTCGGTAAAGTAAGAGCATGATAGAGGAACTGTGCAATGCAAATTATTCGTTACCAGACTTTTAATGAAGGGGCAGTCTCAGGGCTGCTCGATCATGGTCAGCTCATTGGTCACTCCCAGCCTTTTGGGGCATTGGGCAAGCTTTTGGGATTGAGAGCCAATGAACTGCGCGAGCAGATTGAAGGTATTGTTCGTTCAGGCAGCATCAATGCTCCACCTGCAAAATTGCTTGCCCCCATTGATGGCGAGACGGAGGTCTGGGCCGCGGGCGTGACCTATAAGCAATCCGAACAGGCGCGCAAAGAGGAAAGCGGCACGCCGGACATCTATGCAAAGGTGTACACTGCTCAGCGTCCAGAACTCTTCTTCAAGGCAACGCCTCGCCGGGTGGCTGGCCCTGATGCGCCAATTGTTGTACGTTCCGATTCAAGCTGGGACGTGCCGGAACCTGAACTCGTTCTCGTTATTAATGCCCATGGCGAGATTATTGGCTATACCATTGGCAACGATGTTAGCTCTCGTAGTATCGAGGGCGAGAATCCTTTATATCTACCCCAGGCCAAGGTCTATACTGCCTGCTGTGCTCTTGGCCCCGGTATCACCCCTGCCTGGGAAGTGGCAGACCCCTATAACCTCACCATTCGCCTGAATATTGAGCGCAATAACCAGGTTTACTGGGAAGGGGAGACAAGCACCCGAGAGCTGAAACGTCGCTTCGAGGAACTGGTAACCTACCTCTTCCTTGAAAATGACTTCCCAGAAGGCGTTTTGCTCTGCACAGGAACGGCCCTCGTCCCTGAGAATCAATTTACCCTGCAGCCCGGGGACGTAGTTCAGATTAGCATTGATCAGCTTGGCACGCTGCGCAATCCTGTCGTGCGTGGTAAAGGGAACCTGTAAAAGCAGGCGCCTGTTAACAAACAACTACGTAGCATCCCTTGTCGCCTGTTGAGGGTTCTTTCTCCTTTTCTCTTCTTTATATAATCTACATATAATCTACGTTCCCTCTATATTTATCTGAACACGCGGTATATCTTCCTCCTTCAAGACATACACCTGGTGCCAGCCTTCGTTGGGGGCGTCAATGAGGGTTTGTTGGAGGAGGCGGATGTGGTGGGGGATGACGTGCTCTTCGACGATACGGTCTCGCTGGCGGTTGTAGGTGCGGCAGGTGGCTTCGGAGATATTGAAGATGAGCAGACAGGTGGCGTAGTTGTGGCGGGCTGCCACTTCACGCAAGCGATGACGGGACTCTGGGTAAAGAGCGGTGCTATCGGCGACGGTGAAGCGGTTGTTGAACATGCGCTTGTGGATAATGTAATGGAAGAGGTCAAAGGTGTCGCGGTTGACCTGTTGGTTGGTGATGTCATCGCAGATCAGCGCACGGCAATGGTCGGATGAAACGATGATGGTAGGGGCAAAGCGTTGGGTGGCGAAGGTGCTTTTACCGGAAGCAGCGGGGCCGCAAAGAATGAGTAGAGTGCGAGGTGGAACAGTGATAAGGATTGGTGTTGGGTTAGTTGATGGGTGCATTGCGATGTTTGCTCTCCTCTGATATAATGCTCGTGCATACGTGTCTCTTACGTATGGATTCGGCTGCACTTTTTACGCATCCTGCATTATCTTACAATATTGGGAATGTGGCTGTGTTGTTCATTACTATCGTCACAGGTGCAGTATGCAAATGAATAACGAAGATGTAGCAAAGATATCTCTGTGTCGTTGATCATTTTAAGGATATATAGAAAAGACTACGAGAAAGATTAAGCACGAGATGGGTGTGGGTTATTGCGCCCAGAAATACGCGCCGACTCCCATCCCAGCCCACTGGGGCTATGCCCCTATGCTATTATTCGCCTATAATTGAGAGGGGAAATGACGAAGTGTCTGTAGAATTAAAATTGACCAGTACTGAGATTCGGGCGCGTTTCCTGGATTTTTTCGCCAGTAAAGGTCATCTCAAAGTTCCCAGTTCATCGTTGATACCGCGCAACGATCCGACTGTGTTATTGACGACAGCCGGTATGCAACAGATGATACCCTACTTTTTAGGGCGTGAGACCCCACCGGCGTATCGCCTGACCTCAGCCCAGAAATGTTTTCGCACCACCGATATTGATGAGGTAGGCAATGAGCGTACATTGACCTTTTTTGAAATGCTCGGCAATTTCTCAGTGGGGGATTACTTTAAGCGTGAGGCCATCACGTATGCATGGGAATTGTTAACGCAGGTGTTTCAGCTGCCTGCTGACCGTTTACATCCAACGGTGCATCCAGAGGATGATGAAGCTCCTCGGTATTGGAGTGAGATCGTCGGTTTTCCTGATGAGGCGATTGTACGCCTTGAGGATAACTGGTGGGGCCCGCCTGGAGCGTCCGGTCCATGTGGTCCCGATTCTGAAATCTATTATGATCGTGGTGTAGAACATGGCTGTGGCAGGGCTGATTGCAAGCCGGGCTGTGAATGTGAACGCTTCCTGGAAATCTGGAACCTGGTTTTCATGCAGTTCTATCAAGACCTTGATGGCACACGCACACCTCTGTCCAAAAAAAATATTGATACAGGTATGGGCCTGGAACGTCTTGCGATGGTCTTACAGGGAAAGGAGTCGGTCTTTGATACCGATATGTTCCAGCCGATCATTGACCGCTTTGCTTCGTTGGCGCACACGACTTATGGTAGCGATCCCCGGCGTGATATCGCGCTACGGGTGATTGCCGATCATGGACGTGCGCTGGTCTTCCTGGCAGCGGATGGCGTGCTGCCCAGCAATGAGGGACGTGGCTACATCTTCCGGCGTTTGTTGCGCCGGGCGGTACGTTATGGCAAGCTGCTGGGATTAGATAAGCTGTTTTTATCTGAAGCAGCCGATACAGTGATCAACTTGATGAAAGATCACTACACCGAATTGGCGCGGCAGCGTGATCACATCGTCGAGATTTTGAGCCTGGAAGAGAAGAAATTTAATCAGACACTCAACGCCGGTTTGTACCTGCTGAATACTCTGCTAGAAGAGTTGAAGCGCGAGGGACATACAACGATTCGGGGCGAAGATGCCTTTAAGTTATATGATACCCATGGTTTCCCGTTGGAACTGACGCAAGAAGTAGCCGCCGAGCATGGTCTGAGCGTTGATGTCTCAGGTTTTGAAGAGGCCATGCAGCGTCAACAAGAGCGTAGCCGCGCCTCAGCCGTCTTTGTGCAGGGGCAGGATGAGCAGGTACTGACAGATATCTTGCAGCGCGTCGGCCCAACCGAGTTTACGGGCTACGAAGGAGTTGTCGGTCGCGGTAAGGTCGTCGGGCTAGTAGTCAATGGAGCCGAAGTAGAGAGCATCAGTGCGCCCCAGAGAGCGTTGTTGATCCTCGACTCAACGCCTTTCTACGCCGAGAGTGGTGGACAGATCGGCGACCGTGGTGATATTACAGGTCCGATGGGCAGCTTTCATGTCGAGGATACGCGCCGCCCATTGAAAGGGTTGATTGTCCACTACGGCCAACTTCGCGAAGGCTATATGCGTGTGGGTGAGGACGTGCAGGCCGATGTGGATGCGCAACGACGTGAGGATACTATTCGCAACCACAGTGCCACCCATTTGTTGCACAAGGCCCTGCGCACTATTATTGGTCCACAGGTAGAGCAACGTGGCTCCCTGGTCGAGCCAGAGCGTTTGCGTTTCGACTTCACCTGTTCGCGTCCCTTAACTTCCTCAGAGTTAGTTCAGGTAGATGAGCAGATAAATCGTTGGATTCGTGCAAATTTTTCCGTTCATACTCATATCATGCCTTTGCAGGAAGCTCTTACCACCGGTGCAATGGCTCTCTTCGGCGAAAAGTACGAAGATATGGTACGGGTTGTTTCGATGGGCAGCAGTACGGAACTCTGCGGTGGTACACATTGTGCCGCGACAGGTCAGATAGGCTTGTACATCACGGTGCAGGAGACGAGTATTGCGGCAGGTATTCGGCGTATCGAGGCGTTAACGGGGCGCGGAGCAGAGGCGTACTGGCGCAGACGCAGTACACTGGTCGATGCCATAGCCGCAAAGTTGCAGACGCAGCCGGATATGCTCGAAACTCGTGTGCAACAACTAGTACAAGACCTGGCCGCCGCCCGCCGCCTGATAGAGCAATATCAGCATGAGGCGGCACAGCAGCAAGCTGAGGTTCTGGTACAGCGAGCAAAGGATGTGATGGGAGCGAAGGTAATAGCTGCCAAGGTTGATGTGCCGGACGATAAAGTATTACGTTCGATGGGTGATATGATACGGGCGAAGCTGAGTCCAGCAGGAGTGGTGGTGCTGGCTAGCGATTTCGGGGAACGTATAGGGGTGCAAGTGAACGTTGACGCAGCATTAACGAAACGTGGGCTGCATGCGGGCAAAATTGCTGCTCTGGTAGGTCAACGCTTAGGTGGTAAAGGTGGGGGTAGGCCGGAGTCAGCGCAGGGTGGTGGGAAAAATAAGGCTGAGTTGGGAGCGGCACTCGATCTTGTAATAAGTTTTGTCCAACAGAATATCAGGTAATTTTGCGAAAACAGTGTGTTTTGTGCTATAAAATACAAGACATGCACAGCTACCCTGCTGAGAGGCAGGAGGTGAAGCAAGAAGGCGACGCTGCCTGTGCGTGCTGTGTCTTTTATAGAGGGCGGCACTGATCAACATAGTTGGGATGAACGCATGAGAAATCTCTTTGAAGATCTGCGTAACTTCTTTGCGAGAAGACAAAAAGAGAACGGGTCTTATGACCGTGAGGAAGGGTACGATGATGAACAATTCGTACCTCGTGATGGCGACGACTCACGTCATCTATTCACCGCACTCGACATTGGCACAGCCTTTGCCAAAGCAATTATCATCGAAGTAAACGGAGACGAAGGAGTTGTTCTGGGGGCAGGTCGTCATCAGCAGAGCTATACACATATGTCGGATGGTATTGTGACCGATATATCAGGGGTGATTGCCAATTGCAACGAGGCTCTGATCAAGGCAGAGAAAGCCGCTGGTGGGGTTGTCGCGCCTTCTGCTGTCATTGGTATAGCAGGTGAGTTGGTCAAGGGCAGTTCGATCACGATTAACAAACAACGCCAAAATCCCTCCAAGCCGATTACACCGGAGGAATTGGAGGCTCTCATCACAGGGGCACAGCAAAAATTGCTGAAAAATGCCAAGGATCGTATTGCGGCTGAGACTGGCTATCAGAGTATTGAGGTACGTTTGACCAACGCGGCGGTCATTGCGGTACGCATCGATGGGCAGTCGGTCGCTAATCCTATAGGCTTTCGTGGACGGCACTTTACGCTTACTCTCTTCAGTGCTTTTGCTCCCTTGATGCAACTGGGAGCCTTAGAGACAGTGGCGCAAGGGCTAGACCTGACGCTGGTCACAATTGTGGCCGAACCATACGCCCTGGCTCGCTGTCTAAGTACCAACGCAACTGGGGATAGCGGCGCAATCTTTATTGATGTTGGCGGCGGTACCACAGACATTGCGCTGGTACGGCAGGGTGGTATCGAAGAAACACGTATGTTCGCCCTGGGAGGACGTACCTTTACACGGCGTATTGCCACCACCAAGGGTATTGCGATCAAAGAGGCGGAAAAGCTGAAGCTGGCCTACAGCAGTAATGGTATGAAAGGCAACGAGCGCGACGAGATTCAGGCTATTCTGGCTCCCGAATGCCAGACATGGATGGATACAGTCGAATTGCTGATCGAGGAACTAGCAAAGGGTGAATTGCTGCCACCGGCTATCTATATGGTAGGTGGTGGTTCATCGCTACCGGATCTCCCTCACAAGCTAGAAAGTTTTCCATGGACGGAGCGATTGCCGTTTGCCCGTCAGCCGCTCATTGAGCAGGTACAACCGGAGATGGTGGCAAGCATTTCAGACCCAGGCAATCACCTCAAGAACGCACAAGACATCACTCCGATGGCTCTGGCCTATCAGGCGATTGAGTTGCAGAATGAGAATAATGTGTTAGAACGCGCACTCGATCGGGTAATTCATAATATGCACATCTAATAAGATGCTATGATCAAGATGGGCAGCAGGCATTGAACACAACTATTGCAGGTGTACTCCTTGGTGGTACACAAGATTAAGCAGGGGGTGAATGGGTATATGGCCGACGAGCAGATTATCTATCTCAGTCCAGAAGAAGAGCTAACGAATGTACGGGAACGTCTGGAAAAGATTCCGAGCAGGCGTATTATTCTCGTTGTTCCGGGACAGACGCAGCTGCGTAGTCATGTGAGTTGGCGGCTCTTGCACACACGAGCACGTGAATTGAATAAAGAGCTCCTGATTATCAGCTCTGATCGTCAAATTCGCTCAGTGGTGAAGGCTGCCGGTTTTAGAGTGGCTGACTCATTGGAATCGCAACCGTCAGGCCGTTCGCGTATGTCCAGCCGTTCCGGGCGTGCCAGTCTGGGTGGTAAGACATCAGCGCGTTTGCGTACACCGCCGGGGAAAGGGGCCTCCAGTCCCTCAACAGGAGGATTACGTAATCGTCAAGATGCACAATCCGCTCCTTCGCTTCCGCCTATGCAACCTATAGAGCCACCTGCCAATCATCCTGCTCTTGGACCGAAGATCGAGGATTTATCGTCACATAAGGACGATGTGCCGCTGGGACGTATGTCATCATCTGCCCCATCTACTTTTGAGATAGAGGATGTACAAGACGAAACCTATGAACCACCCTTTAATTATGGTATGAGTGCGCCTGCTCCACCTGTGCGTCCTATCAACTCGATGACGCCACTCTATGAGGAGGAAGAGCCGAATCTGTGGGAAGAAGATATTCAACGAGCGCGGCGTATTCGCGAGGCGGCACAAGGGGATGTGCAGAGTGATGGCGATACGATGTTGCCTCCCGTTCAACAAGAGGCGGCTCCGCAGGATAGACCTCAAATACAGGATTTACCCTCGACACCTGCCCCCCGTCAAGCAAGCCCTTCTTTTAGCTACATGGCCAATGATCCAGTTGTGCATTTGCCGGAGCAACATGCTGCACTCCCAATGGATGAGGTAGATGATGGGGTGGCCGATATTGCTGATTATCCGACGGATGTGATCAATATCGAAGATCAAGGGGATATGGGTGATATTGTTCGGCGCAGCGAACCATCGCAGCGTCCCTGGACAGACGAGGTTGAGGAAGACGGGCAAGATATACCGGGGCCTTCGCGTATTCATGGCATGCGCCCACGAGCTAGTCGCTCAGGTAGGGTGATGCCTGAGCCAGCGCAGGATGAAGAGACGAGCTTGCCACCAGTCTACAATCAGCCAACACGCACTTTCCCTCAGCGTCCATCGGGTAACCTATCTCCAGCTGCTTCCGCGGGGCCACTGGGAAGCGCAGGTAACCGTGAGCCACAGCCGGTTGCCCTCCCTTCGCGCATGCAAGCGAACGCGAAGCCTAAACCGACCACCCCTCTCAAGAAGAAAAAGCCTGATGTGCGTACAGCCGCCATCGCGGCGGGAACCGGTGCTGCTGCTGTTGGCGTCGGGCGTGCGAGCAGGCAAGGTACAACGACCCAGGGAAGCAGTAAAGCTAAGAGTAAGCGCGGAGGTGGAAAATGGATTGGTCCTGTACTGGTTGTACTGGTTGTACTCATTCTCGTGTTGCTGACACTGTTGGTGCCATCGGCTGATGTAACCGTCACGTTACTCTCCCAGAACTATTCACTACCGATGAAGCTAACGGCCACGAGGACCAGTCGCCAGGACGTGCTGCATCAAACGTTGCCGGCCCAGATGCTCAGCTTTGATAGTAGTGTGACGGGGAGCGGGACGGCTACGGGTAGTACCTCGGTTGGGAATGCCTCGGCCACCGGCAATATCGTTTTCACCTACAATGGTACTGGTCAAGTCGTCATTCCAACAGGGACGACCGTTGCGACTAAAAGTGGTATAGAGTTTGTTACTCAGGCCGAGGTGCTGGCAGGTGGGCCACCTACACCTGTACAAGCAACCACTGCCGGTACACAAGGCAATGTAGCGGCCAATACCATTACGGTTATTCCAGCGGGGAGCCTCACAAAGATCCAGCAGGATAATCCTGGGGTGAGCGTCAGTGCCATCACTTTAATGGTGACCAATCCGAACGCGACTAACGGTGGTGGGGCAGGGAAGGCCACTGCCGTGACGAACAATGACGTCAACAAAGTGAAGTCCACACTGGCTATTCAACTACAAACACAGGTGAAGAACTACTTGAGTAAGAATGTGCATACAGGTGACGAGCCAGGACAACCGATAATGGTCGAAACCCCAGTGGCGACGCCTGCAGTGGGCGCTGTAGCGACGGGCGGCACATTTGCCGAGACCCTCAAGCTACATATGACCGTACTGGTCGTGCGAGCTCCCAACTTACAAACAGCAGCCAGTGCGCAAATTCAAGCTTCTCTCGACAAGCAAAAGGCGAATAATCTGGCTCTGGTGCCAGAGCAGTCCGTGGTAGTGCAACAATTGAAGAATCTTTCGCCCAATAATGGGCAGTCGGTCATCTTAAGCTTTACTGCAATTGGGCAGGTTGCTTCACGGATTTCTGAAGATATCATACGCAATCAGGTGACCGGCAAGTCAATCGAGAATGCGACTCTTGCCATCTCCCCCAATGGTGGCGTGCAGGGTTTGGAGAATCCGCAGATTACCGTCTCGCCAGGCTTCTTCCATTGGATGCCCTTCCTATCGCAGCGCATCACCGTCCATTTCAAAACGCGATTGGTGCAACCCGCACCCAAACCCAAGCCTAAGAAAAGGTAGGAACGTGATTGATCACGTCCCTCGCTATTAGCGAGTCTATGGCTCATCTTAGTGTGTATCTTATAGGCAGGTATCACCCAAAAACGTAAGGTAGTAGACAAAATCACTTCTGTTTCGTTAGAATGCATAGACAGAGTAGATATTACTATGGGTAAAGATAGAGATACATACAAATGTCACGATTGATGGCACTGGATGTAGGAGAGGCCAGAATTGGGGTGGCAGTTAGTGACTCCACCGGTTTTCTTGCCTCTCCTTATACTACGTTATATGTCTCACGGGACGAAGCGCAGGTATGGGCCGCGATCCAGCAGGTGATCAATGAAGTAGAAGCTGAGAAACTGGTAGTTGGTTTGCCGATCAGTCTGGATGGGCAAATACACAAACAAGGAGAGTGGGTACTCGCCTTTACGGAACGTCTCAAAGAGCATATCTCTATTCCCATGGCTTTTTGGGATGAGCGTCTTTCAACGGTTGAGGCGCAGCGTCTAATGGCTGAACGCAGTGCAAATGGACAGGGGAAACGCACTCAATTTGGTGGGCAGCAGAGCAAGCGTGGTCGCAAGGGGCGCCGCCGTAAGGGTCATGAGATAGATGCTCTGGCCGCGACCGTGATTCTCCAGGAATACCTGGACTCATTGGGCAATAGCACAAAGGAAACATGATCATGAGAGGACGAAGCGCACGCGCTGCTATTATAGCCGTATTTCTGCTGGGAATAGTGATCTTTGGGGGTGTGTACTATGCCTGGAACACGGCCACCGACATCTTTCAGCCCGTCAGCCCTGCTGGAGAGGGGCGCGTCATTCCCATTCAGATCAAGCCTGGCGAGACCACTGCTCAGATCGCTGATGACTTGCAAGCGAAAGGGTTGATCCGCAATGCGTTGGCTTTCCGTGTTTGGGCACGTATCAAGGGCTTGGATAGCCAACTACAAGCTGGTGGCTACAATCATCTCAACACTAGTATGACGATTAGTGATATTATCGATCAGTTGTTGAACGCTTTTCCCGATGTCCTTTACGTCACCATACCGGAAGGATATCGTATTGAGCAAATAGCTCATGCCTTTGCCTCTGTCGGGCTAGTGAAATTCAAGGAGCAGGATTTCCTCAAATATACTAAGCATCCAGATCAGTTCCCTGATGCTGGCAAGTACCCGATTCTAAAGTCCATTCCTAAAGGCGATGGCATGGAAGGCTTGCTATTCCCTGCTACTTATGACATTCCCCTTGATGGTACAGCACGTGATGTGGTCAATCGTATGTTGACTGCCTTTGATGACTATGTGCAGCAAAATGGATTGGTTGCCAAAGCGCAAGCTAACAGACTCAGCGAGTACCAGATGGTCATTCTGGCCTCACTAGTGCAGCGCGAGATCGCTAATATCAAAGATGCACCAGGGGTAGCTGGTGTGTACTGGAATCGTGCGATGAACGTGATACCCAACGATACGGCGGGCTATCTTGGCTCTGATCCGTCAGTCCAATATGCGCGTGACACGGAAACCCCCCCCAAAGTGTACTGGCAACCGCTCAACGATTCGGGCAAAAATATTGCTACGAATAGTCTGTGGAACACCTATACTAGGGTTGGGCTGCCACCTACACCGATTTGTAGTCCGGGACTGGCAGTCTTAGAGGCAGCGGCATCGCCAACAAAAGCGGATTACTTCTACTTTTTTAATACAAAAAATGGCAGTACTGTCTACGCAAAGACCTACCCTGAGTTTTTGCAAAAGCAAAACCAAAGCTCACATTAAAGAGAGACCAGCACATGAATCTGAACATTTGGCAAATAATTTTTCTAGCTCTATTACAAGGCATAACAGAGCTATTCCCTATCAGCAGCCTGGGGCATACCGTCATTCTCCCCGCTCTCTTTGGCTGGGGTGATCTGGTACGTAACGAGAGCTTCTTACCTCTGATCGTGGCTCTGCACCTGGGGACAAGTGTGGCCCTGGTTATCTATTTCTGGCGCGACTGGCTCCAAGTGGGACGGAGCGTAGTGAGAAGCGTCAAAGAAGGTGAGGTGCGCCGGGGAACAGAGGAATGGGTGAGTTTTCTGATCATCATCGGCTGTGTGCCTGCCGGAGTTATCGGTGTCTTTTTGGATAAGGCCTTCAAGACGTTGTTTGCCTCTCCTCTGATTGCTTCGACCTTTTTAATCGTCAATGGTTCGCTTCTCTTTCTAGGTGAACGTTTGCGCCTGCGAGCCGATGCCAAATATGCCAACCTGAGCTCGAAAGAGCGCGAGGCGCAGTTCCGCCCGCTTGCTTCACTAAGTTGGAAAGAGGCTTTGGTTGTAGGTCTAATGCAGTCGCTGGCCCTCATTCCAGGCATCTCACGTTCAGGGGCAACGATGGTGGCTGGTCTAGGAGTCCGGCTGACGCACGAAGACGCCGCTCGCTTCTCCTTCCTCTTGGGAACGCCCTTGATTGGAGCGGCAGCTTTGCTAGAAGTGCCACAACTATTTCACCTGCCTCGCACAACCCTCTTGCTGGTCTTTGTGGGCATGGTGTTATCTGGCGTAGCGGCCTTTTTAAGCACCAAATTTTTGTTGAAATACTTTGAGACAGGACGGCTCTATCCTTTTGCGGCTTGGTGCTGGGGCGGCGGGTTGCTTGCGCTCGTCATCTTTTTAACGGTTTTCCATGCAACATCTTGAAAATAGCCATTTTGGGTATTTTGCAGTAGTTTGTTCAACTTGAGTATCCCTTCCTCGTTTGGTATAATGAAGACGCTTTGGACAAACCAGAGCGCATATTTTCAAGTTAGAAGAGGTAGGTAATTGATCCTAATGAAAAACATGAAGCCCAAAACTGCTGTAAAGTAGCGTGATGGTATAGAAGTTCTTAGATAAGCAAAGAGTAACGAAGCAGGCAAGCATGTTTGTCCCGGTACTCTTTTTATGTGACTGATATACGCGAGGGAGATGGGATGTGCCTATCTCCTCGAGTTTCTATTCCAATACTTCTCCTACAATCTGCCCATACCCTCTTAAAAACTCCTCTGCGCTCATGGCCTTCTTACCCTCGAGCTGGACTTGTGTGACGGCAAGTAGACCGTTTCCGGTCATGATAGCGAGCATTTTGTGACCGACTTCTTCCCGGAGCTTGACGGTTCCTGGCGCGATTGGTTCAGTGAGTTCAAAGGGGACTGCATGAGCGGAAAGAATTTTGAGAAGCTTGCCACGCCAGGAGGTGTAGGCGGCAGGCCAGGGGTTGTAGGCACGTACTTTGCGTGCCAGAACGGCGGCGGGTTGTTCCCAGGAGATGTGACCGTCTTCTTTGTGGAGCATATGTGTGTGCGAGGCTTTTTCAAGGTCTTGTGGTTCGGGCGTAATTTCGCCACCAATCCAGCGTGGTAGGGTTTCGATCAGGGCTTGGGCTCCCAGTTCTGCCAGTTTGGGAGTAAGAGTGCCGGTGGTTTCGTCGCTGGTAAGGGGCATGCTTTTTTTCAGGAGCATAGGACCGGTATCGACACCTGCATCAAGCAGCATGATAGTGACACCGGTTTCGCTGTCACCTTGCAAGATGGCCTCAGAAATGGGAGAGACGCCGCGGTATTTGGGGAGGAGTGAGGCGTGGATGTTGAGCGTGCCATAGCGTGGCTGGTCAAGAACGGCCTGGGGCAGAATTTGGCCGAAGGCGGCCACGATATAGAGGTCAGCGGAATGCTTGGCCAGAGCTTCGATATTGTCGGGCTTTTTGAGGGAGCCAGGCTGCCACACAGGAATGTTGTGCGCTAGAGCGGTTTGCTTGACCGGTGAGTAGATGATCTCCTGCCCACGTCCAACACGTTTATCTGGACGGGTAATCACGGTCACTATTTCATAGCCCTGCTCCAGTACTTTGCCTGGGGCAGCGTTCTCAATCAGGGCCTCAAGGGCCGGTACGGCGAATGGGGGCGTACCCATGTAAATGATACGTAGCATATAATGTGTTCCCTCTCTACATATATCATTGACATATATTAGCATATTCGGGCTATCCGAAGAAGGTTCTCAGATGTGTATAGTATACTTGCTTGGAGAGAGGAAGATCGTCAAGGATACACGCAACGTATGCAAGGCCACAGGCAGATTCCGGATATGAGTCAAATCCCCGTACTAATGCCGCAAAGCACGTATATGCTTGCTACGGTGCGGATGAAGGTGCAACAGCCACGTCGGTTTATCTTCGGTCTTGAGGCCACGACACCTCCATCGACCAATGCAGCAGGCGTGATGCAACGTGGGGATGAGATAAATACGGTGTTACGCATGTTGACCGATTTGCGGGTGAGTGCGGTCATGCTGACAGGCGATGCAGGAGTGGGGAAATCAACACTAGCTGCGTTATTGTATCTCCGTCTGGAGATGACGGCCCAGGCAGGTTTACCGGCTCCTCGGCACTTCGTGTGGGTGACGCTGGGTATACATACCACATTGCCCGATATGCTAGCCTCGATCCTCAGTAGCCTGAATGTGAGTGAGCCAGGCTTTTTTTTCCTCAAGCCTGAACAACAAATTGAACTGTTCTTGCATATTTTGCGCCGCCCACAGGAACCGGCTCTGATCGTGATCGATCAGTTTGAGGAACTGTTTCATCTTGAGACACATCAGGCTTTAGAGGATAGAGGAGCTATCCCTCTCTTTCTGGAGATGCTGCAACAAGATATCGGCTTGAGCCGGTTATTATTGACCGGATATCGCTCTCCCTATGATCCTCGCGCTGTGTCTGAGAGCCGCGTGCGTATATGTCTGATATCGCGGATCAGCATGCCGGAGGGGTTAGCACTCCTGCAACAGCGAGGCACACAGGGGACATATGAAGAACTGTCGCTGATCTGGCAGCGTTGTGCCGGCCATGTCTTCGCGCTGATACTATTCTCTGCGCTGGTAAAGCTAAGCGGCTTGGCATTGAGCTACCTGCTCAACTCGCCGGATTGTCAACCCCTCTGGAACGGTGAAGTCACGAAGAATCTGATTGCGACAGTCTATCACCATCTAAACCCCATTCAGTATACATTGATGCATATCTTGTGTCTGTTCAATGAGCGAGTACCGGCACAGGGTTTATTTACAGCAATTATGGGGGAGAATCCAACGGCTAATCTCTCGCTATTCGAGCAAGAACTGGATATGCTGACCCAATTGGCACTGGTGCAACAGGGAGAGAATCGGCAAAAGCAGCTAAGCTATAGCCTGCATCCCCTATGGCGTGCCTATGTGCTGGAACACTACCTGGAAGGGAGTGGCTTGCATCCAGATAGACAGGGGGCAACATCATTAGGTGTGACCGTTTCGTTAGCAGCATTGACGAACACTGCGGAGGCACGAGAAGTTGCGCTCGCTGCGGGCCATATGCGCGTGGCAGCTTATTATCAGCAATTGGCCGAGGAGTACTCTGTGCCGCGTGAGGAACGGGAAAGTGTGCAAGATGTAGAGTTTTTGCTGACAACGGTACGCCATCTTTGCTTGGGCTGGCACTGGCAGCAGGCGTGCGATCAAATTTTGTCAGAAGGCATCTACGAAAATATGGTGCAATGGGGGGCGTGGAATACCCTGATTGGGTTGTATCTGGGCATGTTACCGCCCAATGGAGTTCTTACACGCCGTGATGAAGGGTTGATCTGTAATCATCTAGGCCTGCTCTATGATCGCTTGGGGAATATACGGGAGAGCTGGACATATTATGAACGCGCACTGGCTGTACAGCGCAAAATTAGTGATACGCACGGCATGGTCATGGCGCTGACGAACGAAGGAGAACTGTATCGTAACCGGCACGAGTGGCAACTGGCACACACAAACTTTGAGCAGGCTCGAGAATTGAATCGGGTGCTGCGCGATCCTTTGCTGGAAAGCGTTTTGCTGCACAATCTGGGCTTACTTCATCATGCGGCTAAAGACTATGCCAAGGCTTTAAGCTACTATCAGGATGCCTTGCGCGTTGCGCAGATATTGGATGAACACTATAACGAGGGCCTGATTTTGACCAATGTGGGGATGCTGTTTTTTGAGCAGGGATTTTATCCTGAAGCAGTGGCGGTGCTATTTACCACGCTTAAGATGCGCCAATCTTTGCACTATGAAACGGTTCACTTTATTGAGCAGTTCCTGACAACACTTGAGAATAAAATGGAGCTAAGCGATTTTGCTCGCTTGCGCCATACTGCTCGCGAGGTGGAAGCAGAGGTACTCTCTCGACTGATGTCGCCAAATATGAGACAATAGAGATCAAAAAGACGAAAGAGAGTTTCCCTATGTCTACTACGACCTCTAGCTCCCACGTAGAGCCAGATGAGAAGGGGGCGGTCGCCTCGACGGCTGGCCGCTCTATACAGGGTTGGTTGCTTGTCTTGCTCGTATTTATGGCCGGTGCCTGCTCACTGGCGGTAGAACTTTCGGCTTCGCGGTTGCTGGCTCCGTATTTTGGCACCTCGCTATTTGTATGGGCAAATCTGATCGGTCTCATTTTGCTCTATCTGACAATCGGTTACTATGTCGGTGGACGTCTGGCCGACCGCTTTCCGCGACCAGAGGTACTCTATCTGCTGACGACTGTGGCAGCTTTTCTGATCGGCCTGATCCCGCTTATCTCAAGCCCAATTTTGCTCTGGTCGCTTTCCGCTTTTGCGACCTATTCGGTGAGCGTCTTTTATGGTTCACTCGTCTCGGTCATTCTCCTTTTTGCCATACCGATGATTCTGTTAGGGTGTGTATCGCCTTTTGCTATTCGCTTGCGCATTGAGCAGGTAGGCAAGTCGGGACGTACCGCCGGGCAACTCTATGCCATTTCAACGGCAGGCAGTATTCTAGGAACGTTTTTGCCGGTACTCTGGCTTATTCCCACCATTGGCACACGTCTGACCTTCTTTGTCTTCGCCCTTGCCTTGTTGCTCATGTCGATCATCGGTTTAGTCGCGACTCGCTTTGACAATCTGCCACCAGCACAACGGCGTCCACGGCTGGATAAAAGCTTGCTCTCTTTGCTGCTGCTCATTCCCATGGGGCTGGCGATGTTTGGCTCGTCTGGGCCGATCAAGCCAGCGAGTGGCACCAATGGTGGCGTACTGATTACAGAACGTGAGTCGGCCTATAACTACATTCAAGTAGTGCGCTCAGGAGATGAGATGCAGTTGGTTCTGAATGAGGGTCTAGGTATCCATTCCATCTATAACCCGAAGCAGATTTTAACGGAGGGACCGTGGGACTATTTTCTGGTAGCTCCCTATTTTAATAAGCCACCCTTTACGCCTGCGCAGGTACATCGAGTGAGCGTAATTGGCCTGGGAGCTGGAACGATTCCCCGTGAGTTTAGCTCAATCTATGGGCCAATTCCCATTGATGGGGTGGAGATCGATGGGATGATTGTAGACCTGGCCCAGCAGTACTTTCATATGGATGAGCCAAACCTGCATGTAATTGTGCAGGATGGACGTTACTATCTGGAGACTACAACTCAAAAGTATGATGTGATCGGCATCGACGCCTACCAGCAACCCTATGTGCCATTTCAATTAACAACGGTTGAGTTCTTTCGCGAGGTACGCAGCCATCTCTCTCCCACAGGCGTAGCGGCGATCAATGCCGGACGCACCTGTTGTGATTTCCGACTTGTCGAGGCTCTGGCCCAGACCATGAAGGCGGTCTTTAGCAATGTCTATATTATCGATACCCAACGCTTTGAAAACAGTCTGGTGATCGGCACAAATGCCCCAACTTCACTGAATAACTTCTTGGTGAATACAGCCCGATTGAACAATCCGTTGTTGAAAAGTATCGCTGATGCCAGTGTGAACTATGGACATATGCGTGAAGAGAAGACGACGCACATCTATTTTACAGATGATCGTGCTCCTGTTGAGCAATTGATTGACCAGATCATTTTTGATGCGGTACAAAAAGGCCAACCATAGAAAGGGATAGCTATGTCAGCAATTGATTTGAGTAACATGCGCGTGATCGACCTGTCGCAGAACTGGGATATGCATACGCCTGGTTTTGCGACCTATGAGGGGCCAACGATCAAGTGGATCAAGCGTGTGGCCTTTGATAAGGTGGGTGGACAGCATATTTCGTCCACGCTGCATGTGGGGACGCATCTGGATGCGCCGTTACACTTTATCACCAATGGGCAGGATATCGGTAGCATCCCGTTGGATAAGCTAGTTGGCCCAGGCGTGGTGGTAGACCTTGAAGGTTTGGGTATTGGCGACTACGATATTTACACTTCAGGCCATTTTGAGGAGTGGGAACGCAAGACGGGTTTGCGTATTCAGTCGGGTGATATTGTCGTAGTGCATACGGGCTATCACAAGTATTATCCCAGTAACTGGTATGGCGAGTCGCAGCCGGATGAGACACGCTATTTCATCAAGCATCCAGGGCCGACACGCGAGTTTGTCAACTGGACATTGGAACGCAAAATTTCCTGGTTCGCCATCGACGCTGGTTCAATGGATCATCCCATGAACACAGTTATTCGCAAGGTGCGCCCCGATCTGGCAGTGAAGTGTGAGCAGAAACTGGGTAAGCCACTCTCTGAAATCTGGCCAGAAGAGGACTTGCAGTTGATGCACTATGATCTATTCCCGTATGGTGTCTTTCATGTAGAGAATGCTGGTGGCATGATCGATGAGGTGCTGGATCAGCGTGTATGGATTGGTTGTTTCCCGTGGAAGTTTAGTGGTGGTGAGGCGGCCTTCTGCCGATTAGTGGCGTTTGTGTAGGTAAAGCGAATGTAGGGGCTGAACGCAGCCCCTACAAGTATCCTTCTTCTATACTGCCTCTTCGACGGCAATGCCTGCCAAAGTTTGTTCCATCAGGTATTGTGTCACAGCATGCATATTCCCAGTTTCCTTATAGAGCGCAATCTGTCGATCTGCACCTGTGCCACGGGGATCGTCTACGAGGGAGCGGATGTACTGGAGGTCAGAGCCAGTACCGAGATCGTCGGCTACTTCATCGACCATATCGAGGAGGTTATGGATGGAGTTGCGCATGCTGATGTGGCAACCTGAGCTAAAATCGACAATGTTGGCATCAAGGCCGTAGCGTGTGGCTCGCCACTTGTTTTCTTCAAGGAAGTGGCGTGGTATGATGGGGACTGTCCTCCCGTGCAGGTGCAGCCAGTTGAGTTTAGCAATCAGGGATTGGTAGAGGGCGGCAAGCCCGATCACATCGTTGAGCGTAGCGGGCATGTCGCAAATACGAAGTTCAATAGTCCCGAAGACAGGATGGGGACGGATATCCCACCAAATTTTCTTGCCGTTGTCGATACAGCCTGTGCTAATCAGCGTTTGCACATAATGGTCGAAGTCACTCCATGAGGCAAAGCTATCGGGGAGGCCAGTTCGCGGAAGACGTTTCCAGACAATGGCCCGGTAGGATTTGAGGCCGGTCAGACGGCCTGCCCAGAAGGGAGAGTTGGAGGAAAGGGCCAGTAAATGTGGTAGCCATGTTCGCAACTGGTTCATAAGAGTGATGGCTAGCTCATTGCCGGGAACAGCGACATGAATATGGAGGCCATAGATCAGGACGGAACGTCCGACGTCTTGAAATTCTTCCAGTATTTCGTCATAACGCTGATGGGGTGTGACTGGCTGCTCCATCCACGTAGCGGTGGGATGAGTGCCTGCGCTGACCAGAGTCAGACCTTCGTCGGCTAAAAGCTGGGCCAATTGTCCTCGCAGACGCTGTGTTTCTGCACGAGCCACTTGAATGTCTGGATAGACGTCTGAAATGAGTTCTACCGTGGGTTGTAACATCTCTGGCTTCAGCTGTTCGCCAAAGATAGGCGTGCCTTTTTCCAGGATCGTCATAATATGGGAACGTAGCTGGCCTGTAATCTGATCTACCGTCTGAAACTCTTCCTCGATACCCAGCGTAAAGTGCGCTGCCATGTCAGATTCTCCTTTGTAGCAGATTTATTGAGGTGCTATAATGGCTGTCAATAGCACTACAAGACAACACTTCTACAGGACAATAAAAGAAGTTACTGGTGAAAGTGACAACAATATCAGAGGCAAGAATATGAGATACGAGGATGGCAGAGTTGAGCGTAAATATACACGCGGAAAAGAGTATAGGAGACCTGGGTATGGAGTTAATAAACGCAAATAGGCTGGTTGTGATGTCTCATGATGCGCGACTGCGCGTGCTGGCATACAAGCTCCTTACGGTCAAAGCTCTGTCGTATGAGATGCTTTACGGTGCGCCATAAAACCATGCTAAAAGTCCCAGGAATCATAGCGTACATAACAAGTATGCGCTTTGTCAAGTATTTTTCATGAAATTAAGGTTTTTCACAAATTTTTCACGTAGCTGGGGTGTGCATAGGATTTTTGCACAGTGGCAGGCGGTCTCTTCCAACGACAGATGTAGGGGCGGCATTGATGACGCCAGTCCGTCTCTCTTGAGTGGGTCTGTCCGCTTGCTGACTGGCGTCATCAATGCCGCCCCTACTATGCCTCTTGAATTCGTACACCCACGTTGCTGCGTTGCTGTTGTCTATAGAAGTATGGTGCATGCGGAAGACTCCACGGATGGTTCACCAGCGTGAGCTGCTCCGTGTCTCTTATAAACTGAAAGCATAGGGCAATAAGTCCGCTATAGAGAAATTCTGTGGGACACTATCGATGTAGATGGTGGCATCGGGAGCCAAGTCGGCCAACCATTGACGGCAGGCTCCGCAGGGAGTACGCTCGTGAAGAGGTGCGTCAGGCGGTGTATCGATGCAGGCGACAGCGATCTGGGTGATCGGGCCTGCCCCATCGGAGATGGCGGCAGCCAGAGCTGAACGTTCGGCACACAAGCTGAGGCCATAGCTGGAAATTTCGATGTTCACGCCAGTATAGAGTTTGCCACCAGCGATGAGAGCAGAACCTACGCGAAAATGTGAATAAGGGCAATGTGCGCGTAGTGCGGCTGTGCGGGCATGGGATAGTAGCTCTTCGCGAGTCATGCGCTTCTCCTTTTGTTTCTTATGCACCTCAAGATATATCTGTTGGTGCCGATGTAGTTAGTACAATATAGCCCAAATTGTATCATGATGTTACCGGCATTGCTGCGTCGCGTTACTAGCAATGAGAGCAATTTGAAAAAGACAGAGGCCCATTACCAAGCGGGTTGCGATATACTTATTATAGCGTGTAATGCAGGTCTGTAGGAGGAACAAACGTGAAAATCATGGTGGCCGACGATGACCGCGACATGGTAGATATGCTGAGCTATTGGCTTAAAGGGCATGGTCATGATGTTGTTCGTGCTTTTGATGGGGAGCAGGCCATCAAGCGTTGGCGTGAAGCGTTGCCAGATCTCGTCATTTTAGATGTGCAAATGCCCAAACTGGATGGCTTTGAGGTATGCCGACAGATGCGTAGTGAGACAAACGCAATGGTCTTGATTCTAACCGCGCATGACCGTGAGGATGATGAGATTCGTGGCTTAGAGATGGGCGCGGATGATTACTTGCGTAAGCCATTTAGTCCGCGTCAACTGTTGGCACGTATTAAGGCTTTGATGCGTCGCTCATCGGCTACGCGTGGAACCGCCAACTCTTCGTCGCTAACGGTTGGGCCTATCACGTTGGATGCTATGCGCCACGAAGTGACACGCGAAGGCGTAAAAGTACGCCTAACGCCCACCGAAAGTCGTTTACTGCATTTGCTGATTACACATACAGGGCAGGTACTGACAACTGATATGATTATTGAGCGTGTGTGGGGATATGATGAGTCGGGTGACTCTGGACTGGTTAAGACGCATATTCGCCATCTGCGCCAGAAAGTGGAACCTGATCCTAACACTCCACAATATATTATGACAGTCCCAGGAGTGGGATATACCTTCACGGCACCTGTAACCATAGAATCATAAATTGATATTTCTTTACTCACGAATGTTTTTGCACACGAGTGAAGTCAAAAAGGGCCTCTGGTTATGCCAGAGGCCCTTTTTGTATACTCATCTTAACCAAAATTACCTCTTCTTAACCGGACTACAACATACTTTTCATACATTCCCTAATTGTGACACTGTATAATTCTTCTCAACCGATAGGTAATGGGGGCGAGAGGGCAAATCCTCGTATCGGGAATGGAAATAAGCAAGTCTGGGGGGGCTTGCTTGTTTCTCCTTCACATACTTTTAGCTCCCAAGTATTGGCCTGTAGGTAGAAACAAGTATAGGTAATAGTACAATATGCATTATAAGAGAAGAGATAGTGTAGCGCGGCCATCTCTGGATGGTGATACGTTTATCACAGAACGTTGCCACTGTCTACCACTCTCTTCGCTACAAAGTGTGCCATTGAGAAATGGTGAGGATGAGGAGAAAGCTGGCAAGAGGTTGATTCTGGCTCCACGAGAATTCAATTTACGTATACGTACACATCTGGAGGCTCTCTTTCCACATACCACTCCACTCAGTCTTTTCGTGGTACATGTTTCGCAGTTAGAGCACATTGCTGTGGTACCACAGGGAGCTATCCTGCATAAACGCCAACGCTATCATGCACCGGCAGGCTTCCTCGAACAAGTCATGGTCAATGTGCGTCGGGCAATTCGGGATAGCGATCAGATACTTGTGCATGAAGGTGTAGGAGCAGCGATTATTTTTCCCCATGTTGATCGTCAAGGGGTAGAGAGCATCTTAGATCGCATCTACAATAATGTCAGCCTTTTGCAGGCAGAGACGGTTATTCCGCCATTGCAACGCGAGACGGATGTAACAATGGGGATCGGTTCTTATCCAGAATCAGGAACTTCATTAGAGTATCTAGTGTATCAGGCGAGTGTGAGGACGCGTCATTTTACCTTACGTCCCGCTATTGCAAATCATCTGTGGGATGTCAAAATGGCGGGTAGTGGAGGAGAAGAAGAGACGAAGACTACAAGGTATGAGAACCGCGAGACGGTAAAACTGGCAAAAGTCGTACCGAATGTGCCCTATATGCAATTGCCAGCTCAGCTCCCAACACGCTTAAAGCTGCTTATTCCGTATCATGTGGCCTGTGAGTTGCGCTGTGCTCCTGTAGGGCGTGATCACCAATGCCTGACAGTGGCTATGGCCGATCCTGGGAATGCAAAGTGTGTACACTATTTACGCGAATTAACGGGTTTAACAATTTTTCCGGTGGCATGCGATCCTACCGCATTAAATGCACTGCTGGCTAATAAATGGTAGGGCAATGGCTATGACTTGCTTGAAGCGGTGGATAGACAGGTGGTGATGAATGTATAACCTTGTAGCCTTTAAAATTAACCGGATCACAACTGAACCTCAATACAAAAATGGGTCAAGATAGGTTACTATAATATGAGATGAGACAATGATTTGTATCGTCTGATACGAGCGAGGCGTTCTATTGCTCGTCGGTATCAAGTGTAGACATCGATCTCTAGCTTTGAGGGGAGAACACTATGGTTGTACAAATGATTCACGAAGATGTCCTTTTAACGTTCAAAGAAGCCATGAGTTATTTACGGGTCAGCCGCTCGACGCTCTATCGTTTGATGTGGTCTGGTCAACTAACCGGTCACAAGGTGGGCAGCACTTGGCGATTCTATCGTGAAGATTTGCGTGCTTGTGTTGGTCGTGAGATATCAATGACCGATATATCGGCGATGTCGGCGAATATTTCTGCTAATTAGATTAGCCCTTTTCGCACTCATACCTTGTCGTCTTGTTGTTATTATAAAAACAGTTGATCTCTGCATAGGTAGAGTCTGAATAATATGGTTTTTATTACATTTGATCACTTCTTTGCCATCTGCGGTGGTGCGTAAGCGTTTTGTCGTGTGAGCAGTACGATTGCAAGCCCTGTTGCTCACATGACAAGCCTATCCATGCTGTCAGGGGGCAGCGTGGAAGCCCACATTTGCATGGTTCGGGCAAGAAGGGAACGCGAGCTATTTGTTACGATTGCTCGCGTTCCCTTCTTGTGATTGGATGAAATCTTATTAGATGCGGTCGTATTCAGTGATTTTCCAGTTGCCGCCTATTTTATCGAGGGTAAGAAGAGTGGTATAGCTATCATGAGTGCGTTTAACATCAACAGTGATGGTTAGGTGTGTGAAATTAGTGCCGGTATTGGGATCGGTGCTGAGGTTGGGTTGTGATGGGACAAAAGAGATAACTGGCCCGTACTGGTGCTCAAGTTGCGTGGCCTCTGTGACAAATTGATCCTGAGTAAGACCGCTGATTTGACCACGGGGAGCCAGATCGCTATATGCTGCCGTATAGTTTTTGGATTGGAGATTGCTATAGTAGTCGTTGACCACATCGATAGAGCCTGTAACCTGCTGATAGCCAGCGTTGACGATGGTATAGATGCCCCATGCACCTAAACCACAGCCGGTCAGGACGCAAATGCTAATGATGCTCACGGCGAGCCACACCCATTTATATGATTTTTTTGGTGGTGGCTGGTCTGGCTGAAAGGTGGGTGGTGGCACATTGGATAGATTATCTGAGCGCAGGCGAGGATGAGTACCGGGCGTGAAATTATAAGCAGGAAGGGCTGCCTGCCTGCGATCCTGGTTCGATGCTGAGAATGGTGGCTGTTGAGGAAGCGGAGGACGTATAGACGATGAGGGCATATTTTGATAGTAGGAGGGTGGAGGTGGATAGACAAAGCCAGGATTGGGTGTACCTGGAGTTGCCTCTGCTGACCCTGTTGGCGGAGTTGCTGTGTCTGCTGTAGCTTGGGCTTCCCCAGCAGAAGGGAGTGGGCCACTGGCGGGAAATTCGTAGAGTGGTGGAGCTTCCTGTTGCGTTACCTGTCTACTTTTCTCTGTATCATCTCTACGGAATTCTTTCACTTCATCTCGTGGTTGCTGATCTGGGTCGTAGGGCTGCATACGATAAGGCTCCTTTATAGTTAGGAAATGCTATCTGCTGTTCAGAGAAAAGTATAGCGGTTTATGAGGGGAAACGCAAGAAAAGAAAATGTTCTGAATCAGGATATTTATTCTTGTCCTTATTTCACATTATCTTGATTGGTCGGAGAGGGCGAAGCGTCGCGCCGCTCGTGCTTGATACGCTCAAGCTCTTCAAACTCCAGTTCCATATCTGAACGAACACACACTTCGGCTTCTTGCCGTGAGACGCCCATTTTGCGTGCATTGCTGATGATGCGGTTGACGTAGGAACGGCCAATTTCGGCACGCTGCCATTTCAAGTCGGGTAGGGGTCGCAGGCTTAATTCCGAAAAGGGGTAGAACTCTTCTTCGTGGAAGGCCAGGGAGAGCAATTGGGCATATTCGACTACAGCCTGACAAGCGATAGGATTGCTAAAGAAGTCAGGTTGGGTGCTGGAGACAATCAGGACACCAGAGATACGTCCACCGCGCAAGACAGGGTAAGCACAGGCACTACGCTCGAACTCATCGACCTCAAATTGGAGGCGTTCAGATTCGTTGAGATTATCCCATGTTTGCATACGTGCAAGCATAGCAGAGACTCCGGCTAGGGTGGTGCTACCCAGGTAAGCGTGATTTTCAAGTGCAAAGGGCCAGGGATAGTTGCCACGCATGATTGCTTCACAGAGCGAATGAATGCCATCAGTACGAGCGGGCATCAATTTAGCGTAGGTGATGGCGAGTCCACGACGTTCTGAATCGAGATGCAAGAGGGCGTATTCAAAGATAGCCTGAGGAATCTGCCAGCGACGTGCATCCGGTTCAGGAGTAGTGGTAACTAATTCCAAAACGCGACAATAAAGTTCTTTTTGTACTTCGCTGATGCCCGTCTCAAGAGAGTCCAAGACACCAGGAAAGGTTTGGTTGATAGCATAGATAAGGTTATTACGATGTTCGGGCAGGACTTCAAGGAGACTTTTCAAGTACGTTGCACGAGGTTCTGAGTTACCGTTCATCCAGCGATAAATAGTGTTTTCAGCGATATCCAATTCTTTGGCTACTCGTGCAATTTGCACACGATCATGTCGTAAGATATGGCGCAGGAGACTACTGAAGACGGAGATATGCTCCTCGGCAATGGTATAGGCAAGTTGTTCATCGGTTGATTGCTGGAAGGAAGAGGCTGGTGGGGATTCTGTTGCATGCTGTGCAGAGGCTCCTGGGGGTGTTTGTACGGCTAGGTGTTTCTTGCGAGGCCGCCCACGACGCTTGAGCTGTTGAAGTGAGTCATCCCTTGGACTCATATCTACGCTTCCTTCCTGACTGCTAATGTCGAAGAGGATAATCTTTTTACTTTAACACAACGATACGTTTAGATAAGTATATCATAGAAAACGTAGATTTGTAAGAGCTTTTGCCTGTTTCTCATCTTTTGTCATGAACGAAAGATACATGATCACCTCATTAATACGTATTTTTTACAATGTGTATACGAAAGTACTACAATGTAATATGTGTATTGCATTTTCATATTTATACATGTTATACTTGGTTTGTCATTACAAATGTTCATTCCTGTACATTTTATCACAGTCGGGAGCAGTATTATGGCAGTAGATAAGCTTGTCCATACTAATGAGTGTGGCTTGCCGTTGAATGCAATTGAATGGTTAGAGACGCATCATCGAAGTAAGGCTGTGGAGCGGGAAAAGATGATTCACGATCTAAACCTAAAAGCCAACAGTTTAGTAGTGGATGCGGGATGCGGCCCTGGTCTATGGACGCCGCTGCTGGCCCAGGCGATTGGTCCACGTGGCCGTATCATTGGGGTGGATATTTCATTAGAGGCTCTAGTGACAGCTCAGCGTCGCAGTTATGGGAAATGGTATCGTAAACAAATAGAATATAGACGTGCTTCCTTGGAAAAACTCCCTCTGGCATCTGGTACGGCGGATGTAATCTTTAGTGCGAATGTCAGTCAATACCTACCAAATCCGGTGGCCACATTTGAGGCTATGGGACGCTATTTGCAACCAGGTGGACGTCTGGTAATCAAAGATATCGATTTTGGGACGATGCGTTTCCATAATATTGATAGGGGTCTACAAACTCGTGTATTTTGTGCGCGTGAACAGTGGGAGCGGGAGAGGGTGAAGCAAGGTTTCGCTTTTGAGGATAGCTGGGTGGGTTCCAAACTGGCTGGGTATCTACGAGCCGCCGGCTATGAAGAGGTAGAGGAAAGGAGTTATCAGATTGTCCGCCGATATCCTTTACCTGACGATTTTCGCTACTATTTGCAAGGTATTGTGGAGTGGTTTGTGTGTGAAGGTGCTCCTTTACTTGCTGGAGAGGACATGCAGGAGTGGCTACGTTGCTTCCTGGATGAAGCGGATAATGCGCTGAATGCAGAGAATTTTATGAGCGAGGAGACGGAGTTTGTGGTATCCGGGGTGTGGAATAGACGAGTTGCTGCACGGATTGTCGACATGCATATGCATCGAAAGCTAGAAACTGTTCACTAGCTTGGTCGAAGAGGGGGAACATTGCGGATAGGGGTAGACTCTACTTTATTATGGACGTGTGCCGGGGGGCCGCTTCGTCATCATAGAGATAGAACTGGCCGCTATCCGCTTTGTCTTGTGATTGCTTGCTTCGTGAACATAAAAAAAGCCCTCATACAGGCCATCGAAAATGCTGGATAATTAGCAAATATGATTTAATGCTGAATGGCAAACTTCACGTGAGGCGAGCGTGAAATCACCTCTTATGTTCGGTGTAAATGAGCGTACGTCATGCGAAGTTTGCCATTCAGCGATTTAATTGTTCGGCAATCATGGCAATAGCGACATCTCCAACCAATGATTGCAACTCACCGTGCAACTGACCCATATGCTCCATACGTCTGGTAATAAAATCATGCTGTGAGGTGCCGCAGGCTAGGCCCGTGAGTCCTCGTTGAGCCGCTTCGTATTCAGCAGTAATTTGTTTGAGCAGGCGTGCCACTTCGCTTTGCTGTTGTTGAGCTCCAAGCATAATTTCCCTCTCCTTGTAGTGCTGAACCATACACATGTATTAACAGTTCTGCCTATTTCCATGTAACAGGCAAGACAAGATGTGCCTACAATGTACATTACTTGTTAGAGCATCTGAAAAAGCGCACATGCATAGTATGCATGATAATATGTGTTCTTGTCTAGAGGAAAACTAGGCAATTTGGGCTATTTTTGTATTTTTACAAAATATTTATATTTTCATGCACATCTGTTTTTATTTGTTTTGAGGAAAATGTTCTGCTAAAGCAGCCTGTCGAGGTGGAAGGGTAGATGATCTCCTGTTTTTATTTTATAAACCGAACCTTATCTGTGGTCTTATGAAAAAAAGATAGTACTTTTGGATTTGTGAGAAGAGGTCAAGGGGTGGCAGGTAAGTTCTCTACCTGCCACCCCTTGACCTCTTTACAAAAAATATTGTTGTGACGATGTTTCGTAATATGTTAAAAATTGTGCTTCCTTGACTATTAATTGCGTAAAGGTTTGCCTGTCATCAAAATGGCCTGCATACGTTCCTGAGTCTTTTCCATGCCACAGAGGCTGAGGAAGGCTTCGCGTTCCAGGTCAAGCACCTGCTGCTCGGTTAGCGGTGTAACTGGTGAGCAATCACCACCGGTGAGTACACGGGCAAGGTGGCGACCAATTACTGCATCATGTGCGCTGATTTTGCCGAGGAGCAGCAGGTTATCAATCTGCTGTTCGAGTACGAGCCGCGCTCCCGCTCCTGGTAGCAACATCAACGTTGGTTGGGCTGGCTGCCACTGACCTGTGGCTTGGGCCTCGGCTAGCCGTAAGGCATCAGCTTTGGCATCACGCAACAACAGCTCGCGGTTAACGGTAATCGCATCTGTCTTGCGTAAAAAGCGTAGCTCCTGGCCCTCGACGGCACTGGTGGAGACGGTGGCGAAGGAGATAATCTCGAAAGCTTTGCGCGATGGGGTGAAGGGGCCACCGGTTTTACGCGCCTGCTGGCTTGCCAGACTGGCTCCCTGGCGTAAGAGTAGTTCTTTACAACCACCGCCGCTAGGGACGAGACCGGCACCAACCTCGACCAACCCGATGTATGTCTCAGCATGGACACGAGCATGGTTGCTATGCATCACTACCTCACAGCCACCACCTAAAGCACGACCAGCAGGAGCAGCGACGATGGGGATGGGGCTGTATTTGAGCATTTGATTGACTTGTTGGAAGGCATTGACTGCTCCTTCTAGCAGCTTCCATTCTCCCTGACGCGCCCCCATCAACATCAAGAGAATGTTAGCACCTGCCGAGAAATCGGCGGCCTCATTCCCGATGACTAGAGCCTTGAATTGCTTCTGGCCTTCCTCAACAGCGTAGCGCAACATCTCGATGATACCATCGTCGATGGCGTTCATCTTGGTATGGAACTCAATGCAGCCGACGCCATCACCCACATCGAGGAGGGCTGCTGAGCCGTTGTCACGCACAATAGTGCTTTTATGCGATTTGACCGCAGCCAGCGAGATAACGCCTTCCGGCGTTGGTATGGGTGTATAGGTGCCGGTATGAAAGTCGAAGTATTTTCGCTGACCAGCTTCGCCAATATAGAAAGTACCCTGGCCTTCTTTCTGCACACGCTGTACAAGTTCTGGCAGTGGCCGATCTTGCAGCACTTTGTGCAGAATATCAGGGTGTTGCAGGAGTGTATCCCAGGCCTCGAAACTGCCCATCTCGAAGTTGAAACCCCAGCGCATCGCTTCATCCACAGCTACAATGCTATCGGCGATCTCTGGTGCCAGCAAAGCGGCATAGACAAGTGAGTCGGCGGTGGTTTGCCGGGCTAGCTGTCCGGCGCGATCATCGGCGTCCAGAATGGTCAGCATACGCTTCGCAGGATCGCTGATATTGCGTGCTTGGCCAATGGATGGATAACGAACCTTTTGCTGTGGCTCGTATTCCAAAGTGTTGAGATTCAGTTCCAAGATGATTGATTCGCCATCGGGACTTTTGACACGCTTGTAGAAGCCTGAGCCGCTCTTCTCACCCAGATAGCCGCGCCTGATCATCTCGCGTATTGTTTCCGGCAGACGGAAGGTTTCGCGTTGCGGATCATTTGTCGCATTCTCATAGAGATTGTCGGCCACGTGGGCCAAGGTGTCCAGGCCGGAGAGGTCGACGGTGCGGAAGACTGCTGATTTGGGATGCCCCATTGGTGTTCCCAGAATGGTATCCACTTCGCTAACAGTATAGCCTTCGGTGAGGACATAGTGGATAGTTGACATAAATCCATAGGTACCGATGCGGTTAGCAATGAAGTTGGGTGTGTCCTTACACAGCACGACGCCTTTACCCAGGACTTCGGTGGCAAACTGCTGCATAAACGGCATCAAGGCCGGATCGGTATCTTTGTCGGGAACCAGTTCCAGCAGGCGCATGTAGCGCACCGGATTGAAGAAGTGGGTGATGAGGAAATGACGGCGAAAGTCCTCGCTGCGTCCCTCAGTGAGCATATGCGCGGGAAGGCCAGACGTATTGGAGCTGATAATGGTGCCAGGGGTCAATACCTGCTCTATCTTTGTGTAGAGGCTGTGCTTGATATCCAGGCGTTCTACCACGACTTCGATAATCCAATCGACATCGGCCAACTCCTCCAGGTCGTCCTCGATGTTGCCCACCGTAATCAGGCTGGCTCCACGTTTGCTATAGAAGGCTGCCGGACGAGCCTTAAGGGCTTTTTCTAGGCCGCTACGTGCCACTCTATCGCGATCCTTGCCTGCATCGGGCGGCACTATATCGAGCAGTAAGCTGGGAATACCGACATTAGCGAGATGGGCGGCAATAGCCGCACCCATTACGCCAGCACCTAGGACTGCTGCCTTACGAATGTGATATGGCATCTTATGACATCCTCTCAATAATGGTGGCGACGCCCTGACCACCACCGACGCAGAGGGTAGCAAGGCCCATCGTCTTGTCAGCAGTCTGTAAGTCATTGATCAGGGTGGCGATGAGACGCGCTCCACTACAGCCCAATGGATGACCCAAGGCGATAGCTCCGCCATGAGGGTTGAGCTTCTCTTCGTCAATGCCCATCGCTTGAATGACAGCGAGATTCTGGGCGGCAAAGGCTTCGTTGAGTTCAATAATGTCGATATCACTCAACTGCATCCCTGCTCGCTGCAAGGCCTTTTTCATGGCTGGTACAGGACCAATGCCCATCACGTCGGGGCGCACACCTGCTACGGCCATGGTGTGAATCTTGGCAAGGGGAGTGATGCCTAGCTCACGAGCTTTGGCGGCAGACATGAGTACCACGGCGGCGGCTCCATCGTTTAAGGGGCTGGAATTACCCGCGGTAACAGTGCCATCTTTGATGAAAGCCGGTTCGAGGCTGCCGAGCTTTTCGAGCGAGGTATCGCGGCGTGGGCCTTCATCGATCGTCATAGTTTTGCCGTCGGGAAGCGGTACGGGAACAATCTCGCGCTTGAAGGTGCCATTGTCGGTAGCAGCAATAGCACGCTGATGGCTGCGCAGGGCAAAGGCATCCTGGGCTTCGCGGCTGATGGAATATTGGCGGGCCAGGTTCTCTGCCGTCATGCCCATAGGAATGTAGCTGGAATAGGCATACTCCATCACGCCGGGAGAGGCAGGTGAAACGTTCTCCTCACCCTTCTGAGGTTTGACGAGGCGGGGGTTAAAGCTGGGATTGAAGCCTCCCATGGGTACCCGCGACATACTCTCAACACCTCCTGCTACAAAAGCATCGCCCAGATCAAGCATGATATTCTGCGCAGCCATGTTGACCGCCTGCAAGCTGGAGGCACAGAAGCGATTGACGGTGACCCCCGCAGCTGTCTCCGGCAGACCGGCCAATGCCCCTACCAGCCGTGCCAGATTCATGCCCTGCTCGCCTTCGGGGAAGGCACAACCTAAAATAACATCTTCTATAAGGGAACGGTCAAGTTGGGGGACGCGCTCAACTGCGGCTTTGACGGCAAGAGCGGCCAGATCATCGGCGCGTACATCTTTGAGTGCGCCCTTGTTGGCCCGTCCAATAGGAGTGCGTACTGCACTCACGATTACTGCTTCTGCCATGTGCTATAACTCCTTTTTGTATGACTCCTCTGCTCTACGCTTGAGTCGTTGTAACGAATCGTTGATGTTGGCCTCCATCGCCTTCGCGCCGAACTTTTCGAGTAGCCAGCCTCGCCATCCAGGCGGGAAGTTGATATCTCAGCCATATTGCACGCGACAGGACATGGCGTCGATAGGCGTGCAAGACATAGTTTCATGGTTTAGCAAGCCCAGAGGGAGCGTTACCAATAGCTCGATCTGGTACTTATCTGGATAAATCTGCTGAATTGTCAGAGTGACATGCCAGTCTCGGCCTAAGGCTCTACTTTTCGCATAGATCACCTGTCCGGCAGTAGCCGGTCCCTCTGGCACGATGCGTTCGGTCTGCGCATCCCACCATTCGTCATAGCGCGACGGTTGGGAGAGGATTGCCCATACTTCCTCGATAGGAGCTGCGACTGTCGCCGCAGGACAAAAACTCAGGCTCATGGCATTACCTCTCTCTGTTAGAAACAGCACGAGGCGTATGTACTGCTAGCTCATACGCCTCGTGCTGTTTCTAGAGGATATCCCTTCTTTTCAACGACAATGTTGGCCAGTTCGCGTTGGAGAGCCACGCCGTTGAGTGTATAATCGCCAATGTAGGTACGCACGCGCTGGAGCTCGATTCCGACTTCGTCCTCGTTGGTGTTGGTCATGATCATTTGATCGAGGTTGAGACGCATGCGGGAGAAGGCCAACCAGGTTGCCAGTTGGGCCAGCTCCACATGCGTGCTGCTATTCTCGTCACCGCGCTGAACGGACTGGGTGGCACGGGCAAGGGCACTATCGACAGCATAGATGTCGATCAGAAGGTTGGCCAGATACTCGATGAACTCTTCCTCCTGTTCAAGGGCCTGCATGTACTTCATGGCGATCTTCATGGCTGTGTAGATGGTGACGTCTTTCGCACGTTCGAGGGCATTGACAGCAGGGCGAAGTTCGGTGGGGATGGACTCACCAGCATTATTGAGTGGCTGACCGGCTTCGACACGCATGCTAATGGCCGGATAGGTCGCCATCAAGTTGACCTTGCCAGTCATAATACGGCGAAAGAGCGTACCGGAGGCCACCAGGCGGTTGATCTCATTCGTGCCTTCAAAGATGCGCTGGATACGGGCATCGCGGTAGGCTTTTTCGATGGGATACTCTTGCATGAAGCCATAGCCGCCAAAGATTTGTACACCCTCGTCAACCACGTAGGCCAGCACTTCGCTACCATGCACTTTAGCGATAGAGGCTTCAACGGCATACTCTTCGATTGCTTTGAAGGCTTCCTCGGTATCGCTGGCACTGCGCCGCGCTTGCTCAATGTTAGCGGCGGTGCGGAAGACCTCGCTTTCAGCAGCGTAGGTCTCGGCGGCCATGCGTGCCAGCTTTTTCTTGATCATGCCAAACGAAGATATGAACTGCCCGAAGGCTTTGCGCTCGGTAGTATACGTTGCTGCCAATCCAAGGGCCGAGCGTGCGCCACCGACAGTACCGGCGCCGAGTTTCAGACGCCCAATATTGAGGATATTGAAGGCGATTTTGTAGCCTTTGTGAATCTCGCCCAGCAAGTTCTCGACCGGCACTTTGGCATCTTCAAAGTAGACCTGGCGGGTCGAGGAGCCTTTAATGCCCATCTTGCGCTCTTCAGCACCTGTGGAGATGCCTGGCCAGCTGGTTTCGACGATGAAGGCTGAGGGTTTCTCATTGCCGATACGGGCAAAGGCGATCATCAGATCGGCAAAACCGGCGTTGGAGATCCATTGCTTGGTGCCGTTGAGGATGTAGTATTTGCCATCGGGAGAAAGTTCGGCACGTGTGGTCAGCCCCATGGCATCGGAGCCAACACCAGGCTCGGTCAGAGCATAGGCGGCGATCCATTCGCCTGTGGCCAGTTTAGGCAGATATTTGCGCTTCTGCTCTTCATTGCCATAGAAGACGATGGGCAGCGTACCGATGGTAGTATGCGCTCCGAAGGCCACACTGAATGAGGCTTCACGCAACTGAGAGCCAACCAGAGAACTGGTGAGTAGTCCTAGTTCCGCACCGCCATATTCTTCTGGCACGTCGACCATCAGCAGACCCTGCTCACCGGCTTGCTTGACAAGGCTGGGCATGACGCCTGGCTCCTGGTGATCAATGGCGTCTACTTTGGGCAAGACTTCGCGCTTAATGAAGGTGGCGGTCGATTCTTCAATCCAGCGTTGCTCTTCGTCGCGCTGTTCCAGGGTAAATATCTTGTTAGCACTTTCGCTGACCGGCGTGGTTAAGAAGGCTGTGCCTGTTTCGGTCGGTTGCATGGTGGTTGACATGGGTTCTCCTTCGGTTGATGGGTGGAGGGCGACCACGAGGGTCGGCCCTAGATTTATTGGTTTGGATGGTGGGCGACCACGAGGGTCGCTCCTACATTTATTGGCTACTACCTTTTAATTCTCTACGCAAGACTTTGCCGATGAGAGACTTGGGCAAATGGTCACGGAATTCTACGATTTTGGGTACTTTATAGGCGGTTAGATTCTGTTTGCAGTAGGCAATGATATCCTGGCGAGTTTCCTCTGAGGCGGGTATGCCGGGTTTGAGGACGATGAAAGCAGCTACAGTTTCGCCCCGGTATGCGTCGGGGACGCCGACTACGGCTGCCTCGGCGATGGATGGGTGCTGGAAGAGAACCTCTTCTACCTCACGGGGATAGACGTTAAAACCGCTGGCCAGAATCAGATCTTTGGCGCGTTCGACAACATAGAAGTAGCCATCGGCGTCCATTTTGCCGAGATCGCCGGTGCGCATCCAGCCGTTGTGAAAGATAGCTGCCGTTTCTTTCTCGCGGTTCCAGTAGCCTTGCATGATATTTGGCCCTTTGACAGCGATCTCTCCAACTTCGCCAACAGGCATGGGTTCGCCTGTCTGAGGGTTGAGAATAGTGGCCTCGATGTTGGGCAAAGGTAGGCCAATACTACCGTTGCGGCAATTTTCGTTCAGAGGGTTGCAGTGGGTGACTGGAGATGCCTCGCTCAGTCCATAGCCCTCGACGAGTTTGCCATGGGTGATCTTCTCAAAATCCGACTGCACCTGGGCCGGTAAGGGGGCGGCTCCACTGATGCAGTACTTGATAGAACTCAGCTTTTCCGTGTGTTTGCCCACCTCGCGCATAATGGCGATATACATGGTGGGAATGCCGGGGAGCATGCTTGGACGGTACTGGCTGATCGTTTTGACAACATCATCAGCTTTGAAGCGAGGCAGAAGTACCATGGTAGCTGCCGCTAGAATGGAGAGGTTCATACCCACTGTCAAGCCATACGAATGAAAGAAGGGGGCCACACACAGGGTTGTCTCCTTACTATTCTGGACATGAGGGGCCCAGTAGCGCGTCTGCATAGCATTGGCAAGCAGATTACGATGTGTGAGCATGGCCCCTTTGGAGAGGCCGGTGGTACCGCCGGTGTATTGCAGCACGGCCAGATCGTCGCTGGTGGCCTGTACAGGCAGATTGAAGACTTCAATACCTTTGGTGGCATGAACATGGAGAATCTCACTCATGCTGTGCAATGTTTTATCTTCACGCCGCTCTTTATCGGTCAGGCGCGGCTCTGGATGTTTAGCGTTGCGCTGGCTTAAAGGATAGAGGGTGTGTAGGACGGACGGCAGGTAATCGGCTGGGCTGGTAAGAATAACGTGTTCGAGAGCAGTCTTGGCACGAACTGCGCGTACAGTAGGATAGAAATCATCCAGCATGATGAGCATGCGTGCACCTGAATCGGCCAGTTGATGCTGCATCTCGCGCTCGGTGTATAGAGGATTAGTGGGCACAACTACGGCACCGGCTCTTAATGCTCCATAGAAGGCAATGGGGAACTGTGGAATGTTGGGCAAGGCCACGGCTACACGGTCGCCTTTCTGAATACCTAATTTTTGTAGTCCAGTGGCGAAGCGATTGGCCAGTGACGAGAGCTGAGCATAACTAAGTTTTGAGCCATAATAGATGATGGCGGTTTGTCCAGGATAGTGGCTCACTGCCGAGTCGAGCAGCCATGTCAGGGGCTGGTCGGGAATATCAAGTTGTGCAGGGACGCCCTGTTCATAAAAACGTAACCAGGGATGTGTTGCTGTGGTAGCGATACTATCGTTAGATGTCTTTTCTCTTTCGGTTGAGGCGGAAGAAAGATGTTCTGCTTGTGGATTATGAATTGTATATGGGTCTGACATATAGTTCCTCTCAGAGCGATGACAATAATAAAGTCCCCATTGCTTGTATTATAAAACGGAACCCAAGAGAAAGATACGTTGCCAGCTAACAAATTTTGATGCATAATGTGGGAGTAGCTAACGAGAAATGCTTTTTGCTATTGTGCGAGCCGCGGGCGGCGAGCAGTCCAGTATTGAGGAGTTGTTATTAGGTATACAATGGCATCACAATTTGCACAGCTTATCACACAATACCGGCAGCAAAGAGGTATGTCGCAGGGGCAATTGGCGCAGGCGACGCGCCTCTCGCGTACCTATGTTTATCACCTGGAAAAGGGAATGCGCGGCCATCCCTCGCCACGTGTGGCCGGGAATATTGTGCGGGCTTTACAACTGCATGGCGAAGATGTACGCCAGTTTGCCGAGGCATATACGCAGTTGACGGGCCATTATCTAGATAATGAGCAGAACGAGAGTACTCCCCTTGATTTCGGCGATATGGCGCGTTTGTTGGTTCGCAATACTTCCTATCCCGCCCATTCGCTAGATCGACTATGGTTCCTCCATTCCTGGAACAAGGCTGCGATCCAATTGTTTGAGGTCCAGGAGGAGATAGAGCGCAATGAAGAACAGCACTTGCTGGTCTTAATATTTGAGTCACAACGTCGCTGGCATTTTCATGGCTGGGAGAACCTGGCACGCCGCTTAGTGAGCGATTTTCAGTACAACACACGTACCCTGACGCACCTGTCTGAGTACAAAGAATTATGGAAGTATTTACGCACCTTGCCAGAATTTCGTCGTATAGCGGCGGCAACCTATGCTGAAGCTCGACCGGAGCCATCGTTCGTTTTCCAGGTGCAGCACAGCGAACTAGGTAGATTGACGCTGCGTACGGCCACCACGGTATTCACCGGTATTGCTAACTACTCGATGGTTAGTTATGTGCCTGGGGATATGCAGACATTGGAGATTTACCGGAAGAATCAGTGGCAGCGGGAGTGAAGGTCTATGCTATGCTTGCTCATCATTGTTTGCTTCCTCCTCATCCTCTTCTACAGGCGCACTACCCAGAACACGTTGTCTGTCTGCCGTATTTATAATGCCATAGAGATCGAGCACTCGTTCATCAATCTCCCTATCAATACGCTTGATGCCATCCAGCATCTGGCCGATGTATTGTATCTGCCGCTCTTCTGCAGCGAAGAAAGTCTTGAAGGCGGTAGCATCTTCGGGAATGAGCACACTATTTTTAATTTCATCCCATGTTTTTCCCTGCCATTGTGGGCGTTTGAGGTAGCCAAGCAGATAACGCCTTACCTCATCCTCTGGCACCTCGAACCACAATTTGTTATGCCTCAATACAAGCGTAGTAGGATACTTGCCTGGAATATAGACGTTGCTACTGATAGTGGCCTGCCGATGCTGATCTTCATCTAATGTGCCAAGCATGGTTTCCTGCACAAGAGATTTCCAGGTAATATAGTCGTCGTAAACTCGTAAATCTTGCCGATAGTCATGGCGTAAGAGAGCCTGGCGTTCATGCCAGCTAAATCCTTTATCAATGTAGGATTTTAGAGGTTCGCTGATGGCAGGGAACTCATCAAGATTTATCATAGGATACGCTGCTTTAGACCTGGGTGGATACTTGCGTTGGCGTGCCATATTGACAATGGCAAGTATCTTTTGAATCACTTCTTTGGAACTAACAAATATGCGGGCATCCTGCTCTAATTTGACGAGTATATCCTCGATGGCTAGCACTTCCTCCGTTGTCAGTCCCCATACGAGTTGAAATCTGTCCACCAGGATAGTCATGACTCTGGTACGTAGCTCCTTAAGTTGTTGAGTAGCGGCTTCAAGGGCATCATCGCTAAGACGATGGGCTTTCCGCGTGTATTCGTCATAGCGGCTCAAATAAAGTATAGCGGAGTCACCGCAATCTGTACAGGGGTGTATATGGAGTATCCTGTCTCCTCTCATCCTATAGTTCTTCTCTTTCCTCCAACCTTATCCATCTCCACTCGTATATTTTGACGAAAAGCACGCTGAGTTAATCAGGAATAAACCTTGAAGCTAAGGAATAGGACAAATGACACTTTTGCCAGAGGGCATTCTGGCGTATATTTTCCTCTACTATCCTGAACAAATCAATGCGACATTTTGTAAGGAGAAGCACATATGGATGCTCGTTTTTACCACAGCGCGAACTTACAGCTTGAGAAGCTTGCCACTGAGTTAGAGAACTTCTTTCGTGGCCAGGGTTATCAGGTACAGCATATTGGCGACGAAAGCCAGATGATGGTACAATTCAAGAAGGGGGGCGATTTAGAGGCGATGCTTGGAATGCAGGCGGCTCTGACAGTCACGATGCAGCGCAGCACCGGCGGTGTGATGGTGGCGGTTGGTCAACAGAAATGGGTGGATAAAGCAGCGGCAGGCGTCGTCGGCTTTGCTATTCCAGCCCTCTGGCCGTTGTTGGTCACTGCTGGCATCGGAGCCTTTCGTCAGGCTGGACTTGCCAATCAAGTAATGACTATACTAGATGGACTGGTTCATCAACAACAACCCGGTGTGAGAACCGAATTTTCCCCAACATCAGGGAGCAATTTGTAGCGGCCCGATTGATCGCACCCTCTGGAGTCGTGCCAAACACAGCCAATCTGCAAGTTGATATTAATGGGATAACATGCAATAATACTTCTTATCGAGTATGGTCTTATTAGCAAAGAGAAAAGAGAGATTCGGATGGATGCGCGATTTTATAATTCAGATGAGATAGATATTGAACAGCTTGCCAACAATCTCGAAAACTTCTACCGGTCGCAAGGCTACCAAGTGCAGCAGATTGGCAACCGCGACCAGATGATGGTACAGCTGAAAAAGGGTAGTGACTTTGAAGCCCTGATCGGGATGCAGGCAGCATTGAGTGTGATCATCCAACGCTCCAGTGGTGGTGTCATTGCCACGATTGGTCAGCAAAAGTGGATAGAGAAGGCCGCTGTTGGTGCCGTTGGTATCATTGCTGCACCCGTGTTGTGGCCTTTGATGCTTACAGCAGGAGCAGGTGCGATACGGCAGGCTAGCTTGGCGAACCAAGTGTTGAATGTTGTGGATGGTCTGGTACGACAGCAACGTCCAGGGATACAGGTAGGGCCTATCCCTGTGCAGATCATGCCGCAGATGCAACAACTCTATGTGCCACCTCCGCAATATGCAGCACCGGCCTATCTACCACCGCCGCAGCCACAATATGTACCACCACAGCCTGTGATTGATGCTGTGCCAGCACCAGCTCCTAGCTCAAAGAAATTGCGTTGCCCAAACTGTAACACACCCTACGAGCCAGGGGATACCTTTTGCACGGGCTGTGGCAAGCCCTTAGTGACGCTTTGCCCCAATTGTAAAACTGAGATCAAAGATAACGCTTCGTTTTGCCCCAAGTGTGGTGCCTCTCTTTTCCAATCATCAAGCGGAACGTACACCACGCCAACTGTACAGCCACCTCCACCTGTGCAGCAGGCACCGGCCTATACACCCCCTCCGGTACCACCTGTGCAGCAGACGCCGACCTATACACCGCCTCAGGCACCTATACAGCCAAAGGTAGTGTATAATCCGCCGCCTGTACAGCAGACACCGGTATATACACCACCTACCCCACCAGAGCCATATGTGCCGCCTACGCCGCAGGAACCGCCCGTACAGTCGCCAACGACGATCACCTATACACCGGCGGCCTCCCGGCAGCCGCAAGCTGCACCGCCGCAGCCTCAACGGGAGCCAGAGGTGTACTATACGCCGCCGCCCGACCTGCACGCAACACTTTCCCAGCCTCCGGCGCAGACGCCGCCCGTCAAACCAAAGCCTGCCACGCCAAAACCTGCGCAGTCACAACAGGCCGATGTGCCCTACTATACACCACCTGCCAACCTGCCGCCTGTGGCTCCGCAGCCGATTAAGCCCAAAACGACGGCACGACCGGCCTTTGATCCCAAGGCTATCTGGGGCTATCTCACCCTTAGTGATGGCAAGCAGATGAAACTTTCCGGCGAACGGGCCGTGGTCGGACGCGCCGATCACGATATCGGTGGCCTGCAACCAGAGGTGGACCTGAGCGATGTGCAAGGGTCAGATACCGTCTCGCGCATTCATGCTGCCCTCGAACACATTGGCAGCACCTATACCGTGACCGATCTGAATAGCACCAATGCTACTCGCCTCAACGGCAAACGCCTCGAACCGGATAAGGCCATGCCGCTGAACGAGGGCGATAAGATTGAGTTTGGTAAGGTGAGTTGCACGTTTAAGAAAGCGTGATCTTGCTTGAGAAATTGGGAAGATGCTCACGAGGCCCTTCAAGAGCCTCATGGGCATCTTTAATATTTCATACTAAATCAAGATGATCCCATGGGTGTTATAATGAAATAGAATGGTAAGAACAATACTATCAGGAAAGTGCAGATATGGAAACTGACACTACACAGCAACAGGTGGAAATCGACAGCGGCCGACAAGAAAAGGCACGCGAATATGCGCGTTTACGGCGGCAATTGAGCTTTATTAATATGGGTATAGCCGTCATTGGTATCATTTTTATCTTTTGGAGTGAACTGTATATTGGCTTGCGTGACTGGCTACAGCCTCTCTCGTGGCAACCGGTGGCCGGTTGGTATCCCTTGCAGGTTGCGGCCTACTTCCTGATATTAATGCTAGGCTACCAAATCATCACATCTCCCCTTGTCTACTACGGCGGCTTCACGCTGCCTCATCGCTATGAGCTTTCCACCATGACCCTGCGCAGTTGGCTAGCTGATTTCTTGAAGGGCCTCGTTCTGGGCTTAATTCTGGAAACCATCGTTGTCGAACTGATCTATCTCTTGCTGGCAACGCAGCCGCAGACGTGGTGGCTGGAAGTTGCGCTGATTCTGTTGTTCTTCACGGTAGTAATGGCGAATCTGGCACCGATACTCATTCTGCCTCTGTTTTACAAATTTACGCCACTGCCGGAAGGCGAGTTGACGCAGCGACTCCTGGCCCTGGCGAATCGGGCTCACACCCGCGTGCGGGGAGTCTTTACCATGCACATGAGTAGCAAGACGACGGCAGCCAATGCGGCTCTGATGGGGCTGGGTAACACGCGGCGTATTGTGTTGGGTGATACCATGCTGGATCGCTACACACCGGATGAGATTGAAGTGGTGCTGGCTCATGAGTTGGGGCATCATGTGCATCACGATATCTGGAAAATGATTGTCAGCCAGTCGGTGCTGACGCTCGGTGGCCTCTATCTGGTCAATCTAGCTCTGCACTGGACGGTGGATGTACAACACTACTATCTCAGTTTGACTGATGTTGCCACTATTCCCTTTGTGCTGGTACTCACTGGCCTGTTCGGCTTGATTGTCATGCCCATTGGGAATGGGTTAAGTCGGGCTATCGAGTATCAGGCCGATGAGTACGCGTTGCAAACGACGAAGATGGTGGGAGTATTCAAAAGTGCGATGACTCGTCTCGCCAACCAGAATCTTGCTGACGTCGAGCCATCGCCGCTGGTTGAAATCCTCTTCCACGACCATCCCTCTATCGGCAAGCGGCTGAAACATGCCGATGCCTTCGCCGAGCGTTATGCTCTCAATGCGTCTCTCAGTGCGGAGAGTTTGGCTCCCACTTCGTCAATAGAGCCGCTGGGCATGCCCAGTAGCGGCTCGTCCAGGCCCGATTCGGCCCACTGATCGAGTTTCGCTACAACCTCTTGAGGTGTGCCGATGATAGCCGTTGCGTCGATGAGTTCTTGGGGGACGGCCTCGGCAGGGTTTTTGTCGCGGTGTTTCCAGGCTTCCTGTACTGTTTCGACATCCTCGCCATAGCCATGACGAGTGAGCATCTGTGCATAATAGACTCCCATCCTGCCAATATAGAAGGCGAGTGGAGTGGCTGCCGCTAGACGCGCTGCCGCTTTTTCCTGCTCGTCGGCCTGTTCGCTGAGCAGGATGCACGTTAAAGATGGGGCAATGGCTACGCTATGTGGTGGACGTCCAGCCTGGCGTGAACCTTCGTCCAACTGTTCGCGCAGTTCACCCCATTTATTGCCGGGCCAGTAGATAGGCATCACACCATCGGCGATCTCGCCGGATTGCAAGACATTCTTCGGTCCCATGGCCGCAATATAAATAGGCAGGTCTGGCCGCAGAGGTGTAAAACGCAACTTGAAACCACGTTCGAGGTTGAAGATCTCGCCGTGATAGACTAGGCGTTGCCCACGTAAAATCATGCGGATAATTTCAACATACTCGCGTGTGCGCTGCACAGGTTTTTGAAAGGGGACGCCGTGCCAGTCTTCAATCACATTGGCACCCGATGGCCCTAGCCCCAGAATGATACGTCCGCCGGAACGTTCATCGAGCGTAGCAACGGTGCTGGCAAGCAGAGCAGGAGTGCGTGAGAAGACATTGGCGATGCCTGCTCCAACCTGAATGCGCTTGGTAACACGTACTACATCGGTCATGGAGGTGAAAAGCTCATAGCCCCACGATTCGGCCAGCCAGATAGAATTGAAGCCCAGTTCGTCGGCGATCTTGATCTTTTCCATCACCTCATTCCAGGGGCCAGGGAAATTGGGTAGCTCTGCCATCAGTCCGACGCGCTGGCGGTAAGCTTTCGTTGTGCTAGAGGAGTCAGGGTGAGTTGTCATAGGCGATATCGTCCTTTCACGAAGAGTGTAAATAGGGCAAGAGTGCTGTCATTATATCGCGTTTTGGGAAGTGTTGTATGGTTTCGTATCCGGCATGATGGGCGGCCCGCCCCTCCATGATGGCCGCAAGGGCCATCACTACTATATACGGTGCGTCGGTCTATGAAGCCGTCGTATAGTAGTGATGACTCTTGCGGTCATCATGGAGGGGCGGCGGTCATCGTGGACGAGGCTACCATCATGAAATGGCAGTCATCATGCCACCCTTTGTAGTACTCATACCGACTCTACGTCAAAGGTAGCCGCTTGAGAATGAGCCGCAGGCTAAAACCCTGCACCAGCAAAGTAAAGAGGACGACCGCATACGTGGAGAAGATTAAAGGCTCGCGATTGGGTATGTCAAATGGGAGGGCGAGAACGAGGGCTAGAGAGAGCGCACCGCGTAGGCCGCTCCAGAAAATAATGAATCGCCACGAGGGGAGAAGTTTGCCACGAGCGGGTGGTGCATGCCGAGGAAGAGCGAGTACCATCACGAAGCGTGCCAGTAGCACGGCTACGATGGTGATGCCAGCAATAAGTAAAAAAGATGCAATGGATTGAGTGGTGAAAAAGCGTACCGGGTTAAGCTCTACGCCTACTAAGAGAAAGAGCAGAGCATTGGCAAGAAAGGCGATGACGTTCCAGAAGTTGTCAATCGTTTCGCGAGTTTGTTCAGACATGCCGATGCTGCGCCCATAGCTGCCAAGGACCAGGGCTGCTAGAATAACAGCCAGAATACCGGAGGTGTGCAGGGTATCGGCCAGGAGATAGACGCCATAGGCTGTGGTGAGTGTGATGGTCGTCTCGATCAAAGGATCATCGATACGCCTCACAATGCGACTGATGATGAAGCCACAGAGCAGGCCAAGGAGTATACCACCACCGGCTTCCAGCAGAAACATGCCAATGCCGGTGAGCCATGCCTGTATACCGGTTACAGGCGATCCGTGAATAGAGGCGAGAATGAGAGCCAGAAACACCTGGTAGAGTGAGCCAGCCACCCCATCGTTAAACAGGCTTTCACCCTCGATAATTGTGGAGAGGTCGGCGTTTACCTTTAATTGTTTGAAGAGGCCCAGCACCGCAATGGGGTCAGTCGGTGAAAGAATAGCACTCAAGAGAAAGGCGATACTCCAGTCCAGACCTGCCAGAAAATGGAGGGGAATGGCAATCAACACGAGCTCCAATAGAATACCGGGGCCTGCTAACAGGGTGATGGTTAGCCAGTTGGCCTGTAATTGGCGGACGGAGCTCGACCATGAGCCTTCAAAGAGCAGGGCTGGTAAAAAGACAAACAAGACTAAGGTAGGCGTCAGGCGGATAGCTGGTAACAGGTTAAAGATACTGATGAGCAAACCTACTATCACCAGTCCAAGGGTGTAGGGCACAGATAGGCGTTTTGTTGTTAAAATGACCGCCAGGGCGATCAGTAACAGTACGACAAGGATACGTACTACTAATATGGTATCTGTCATGGATTGCCTTTCCTGCTGAATATGCTCCCTTACTCCCTGCTACCGGGTGCAGTTCACTTTTTTGCACGAATCCAAGATACATGGTAGGGGCGGCATTCATGACGCCAGTCCATCTCTGATGAAAGGGTCTGCCTGCGTGCTGACTGGCGTCATGAATGCCGCCTCTACTATGTGAGGCGTTCATTTGACGCCAGTCTAAACTACGATGTATGCTCATAGCAATTATCACACAAGGGGTGAAGCATTTTCCAGTCATTGCTCATCGTCTCAGTCGTATTTCTGGCTTCGCTGCTGATAGCTATAGGTAGCTCGGCGTGGTTCACGCGCCGTCTGGAGGCTATCTGCGCAGCTCTGGACTGGCCACCGAGCCTGTTGAGCTTGTTGGGAGCATTGGGAGCGAACATTCCTAATTATGCTGCCTCAATTGTTGCCATCTCTGGTCATGAGATGGAGGTGGGGCTCGGAATTATCATTGGCTCTAATATCTACAATATCGCTATCATTCTGGGTATAGTCACATTTGCTGTCCCCCATAGAGACGGTATTGTCTTAAAGGTGAGAATGGCACATGATGTACGTACCGTGGCACTCTATACCTTGATAGGCATGTTCACCACTTCATGCGGAGTATGGTTACTACCAGGAACGCCGTTAGTTAGTCAGTTTCGTGCTCCTTTGCTGTTCACTATCTTACTCACTACAGTGATGGTGACTATGGTCGCATTATTTGGAGGGCTGATACTGCACGCCCTGAGACGCACCCACTATGATCATGATGAGAGCTTGACCGTACCGATGCTATGGCGTATGGCCCGACAAAAATGGGTAAGTGCTGTTCCCCTACGGCAGTTGTTGATCTGGATTGGTGAAGCATTGTTGGCTCTGGTAACAGCCCTGGGAGCCGTTGTGGTTATGGTACAATCTGGGCAAAGTCTCACCTCGGCATTACATATGCCCCAGGTATTAGCTGGTCTGCTCGTGCTGGCGGTAGCCACTTCTCTCCCCAATACTATCGTTGCCTTCATTCTAGCACGCACAGATAGGGAAGCATCGTGTGTGGAGGAGATATTTAGTAGCAATAGTATTAATGCTACGCTGGGTATTGCCCTTCCTGTGCTGTTCTGGCATAGTGTAGTCCATGATCAGCTTCTCTTATGGCTGGATGCTCCGCTTATGGTTGTACTGACGCTAGCGGGATTGCTCTGTGTGCTAAGGAGGCGTGTGCTAAGGAGGCGTGTCGACCGTATAGTTGGAGCTTTGTTGTTGTTAAGCTATGTGGCGTGGGTGATAGTGCATGTGCTGGTGTAAGTGGCGGAGGTGGTAAATAGACTGATGCTGCCTCCTGTTTCCTGTCTTTGTCTTCCTCTTTCCGCCCGACGGCATCCATGACCCGAAGCGCGTCGCGGCGAAGGGTGAGCAGCTCTGCGGCTGCTTCTAGATGCTTGGGACTGACATCCTTCTCTCCATTTGAGCAAAGCGCAAGTGCATGGCTTAGTGCTTTGGAGCGCAGGAATAGCCTTGACTGGCAGCAGCGGCATCAGTCAAATCAGTGCTCTATTGGGTAGTGTATCCTTCGCTAAGGGTTGAGATTGAGAAAGTCAAAATAGAGAGAGGTCGAGGTTTCCCACCACTCTTTCTTTGACCAACGAGCATTGAGGCGCTTGATCTGTAAAAAGATGGCTACTTGAGCTCCCCGTTGGCTGTCAAAGCTGCCGACTTGCCGAAATTTGCGCCGTCATTCGCGATTGGTTCGCTCTAACAAGGAGGTCGTGCGCGTCCATTGACGGGCGAGAGCGGGTAGGGCGTAGTAGGCAATCGTCTGCTCGCGCGTCTCGCTCTAACGTAGCCACCCCCTTGGGTGCCCGCTCACGCCACGTGTCAGCACAGGTGGCCAAACGACGTCTAGCTTCGGCTGCACTTTCCGCTTGGTAAATGGCCCTGGCTTGCTCCAAGAACGGTTTCTTTTCCTCACGCTTCTCCTCGCCTGCGAACTCGCCACGGCAGTTGTCACTCACATTGCGCAGCTTGTGAAAGAGACAGCGCTGCTCGATCACCTCAGAGCCATACACCAGAGCTACGGCCTCTCCTAACCCACCGCCCCCATTACGCACCACCATCTGCAAGCCCTTCTCAGGCCGCACGCCCGTTGCCATAAGCGGGTAAGCAGCGTTTCCCACTCGGTGTGCTCTTCACTGCCTGCTATCTGCCAATCCAGCACTTCGCGCCTCCCGCTGCCATCATTCCAGAAGCCCAAGGCCACTAAGGGAAGTAAGGCAAGGTTCAAAGAGAGGCCATTTTGCTTGACAAGGGTTGCCTCATGTGAGCAGAAAAGTGTCAAGTTCATTTGAACCATGCCTAAAAAGATTAAATTCCCCACCAGACTGTGCTATACTGTCAACAAGAACAAGCTGGAGGGAAAGCATGGAACTAACGGACTCGCTCAAGAGCATCTTGAGGGACACCGCTAAGCAGCTCAAAGGCCGTGCTCGCCGGATCTTTCTGGCGCGCATCGTCAAAGAACTGGGGCCTGGCGGAGCCAGCCGAGCCGAACGCGAGTTGGGCTGGGATCGCAAGACCGTTCGCAAAGGGACCCATGAAGTCGACAGCGGTATCACCTGTCTGGATGCGTTCGGGGCCAGAGGGCGCAAATTGGCCGAAGAACACTTGCCCAATTTGCTGCTGGATCTCAAAGCCATTGTCGACGGACAAAGCCAAACCGACCCGCAATTCAAACACAATCGGCTCTACACGCGCTTGACGGCGGCTGAGGTACGCCGTCAATTGATCAGCAAGTTCGGCTATCGAGACGAGGAACTGCCCACCGCCACCACGATTGGCACCAAACTCAATCAGTTGGGCTACTACCCAACGAAAGTCGCCAAAAGCAAACCCAAAAAAAGGTGCCAGCCACCGATGCCATCTTCGAGCAGCTAAGCGTGGCCAATGCGGCCGCTGATGCTGAGGCGACAGCGATGCGCATCTCCATGGATGCCAAAGCGACCGTCAAGGTGGGAGATTTCTCTCGTGGGGGCAAGAAGCGCGTGCAGGTCAAAGCGGTCGATCACGATTTCAAACCGAGGGCCACCCTGACTCCTGTGGGCATCTTGATGCCCCAGTCTGATGAACTGTTTGTGGCTTGTGTCACCTCCAAAGTCACCAGTGATTGTCCGGTCGATGTGTTGGAGCAGTGGTGGCACAGCGTGAGAGACCGCTTTGAGCAGGTCAAGACCCTGGTGATCAACCTGGATAACGGGCCAGAGAATCACAGCCATCGCACCCAGTTTCTCAACCGGCTCGTGGCCTTCGCCCAGACCTCTCAGCTCACGGTCCGCTTGGCCTATTACCCCCCGTATCACAGCAAATACAATCCTGTCGAACGGTGGTGGGGGGTCGTGGAGCAGCACTGGAATGGGGATGTGTGAGACACGGTGGAGACCGTGGTCCAGTTTGCCCAGACCATGACCTGGAAGGGCAAACACCCGGTGGTCAGCTTGATGACGAACACCTATCAGAGCGGCGTTCGCTTGACCAAGCGGGCGATGGTGCAAGTGGAAACGCACATTCAGCGCTTGCAGGGTCTTGAGAGATGGTTTGTGGAGATTTCTTCCACTGCTCCTCCATCACTGGGTACTTAATTCTTTTTGAATCCCTTAGGCAACAAGGAGTTTTGAGACACCGGATTTGGCCAGGAGAGAAACTTTGGTTATCTTGCATTCAATATATGCTATAATGCTTGTTAAGTCGAAATGAACGTATGATCTTTCCAGCACAAATGCAGGTGCGAAAAACTGTATAATCAATCGCCCGAACAAGGGAGAGAAAAGGAGAACACAATGACACAGAATCTTGTTCCAAATCCGGTCCAGAACGCTCCAGCCCCCACTAACACAGCAAGCAGCTCCCCAAAAAAAGGGATTTCTTCTGCATTATTTACTGATGATACGTTTGTCGCTATTCACGATGCTTTTTTGTTAGGCTGGAGCCTCTTCGAACTCCGAAGCAGGATATTGATTGCAGCAGTTCCTGCCTTTACGACCAATTCTGCCAGTTCAGCACCAGCACAGCCGAATCAGCCAGCCAGTCCGCCTGTCGTGCTGAGCCCACAAATCACAGATGTAGCAGGACGGGCTTCCGAGTTCGTCAGATTATTGATGAATGATGTGATCAACATCGTGGAAAGTCTTCGACAAGCTCAAAAGCTAGTGGCCGATTTCCAAAGACTGCCGACGGACCTGGTCGATAATATTTGGCTGACAAGTGTATGGCACGCACTCTTTCAGAACATCGTGGCAGCGCACAAGAGCTGTCTGTCTGGAGGTGATACCGGTAATACATTGTATGACCCACCTGATGAGTCAGCGATTACTTATCTCTATCCTAAGCCTACTCCTGACTACACTCGCTTTGGTATAACCAGTAACACGCAGCTTCCTGATTCTTTTCGACTCTATGATGTTATGCGGCGGGCACTCAATTGCCTGACGCTCCTGCTCACCGATCCCAACGACAGCCTCATCCCTGACAACATACGCGCATTACAAGACCCGTTGTTGAAAAGTATTACGAACAACGACAATGTCAGTTCTAGAAACTCGAGTGACAAGAACGCTGGCATTAGAATACTCAGTGGGCTGAACGTGACCTTCCTGATGCAGTGGGATAGCTACGTGCGTGAAAATTTGTATGCGAGTTCCAATGTAGGAAACAACGAAATTATGCTCACTGCCTATGAGGCAGGACGCTCACTGGCCTCTCTCTCATGGAGCCTCTCAGCAGTGGCTGTGCCATTAGAGAACGCTGTACAGGCAGCAGGACAAGACCAGGAGAGATTGAAAGACCTGGCACAGAAACTCTCCAAAGCCTGGCTCAACGCTTTTGATGCGCATGATATCGCGTATGTACAGTACCAAATCTCCGCGCTCAGCACTGCATTGGATGATGCCTACTATCGCGTCAATACGAATATACAACGGCCAGACCCCAAGGCTACCCTTGTACAACCGAATCCTGCTCTGCCAAGCCAGTCTATTCATGCCATCACGAATAGCCTCGATTATTGGCAGCGAACAGTTGAACTCATGTGTAATCCTTCTTCCACTACGATAGCAACCCAGCCACCGGCCGTACCACCTCTCAATTGGGAGCGGTCGCGCAAATTGCGGGGGAAGTTGGTCGAACAAGCGGAGGCCTGGCAATCGCTGCTCCTCTGCCAGCAAACGTTACAGGATTTTACAAGTGAGAAAGTGACTCAAAGAATATTGCAGGACTGCATAGCGGATTTCGAAGATGCAGCCAGGGCTGCTGAAGATGAGGTAAAAGCAGCCATCAATAAGCAGGCACAGAGCTGGTTAGAGACGCATCGGCCAATAGTGATCACAGCGATCATCCTGGGCATTCTCCTGCTTGTGCTTCTAGTAGCTGCCGGAGTGATTCTGTATCAAACGGGTCAGCTACAAGGCCTCGCTACTGCGCTTACTCTCGTTGGTGGTGGCATCTTGGGTCTCTTCAGCGCTGCTATCGGGAGGCTCAATACTCTCTTTTCCCCTGCTCCTGCATCTACAGGACAAGCAGGGCAGACTGCTGGCACCCCTGGGACACCGGACACCAGCAGTCTCACGCAACGCTTAGAAGGTCTTGGTCTTTTCGGTTTAGCTGGCTCAGCACTGGCTTCCTCATTTCGTGATGCTTATGCGCAGATTACGATTGATTTTGCCGGTCTCAATCATAGCGTCGCCATTACTTTCCCGTTGATTGAATTTTTCGTTGAGCATTCTATCGAAAATATAGGTGCTACTCCTACGAGCACCCCAGCCGCTTCCAGCACAAGCGGGGTTGCACAAGCTACGGATAACCTGATTCGGGATGGGTACGACTTCCTCACGAAAGTTATCTGGACGCAGCAGGACCGAGCTGAAGAAATCCAGCGAATTGCCCGTGCGGCCTTTGGCCCGCTCGGTCTATTTCTTGGAGCACAAGTCTCTTCTGCAAAAAAGGCGATAACGGACCAAGCTTCGAGGGCAGCGAGCCAAGCGAACAATTCAAGGACAGCAAGCACGAGGTAGCTTTCATGTAGGGGTAGGAGCCGGACGCCCACATAGGGCGTCCCTATCCCAAAAGTTGTGTAAAGATGTAGAGTAAATAAACTGGCGGAGATGCGAGACAAGTATGGCCTGTCCATTGTGGGAGGGTGTCAAGACGAATATGGCAATCATCGATTACTTATGGGGCGAGGCATTTGCACACCTTGATCTGACACAAGGCTTAGCGACGTTTGAGAAGCCTGTTCTGTTGGGGCTGGGAAGGTACGACTATCTGGTAGGTCCCATTGATCTCTGGAATGAGATCGAACGCGATGAAAATCAGGTAAAGAAAGTCATCTTCGAACGCAGTGGGCACAATCCCATGTATGAGGAACCAGAACTCTTTGATCAGACGCTCATTGACTGGATCCGTCAATCATAAAAAGAAGCCAGGTAAAAAAAGTGATGCAAAAAGTGAAAGTGGGCGCATGGCTCATTGTTGTGTAATGAGAGTCGTAGCATGATGAATACGAAACTCAGCTACGACTCCTCTTTAGCGGGTTGAGAGCCAGACGCTCCCGTGTCTGCACTGGGCTCCGGGTTGTACCAACCTCCATCAGGCTTGATCATCCTGGTCTGCCTCAGCAGGTCCCCAGGTACCGGGTGCATACTCGAAGACGGGAGTCACGTTTCCCAGAATGGGATCCACTCTCTTCCATTGCGCCTCGATGGAGTCCTCACGCACGAAGAGCGTCTCGTCACCCTTCAGAGCACTCTCGAGGAGGCGCTCATATGGTGCCATCTCGTCAGGAGACTGGTGAACCGCGACAAGCTCAACTCCCTCACCACGCATGGCCTCTCCTGCAATCTTGGCCCGCGCACCCAGTGAGATCTTTACGATCGGACTGATGCGGAAGCGGTAATAATCTGAACCGGCTCCTTGCCAAGATAGTGATCAATACGGAAGATGGATGACTCGGGAAAGACAGAATGGAGAATCTGATTGAGGGACTGGGCTGAGGCAAGATCGCGTCCAAATGGTTTCTCAAGGATCATGCGAGCGTTTTTGGCGCAGTCTGCTTGCGCCAGTCCTTCAACAACAGAACTAAACATACTCGGACTACCCTCGTTCGTTCCTCATCTATACGTATGGCAAGACGCTCCTCACGCCCAGTCAGCGGCTTGGCTACGTGGCTCTGCCACCAACGATGCCCGACCGGGAGCAGATCGCAGTGCCCTGGCGCTCTCGCAGCTGGTGACTAGCTTTGCCATCGCGTATGCCCTGCTTATGAAAGTTAACAAAATACTTACGGACGTGGGAGAGGCGGCATTGATGACGCCAGTCCTCTTTACAGGCGGACTGGCGTCATCAATGCCGCCTCTCCCACGTCCCCATAGCCGGATTAATTTGTTAGCTCTCATCAGCACGCGCTGGCCGACCTGGAGAAGCTCTCCATTGACATCGCACACCTGCAGCAGAAGCGTGACCGCATGATCGGCGCCCTGCAAGAGAGGGGCTACTCCTGCTCGTCCAGAGCTTTGTCGCTTGAGCAGCTTGAGGCGATTGATGGCCTATTAGGCCGTGTTGAAGGGGACTAGCTCAAAAGCTCGCGTGACTCGGGGCCCTCTTGGGATGCAAGAGGAAGTGGTGATGGTATCACAGGACGTCCTTTTCGCTCTCCAGGTCAT